>JAEEGH010000405.1_pt1 | contig 193103 bp, 158 predicted proteins | sample 9134181 | NCBI WGS metagenome assembly JAEEGH01 (sample SAMN16246544, study PRJNA631951) | gut metagenome | biome: gut microbiome; feature: rumen; material: DP-attached | host: Bos | place: Iran: Karaj | collected 2018-10 | reverse complement strand
AATAAACAACAAGCAACTGTAAACTGGCAATTTAAAACCGCTGACGCAAGGATCAAACTGAGCTCACTATACCCTGTCCTGTGACAGGGGTGAGTTTTGATTAATCGTCAACGAGACACTACACTAGGATATAGTTGCCATTGCATTGCCTATTTGCAGTATTCATTAAAAGAAATTATACGAATGAAAAATTGTTAATTGTGGAGACAAAGATGAAAAAATTATTGAAGATAGTTGGGGGTATCTTAGTATTATTTATCTGTATAGCGGTTGTATTGTTGATCATATAGGGCATTCGCACCAGACATACTCAGGATGACTATTCTAAGGTCTATGTAGATGAAAAATACCAGACTCCGGTAAAAATAGAAAATATAGAACTGATTACTCAGGACATTTCCTGTGGTTATGCGGTGATCGAGATGTTTTCAACTTGGAATGGCGGAAACATAACTGAAGAGAGTCTGTATGACCAGTACGGGACGATTGTTACATCTACAGGAAAAAAATTCTGTGAAGGGATGAACAAGCAGTTTCCGGAATATAAAACAGAGATGCATAAATATGTAAAAAATACAGAGTTCATCGATATCATGTATGAAACACTTGCTTCAGGAAAGCCTGTTCCATTTGAGTGGGCAGCGTTATATGGTGATGAGTGGACATTGCACTATTCATTGATAATCGGAGCGGATATTCCAAATGACAAAATCACTGTGGCAAATCCATACGGATATTATGAGGAGCTGACGATAGAAGAGTTGCTGGAAAGAACCAGTTTTCAAGCCTATGAAGACATGCCATTATTTATGAAAATGGGATTTGCCATTGGCTTATTTGAAAAAAACACCATTTTTTCTGTTAAGTAAAAATACTAATAAAAATCCCCCTGAATGAGACTTTGGAGTAAAATGCCATTGTCTGATCCAGGGGGATAAAAATATCTCGACTATATTATTTTAGGAATATCCACGTTCTGCGTTGTCGTAAACCGTTAATGCCAGCCTCATGCCACAGAAATCAGATATATCACAACTGCTGCAATAGTGCTGGTCAGACCAACCATAGCTTCGAATACAATCAGTTTCATTCTTTCAGATATGTTCATGTTAACAGCACCGCCTGTTGCATGGAAGAAAGAACCATGTGGAAGTGAGTCTATTACTGTTGCTCCTGCATGAATCATTGCTCCGGCAGACAATGCGTTAACTCCTTCAGCTGTAAGTACGGAAGAGAATGTCTGGGATGCCACAGTTGCGCCTGCAGTAGTTGAAGCTGTTGCACCAGCCATAAGTATACCTGCGATAGGAGCAAGGAGGAAAGCTGGCATGTTCATAATGTTCAGCAGACTTACTACATCCTGCTGAAGAGCAGATGCCTTGATTATACCTGCGATCGTACCAGTACCAAGTAAAAGGATTGATACACCTGTAACTTTTCCAAGACCAAATTCAGCGTAGCCTGCAAATCTTTTGATGTTTCCTGTAGCAATAGTGCACACGAGACCACCAATAGGTAATGCAATCATAGGATCGATTGCAATGTTAAAAATTGGGCGAAGAGCAAGCAGGATTATTACTACCAAAGGTCCAAGGATTGCTTTGAAAAATGATGGAAGTTCCTTTGATTCTGCCTTTTCCAGATCTGTATCAAGTACTGCAAGACCATCTTTTTTGGATAAAAGATTGGCAATGATTACAGTAACAATAAGTGCGCATATTGCAGGAATGATGTTCTTCATCATAAGTGAAGTCAGGTCAACACCAAATGATTCTGAAACAGCAATAGTGTTAGGGTTTGGTTAAATGATATTTCCAGCCTTACCACCACCTATCATTGCTATCAGAAGAGACTGCTTGTTGTAACCTGCTTCTTTTCCAATAGCCAGTGCGATAGGAGCTACTGTTATAACAGATATATCAATAAATACACCAACAGCGCAGATTACCATAGTTGCGATGGAAACAGCCAAAAGAGCCCTTTTATTTCCAAGTCTTTTTACAATTACCTGAGCTATTTTTTCAGCAGCACCAGTCTTTATGAGGGCTCCTGCAAGGATACCGGAAGTCATGATCCTGAGAACTGAAGTTATCATGCTTCCTGCACCGTTCATCATTGTTGTTACAGTAAGTGCTAGATCTCCGTAAGAACCTATAACTCCACCTACAAGAGCTCCAAGGATCAAGCTGTATGCAGGATGGAATTTTTTAATGATCAAAATAATGGCCAGAGCCATTCCTATAATTGCGCCAAGCGTAGTAAAATCGTACATTTTATATCTCCTATCATCTCACCATCATAAGTCTCATAACCTGTTCAGCAGTATCTGCCAGATTGTTTTTTGCATTTTGGTTATCCATTGCTTCTTCCAGGCTTGTTACACCACGGACTATTGGGAAAAAGGCATCAATTCCGTTTTTGTTACACTCAGTAGCATCCTTTGTAACGCCGCCGGCAAAAGCAATCACGGTCTTGCCATATTTTTTGGCCAGTTTGGCTACTCCTACAGGTGCCTTACCCATTGCGGTCTGGAAATCAAGCATTCCTTCACCTGTTACAACAAGATCTGCGTCCTTTATATAATCCTCGAGTTTTGTTTCCTCAAGAACGATATTGATTCCGGATTGCAGCTTGGCATTGGTAAATGTCAGGAAAGCAAATCCCATACCACCGGCAGCTCCAGTTCCAGGATATTTTGGATCAGCATTTGGATATTTTTCTCTGGCAATAGCAGCGTAGTAGCTGAGCCACTTGTCCATATCCATGATCATTGAAGGGGTTGCGCCTTTCTGTGGTCCGTATACAGCGCTGCAGCCTTCAGTTCCGCAAAGAGTATTTGTAACATCACAGGCAACCATGAATTCACACTCTTTGAGTTCAGGAATGACATAGTCATCTGTAATTGTTTCAAGGTCTTTCAGACCCTTGGCTCCAAAGGCAATCTGTTTTCCTGAAGCATCTAAAAAGCCATATCCCAGAGCCTGAAGCATTCCGACGCCGCCGTCATTGGTGGCGCTACCGCCGATTCCAACTATAAATCGTCTGCATCCTTTAGCAATGGCGTCTTTTATAACTTCGCCAACTCCATAGGTAGTTGCATCTAGTGGATTAAGATCTTTCTTTTGTACAAGAGTAATTCCTGCCGCTCCACTCATTTCTATTACAGCAGTCATAGAATCTTTGATTATGCCGTAAGCACAGTTAACGGGACTTCCCAATGGGCCGGTTACTTGTATTTCATGCCTTTCGCCGTTCATGCCTTCTATAAGAGCGTCTACAGTTCCTTCGCCTCCATCTGCAAGAGGTCTTACATTCACTATTGCATCGCGGATCACTCGTTTAAATCCTTCAGCAACTGCATAACCTGCTTCAAGGGAAGTCATGCTTCCTTTAAAAGAATCAATAGCTGTTACTACTTTCATAAAGAATCTCCTCTCATGTAATAACGTTGATACTGCTTACGCATTTTTGCTAAACAGTAACCAGGCATTTAACTGTTACTTATTCTAGACAAAGATAAGTTTTAATGATATGTTACGGAAGACACTTATTTATGATTAATTATACCATTTATGTTATACATAACAATACGGGAGTTTTGACCAATGATTACTTCTATTTCCAGAAGCCTTGCACAACAGATAGTCGATACTATCCATGATGTCTGCGGTTACAATATTAATTTCATCAATACCAAAGGTATCATCTATGCCTCAAGTGATCCCGACCGCCTCGAGACTTATCATGAAATAGGTCTGCGGGTTGCAAGCACCGGAGAGACCATTGAGGTAACTTCCAATAAGCAGTATCCCGGCACAAACAAGGGTATCAACATTCCAATCTATTATCACAAAAGAATCATTGCAGTAGTAGGAATATCAGGTGAACCGGCAGAAGTACGTAAATTTGCACATCTTGCTGAGAGGGTAGCGATACTTCTTTTGCATGAGCAGGAATTGAACGCCCATCATCGTACCATCGATGAAAAGAAGCAGTATCTTATCCGATCCGTGATCAATTCTGAATATGATAACCCGGATTATTTGGAGGACTGCTTTAAAGAATTTGCTCTGGATAAGGCAAAAAAGTACAGAGTAGTAATGATCGAGATCAATAAGCGATATAATCTCGTTAACAAATCTATGCTTGATCAGGATGTTGAAACGCTGTTCAGCTCTGTTAAAAGCGGTATTTATATTTATAATTATCCAAGTGATTTTATAGGAATAATCTGTGATGATTCTTTTGCCCAGGAAAAATATCTATTGGAAGCATTTGCCGGAAAACATGCGGCTATCGTCAAGACTGCAGTTGGGAAAGCAACTACCATGTATGAATGCGGAGAATCCTATAGCACGGCCAAAAGCGCGCTAAGGTATCTTGATCGTGTTGATCTGGATTATGTTGTTTTTGATGATCTGACTTTGGAGATACTCTTATCAGCGGTTCCGGCAAAAGTGGTAACTGAGTACAGCAGCAAGATATTGAGCCATCTTGATGAGGATGAAAAAGATTTTCTGAAAGTATATTACGACAATGAAATGTCATTGCAGGATACTGCAGATGCCTTGTTTCTGCATAAGAACACGGTGCAGCAGAGATTAAATAAAATAATGGCGAAGACCGGGAAAAATCCACGTCTTTTCAAAGATGCAGTAGCGATGTACCTGGCTCTTGTAAGTAGTGTTTAAAAAAACAGACTATCGATCATGTGTCTTGATTTAGATAATGATCAATAGTCTGTTCCTTTATATTAAATAGTTGATGAATATTGAGCAGTTATTTTATTGTCATAATTGAAGGTAACTTGTCGCTCAACCTTTTTTTCTTTAAAATACTTTACTTGTCATATCAAGTGATAGGATTATCAGTTTGTTCCTTCAAGAGCAACACCATCTACATAGAGTGTGTAGCCATTGCTGATGATACTTGAAGCATCGCCATCAAATGATGAGATGTATGTATCAGCTGTAAGAGTCCATGTGCTGTCTTCATCGATAGAAACAGCTACTGTACCTACTTCTGTTGAAACTGTTTCACCATCAGCGTTTGTGATCTCGCCGCTGATAGCACCTGTAAATGTTGAACCTTCTGTAAGGTTAAGTGTAAACTCTGAATCATCGCCTACAAGGATAGTGCCTTCAAGTTCCTGATCGATAGCGTTAAGAGTAGCAATGTTGTCTGCACCTGACCAACCATCAGCACATACTGAAAGAAGGATGTTCTCTGCATCTTCATTAGTAATAGCTACGCTGCTGAGTGTGATGATAGCATCAGTGTTAGTTACATGGAAAACATGTCCATTCATACTTGTAAGTGATCCACCTGTCATAGTAAATGTAGATGTACCGCTATCAGCGTCACCTGACATTGACTGATAGATCATGATTGAATCGTAGAATGTAGCATTACCGTTAGTATCTGTGTTATTTGCTGTCAGATCGCAGTCTGTAAGGTCGATTGAGTTAATACCTTCAATACATACACCTTCTGAAAGGTTGGATGTAAGAGTTGCATTTGAAACTGTAATATCAGCTGTTGAATAAATAGCTGGTGAGCCGAGTCCGTTTGTTGTATATGTACCGCCGTCTACTGTAACTGTACCGCCACCTCTGTCTGTTCTGATGGCTGCAGAAGACTGTCCGCTTGTCTCAACATCAAGGTTGGATGCGATTGTGATACCACCACCTGTTGTCATGATACCGCCAGAGCCATCGCCTGTTGTCTTGATTGTTGTATCAGAGATGATAACTGTTGTTCCATCACCTTCAGCACCATTCTGACCACCGTTACCGCCGTATGAGAATACGCCGTTTGCACCGTCAGCATCTGATGTGATAGTACCACCTGTGATAGTTGTTGTTGATCCGTCTTTTACAAGTACTGCTGCATTTAATCCATAGAAGTTGCAGTTGTCACCACCGTCAGAGTCACCAGTCTTAGTTACTGTTGGATTTGTAATTGTAACGTCTTCAGAAGTTGAAACAAGAAGAGCACTCTGGTCAACTGTTTCTGTTTCATATGTCTGGTCTTCCTGAGTATCTGCTGATGTGATCTCTACAGCACCTGAGTATTCAATGTCTTCGCTGCTGCTTCCACCACCGAAGCCGCCGCCTTCTCCGCCAGGAGCACCGTCAGGAGCTTCACCTTCTGGCTTTTCTCCATCTGGAGCTTCTCCGTCAGGAGCTTCGCCTTCTGCCATTTCCATGCTGCTTGCCTCTATACTTGCTTCAGATGCTGTCTCGTCAGTAGTTGTAGAAGTAGTTGTTGTGCTGCCACACGCTGCAAGTGAAGCGCACATTACTGTCACTATAGCAAGTGATAAAAATTTCTTTAATTCCTTTTTCTTCATGATTTATAATCTCCTCTTAAATAGCATTTAATTGCCTCTTGCAATTGCTATTATGGAACTAAAACCTAAAACCAAGTTAAAAAAAGAATTAAAAAAATGTGATATGTGCTTTAGTAATTTTTCATAGTATCTACTATAGAGTAATAAGCTGCCTTTGGCTGGTAGTTGCTATCAAAGATACGTGTGTTAGTTGTATCGCCTTCTCTGTAGTGGTCAACCAGGCCAAATACTGTTACGCAAGTGATGTTGGCTGGACCACCTGCATCTGTATCCATATCGTGGAGCAGCTGGAAAATCTGGGCATATCTGTCAGCCTGTTTCTGGAACTGTTCATCTGTTTCTTCGTCGACGCCAATTGATAATTCAGTGATATGAATCTCAAGGCCGAGCTCTGCGAATTTTTCAATAGCATTTTTTATCATATCATCGCTTGGATAATCAATTCCCCAATAGCCCTGCATTCCAATTCCATCGATCAAGCCTTTTTCCTTGAGATGACTGCACAGATCATATATAGCCTGAGTCTTAGGCTCCTGATAAGTGTTGTAGTCGTTGTAAAAAAGCTTTACGTCTTTATCTACATATTTTCTTGCATATGTAAATGCCATTTCAACATAGTCAGGTCCGATAGTTTCGTACCATGGGTTAGGATCGTTGCCGACTTTAGTTCTGCACATGAAATAGCTGTCAGGGTCATAGCTGGCTGGTTCAACAGCTTCATTTACAACATCCCAGCAGTAGATTACTCCAGGATATTCTTCCTGAACATGAGTTACAAGCTGTTTGATATAGCTCTCCATTCGCATGAGCATTGTATCTTTATCTACGTATTCGCCGTCATCCTTGTAATCCACTCTGAAAAACCAGTCTGGAGCCTGAGTGTGCCATACAAGTGTATGACCTCTCATCTGCACGCCGTTTTCTTTGCACCATTCAAGAGTAGGATCGATTGAAGCAAAATTAAGAGCCGGTTCTTCAATGCCTTTACTGATGTTGTCCTGACATCCAAACCAGTCAAGGATGTAGCCACTTTTCATAAGGTTAGTCATGGTGCAGCTATTGAAATGATACTTGGTATACTCCATATATTCAGGTATGTTTAATGTCTGATTCTCCAGAGTACTTCCGTTGATACCTACTCCCAATGCGAAGTAATCGCTGCACAGATCCTTTAATGGCGTTGAATCTTCTAATGAATAAACAGTAGTTGCTTCAGATGCAAGGTCAGAGCTATTAGAACTATTTGATTCTGCAGAGCTGGCATCAGAATCATATGAAGGTGTAGCGCCTTGAGCCTGACCACATCCAATACATCCGGATAGAAGAGTGGCAATTAGAATGCCTGATAAAAGTGTTTTTGATTTCATTTTCGCCTCCCTGTGCCATACCCCAATGGCACTTTTGTTGTTTTTTGCTGTATTCTTGCTGTTTGCAGTCACAAGAATACATGCATTTTTGCAACACTGGTGTCAAAAATGCATGCAAATAGGCTATTTGATGGCGACTCAGTCGCAGAGCCTATTTGCCTCTTGTATCATGTTCTCACGAAATCCGCAGCTAGTGCGGATTTCTACTTGCAGTCATAAGAATACATACTTTTACTCTATTATTGTGGTAAGTTCTTCTCTAACCATTAGTTGTTATTTCATAAGCACTGATTGCTGAAATTTATAGTCAGATGCATGCCACCAACGAAGAAAGTGTGGAAAGTGGCATGCAAATAAGCCCAGGAAAGCATGCCACCAACGAAGAAAGCGTGGAAAGTGGCATGCGAATAAGCCCAGGAAAGCATGCCACCAAGGAAGAAAATGTGGAAAGTGGCATGCGAATAAGCCCAAGAAAGCATGCCACTAACGAAGGAAATGTGGAAAGTGGCATGCGAATAAGCCCAAGAAAGCATGCCACCAACGAAGGAAATGTGGAAAGTGGCATGCGAATAAGCCCAGGAAAGCATGCCACCAACGAAGAAAGTGGGGATAGTGGCATGCGAACATGCCAAAATAACCATGCCACCATCAAGGAGAATGATAATAGTGGCATGAAGTTGCTGAGGAGAAGGATTTTTCCTTCAAATAGATATTTGAATTATAGATATTTTTAAATAATTGTCTGACAATTAAAAAAGCAACTGTCAAAATTCAACAAATGATAATGAGTGTCAATTGTCAATAAGTGATAAATTGACCTATCAAATTGTTGATTCTAGTCTGAAAATTCAGACAATTTAAAAGAAATATGAAAAGTGTATTGACAATTACCACGCATTTTTATATACTTATCTCAACAACAGAGAAAACAAAAAATAATTGATAAAGGGAGTAGAAAAGGCGGCGAAGGCTTCACCGGATCGAAAGCCTATTATCGAAGAGAAAAAGAGAAAATTAGAAAGGTGGCGAAGGCTTCACTGATCGACGTTTTCGAAAAAAATTAAATGGTGGAAGAACTTAGAAAGATGGCGAAGGCTTCATCAATCGAGGAACTTGCATCAGAAAAAAATCAAATCCAAGAAAGATGGCGAAGGCTTCATCAATTGAGGAACAAACAAAAAACTTAGAAACAAGCACAGAAGAGGTAGCGATGCTTTACCAATTCCAAGGCTTGTTTCTTTTTTGTGTAAAAAAAAGACTTTTTCGTGTTAAAATACTTACATGAAAAAGTTTTTTTGCTTGTAAGATAACAAATAAGCATCCGAAGTGTTTGACTTAAATCTTATAACATCTAAGAAGTTAATAACAGTTGTGGGGAGGTCTATTTTCAATGTCTGATAAAACAAGAAGTAAACAGAAGAATATAACCGGTGAAGGCCAGGGCGTTCATAAGCGTGGAAACGGCACAGGTCAGGGGCCTGTTGGTAAGGGTCAGTTTATGGGTGGCCAGGGAACTTCAGGTGGCGGTTTTCAAAGTAGCCAGGGCAGCTTTGGCAATGGCCAGGGCGGATCAGGTGGCTCAGGACCAAACAGATCCGGTGGAGGCGGCAGTCTCTTAAAAATTGCGATCATTGTCATTGTACTTCTTCTTGGCGGCGGAGGCGGATTATCTACATTCCTTGGAGGAGATTCTGATTACGATTCCAATACATATACGCAAGATGATGGAATATACGATACAGACAATTCTAATAATACGGCAGGACAATATTCTCAGAACACGTCCGCTGGAAGTGGATATGGTTCATTTGGCAGCTATTCAGACCTGTTCAACAGCGTTAGCGGTTCATCCAATGGCTGGTCAACAACAGCCAATACTGGTAAACTCAACACCACTGTAGCAAGTGGCGCAAGAGACAGATATACTAAGGTTAATGGCGATGGCTCTGATACAGTGACTATCATGGTATACATGTGCGGAACAGACCTTGAGTCCAGAAGCGGCATGGCAACCAATGACCTTAATGAGATGCTCAGCGCTACTATAACGAACAGCAATCTCAATCTTATTGTATTTACAGGTGGTTGTACTGCCTGGAGAAACAATGTTGTCAGTAGTAAAGTCAACCAGATATATAAGATATCAGGCGGCAAGATGACTCAGCTTGAAAGCAATGCCGGAACTGCAGCCATGACTGATCCTGATAATCTTACTTCTTTTATCAAATACTGTAAGACCAATTATCCGGCTAACAGAAACATGCTGATATTCTGGGATCACGGCGGCGGCTCACTTTCCGGATATGGATATGATGAAAAAAATCCTAGAAGCGGCTCTATGACATTGGCTGGTATCAACACAGCATTAAAGAATGCAGATCTGAAATTTGATTTTATCGGCTTTGACGCATGTCTTATGGCTACAGTAGAGACAGATATCATGCTGGCTGATTATGCAGACTATGCAATCGCTTCAGAAGAGACAGAACCTGGTGTTGGCTGGTATTACACCAACTGGCTTACGGCCCTTAATAATGATACAGGCCTTTCTACATTAGATATAGGCAAAAAAATCATCGACGACTTTGTGGATGTATGTGCAAAAACATGTCAGGGACAAAAGACAACTCTTTCCCTTGTGGACCTTGCTGAACTTGAGATCACAGTACCTGACAGCTTTAAGTCTTTTGCATCAAGCACCACAGAACTTATTAAAAATAACGAATACAAAGTAGTATCAGATGCGAGAAGTAATGTAAGAGAATTTGCCCAGAGCTCCAAGATAGACCAGATCGATCTGGTGCAGTTCGCTCAGAGCATTGATACACAGGAGAGTAATGAACTTGCAGATGCTCTTTTGTCCTGTGTTAAGTACAACAGAACTTCAAGTAATATGACCAATGCATATGGAATCTCTATTTATTTTCCATATAAAAAAGTGTCTTCAGTTGATGCAGCAGTAAAGACCTATGATCAGATTGGGCTTGATGACGAGTATTCTGATTGCATCAAGGAGTTTGCATCTCTTGAAGTTGCAGGACAGATATCCACAGGAGGAAGCACTTCTCCATTTGGAATGCTGACAGGCGGTGGCAGCAATATTTATTCAGGAACAGAGACTCTGGAGACTATTACACAGCTGATCTCACTTTTTGCTTCCGGAAGCAGCGGCATTTCAGGCTTGTCAGACTCTAATACAGATTTCTTTTCAGGAAGGGAACTGGGAGTAGAGGAGCAGGCACAGTATATTTCAGAAAATCAGTTTGATGCATCACTCTTAAGCTGGGAAGTGGCCTCAGATGGTTCATATTATATGCCGATCAGCCAGGATCAGTGGAGTCTTGTTCATTCAGTAGAGCTGTGCATGTACTACGACGATGGCACTGGTTATCTTGATCTTGGACAGGATAATCTGTTTGAAATCGATGACGATGGAAATCTTATTGCAGATACTGATTTTGCATGGCTTTCAATAAATGGTCAGCCTGTTGCATATCACCACCTGGATACAATTGAAGATGGCGATGAATACACTATGACTGGCTATGTTCCAGCAATGCTTAATGGTGAAAAAGTCAAACTGATCATAATCCATGACAGCGACAATCCAAATGGTTATATAGCAGGTGCTGAACCATTTTATTCAGAAGACGTTACTGAAACAGTTTCGAGAGGACTTATCGACCTTGAGGAAGGCGATACTTTGGACTTCTTGTGCGATTTTTACTCATATGATGAAGAGTTTCAGGATAGCTATTATCTGGGAGAGCAGATGACTGTTACAGATGATATGACTATTTCCTATACTTATCTTGGTGAGGATTGCATTGAAGCATACATGATCACAGATATTTATGACCAGACATACTGGACACCAGTTGTAGGAGAATAATTTGTAAAAAAGGATATAGCTGACATGTCAAAATATGAAAAGATCAAACGCAGAGTATATCAGATAATTGAAGTTGGTTATACAGAGGATGAAGTAAGCCGTCTGTATGATATTATCGGGGTGGCTGCAATTATCCTCAATCTGATAGTGACCATATGCCAGACCTATGACAATCTGGAACTTCAGTATGGCAATGTCTTTGCTATGATTGAAGCCATAACTGTAGCATATTTTGCAATAGATTATTTTTTGAGAATATGGACTGCAGCCTACGGATTTCCAAATGATACAAGGTACAGGGCAACGCTTAAGTATGTTTTATCTTTTACAGGAATCATAGATTTAATATCATTCCTGCCTTATTACCTGCCATTCTTTTTCCCAGGAGGAGCAATTGCCTTCAGGATGTTCAGAATTGTAAGGATATTCAGACTGTTCAGGATAAATGCATATTATGATGCGCTGAATGTTATTACAGAGGTTATCAAATCCAAGGCACAGCAGCTTTTGTCATCGGTATTTATTATCATTGTAATGATGATCGCCTCCAGTCTTGCCATGTATTCTATGGAGCACGCAGCTCAGCCGGATGTATTTACCAATGCTTTTTCAGGAGTATGGTGGGCGGCGTCAACCCTTGCAACAGTTGGATATGGAGATATTTATCCTATAACGACCGGTGGTAAACTCCTTGGAATCGTCATCACCTTCCTGGGTGTAGGCGTGGTTGCGGTTCCAACAGGTATTATTTCCGCCGGTTTCGTTGAGCAGTATGCAAGACTCAAGGCTATCAGTGAGCAGGCAATAGAAACAGATATTCATTTTATCAAGATAAGGGTTGATGCCAGGGATCATTGGATTGGAAAAAAGATTGCAGATCTGAGTCTTCCGAGAGAAGTCATTCTTGCTGCAATCCAGCGCGATAAAGATATAATAATCCCTCGCGGCAATGTCACCATAAAGGAAGGCGATATTGTAGTCCTTGGTGCCCAGTCCTTTAAGGATAACTGGAATCTGAGCCTGAAAGAAATAGAACTTAAAGAAGCTCATCCATGGAATGGCCTCGCCATCAAGGAACTTGATATTTCCAGACAGACTTTCATAGTTCTGGTCCGCCGCGGCGAGCGCACTCTAATCCCAAGAGGCGACCTCAAACTCAAAGCCGGCGACGTAGTAGTACTCTATACCAAGATGCACATCCAGGACGCCAAAGAAATACTAATTTAAAAACGCTCCGCTAAGGATGCGCACTCGCGCGATAGGTAAATGTTGCATAAATGCAACCGCGCTCGGCGCGAGAATGTCGCAAGCGACATTCTTTTTTTCGAGAAAAAACTAAACAAAATAAAACGATATGCCGATAAAACATATGCAATAAAAATTCTATTTTTATGAGGGGTTAATTATGTTGAAGGCAGTGAGAAATACTTTAAGCGTTTTGATTCTTTGTTTTGCGGTTCTTTTTTCATCTAGTACGGTGGTACCTGTATTGAAGGCAGGGGCTGCTGATCCATATACTACACTTTCCAAAGCTACAAGAAAATATAATGGCGTGGATTATAGCAGTGAGTATAATCCGCTGTATTACTATCTAAATTACCCTGATCTGCAGGCAGCCTTTGGGGCTGACGGAAATAAGCTCATTGAGCATTACGTGACTCTAGGTAAGGCTGAAAAGCGTGTTGCTAACAGGCTTTTGGGCAACAATTCCAATGCTGTAGTTCCTACAGGAAAAGAAGATGTAGCAGTCATTCCGATCATCAATAACCATGATAATGGCGGTATGACTGAGAGTCAGGAGATACAGGTAAGATCCATTGCCAAGCAGATCGCTGATGGTATTAATCAGGGCGCAGCTGCTTATATAGCAAGTAAGACAGAAAGCAGCAGTAGTTCTTCTTCAAGTAAATCTTCAAAAAAGACTACCGAAGTGACAGTAACTGAAATTGAAAAGGTTGCTTATGCTGCAGGTGTTGTAAAAGCGTATTGCGATAGAGGTACATATACCACAACAGGCTCTGTTTATAGAACAGCCTATGGAGTATTTGTTGCAGGAGAGTATTCCTGCGCAGGTGCTACAAGAGCTCTGGGTCTGATCCTTGATTATCTCGGAATCAAATGGGAGCATGCCAACATCAATCAGTGGGCTGATCAGTGGTGCAGAGTTATAGTGGATGGCCAGGAAGGCTATTGTGACGGTATCTATGGTATTGCAGGTTATGGCAAACATACCAATGAAGGCGGAGATTCCAAGAACGTTGTTTCTTATAAAGATGTAAGAGAGAAGTTCATTGTTACCAAGTAAAAGACTTTAGTGGAGTTTTTCCATATGGCAAAAATGATAATAAAAAAATTCATAGCATTGACGTGCGCTTTTTCATTATTGCTGTATTTGACAGGCATGTATCGCCTTACAGGAGAGGCTGCAGTTCTCTACAAGATCGATGCCAACACTTTTAAAGGTCATTACGATATAGTTCAGGTCAGGGTAGGCAGCGATGTAGAAGAAATAACGGAGATGGCATTTGTAAATATGCTAAATCTCAAATCGATAATTGTTAGTGAGAATAATCCGTATTTTTCCTCATACAGCAATTGCCTGTATAACAAGGATCAGACAGTACTTTTATGTTATCCTCAGGCCCTTACAGGGGCATATATTCCTGATACTGTTACTGAGATTGCACCTTATGCGCTCCATGGAGTAGATGATGATATCAAGTCTCAGATACGTTCCCTTGTATCTGAGGATGGCGGATTGTCAGAATCAGAGATCTCAGGACCGCATTTTATCCATACTTCCCATGGATTGTTGTGGATAAATAAAAATGGGTCTATGGAATTGCCGTCATCAGGGCTTCTTGGAGACGTTGCATCTCTTATAGATGCGGCCACAAACTCAGGACAGGGGCAGGAGACGCAGCTTAAGAAATGCTACAACTTCCTGATCAACAGAATGAGCTATGAGAGAAGTTATGATACTCCTACAGGCAACTGGACTGCGGATTATGCGTCCAAGGCTCTTTCCACAGGCAAGGGCAACTGCTATGGATATGCAGCAGCAATGGCATATATAGCAGATGGACTTGGGTACAGCGCAAGGATAGCCGTAGGACAGATAGAGAGTTCCAACGGAGGCACAACGCCTCATGCATGGACAGAGATCAAAATAGACAATGACTGGTATATTTTCGATGCTGAGATGGAAGACGCGACAGGCAGGGATCTGTATAAAGTGTCTTTTAACAGTTATCCGATCAAGCCACTGGTCAAGTCTTCGGTTTACACAGTTTCATTAGATTGAGGTAGCTGGCATGAGAAAAATTTTAAATGTAATATGTCTGACAGTAGTTTGCTTTTCATCCTTATTTGTAATTAACTTATTGCTTTATTCTTACAGCCCTGCATATAAAGATGCAATTGATAAAAAGGTTGCAAAGGCCGGCAATACAGTGATTGAAGAAGAGGAGTCAGACAGGATAATCATAGAAATCCTGCCAAATGATACTTCCAAAGCAGATGTAAAAAAGCAGGAAGCTAAGAAAGAAAAAGAGGTCAAGACTCCTGAGCAGGAGAGATATGAAAAAGAGGCTCTTGTAAATCAGGCAGTGGAAAGTGTTCTTGGCGCCAAAAGGCAGGAGGAAGCCCTTGCAGCTGAAAAAGCAAAGCAGGCTGCAGAAGATGCCAATGTGGTTGAAACAGGGACTCTTGAAAAAAGTGAGACTACAGATACTTCCGGAGACAGGTTCATAGTTGACCGTTTTTACTATGAGGACTGTGGCAATGGCACAGGCTATTGGGTGATCCAATATTCTGATGGAACATTCGAGGTTGAAAATTGATTTTTTTCCGTACATAATTGAAATAACAGTTATGTACGGATTTTTTTGACCAATTACAATTAAAAGTTGTATAATGCATAGGCGCTATATGAATATATGGCTTAGAAATAATAAAGGCGGTTAATTAAATTGAAAAATATAAAAGAGGTATTGTATAGATCATTTCCATTTATCTGGGAGTTATTATTTATTATTCTCAGCTACTGTGCTAAAAAGCAGTTACTCTTTATAAATTTTGCATTCTTTTTTGGATTGATCATTTATTTCCACAAAGAATTTTCCATGAAAGATTTTGCTGATAGCCTTAGAAATATCAAAGGCTTCTGGCTTCCACTATTTCTTACATTGGTAGCAGTATGTCTTATGTACGAGCTTAAAGGTTTCATGGTAAATGACCTGTTCTGGAACATGTCACAGGGCAATCTTGGAATCAGCTATAAATCCAGTTCCAATTTCCAGATGTTCATTTACTATCTGACTGTAATGATAGTTGTACCTGTTGCTGAAGCACTTTTTTACAGGAAATATCTTATTATTTTTACAAAAAAATATCTTATGGTCCTGACAGGTATTGCATCAATGGTATTACTGGCTCTGGTACATGCCCATGCACTGCCTGCAGCTCTTGAATACGTGGTAATGGCACTTCCTATCCTGGTGGTTTATATGTTTACCAAGAATATGTATGTATCGTTGGTGGTGCATCTTGGATTTTGCATTTACACTAACGGTCAGGATCTTATCTATGATATTGCAAGGCTCTGGACCAGATAAGATAAGTGAATAGGCAATAGGGGAAAAGTGGGGGTATACATTTTATGCCTAAAAATGTATGTAGTTTTTTTAAAGATGTAACTATTAAGGAACGTAAGATAATGGGCGTATACATGGCAATGGTTGCGTTCATTATCATATTTGTTATATATAGTTATGCAACAGAATATCCTAGGCTGGGGTTTGCCTCAGATGAATATTCTGAATGGAATGAAGGGTGGCAGGTACTTCAGGATGATGGTACTTATGCGGATATCACCCTTCCTTATCGTAATGATGTTGCTCTTGGAGAGATTGTAACTCTCAGGGCGACTATTCCTGAAGATTCATATGCAGATCGCTATATTTTCATCAAATCAGCTCATCAGAATGTAAAAATATATATCGATGGAGAAGAGTATTACAGCTACGTCTTTTCAACCAAACAGAGGATAAACGAGAAATTTGCACCTTCTCTATGGCTCCGTATAAGCCTGCCTGAAGAATATGCAGGGCAGGAGATGACTTTAGAAGTAGAGACTCTTCAAAATGACGGCTCACCTACTATGGATACCATCTTTATAGGTGAAAGTGTTGCTGTATTTTATAGGATCATCAGGCTTAATGCGCTTCCGGTGCTACTTGCCAGTATTGTATTGTTTTTTGGCCTGCTCCTGATCGTATACTGGATAGCCAATCTAAATAGTGACACTCACTTGCACGGCGTTATTCATATTGCTTTCAGTGCTATATTTGGAGGACTTTGGCTTGTTTCACAGTCCTCTGCAAGACAGCTCATATTTCAGAATATCCTTCTTGTGAGAAATATGGAATTTATGAGCGTAATGATGATCCCAGTTCCTACTATCGTTTCTCTGGATATAACCGAGGAAAAAAAGGATCATGCAGCAGCAATGGAGGCATGTACACTTATATATGTTGTTGATATTCTGTGCTTTTTGCTGGTGTTTGTAGGTGGGGTAAACTTCCTGGATGTACTCTGGATCATTTATTGCACCATTGGAATAGCAGGCACCTGGGCTATTGTTTCTTTTTACAGGATATATAAGAATTACAGAAGTCTTTTCAAGACTAAGTTCAGGACTTTGGTGGCCTATGCAATGCTTCTTATATCAGGACTGCTGGAGATGAGCATGCTCAGTACCAACTATCAGGGATATTTCCTCCCATTTGGTATGATGATATTTTTCTGGGGAATGCTCAGAGAGCAGGTGGCGGCTCAGAACAGAGCTTTTGATGCCCGAATGAGAGCGGAAGCCCAGAACTCTGCCAAGAGTGAGTTCCTGGCCAGTATGTCTCATGAGATACGAAGCCCTCTCAATGCCATCATGGGTATGGATGAGATGATACTTCGTGAGAGTAAGGAAAAAAATATCCTTGGATATGCTGCAGATATCAACACAGCCGGTCAGAACCTTTTGAAGATAATCAATCAGATCCTTGATTTCTCCAAGATAGAGGCAGGCAGAGTAAAGCTGACTAACGAAGAATATGACCTGGGAGATCTGCTGCAGCAAGTGATCAGTCTTATACGCGTTCAGGCAGAAAATAAGGGACTAAAGCTTATAGTTGATATTGATAAAACAGTTCCAAAGACACTTATAGGAGATTCGGGAAGAATCAGCCAGATGCTCATTAACCTTCTGAACAATGCTGTTAAGTACACGGAACATGGAAGTGTTACTCTGATGGTATATTTCAAGGATAATGCAGATGCGTCCAAGAAGAATATATGCTTTGAGGTTGCTGATACCGGTAAAGGTATAAGTGCAGAGAATATAGATAAGATCTACGAAAGATTCCAGAGAATAACCGGAAATGACTCTGGAAGAGTAGAAGGAACCGGACTGGGACTGGCTATTACCAAGCAGATGGTGGAGCTTATGGAAGGTAGTATCACTGTAGAAAGTACAGTAGGCAAGGGCACTGTTTTTAGGATGATCATACCTCAGCAGGTGGCAGATTTTGAAGCTATTGGAAGCTTTGAGGAAGGCAACGTTGAGACTCCAAAGGTTGAGAAGTATCATGAAAGCTTTACAGCAGAAAGTGCCAAGATACTGGTGGTTGATGATAATGAGATCAACCTGCGACTTGTGGAATCCTTCCTTAAAAAGACCAAGGTACAACTTGATACTGCCAAAAGCGGTGTGGAGTGTATAGAGAAGGTCAAGAGCAATAGCTATGACCTGATACTTTTGGATGATCTGATGCCTGAGATGGATGGTCGCGAGACTCTTGATCATCTGAAAAATGAATCTGATATAAATGTTGAAAATGTGCCTATCATCTGCTTTACAGCCAATGCCATAGCAGGCAGCAGGGATGAATACATGGAATATGGTTTTGATGATTATATTGCCAAGCCTGTTACGGGAGATATCCTTGAAAAAACTGTTTCCAGATGGCTTCCTTCAGATAAGGTTGAAAAGTACAGCGCTGTTGCTGCCAAAGTCGAGGGTGGTGACGTGAAGGTCGAAACTGAATCAAGACTTGTGGACTACTCTATTGGTCTTGACTACTGTATGAATGATAAATCCACTTATATCGAAGTATTGAAGCTCTTTGTGGAGAGTGCAAAAGACAGAAAAGACAAGCTTATAGAAGATTACAAAAATAAAGATATGAAGGGCTACGTAGTAAGGACCCATGGACTGAAATCTACTGCGTTGACTATTGGAGCCATGTCTCTTTCTGAACTTTGTAAGGACCTTGAATATGCAGGCAAACACTGTCAGAATCAGGAAGATGTAGAAGAAAACCTTGAATTTATAAGAAATAATAATGAGAATATGCTTGATCTATTTGACCAGACTGTTGCTGAATGTCATGAATATCTAAGAAAATGTGACATTTAACTACATTATAAAGCAATTTGGTGCAATCAATGTTGCGTGCTACATATGTTTAGTAATAACATTATAATAGATTAAGGAACGCCCATTCTTGAGCCTTGGTCTGAAAAGTGTAATTTTTTCAGATCAGGGCTTTTTTATCGCAGTAAGGGTGTGTGTTTCTTAAGGAGGGGTGCATGAGCAAGCAAATAATGATTGTTGATGATGATGACATTGTCCGCAGAATATCAAACAATGTCTTATCAACTAAATATGAAACGATCACTGCAAGCTCCGGACGTGAAGCAGTACGGCTTTACGATGAGCTAAAACCGGATCTAGTTCTGATGGATATCAATATGCCTGATATGACAGGATACGAAGTATTTGATGAACTACTTGCCGCCAATTCATCAGTACGTCCGACAGTTATGTTCATGACATCCGAAGATGACGTTCAAAATGAAATAAGGTGTTTCGATATGGGGGCTGTAGATTATATACATAAACCATTTCATCCGGACGTACTTCTTCGAAGAGTAGATGTAATTTTAAGTAATTTAGAGAAATATGAGGTTTTAGAAAAAGGGGCAGAATGTGATAATTTAACCGGGGTTTATAATAAAGGAACCACCGAGAAGAAAATCCGTAAACACTTGAATGAAAAAGAGTTTGGTACGTTCCTCATGATCGATATAGATAACTTTAAATCTATTAACGATAATTTGGGACATACAGCAGGGGATCAGATGCTAAAGCGCATAGCGGGAGTTTTGAAAAGTGTTTCAAGGTCTACGGATGTAGTTGGGAGAGTCGGAGGCGACGAGTTTGTAATATATTACAATAGCCTTATTGATCGGGAAAAAGTTGCCGCAAAGTGTGAGATAATTCAGGAAAGGATTATCACATCTTTAAAATCTGTTTTACCTTCAGTTATGCAATGTAATCTGGGCGTTTCAATTGGGGCATGTATCACTCCTGGGGATGGAGAAGATTATGATACAGTTTTTGATCATGCTGACAGAGCAATGTATAATGCCAAGAAAGACAGAACAAGAGGATTTACTTTCTATGAGGGAGAGAGTGAAGAAATAAATGGCAATTGTCATGGAATATCTTATATTGATATCCCGATGACCATGAAGATCATTGGCGAAAGAGGTCATGACGCTGGGGCTTATAGCGTTACATATAATGACTTTTGTAATATATTCAGATTTATTCAGAGGCATGCTGAGCGAAATGATGACAAGGTCCAACTTGTTATGTTTACGCTCAAGCCTAAAAAAGACAAGATTAGCAGTTTTGGGAAAAAGTATAATAGCGGTGCTGTAATAACAGAATTTAGCAAGGCTGCAGAGAAAGCACTTCGAAGAAGTGATGTGGCAGCGAGAATTGGGGATTCGCAGGTGATGATGTTACTTACAGGAACCGATTCCAAGAATGGAATGATAGCTATTAACAGGATAATATCAAAATGGAATCTGGAATATCATTCCGGAGATTTTGATGCATCCTATGAAATGCAGGATGTCTGCGGTTGATCAGAGAGGGAAAAAAATAGTCTTTCACAAAGTAATATTGTGAAGGACTATTTTTTTTTGACAAAATTTGGGGTAATATTTATATATAAGCAAAGTTACATATATGACGGGGCGTAGAGTATGAGTAGTGTACAGTTGGCTATATGTGAGGATGAACAGATCCAGAGAGTCCTAATAAAAAAACGAGTAGAAGATTACATGGAAAAACACCACATGGATGTGGATATCAGGGAATACGACAGTGGTGAGCAGTTTTTACAGGATGAAAAAAGAAAAGAAGTAGACATCGTTTTGCTTGATATATATCTTGAAGGTATGTCAGGAATTGAGCTTGCCAAAAAGATGAGAGCAGAAGGTGAAAAGCTCCAGATCATCTTTATCACATCCAGTAATGAATTTGCTGCAGAGGCTTTTGAAGTGGAATCTTTATATTATTTGAAAAAGCCTTTGGAAGATGAGAAATTTGTAAAGGCTATGGATCTTGCTATGCGCAAGTTTAACAAACTCAGATGCATCGAGATATTTGAAAATCGCGAAAGCAAGAAGATATATCTGTCAGACATATACTATGTGGAAACCATGTATAGAAAACTGATTATCCACACAGCACTTGATGAATACGTAACATACATGACTCTGAGCAAAATGATGGATACTATTCCAAAAGAGGATTTTGCCCAGATCTCAAGATTTTCACTGGTAATGCTTGGTAAAGTCCTTTCCTTTGACGGTCAGGAAGTTCTTTTAAATAATGGCATCAGGTTGGAAGTAAGCGACAAATTTAAAGCGGATCTGGAAGATAAGTACAACGCCTTCAAGATCAGGGAGTAGATCATTAGATAATGAAAAGCCAGACAATGAAAGATTTTATCATTGTCTGGCTTTAGCTTTGTTCACTGACGGCCATTGCATCAACGATGAGGCCGCGGATATGTTCGTATTTGTTGCTTTTAAGGAAGTCGTGGGTGCCTTTCTGCTGCAATATTTTAGGCTGCCAGTTCATTCCTTTGATGAGGCAATCAAGTAGTCGATCTCTTTTATAAATATTGTAAATGCGCTTTAGCTTTTTCTCATTATGCTGGGCACTGGCATAGAGCTCGTAACAACGGATGCCCTTAAAAAAGTGAAATAGAGCTTCTTCTACATCACTTGAATCATAACTGTCTTCGCATGCAATGATAGGAAAGACATTGCGGTAATTGTGGAGCTCATGCTCGCAATCACTGAAAAAGTCATAGAACCACTTGTCGTCTACTTCCCTCAAGCTTATTTCTAAAAGCTTTTCCGGAAGCTTACTGTCAGATATATACTTTCCGTTTTTGAATATTCTTATAGGTCTGTCGTCATCGTCTTTTTCATCAACAAAATAGTATACTTCCTTCACCATCTTGCCTTCCTCAGTAGGAAAAGTCTGGATGTGAGGTTCCTGCAGATAGTCTTTTGATTCTATCATCGCAAATTCAATTGAAGTGTTAAGGACTCTTTGTCCATAATTTGATATCAGCATACATAAATTATAATATTCCCTTATTTTCTAACCAATCTAAATAGAATTAACTTTATATAAAATATTTATAACTAATAAAATATCGATAAAGTTGGTGGGAAAAATAGTGAATTGTGGTAGAATGATTATATATGGGATTTTTGCTTTTTTAATGGAGAGGGCAGATTATGTCTGAAAGCTTTTATGATATAGACCAACTTACAGGACTAATGAATAGAGAATCTTTCAAGAAAAGTATCACTAAAGCTATGGAAGATTTTCCTGAAGACACTTTTTCTCTTATATCAATCGATATAGATAATTTTAAAGTCTATAACTATTATTTTGGAGTTGAAAAAGGCGATGAACTATTACGCTTTCTTGGAGATAAAGTTGGAGCAATGATAGAAGACCTGACTCATGCATATGCTTGCAGGGTTTCAGGTGATAAGTTCCTTGTCTTTTGTGTTTATGATGACGAGCTGCTTAATCAAAAGATCAAAGATTTCTTGGAAAGCTTTAAGGAGTATGTCTCCAGCTATACCATTAAGCCAAGTTTTGGAATGTATGTGATCACAGATGTTGATACTCCTGTGGAGCTTATGATCAACTATGCTGTTATGGCGGGCAAAAGTATCAAAGGTGATCTGAAAAAATATATTGCTTATTATACTCCTGCTATGGGTGCTGAGGTTGAGAGAGAGCAGGAAATAATGGGCAAGCTTCAACCTGCTCTGGAGAATGATCAGTTCCTGATCTATTATCAGCCAAAGTATGATCTGAAGACGGAGCGGCCTTTCTGCTCTGAGGCTCTTGTAAGATGGAGAGATTCCAAAGGCAATATCCATATGCCTGATGAGTTTGTGCCTGTTTATGAGAAAAATATGGTAATAGGCAATCTGGATTTCCACGTTTTTGAATGTGTATGCAGGCATCTTAGGGAGCTTTTGGATTCAGATATCAAACCTTTTCCTGTATCTGTAAATATATCTTTGATAAATCTTTTTAATCCTAATTTTATTGAGATATTGATGGAAAAGCTCAATAGATATGATATTCCTATAGACCTTGTACAGCTGGAATTTACTGAAAGTGCCATGTTTGAAAATCAGAATCTGATAAGAGCAACTATTGAAAGACTTCATGATAAAGGTTTTTATGTACTTCTGGATGATTTTGGTAAGGGCACAGCTTCTCTGACTATGCTCAATGATATGTCCATCGATATCCTGAAGATTGATAAGAGTCTTTTGGAAAAGAATCCATCTAACTCCAAGAGTGGAAAGATACTGACCTCCATCATCAATATGGCTAAGTGGCTGGATCTTCCGGTTATTGTTGAAGGCGTTGAAAGCAAGGAGCAGGTGCGCTTCCTTAAAAATATCAATTGCGAATATGCACAAGGCTATTATTATAGCAAGCCGCTTCCTGAAAAAGAGTATGATGAACTTCTCATCAGAGAGATGAAACAAGCTATAAAACATGATGAAGAAGTTGACCAATATCTTGAGAATAAAAGCAAGAGGCAGATCATTAAAGAAATATTTAAGGGTATCTCTCTTGAAGACGCAGCTTATTTGGCTTTGAAGGCAGCTGGAATACAGACTTGGATCTATGATCCAAAATATAAGGCTATCTACAATGATAATAAGATCGGAGCCTTTTGGGATTATGGAATGCTCCTTGAAAATGTGCCTTACAGTATGACTGAGACAGGACTTGTTCATCCGGACGATAAGGAAAGATTTATCAAAATGTTCAAGTCAATTGATGAAGGAGAACCTTTCGTTGAATGTTTTGTCAGATTGAAAAACAAAGAAGGCAACCAGAATTATTATCTGTCGCATATATGCTATACCAATGTTTTTGATGATAATGGTAATCCAATCAAGGCTATCGGTGTACTTCTTGGAACTTCTGAAATAACAGTAGGCGACGACAGTGAAAGCCCAATGGTTCCTGGAACATACTTTATCATGGCTATGAATCTGCGAACTAAAACTGTACTTGATAAGAGAACTACTTTTCCTGAACTTAGAGAAAATATCAGTAATGTGGATCTGTCGATGCTTAGAAGAGAAGTATCTGAATTTTTTCAGTTCCCTGAAGATATTCATGATGCAATGCGCCGTTATGTTGATGAACTGTTGATGAATGGGCATTTTTCAGATAACTCTAATGTTAAGAGGTTTAATTTTTTCAGAACATGGCCTGATAGTAATAAGAAACAGTGGCTTGTGTGGGAACTGTATGCCAAAAAGGATGAGGCCACAGGTGATATGATAGGCTATAATGTTATCAAAGATAATGATATGGCCTATAGAGAGCAGCAGCGACTTGAAAAGGCAGCTGAGAGTGATAGTATGACAGGTGTACTGAATCATAATGCTGCTGTTAAAAATATCCGTGAATTCTTAAACGGAGAAGGCGCAGTAGGCAAACATGCTCTGTTTATGCTGGATATTGATGATTTCAAGAATGTTAATGATACTTTTGGCCATCAGGCTGGTGATGAAGTAATTATTAATATTTCCAGAAGATTGAAGCGTTTGTTTAAGCAAACTGATATAATCGGTAGATACGGAGGCGATGAATTTATTGTTCTTGCCAAGAACTACAAAGAGCTGGATAAGCTGACCAATAAGGCCAAGTCTATGCTTGAAAAGCTGGAATATACACTGGAAAAGGGTGACCAGAAGTATACAGTTTATTGCAGTATAGGTATTGCTGTAGTCCAAAACGGCAACATTAATGATATCGAGCTTCGCCGGAGGGCAGATGCGGAACTTTACAAAGTAAAAGAAAAAGGAAAGCATGGGTTTAGTATTACTGAATGAAATTGTGGCTTGAGGAGAATTTGACATGAAGATTAAAGACAAGGCAATGAATAGTAAATGGGCGGCATATACTATTGCTACATGTTCAGCTGTGGTGCTTTATCTGGCACTTTCACACCTGAGTGTATTTTTGAATTTCCTAAAATACATATGGAGCGTTTTTTCGCCTGTTATTATTGGAGTTGTTATTGCGTACATATTAAATCCACTGGTTAAGGTTTTTTATCATAAAGTATTTAAAAAGGTAAAGTCTAACAGAGCTAGAAATAATCTATCTATTTTGGCAACCCTTTTATGCGTTATCGCTATCATTGCTATTTTACTGGTTGCTATGATACCTCAGATTGCAGAGAGTGTGACTACCTTTATAGACAACCTGGAATTGTATTCAACTTCTTTTTTGGATACTGTGGGACATCTGGGAATAACTCTTCCTGCCATAAGCAGTTATGTTGAGAGTTTTTCTACTTTCAGTGAAAATATTTTGAAGAATGTAACGAGTCTGCTTACTACTCACTCATCAACTATTATTGATACTTCCTATAGTATTGGTGTTGGTGTGTTCAATGGTCTTGTGGGATTTATCCTGGCTATATATTTCCTGGCTGACAAGGTCAGGATAAAAGAAGGTATCCGCAAGCTGATGCATCTGATACTTTCAGATAAAAGATATGACGAGTATTCCGCATTCTGGCTCAGATGTAATGACATTCTGATCAAATATATAGTTTTTGACATACTTGATGGTATAGTTATCGGTCTGGTCAATGCCTTGCTGATGCTGATTTTTGGAATACCTTATGTAGCACTGATATCAGTTATTGTAGGTGTGTTTAATCTTTTGCCTACCTTTGGACCTATACTGGGCGGTGCTATCGGCGCATTCCTTCTGGTACTGGTCAATCCATGGTATGCATTGACTTTCCTTATCATTACAGTTGTCATACAGACCTTTGACGGATATATCCTTAAGCCTAAGCTCTTTAGCGGAAGCCTTGGAGTACCTGGCGTATGGATCCTGATCACGATCATCATAGGCGGCAAGCTTTTTGGTGTGGCAGGCATCCTGTTATCAATTCCATTTGCAGCAATATTCGTTATTGTATATGATGAATATATTCTGGTTAAACTTCAGCAGCAAAAGGATAGGAGATCTAAGAAAATTGAAACGAAATTACAAGATGACGATAAGCTATGATGGAACAAGGTTTTACGGATGGGAGAGGCAACCTGGAAACGATATGACTATCCAGGGTAAGATTGAAAATGTTCTTACCAAGATGTGCCAGCTTCCTGAAGGTAAAAGCGTTCAGGTCATAGGTGCCGGAAGAACAGATGCAGGTGTTCATGCAAGAGCCATGACCTGTAATGCTGTTATAGATACTGATAAAACAGAAGAAGAGATCTGGAGGTACATGAATGAATACCTTCCGGATGATATAAGTGTAAACGAAGTCAGAGCATGCTCTGACAGATTCCATAGCAGATACAATGCTATTGGTAAGACTTACAGATATACCTGTTGGTATGGCTTATCCAAGCCTGTTTTTGACAGAAAATATGTTACAGTACTGGAACAAAAGCCTGATACAGAGCTTATGAGACAGGCGGCCCAGATCCTTGAAGGTACTCATGATTTTAAGAGTTTCTGTGGCAATTCCAAGATGAAAAAATCTACAGTCAGATGCGTTGATACTATAAATATTGAGGAGAGTGGCAATTATATCAGACTGTATTTTCATGGTAATGGCTTTTTGCAGAATATGGTAAGGATCCTGACAGGAACACTCCTTGAGGTAGGTTATGGCAATATTCCTGTTGCTGATGTTCAAAAGATCCTTGATGCTATGTCCAGACAGGCAGCAGGCCCTACAGCACCTGCTCAGGGATTGTGCCTGATGAAAGTTGATTATTGAGTTTAGGAATCAATGAGTCACTGGGGACGTATCAAAATGACTCATTGGTATATATTTTTTGTGTGAGTTCAAATAGAAATCCGCACTGGCTGCGGATTTCGTGAGAACATGATTCAAGAGGCAAATAGGCTCTGCGACGAAGTCGCCTTTAAATAGCCTATTTGCATATTTTTGTCACATAGTGACAAAAATGAGTCATTCTGATACGTCCCCAGTGACTCATTTTGGAGGAATGGCTATGGCAAATATATATGACTATCTGGATTGGCGCGGAGACCTTACTTTTGAACAGTCCCCCTTTAATGAAGTCGATAATCTGGTACTCAGTGGAGTGGCCTATGTCTTTTTTGATGGTATTGTTCCCGGCATAGGAGAGGGTGATGTTACTGTAAAAGAGGCAGCCGAGCATTTCTTTAAGATCCACAGCGAGGCTGAATTGGCAGCAGATAAGTCTTTTATAAATTTTGCTCCGGACATACTCAGAAAAATGGCTGTGTCAAAAAGATTTTCCAATGCGATCCTGCGTAACTATGTCAGTAAGATAGATTATGATGCTAATATTCAGTTTTCTGCCATAGAAATAAGGCTTCAGGATGGAGCCTCTTATATAGCCTTTAGAGGCACTGATGATTCTCTGGTTGGCTGGAAAGAGGATTTCATGCTGAGCTTTGGAACTGTTCCATCAGAACAGGAGGCAGTAAATTATCTTGATCAGACTCAGAAGGGCAAAAAGAAAAAGCTCATTCTAGGCGGTCATTCCAAGGGCGGACACATAGCCATCTATGCAGCAGCCTTTTGTGACCAGAAGATAAGAAATCGCATCATCAAGATATATAGTAATGATGGTCCGGGCTTTTATGAGGAACTGATCAACACGCCTCAGATCAGGGCTGTGGCACCCCTTGTAACCAAGATAGTACCAGAGGCCTCTGTTATAGGCATGCTCATGGAGCACGTGGCGACTCCAAAGATCATAAAGAGCAGTGAAGTAGGCTTTATGCAGCACAAGGTTACTGCCTGGCAGGTAATGGGAACTAAGTTTGTTCCGGGAAAAGGTATTACTATAGCCGGAAAGGCGCTTGATCAGGCTCTGAGCCATTGGATACATGAGATAGATTACGATAAGAGAAAGATAGTAGTTGATGATATATTCAATGTCCTTGAGGCTTCCGGCTCAAAGGGGCTGACCAATCTCACAGATGGCGGCATCAAAGCCCTTATGAATATGCTTGAGAAAAACAATGAGACTGATCCTCAGACCAAGGAGATCATTAAGCTTTTGATCAAAAATCTGGCCTCTCAGGTAATAACTACAATACCAATGGCAAAGAGCAAGACACGCAGGAAAAAAACTGTAAAAATGAGAGAAAAATTCTAAGAAAATCTATGGGCTGTTGTGAGTCTTTTTTGAATGAAAAAAGAGACTGACAACAGCCCTATATTTTGCGACAAAAACAGACCGCAACACTATATGTAGAGCGGCTTTTGGAAAGCGCTTACAAAGTAAATTTTCTATAAAAAAAGGCGATTGTTATTTAATTGAATCGTAATATTTGGACTCCAAAATCCGATATATAATATGGGTAGAGATCATATTCTATATTACATAATTTACAAGGAGGTAAGGGGTATGAGAAAATTTCTTAGCGTTTTATTATCAGGCATAACCGGGAGCGTTCTTTTAGCGGCATTTTTACTTTCGCCAGTTACGGTAATGGCTGCCCCTAGCGTATCTTCTGATTCAGTAGTAGTTTCTGGAAAATATGTGATCCCTGATTCATCAGGAACATCAACAAGATATGTTTTAGTTGCTACAAATGAATTTGATATGGACATTGCTATTGAAGCCAAGTTTTATGCTATTGATGCTGACAACAATCTTCTGTACAGGGCAATTGATTTTGCAGAAGCAGTTAAGACCGGTCAGGAATTTATGCTCTATGGACAGTTTCCACAGGAGATAGCAGACCAGACTGATCACGTTGAGTACACACTCTCAGTCAATGAAGCTGATAATTGTGCTTACAACGCAGCAAGCGTTACAGCAACAGAAGGCAATGACAACCTGCTTGTAGTGGAAGGAACTAATTATTCCAATAACGATATCCAGGGCATCAATGTCAGGACAGTATTTCTTAAAAATGGAAAAGCAGTAGGCTTTGGAACAGTTAATATCGCTGATTACGGCTATACTTTATGCAGCGGAAGCACCAACACTCAGGAACTTGGACAATTTGTTTCTGACTATGACAGTTATATACTGACTTACACAACATGTATGCCATGATTTAAAAGGAACTTTGTGAGAACATGTTCCAGCAAGTGGGCTGGTTCATTTTTCATAAAATAGATGAAAAAGTAAAGCGCCTGACCATTTCCCCCGGTCAGGCGTTTTACTTGCTAAAAAAATAATGTAAATTGTGTTGCTAAAATGATTCTTTAATGCAATAATTGGAAGGGTGTAAAAAGAATAAAAATAATCACCGCCAAAAAGTTTTGTTGTGGTCATGAATTGGCCAAAAGGAGGAAAAATGAGTGACAAAGCTATAAGGAATCAGGCGATTTACAATGCCAAAGAATTGGGGGCGCCAAAAGTAACGATCTTAGGTTTGCAGCATATGTTTGCAATGTTTGGCTCCACTGTTTTAGTCCCACTTCTTACAGGACTTAGTGTTTCTACTACACTTCTTTTTGCCGGTCTTGGCACATTATTGTTTCATTTGATTTCTAAGAGAAAAGTTCCAGCGTTTTTAGGTTCTTCATTTGCATTTCTTGCAGGTTATTTCGCAATTGCACCTAATGGTGAAAAAGAGTTACTTCCATATGCATGTTTCGGTGTTGCTGTAGCAGGTCTTTTTTATCTTGTTCTTGCAGGCTTATTTAAGGCTTTTGGTGCAAATAAGGTAATGAAATATTTCCCACCAGTAGTAACAGGACCTATTATCATTGCAATCGGTCTTAACCTTTCAAAGACAGCTATCAACAGCTGCTCTACACATTGGATCGTAGCTATAGTCGCTATCCTGATCGTTGTTGCATGTAATATCTGGGGAAGAGGATTCGTAAAGATCATCCCTATTTTGCTCGGTGTTATTGGTTCATACCTGACAGCTATGTGCATGGGTCTTATTGATTTCACTCCTGTAAAAGAGGCTGCATGGGTAGGCCTTCCAATTGATTACAATAGAACAGTATTTTCATTATTCACAAGCGGCAATCTTGATTCTTCACTTCTTATCACAGCTGTTATCACTATCGTTCCAATCGCTTTTGCTACAATGATGGAACATATCGGTGATGTTTCTGCTATATCTTCAACAGTTGGTAAGAACTTCATCAAGGATCCTGGTCTTCACAGAACTCTTACCGGAGACGGACTTGCAACAGCTGTAGCTTCTTTATTCGGAGCTCCTGCAAACACAACATATGGTGAAAACACAGGTGTTCTTACACTTACCAAGGTTTATGATCCATTTGTTATTAGACTTGCAGCATATTTTGCAATCCTGTTTTCATTCTGCCCTAAGTTTGCAGCTGTTATCGAAGTAATGCCAACAGCTACAGTAGGCGGTATCTCACTTGTTCTTTATGGTATGATCTCTGCAGTAGGTATCAGAAACGTTGTTGAGACTCAGGTTGATTTTTCTAAGAGCCGTAACGTTATCATCGCAGCTCTTATCCTTGTACTTTCAATCGGTATCAACTATTCAGACGCAGGTGCCCTGATTTTTGCTGTAGGAAGCGTAACGATCAGCTTCTCTGGTCTTGCTACAGGTTCACTTGTAGGTATAATCCTTAATGCTATTCTTCCAGACAAGGATTACAAATTTGAAGATGATACTCCAAATAAGACAGGCGTTGATTTTGAAATGGCTCAGGGAAAAAGTATTGGCGTAGAAGAATAAATTACGAAAACCCCGAAAAAAATATATGAATAATTAGCTCAGATAGTGCTATGTTTTCTTGGAAACTAAGGCGCTGTCTGGGCTTTTTTCTTTATAAAAAGTTTATTATAAATAAAGTTACTAATGTGTTAGCATATTGAGTGAAAGGGTTAACGGTTCTATGCAAAAGGGTTATTCATTTTTTCGATATGGAGGTAAAATTTTAGCGCATTCCAGATTCTGACAGGGTATGGGATGCGCAAATGTTTTGTGGAATATGGAGTGTTTTTATTCTAGACGTTCTTATAATTCAAGATAAGAAAACGTTTTTTTAATCATTTTTCTTATGGAAAAAATGTGCTATTATGTTGGAGAGTTGAATAATCTTGTTAAAAATTATTAGGAGGCTAATATTATGATAAATTGGAATAACTTTGATACACTCAGCAGTGTTAGCACACTTGAAAAAGCTGAAAAAGTTGACCTTGTAAAGGTTATGAGCGGCGAATCAGGTGCAGAGAGAGTAAAGAAATATTCAGTACCTATGGCTGGAAATCTTACTTACAACTACGCTGCCAAGGAAGTAGATGACACAATTCTTGAAGGCTTGAAAAAACTTGCTGAAGAGGCTCAGCTTACTGAGAAATATGAAGCTCTTTACAATGGAGAAGTTATTAATACAGGTGAGAAGCGTATGGTTCTTCACCAGCTTACAAGAGGTCAGCTTGGAGAAAAGGTAGAAGCTGATGGCGTTGATAAGCGTGAGTTCTACAAGAAAGAGCAGCAGAGAATTGCTGATTTTGCTAATAAAGTTCATTCCGGTGAGATTGCAAATGCTAAGGGTGAGAAGTTCACAACTGTAGTTCAGATCGGTATCGGCGGATCTGACCTTGGTCCTCGTGCTATGTATCTTGCACTTGAGAACTGGGCAAAGAAGAATGGCACATTCAAGATGGAAGCTAAATTCATCTCTAACGTAGATCCTGATGATGCTTCAGCTGTATTAAACAGTGTTGATGTTGCTCACTCTATTTTTATCCTTGTTTCAAAATCAGGTACAACACTTGAAACACTTACAAACCAGTCATTTGTAATGGATGCTTTAAAGAAGGCTGGACTTGATCCTGCTAAGCACATGATCGCTGTTACTTCAGAGACATCACCACTTGCACACAGTGATGATTTCATTGAAGCTTTCTATATGGATGATTACATCGGCGGACGTTATTCATCAACATCAGGTGTAGGTGGAGCAGTTCTTTCACTTGCATTTGGTCCAGAAGTATTTGCTCAGTTCCTTGATGGCGCTGCAGCAGAAGACAAGCTTGCTACAAACAAGGATCTCCTTCAGAACCCGGCAATGCTTGATGCACTTATCGGTGTATATGAGCGTAACGTACTTGGATATCCAAGTACAGCAATACTTCCATATTCACAGGCACTTAGCCGTTTCCCTGCTCACCTGCAGCAGCTTGATATGGAATCAAATGGTAAGAGTGTTAACCGTTTTGGCGAGCCTGTAAATTATGTTACAGGTCCTGTTATCTTTGGTGAACCAGGTACAAACGGACAGCATTCATTCTATCAGCTTCTTCACCAGGGAACTGATATTGTACCTCTTCAGTTTATTGGATTTAAGAACAGCCAGCTTCACAATGATGTTACAATCGAGAACAGCACAAGCCAGCAGAAGCTCTGCGCTAACGTTGCTGCCCAGATTGTTGCATTTGCTTGCGGTAAGGCTGATGATAACAAGAACAAGAACTTCGAAGGTGGTCGTCCATCAAGCATTATCATCGGTGAGGAGCTTACACCTGCAGCACTTGGTGCTCTTCTTGCTCACTTTGAAAACAAGGTTATGTTCCAGGGATTTGTATGGAACATCAACAGCTTTGACCAGGAAGGCGTTCAGCTTGGTAAAGTTCTTGCAAAGAAAGTACTTGCTCACGAAACAGAGGGTGCTCTTGCAGTATACAGCCAGCTGCTGAATATCTGATCCTGCGCATGCGATGTTGACTCAAGAGTTAAACATGCTTAGCGCTGCAACAGACCTGATGTTGAAACTGATCTTGTTTTGAAATAGGATTAGGGCTGTAACTGATCTTGTTTTGAAATAGGCATTGTGTTTTAACTGATCTAGTGCTGTAATTGGCTTGAAGTAGTGAGTGTTCACTATTTTGGCTAGTGTGACATATTGATATATATTGATTCTATTGATCCCAAGAGGTTGGATTTGACCTCTTGGGATTTTTGATGTATATTATTTGCGAATCTTTATAAAATATATTATCTAACTAACATTCGAAGATGCAGTGAGATTTTTAGTCTGTTTGCTGCTTTTTTCCAAGAGAACTGATTATAAGATGTCGAGGAATTATATATTAAGGAATGAAAATTAGAGGCGATAAGTAAAACGTAGCGAAAAACCTGTTGGAAAATTAAAAGTTTCAAAAAGCAATAGGTAAAAACAGAGCATACAACCTGTTGAAAAAGCGAAAACCGCAAAAAAACAATAGGTAAAAACAAAGCATACAACCTGTTGGAAAAGCGAAAACCACAAAAAGCAATAGGTAAAAACAGAGTATGCAACCTGTTGGAAAAGCGAAAACCGCAAAAAATAATAGGAAAAAACAGAGCATACAACCTGTTGGAAAAGCGAAAACCGCAAAAACAATAGAAAAAAACAGAGTATACAACCTGTTGAAAAAACGAAAATTGCAAAAAACAACAGGGAAAAGCTCTAAAAAATATCTGTTGGAAAAGAGAAAAGTTATAAAAGCAACAGGAATATAGCTTACCAGACTTAATGAATTATTTGTATAAGGTGATCCTTTGAGAATGGAGTCGGATAAAGCTATGGAAATAGCATTAGATTCGCAAATTCAAACAGAATGTTAGAAAATTAAAAGCTAAAAGGAGAAAGGATGTTTAAAAGTAATGGATGGCTTAAAAGAAATGATGTTGAAAGAAGAGAAAAGACTACAGAAAATACAAAGAACTCTTGAAGAAAGACTAATAGATGTTCCAGAAGGCACACTGAGGATATTTGAATCAAAAAATCAAATCCAGTATATTCATTGCACTCAGAATGCCAATGAATCCGGTAACAAATTATCCTACATCAAAAAGGCAGATCGTAACATGGCGAACCAGTTAGCACAAAAGTCTTATGATCAAAAAGTTCAAAAGATTGTTTGCAGAAGGTTAAAGCAATTTGACAAGCTTGCCAAGGAATATGAGGATAATGAAATAGACAATATATATGAGAGGATGCATCCAAATAGACAAAGGCTTGTTGAGCCTGTCGAAAAGATGTGGAATCAAAAGGTTTTAGAATGGAAGAATGTGCCCTATATTGGGAAAGAATTTGAGAATGGTATTCCTGAGATTTATACCAAAAAAGGAGAAAGGGTTCGTTCTAAATCAGAAAAAATACTTGCTGATACTTTTTGTGATCTTGGGATTGAATACAAATATGAATGCCCCCTTAAACTTAATGGATATGGGATTGTATATCCTGATTTCACAATACTAAGAAAAAGAGATGGAGAAGAAGTATATTGGGAACATGATGGAAGAATGGATGATCCTAAATATGCTGAAAAAGCTATCAGAAAGATAAACAATTATATATCAAATGGATTGTTTCCAGGAGATAGACTTATTGTATCTTTTGAATCATCAGGAGTAGTAATAAGAGATAGTGTGATAAAAATGATGATAGATAAATATCTATAAAAACCTGTAAAGCAAGAATATTGATATGTCATTATTTTTAACATTTGTCTGATAAAAAATGATGATACATAGCGCATATTACTTGCCGTACAGGCTTTGAGTTTGTACTAAATCTTTTCTATGCTTTTTATATTTCGTTACTTATCAAACTATGTATTCTTGTGTCTTCAAATAGATATCCGATAAGCTTCAAAATATGTTAATAGTTACAAATTGGAATGATGCAGTTAAAAATATTTTTTGACATCATATAATATACAAAATATATCCCATGACTTTCGTCATTATCGCATTTATGTCATTAGAATATATTAAAAAATACTGCTCCAGGGATTACGTTGTTATAGCATGAATTTATAATTGAATCCTTGGTGCTCTCTACAGTAGAACGGATGCTTGACTGTGTTGAGGAACTTGGCGTTGTAACAGAAGATCCGCTTGGCAGTTTATCTGAGCTTGAACCGCTGAAACCGTAGATATTGCTAAATGTCTTTAAGGTCATTGAGCTGAGATAATAGTTATATCCATTATCATAGCTTACGCAGTTGGACATATAGGCTGTTACTGAGCTGTTATTGTTGTCAAAACCTTTTTTGTCATGGTCAAACGCAAGACAATAGCTCATTGTACGTACGCAGGAGCTTGATGAATATGCACTTCCCAGCTTAAATCCGTTAGGATTGCCGTCGTAGTTGGAGCCTGTCCAGGAAGAAATGGAGAGTGTTCCTGAGCTGGTTGCAATGAAGCTGGATGTTGGAAGTGAGAATGTGCCCTTTGCGTAATTGGTTGCAAAAGAAGAATCTTTGGCAGTAATGAGCTGTACAAGGAGCAGGTTGGTATCCAGAGCATCTCCATTATCAAAATCATATTTTCCTGTAAATACGTCCGGATTGCCATTGTTCCAACATGCACACCATGTGTATGTAAGGTCCGGTGTCAGATCTCCTGACTTATCATAAGAATCCCAACCATCATCTGAATTGTCCCATGCATAGCAGCAATAAAATGTATTTCCTGAGCCTGCACCAAGCTTTGGAGCAAATCCGTCAGCATTGCCTCCGATAGTATATACGTCACAGTTTCTGTAGCTGCATACATACTCGATAGTATTGCTATATGCTCCGCCTGTGATCTGGAGTCCAGCATCATTGTTGTATCTTGTGATGACATTAGATACAGTGTTGTTTCCTGCAGAAGAGCCTTTGATCTGGATTCCATTGTCAGGAGCTTTCTGTATGATCAGATTCTTGATTGTATAATAGCTGCCTGTGATACGGATTCCGACTGCGCTATCAGAGGTTGACTTTCCGATGTAACTGCTAAGGAATGATGAAAAATCAAGGACAGGATATGTACCGTCGCTGTTCTGAACTCCTACGATATTTACTTTTGCATTTGAAGTAGAAAGAGCAATCTGGCCGCTGCAGGAGATTGTTGATCATGAAACATAAACTGTACCGCCACCAGCTGCTTCTGCACTGTCGATGGCACTTACAAGGTCTGAATAATTAGTTACGACTGTGCCATTTGATGTATCTGTTGTTGTACTAGATGAACTGCCTGAAGTGCTTCCTGATGAACTTGATGAGCTGCCGGAAGAACTGCCAGATGAACTGCTATTGGATGTTGCTTCAAACTTGAACTGCTGGCATGCAAGTCCGTTGTATGTCCATGTACTGATATTGCCACCGCTTTCTGTAGACCAGCCATATACATCAACTGCCTGTGTGTTGCCGCTTACCACAGTCTGAAGACAGTATGCACCATCTGTATCGCTGGCTACTACTGTAAACTGCTGAGCTGTTGTTCCATTGTAGCCGCAGATATCAATATTTGTACCATCTGTGCTTCCGCCGTAGTATACGTCCAGCATTCTGCCGCCGCTCATACCATTAGTAAGAGTAATCACGTTGTTGCCAAGATTGGTCACATACCATTTCTGACTGCTGTCCCCTAAGCCAGTTTCCTGGTCAACATTGGCAAAATCACTGTCGTTATCGCTGGCTACATCAAGATACATCTGGCTGTTGATATTTTTGATGTAGTACCATCCGTCAGCAATGAGTGTTGATGTAGATGAGCTTGATGTTGAACCGTTTGAATCAACCTGAATCTTGTAGATATTGATTCCGCTGTTTGAAGAGTAGAGATATACGTATCCTGAACTTCCTGAATAGCTATAGCTCTCTGTTGAAGCGCTGGTTCCGGCAGTAAGCGTTGTGAGCTGATTGCCTGAGCCGTCTGCTATTACAAGACTTCTTGATGAGGAACCTGAGCTCATAAGTGTGACCTTGATAGTATCAGTGCCTGATACAGGAACCTTTACAGCTCTGTAGGATGTTGATCCGCTACCTCCGAGCGCCAGACAATAAGTGTATTCTGTGCCATTTACTGTCTGAGAATCTGCTTTTACACTCATGGTTTTTTCGCTTGTTGCAATGAGTGTCAGCCCATCAACTGTAATAGTTGATGAAATTGTACCTAGATCTTTAAAACTAGAATTTTTGAAATTCCACGAAGTGCTTGTGGAAGCCATGGCGATGAAACTGCCAAAGTTAGAACTGAAGAATGTTACAAGTAAAACGGCAAATGACAGCACGATAGCTGACAATGCCTTGAAGCCCCCTCTATTGAGCTTTTTAGACATGTGTATCCTCCCGCATTAAGATTTAGTACGGATTACATTTTAACAAAAGCTTCAAATTGAAATCTATAGTCGAAAATGTAGAAATGAGGTGATTCGAATTGTAGATATTACCTAGTGCACTCGTTAGCAACTCGCGCCAAAAGCTTATTAACGAGCAATTCTTTCTGCATAGCTTTTCATACTAATAAAAATAAAACTATGATATACTTCATTTGACTAATTATTCGATGCTTTCTTATTCATGGATATAAGTGATGAAAAAATGAAAAGCAGTTAATTTGATTGATTTTTAAGAGGACGATATGGCGTTATATGCAATTGGAGACCTGCATCTGGCTTTTGAGTGCGACAAGACCATGGATATCTATGGTGGAGTGTGGGTCAAACATGAAAAAAAGATAGAGAAATACTGGAACAAGGTTGTCACAGAAGATGATACAGTGGTGGTCGTTGGAGACCACAGCTGGGGCAGAAAATTAAAATACTGCAGACAGGATCTTGAATTTATCTGCGATCTTCCGGGCAAAAAGGTCATGATCAGAGGAAACCATGATATGTTCTGGGATGCAAAAAAGACTGATAAATTGAATGAAGAATACAAGGACAGACTCTTTTTTCTCCAGAATAATTACTATCCTTACGGAGAGTATGCGCTGGTGGGAACAAAGGGATACGTCTATGAAGGCAAGGATACCAGAGAGCACTGCGAGATGATAATTGAACGTGAGTGCAAGAGGCTTCGTGCTTCATTTGAGGCAGCAGAGGCTGATGGATACAAGAAGTTTATCATGTTCCTGCATTATCCACCTACTGAGATAGGCAAAAAAGAGAGCCGATTCACCATGATCGCGAAAGCATACGGCGTCACGCAGATAGTATATGCTCATTGCCACGGTGAAGAGCGTTTTCACGACAGCCTGCTGGGAAAAGTAGGCGGCATAAAATATAGCCTTGTTTCCGGGGATTATCTTGTGTTCAAACCTCAGAAGATACTGGATTGATGCGGATCATATATGTTTGTTGTTTGAAATGCAGTAATAGAACAAATTGATATTTTGTGGCAATCTATGTTTGTCCATATATAACAAGCGTTTTCTTACTTTTTCTGTATTTTTTTATTAGAATTTATATGATACAATATACAGTGTTAGATTAGGGGAGAAGTATGAAATGCAGGCAAATGAAGGGGAACAGACTGATAAAAAACATACTGACAGAGTGAATAGACTCCGGAAGCTCATTATAGCACTTCTTGTTTTCGTGGTTGCAGTTCCTATTTGCGTTAGTATCATACTTGCCATAGCTTACGACAGGATGCGTAGTGATCTGGACAATGCCTTATCTGATCTTGAATGGTATCACAATCATTATCAGGAGCGGATATTGACTGTCGATGAAGATACCACTATGGTTACTGAGCCTGAGATTGTTACTGAGGATACTCCACAGGTATCGGATAGAGAGCCTGGGCCGGAAGAGACAGTTGTAGATGATGACATCAGGAGAGTATATCTTACCTTTGATGATGGTCCGAGTATCTATACCAATGAGATATTGGATATACTTGCACAGTACAATGTTAAGGCCACATTTTTTGTTGTAGGTAAAGAGGAAAGCGAATATCGTGAGGTCTATGACCGCATAGTTGATGAAGGACACACGATAGGCATGCATTCCTATAGCCATAAATATGGTGAGATCTATAGTTCGCTTGATGATTTTCAAGTGGACATGCACAAATTACAAACATTTATTTATGAAAATACCGGAGTTTGGACCAACCTGTACAGATTTCCGGGAGGTAGCTCAAATACTGTAAGTGATGTTGATATGGCTGTTTTGATAGATTATCTGAACAAGTCGGGCATTACATATTATGACTGGAATGTGTCATGTGGAGACGCAGATACAGGAAAAACAGTGGATGAGATTGTTACAAATGTAGTAAGTGGTGTATCTAAGTATTCTAATTCTGTTGTGCTCATGCACGATGCACAGGATAAGCATACTACAGTGGAGGCACTTCCACAGATAATAGAGCAGATACAGCAGATGGACGCAACAGTGATAGTTCCGATAACGGAGGATACGTTACCGGTTCAACATATCAAAAACAAATGAGAAGTGATTGGAGGAAAAAGAGATGGGATTTTTTTCGGAGCTAAAAAGCGACCTTTCTCAGGCTGTTAATACTTTGATGCCAGAGGAAGAGGCAGAGGGTGCTAAAGCTCACGAAGGTACTGAGGCAACTAATAAATCTGAAACTCCTGTTAACAAAGATGTTGATTTAGGTAGTATGCTTGATCGCCTTGACGATATCAAGCTTGATGAAAATGTTGTTAATGCAGCACCTGAGGTAGAAGAGGCAGTAGTTGAAGAAGAGGTTAAAGACTCTGATAACGAACCTAATGTAGTCGAGCCTGAGGTTCAGGTAGCAGAAGAGGTTGTTGAGAAGCCTGCAACAGAGAATGTTGTAGAAGCAATGGACAATCTTGAAACTGAACAAAAAGAAGAATCATACGAGGACGATGTTAAAGAGACTCTTAGTGCAATTGAAGCAATAGGCAAAGCCCATATTGAAGATACCATTGCACAGGAAAATATAGAATTAGAATCTACAAATGATGGGGGAAATGATACTATGGATTTTGAGCAGATGACAGCAACAGATGAGACAGCAGTTATCACTGAGGGAATGGTAATTACCGGCGATATGAAGACAACAGGATCTCTTGATCTTATTGGTAGAGTTACCGGTAATGTTGAAGCTCTTGGAAAATTAAATGTTACAGGTGAGATCGAAGGCGATTCTAAGGCTGCTGAGATCTATGCAGAGAATGCAAGGATCACAGGTGAAGTAAGAAGTAATGGTTCTGTTAAGATTGGACAGAGCACAGTAATCGTTGGTAATATCTTTGCTACAAGCGCTGTTATTGCAGGTGCTGTAAAGGGTGATATCGATGTACACGGACCAGTTATCCTTGATACAACAGCTATCGTAATGGGTAACATCAAGTCTCAGTCAGTACAGATCAACAATGGTGCTGTTATCGAAGGTATGTGCTCACAGACATATGCTGAGGTTAACCCAGCTGAGTTCTTTGAAGGACTTAAGAGCAGCAGAAACAGATAATATTCTTGTGACTATACATGAGATCCGCGCCGGTTGCGGATTTCAAAAAAGGTCATACACGCTGCTTTGAGTAATATATATTAGTAATTGGAGAAATATATGAGAATAGTATTAAAGCTTAGCGGAGAAGCGCTGGCAGGTAGTAAGAAGACAGGTTTCGATGAAGAGACTGTTAGAAAAGTTGCACTGCAGGTTAAACAGCTTGTTGATGCAGGCACAGAAGTTGGTATCGTTATAGGCGGTGGTAATTTCTGGAGAGGCAGAACAAGTGAGAATATTGACAGAGTCAAGGCTGATCAGATCGGTATGCTTGCCACTGTTATGAACTGTATTTATGTTTCAGAGATCTTCCGTAGCGAAGGTATGCCAACTAGTATACTTACACCTTTTGAGTGCGGATCCTTCACTAAACTTTTTTCTAAGGACAGAGCAAATAAATATTTCTCAAGGGGTATGGTAGTTTTCTTTGCTGGCGGCACAGGACACCCATATTTCTCAACAGATACAGGTGTGGTTCTTAGAGCTGTTGAAGTCGAGGCTGATGTGCTTCTTCTTGCAAAGGCAGTTGATGGCGTTTATGACAGTGATCCTGCCAAGAATCCTGATGCAAAACGCTATGACAAACTTACAATTGATGAAGTTGTAGCAAATAATCTGCAGGTTGTTGATATGACAGCATCTATTCTGGCTAGAGATAATCACATGCCAATGCGTGTGTTTGCTCTTCAGGAAGAAAACAGTATTGTAAAGGCTGCTAGTGGCAATTTCAATGGCACTACAGTTACTTGCGACTAATAAAGAGAGGAAATACCATGAACGAAAAAATTAAAGCTTACAATGATAAAATGGACAAGGCATATAACTTCCTGATTGAAGATCTGCAGGCAATCAGAGCAGGACGTGCCAACCCACATGTTCTTGATAAGATCAAGGTTGATTATTATGGAACACCTACTCCAATCCAGCAGGTTGGTAATGTTTCTGTTCCAGAAGCAAGAATGATCCAGATCGCACCTTGGGATAAGAGTCTTATTAAAGATATTGAGAAGGCTCTTATGACATCTGATCTTGGTATCACACCAAGTAATGATGGCAGTGTTATAAGACTTATTTTCCCAGAGCTTACTGAGGAACGCAGAAAACAGCTCGCTAAGGATATTAAGAAAAAGGGCGAGGACGCAAAGGTTGCTGTACGTAATATCAGACGTGATGGCAATGATGCTTTCAAGAAACTAAAGGGAACAGAAATCTCAGAGGATGAGATCGCAGATCTTGAAGATGAGCTTCAGAAGCTTACAGACAAGTTCATTAAGGACATTGATGCTGTAGTTGAAGAAAAGAACAAAGAGATCATGAAGGTCTGATAAAATTTAGATTATTAAAATATCTTTGGGGCTGGAGTTATGGGACTTCAGCCTCATATTAGTAGGTGGTATAAATGGAAGAAGATAAGAAGATTCCACAGCATGTAGCAATAATTCTTGATGGAAATGGCAGATGGGCCAAGGCTAAAGGCATGCCTCGTAATTATGGACATATGCAAGGCGCTAAAGCCGTAGAAGATATACTGGAAGTAGCAAGAGATATGGGTATTAAATATCTTACAGTATATGCTTTTTCAACTGAAAACTGGAATAGACCTGATACAGAAGTTTCTGCGCTTATGACTATTCTTAGACAGTATCTTAAGACCAGTATCAAAAAGTCTATGAAGAACAATGTAAGATGTCGTGTAATAGGCGAAAGAAGCAGATTATCAGATGATATAAGAAGTGCGATAGAAGAGCTTGAAGAGACTACTAAAGAAAATACAGGCCTTCAGTTTACTATTGCTATCAACTATGGCAGTCGTGATGAAATAACAAGAGCTGTCAGAAAGATTGCAGCAAGATGTGCTGCAGGAGAAATCTCAGCTGAAGATATCACAGAAAAGATGATCAGTGAGAATCTTGATACATGGGATCTGCCTGATCCGGATCTTATGATCAGAACCTGTGGAGAGCAGAGAATATCTAATTATCTGCTTTGGCAGTGTGCTTATACTGAGTTCTATTATGCTCAGGTTGCATGGCCGGATTTTGACAAAGAGCAGTTGCAGATGGCTCTTGATTCCTACGGCAAGCGTGATAGAAAGTATGGCGGACTTCTGCAGGATAAGTGATATATAAATACATTATTAGGGAGAGTACAGAGTGAAAACGAGGGTTATTAGTGGAGTTGTAATAGCAATATTACTACTGGTAGTTCTTCTTTCTGGCGGTTATGTAATGGCTGGGGTACTGATGTTGCTTTCTTTTGTAGCATACAACGAACTGATCAGAGCTTGTGGTGTGCATACTGAAGGAGTGAAGGTCAATGGCCTGGAACTTATGGGGTATATAGGAATAGCACTTCATTATTTTTTGATGGTCTTTTTCAAAGACGCAAAAGTGTTCATTATTTCTGTAATGTTTACATTTTTTGTAGTTATGGGAGTTTATGTTTTAACTTTTCCTAAGTACAAGGCACAGCAGGCAATAGCAGCTGTGTTTAGTTTTGTGTATGCGCCGGTGATGCTTTCATTTATCTATATGCTCCGTATTATGGATGACTATGGAAGATTTATCTGCTGGATACCATTTGTGGCATGGATCTGCGATACTTTTGCATATCTCTCAGGAATGGCTTTCGGCAAACACAAGCTGGCACCTGTGCTGTCTCCTAAAAAGACTATAGAAGGCTCTATTGGAGGCACTTTGGCCAGTGTCATCACTGGAGGGATTTTTGGATACATTTTATCCACAAATATGGTTCATAATAATAATCTGATATGGGTATTTATGATAATAACATTTGTGGCAGCAATTGTTTCTCAGATAGGTGATCTTGCTGCTTCAGGTATCAAGAGAGACCATGGTATCAAGGATTATGGCAATATCATTCCTGGACATGGCGGTATTATGGATAGATTTGACAGTGTTATTTTTGTAGCACCTATGATATATGGACTTGCAGTGATCATGCTGTAAGATGATCATCTTAAATGAATTTGTTTATTTGGAGGCGTAAGCTTAATGGGTAGAAAGTTGATACTTCTTGGCTCTACAGGGTCAATCGGAACACAGACTCTTGATGTTGTAAGAGCAAATAGAGAAGAACTTGAAGTTATAGGTCTTGCTGCCAATTCCAATGTGGAACTGGTAGAGAAGCAGGCTAGAGAATTCAGACCAAAGGTCATCACAATGTATGATCCAAAGGCTGCCAAGGACCTTAGAATAAAACTTGCTGATATGCCTGTAGAGATCCTTGAAGGTATGGAAGGCCTTATCAATATGGTGCAGGTTCCTGAGGCTGATACAGTGCTGACTGCTGTAGTTGGTATGATCGGTATCAGACCTACTATTGCAGCGATCGAGAGCCACAAGGACATTGCTCTTGCCAATAAGGAGACTCTGGTTACTGCAGGACATATTATCATGGCTCTTGCAAAAGAGAATAATGTTTCAATCCTTCCTGTTGATTCAGAGCATAGTGCAATTTTCCAGTCTCTCAACGGTGAGCCAAAGCGTAAGCTTGAAAAGATCCTGCTTACTGCTTCAGGTGGCCCTTTCAGAGGTAAAAAGAGAGAAGAGCTGGTGAACATGACAGCCAGTGATGCCCTTAAACATCCGAACTGGAGCATGGGACCAAAGGTTACTATTGATTCAGCTTCTCTTGTTAACAAGGGACTTGAAGTAATGGAAGCTAAATGGCTCTTTGATGTAGATCTGGATCAGATACAGGTTGTAGTACAGCCACAGAGTATCATTCATTCCATGGTGCAGTATGTTGATGGCTCTGTAATGGCTCAGCTTGGTGTGCCAGATATGAAGCTGCCTATCCAGTATGCACTTTTTTATCCTGACAGAGTGTTTATGGATGAAAAGAGACTTGATTTCTATGAGCTTGGTAGCATAACTTTTGAAAAGCCTGATACTGATACATTTGTAGGATTAAAGCTTGCCTATGATGCAGCAAGAACAGGCGGTTCTATGCCTACTGTATTTAACGCTGCCAATGAAATGGCTGTTAAGATGTTTTTACAGGAAAAAATCAAATTCCTTGAGATATATGACATGATCAGTGAAGCTATGGCTCATCATAAGGTGGTACTCAACCCATCAGTAGATGAGATCCTTATTGCTGAGTCTGAGACATACGATTATCTGGGCTCTAAAGAGTGGTAATGTTGATTGGACTGCGTATATGCTAGTTGCAGGAGGTTGTTGATCTATGATAGTCAGTATCATCATATTTTTTATAATATTCGGAGTGCTTGTAATATCCCATGAAGGCGGGCATTTCCTTATTGCCAAGGCTAACGGCATCAGGGTAAATGAATTTACCATTGGAATGGGACCGGCACTTTTTAAAACTAAAAAAGGTGATACGGAGTATAGTATAAGACTGCTTCCTTTCGGAGGTGCATGCATATTTGATGGCATGGATGGCCTTGAAGATGACAAAGAAGAAGAAAATCAGGAATATGATGAGCATTCTTTCAGAAATGCCAAGGTATGGTCAAGGATCGCTACAGTTTTTGCGGGACCGTTTTTCAATTTTCTGTTGGCTTATGTGCTTTCGATCATCGTAACTGCTTTTTCTACCTGGACATTCCCGGTAGTGGCCGGACTTACAGAAGATTCTGCGGCGGCTGAAGCAGGACTTGCCGAAGGAGATACTATCATAAGTATCAATGGTGAGAGCATTTCCATGGGTCAGGAAGTGACACTTATCTCACAGCTCAATAATGGTGAAGATCTTACTATAGTATATGAGCGTGATGGTGAAGAATATACTACAGTTCTGACTCCTAAATATGACGAAGAATCCGGCAGATATTATATGGGTGTCTATGTAGGTGAATATGGCAATATTACCGGAATAGACATATTGCCTTATGCATACAAAAATGTTGTATTTTATTTTAAAATGACCTGGAAGAGTCTGGCGATGCTTGTAACAGGCAGATTTTCAGTAAATGATCTGTCAGGTCCTGTAGGTATTGTCAAGGCTGTTGATGATACATATGAGGCAGTAAAGCCTTATGGCCTGCCTTCTGTGGTGCTCACAATGCTTGATCTGGCACTGTTTTTGTCGGTCAATCTGGGTGTGATGAATCTTTTGCCTATACCAGCTCTTGATGGAGGAAGACTGATATTCCTGTTGATAGAAGTTGTCAGAGGAAAGCCTGTACCTCCTGAAAAAGAAGGTTATGTGCATCTGGCAGGCATGATAGCACTCATGGTACTTATGGTTATTGTTTTATTCAATGATATTGGGAGATTTATAAGATAATGGCAATCAGAGATAATACAAAGGTTATACATATTGGAAATAAAGTGATCGGTGGCGGCAATCCTATCATGATCCAGTCTATGACAAATACAAGGACTGAAGATGTTGAGGGAACTGTTGCACAGATCTTAAAGCTTGAGGCTGCAGGTTGCGACATCATCAGATGCACTGTGCCTACTATAGAAGCAGCCAATGCGGTAAAAGAGATCAAGAAGCAGATACATATTCCCCTTGTAGCAGATATTCATTTTGACTATAAGATGGCTATAGCTGCTATGGAAAACGGCGCTGATAAGATCAGGATCAATCCTGGAAACATCGGTGGTAAGGAAAAAATCGCAGCAGTAGTTAACCTCGCTAAAGAGAGAAATATTCCTATCAGAGTAGGTGTAAACAGCGGATCTCTTGAAAGAGAGCTTGTTGAAAAATATGGCGGCGTAACAGCAGAAGGCCTCGTAGAGAGCGCTCTGGATAAGGTCCATATCATTGAAGACCTTGGCTATGACAATCTGGTCATCAGTATTAAATCTTCTAATGTTATGTTATGCGTTAAAGCACACGAAGTACTTGCAAGTCAGACTAATTATCCTCTGCATGTGGGCATTACAGAGGCAGGTACATTGTATGGTGGAAATATCAAGTCTTCTGTAGGTCTTGGCATCATCCTGAACGAAGGTATCGGTGACACTATCAGAGTATCCCTGTCTGGAGATCCTGTTGAAGAGATCAAGACAGCAAAGAATATTCTTAGGATACTTGATCTGCGCAAGGGCGGAATAGAAGTTGTTTCATGCCCTACCTGTGGACGTACCAAGATTGATCTCATTGGCCTTGCCAATAAAGTTGAGAATCTCGTACAGGCTTATGAGCACTTAAATATCAAGGTTGCTGTTATGGGATGTGCAGTCAATGGCCCTGGTGAAGCCAAAGAAGCAGACCTTGGAATAGCAGGTGGAGTTGGCGAAGGACTTCTTATCAAGCATGGAGAAGTTGTCCGTAAGATTCCAGAAGATCAGTTTATTCAGGCTCTGAAGGATGAGTTGGATCATTGGGAGAATTGAGTTAGTAAGAGGAAAGTATGGCTAAAGCTTTTTTTGATGTTTTTCCATCTCTACAGCTGGAGGGGGATTTAAAAGAAATAATTCAGGAGACTCAGGTAGAAAAAGTCTCCACAACCAAGAAACAGGATTTTATCCGTATTTACTTATCAAGTAATGTCCTTATAGATAAATCATTCATTTTAAAAACTGAGCGCGAGATCAAGCGCCAGTTTTTTAAAAATGAAGATCTTACAGTAAAGATCTACGAAAAATTTAATCTGTCAGCACAATATAATCCTAAGACCCTTATGGATATCTATCAGGAGAGTATTTTTGGAGAGATCAAAGAATACGATCCGATAGAATATGTGGTATTGAACAACTCTGATTTTGAATATCCATCTGAAAAAGAGATGGTGGTTGTTATGGAGGATACTGTTGTTGCTGGTCAAAAATCAGCTGACATCATAAGAGTTCTTGATAAGATCATGAACGAAAGATGCGGCTTGTCGGTAAACATAGTTCCTAAATTTAAAGAAGTTGAAAAGAAGAAGGATACTCCTGACTATAGCGCAGAGTCTGCCAAGATAGCTGCCCGCATAGAGGCTGCAGAGCAGAAGTCTGACGAACGTAAGAAAAAGGCTATGGAAAAGGTTAAGGAGGAATCTGATAAAGGTCGCGAAGCTCTCAAAAAAGCTGTTTCTGCCGGAGATTCTCAGCAAAAAGGCGGAAATGGTGGAAATCAGTCTGCTTCCAATGCTGGTGGTGCCGGAAAGACATTTGATAAGAGCAAGTGGAAGTCTAAAGGAAGCTTTGGCGGCGGCTTTAAGAGGTCAGACAATCCTGATGTCGTTTACGGAAGAGATTTTGATGATGAGACTATAAAGATCTCTGAGATCATTGGCGAAATGGGTGAAGTTACTATCCATGGACAGGTTATTGCCTATGATAAGAGAGATATCCGAAATGAGAAGACTATCCTTATTTTTGATGTAACTGATTTTACAGATACCATCACGATCAAGATGTTTACTCATACCGAGGATGTTCCTGAACTTGAAAAGAGTATCAAAAAAGGAGCATTTATCAAATTGAAGGGTATCACCATGATCGATAAGTTTGATCATGAGTTGACCATCGGTTCAGTTGCCGGTGTTAAAAAGATACCTGATTTTACAGTTAAGAGATCAGATAATGCGCCTCTTAAGCGTGTAGAGCTGCACTGCCATACCAAGATGAGTGATATGGATGGCGTCAGTGAAGTAAAAGATATAGTCAAGCAGGCTTATAAATGGGGAATGCCGGGCATAGCGATCACAGATCATGGCGTTGTTCAGGCACTTACAGAAGCCAACCATGTGTGGGATGATCTCTGGAGCGACGAGAAAAAGAAGCGTAAGGAAGCAGGAGATACTAACCCTGATAGACAGGACTTCTTTAAGCTGATACTGGGTGTAGAGGCATATCTTGTAGATGACCTTAAAGAGATAGTTGTAGGCGACAAGCATCAGTCAGTAGATGACAGTACTTACGTTGTATTTGATATTGAGACAACCGGTTTTTCTCCTCTTAGAAATAAGATAATTGAGATTGGTGCAGTAAAAGTTAAAAATGGTCAGATCATTGATAGATTTTCAGAATTTATAAATCCTGAGGTCCCGATACCATTTAAGATCACCAAGCTGACCAGTATCACTGATGAGATGGTCATGAATGCACCTCCTATAGAAGTGATACTCCCAAGGTTTGTGGAATTCTGCAAAGACTGTGTAATAGTTGGACACAATGTTGCTTTTGATATCAGCTTCATAAATCAGAATTGTAGAAACCTGGGAATAGATGCAGATTACACAACTGTGGATACCCTTGGCTTATCGAGAGTATTTTTCCCGCTTCAGGCAAAACACACTCTGGATGCCGTTGCCAAGACTCTTGGAGTTATACTTGAGCACCACCACAGAGCTGTTGATGACGCAGAGTGTACAGCACTTATTTTTCTTAAGTTTTTACCAATGCTTCAGGAAAAAAACTGCGCGACTCTGACAGATGTTAATGCTCTTGGCGGATCTAATCCAAATGCTGTAAAGCATTTAAGACCGCATCACTGCATATTGCTTGCAAAAAATACCCTTGGCAGAGTTAATCTCTATACACTGGTTAGTGAATCTCATGTTAAGTATTTCCATAGATTTCCACTTATACCAAAGAGTGAGCTCATCAAATACAGAGAGGGTATCATAGTAGGAAGTGCGTGCTGTGCCGGTGAATTGTATGGTGCAGTTGTAGAGGGCAGACCGGATGAAGAAATAGCCAAGCTGGCCAACTTCTATGACTACCTTGAAATACAGCCTATTGGTAATAATCATTTCATGGTTGATTCAGACAGGTATGATGATATCCATTCAGATGACGATATCAGAGAGATCAATAAACAGATAGTAAAGCTTGGAGAGCAGTTTAATAAGCCGGTTGTAGCTACCTGCGATGCTCACTTTTTGAATCCAAGTGATGAGATATATCGTACTATTATCCAGGCTGGACGAGGCTTTGATGATGAGTCTCCTGCTCCTCTGTATCTCAGGACTACAGAAGAGATGCTCAAGGAGTTTGATTATCTGGGAAGTGAAAAAGCAGAAGAGGTAGTAATCCACAACACCAGAAAGATACTGGATATGTGTGAGAGTATCTCTCCTGTAAGACCGGATAAATGCCCACCTGTAATTGAAAACAGTGATGAGATCCTTACCAAGATCTGTTATGACAAGGCTCACGAGATATATGGCGAAGAGCTACCGCCTATAGTTCAGGAGCGACTTGAAAGAGAGCTGAATTCTATCATCAAAAACGGATTTGCGGTTATGTACATCATTGCCCAGAAACTGGTTTGGAAGTCCAACGAAGATGGATATCTGGTTGGATCACGTGGATCCGTAGGTTCTTCATTTGTAGCCTTCACTTCAGGTATTACAGAGGTTAATTCACTTAGCCCGCATTATGTATGCCCGAAGTGTAAATATAGTGATTTTGATTCGGAAGAAGTTAAGAAATATGGCGGTAATTCAGGATGTGACATGCCTGATAAGCGATGCCCTAAATGTAATACTATGATGGTCAAGGATGGTTTTGATATTCCGTTCGAGACTTTCCTTGGATTTAAGGGTGATAAGGAGCCTGATATCGACCTTAATTTCTCTGGAGAATATCAGTCCAAGGCTCATAACTACACCAAGGTTATCTTTGGTGATGAGCAGACCTTCAGAGCAGGAACCATAGCGGGTCTGGCTGATAAGACTGCTTTTGGATATGTAAAAAAGTATTATGACGGTATAGGCCTTAGTAAGCGTAAATGTGAGATAAACCGTGTACTTCAGGGACTTGTTGGTGTAAGAAGAGGAACAGGTCAGCATCCGGGAGGTATTATCGTACTTCCTGTTGGTGAGGATATTAACTCTTTTACTCCTGTACAGCATCCTGCTAATGATATGACTACGGCAACCATTACAACTCATTATGATTATCACTCAATTGACCACAACCTGTTAAAGCTTGATATTCTGGGTCATGATGATCCTACCATGATACGTTTTCTGCAGGATTGTACAGGACTTGATCCGAAGACAGTTCCGCTGGATGACAAAAATGTAATGAGTCTGTTCATGAACACTGAGGCTCTGAATATTTCTCCGGAACAGATTGGAGGCACCAAGCTGGGATGTCTTGGACTACCTGAATTTGGTACTGATTTTGCCATGCAGATGGTTATTGATGCCAAGCCAACCACTTTTTCCCATCTGATCCGTATTGCCGGACTGGCTCATGGTACTGACGTATGGCTGGGTAACGCCCAGACACTTATCCAGGAGGGCAAGGCTACTATTGATACAGCGATCTGTACTCGAGATGATATCATGATCTACCTGATACAGAAGGGACTTGATCCATCAGAATCCTTTAAGATCATGGAAGCTGTCCGTAAAGGTAAGGTTGCCAAAGGAAAAGAGAGCAACTGGCCTACATGGAAGCAGGACATGATAGATCATGGTGTACCTGACTGGTATATCTGGTCCTGTGAAAAGATTGCCTACATGTTCCCTAAAGCTCACGCTGCGGCGTACGTTATGATGGCATGGCGTATTGCATACTTTAAAGCCTACATTCCTCAGGCCTTTTATGCTGCGTGGTTTAGTATCAGAGCAAAAGCCTTTAACTATGAGCACATGTGCCAGGGTAAGGCGCATCTTCGCGGCATCATGAATGAATACAGAAGCCGAAAGGATTCTCTGTCCAATGCTGAGCAGAACGAATTGTATGATATGCGTCTGGTTGAGGAGATGTACGAGCGAGGAATCGAATTCCTTCCTATCGATATCTTCAAGGTTCAGTCCAGATCATTCCAGGTAATCGGAGACAAGATCATGCCTGCTCTTACCAGCATTGATGGTATGGGTGAAAAAGCTGCAGACGCAGTAGTAGAAGCAGCAAAAGACGGTCCATTCCTTTCCAGAGATGACTTTAGAGAGCGTACAAAGTGCCCACAGACTGTAATAGAGAAGATGGCTAACATGGGACTTTTGGGAGATATACCTGAGAGTAACCAGATCTCGTTATTTGATCTGTTTGGACAAAACTAGTACAGATGTTTTCAAATACGACGACTATATTGAAGTAGGATATTCATGTACAAGGCGGAGGATTGAGTCGATGCGGGCATCGACGATTGACGACAACGTAGTACATGGATATTCCTACAATAGTATAGTCGAGATATTTAAAAACATCTGTACTATACTGAAATATATATAAATGCCGATATATTAAGGGTTTGACAACATCATCCCTGATAAAATATATCGGCATTAAGTATAAATAAGCCTCGTAATAACGATTTTTGAAAAAAAATAAAAAAAGTACTTGCAAAAAGTATTGGCATGATATATTATAAGCAAGTCGGTTGCGAACGACACCGACACAAAAGAAAAACAAAGAATATGGCTCGTTGGTCAAGAGGCTAAGACGCTGCCCTCTCACGGCAGAATCAGCGGTTCGATTCCGCTACGAGCTACTGACTGTTTATAACAGCCCAACCCGAATCCCGAACCAATTATGGTTTGGGTATTTTTTTACCTATTTATAATAAAGGCTTGACTTTATTGTGTTTTGTGTGTTAGTTTATTTATTAGAAATGCTAGATGATTTAACGAGTGGACTTTCCGGAGTCCACTTTTTTCATGCCAAATAGTTGTTTGTTTGGCTTGAAACGTAGCAATCACCTTGTTTTTTACAAAAGAAGGAGACCTATGTCTAGAAAAGAAAATATTGAAAAAAAGACAGAAGAGTTATTGGAACCAATAGCTAAAGAAAACGGCGTATCAATTTATGATGTTGAATACGTTAAAGAGGCTGGCGAATGGTACCTCAGAGCTTATATTGATAAGCCGGAGGGAGTTAACATCAATGATTGTGTTAATGTCAATCATGCATTGTCAGATGCCCTTGATGTTGATGATTTTATTGAAGAAGCTTATACCTTAGAGGTTAGCAGCCCTGGACTTGGAAGAACATTAAAAAAGGACAGACATTTTGCTAACAGCCTTGGAATGGAGGTTGAGCTCAAGCTCTACAAGCCTGTTGATGGCACTAAGGAATTTAGCGGTATTCTCAAGTCTTTTGATGCAGAGAACGTTGTTATTACTATAAATGATCAGGATAAGACATTTGTAAGAAAAGAAATATCAGTTATAAAGCTTGCTTTGGATTTTTAATCCAGCGAAAAGGAGATTACGATGAGCAAAGAATTAATGGATGCACTTGACCTTCTTGAAAGAGAAAAAAATATCAGCAGAGATTCTCTGTTTGATGCAATTGAAAATTCTCTTCTCACTGCATGCAAAAACAATTTTGGCAAGGCAGACAATATCAAGGTTGAAGTAGACAGAGAAAAGTGTGAGTTTAAGTGCTATGCAACAAAGACTGTTGTAGAGACTGAAGAGGATGTAATGGATCCTGCTATAGAGATTTCTCTTGATGATGCCAAGAAGATCAAGAAGAAAGTTGAAGTAGATGATGAGATAGATGTTCCTGTTAATTCTAAGGAATTCGGAAGAATCGCAACTCAGAATGCAAAGAACGTTATTCTTCAGAAGATCCGTGAAGAAGAGCGTGGAGCAATCTACAACGAGTATTATTCAAAGGAACACGACATCGTAACAGGTGTAGTTCAGAGATACATTGGAAAGAACATCAGCATCAATCTTGGAAAGTCTGATGCTATTCTTAATGAAAATGAACAGGTTAAGACTGAACGTTATAAGCCTACAGATCGTATAAAGGTATATATCCTTGAAGTTAAGAATGGTTCAAAGGGACCAAGGATCCTTGTATCACGTACACACCCTGATCTTGTTAAGAGACTGTTCGAGCAGGAAGTAGCTGAGATCCAGGATGGTACAGTAGAGATCCGTTCTATTGCAAGAGAAGCTGGAAGCCGTACTAAGATCGCAGTTTATTCTAACAACCCTAACGTAGACGCTGTTGGTGCTTGCGTAGGTGTTAACGGAAGCCGTGTAAACCTCATCGTTGATGAGCTTAGAGGCGAAAAGATCGATGTTATCAATTGGGATGATAACCCAGGTAACCTTATCCAGAATGCATTATCACCAGCTAAGATCGTTGCAGTATTTGCTGATCCTGATGAAAAGAGTGCAAAGGTTGTAGTTCCTGATTACCAGTTATCACTTGCAATTGGTAAGGAAGGTCAGAATGCTCGTCTTGCAGCAAGACTTACAGGCTATAAGATCGATATTAAGTCAGAGACTCAGGCTAAGGATGCTCCAGGATTCCGTATGGAAGACTACATGGATGATTCTTATGATGAAGAAGAGTACGATGAAGAGTACGAAGACAATACAGAACTGGATGAGTCAGCAGAAGTTTCAGAGGACGAAGAGTAATAGGAGACATGCATGGCTAAAAAGATACCTATGAGGCAGTGCGTAGGCTGTGGCGAGATGAAGAGCAAAAAAGAGCTCATTCGTGTGCTGAAGACTACGGAAGGCGACATAGTTCTGGATGCAACAGGCAGGCAGAATGGAAGAGGCGCCTATATCTGCAATGATAAGAACTGCTTTTTGAAAGCCAGAAAGAGTAAGGGACTGGAAAGGTCTCTGAAACAGCAGATTCCTGAGGATGTTTACGAAAGATTACAAAAGGAGTTTGACTGATATTGGATAAAAACAAGATATATTCATTACTGGGATTGTGTACCAAGGCTGGTAAGCTCAAGAGCGGCGAATTTGCTGTTGAGCAGGCCATAAAGAGTGGCCAGGCCAGGTTGGTGATCGTGAGCAAAGATGCTTCAGATAATACTAAAAAGAAGTTTCATGACAAGTGCGATTTCTACAAGGTGCAGATGTTCAGCTTTGGAGATAAAGATAGTTTAGGACATGCAGTTGGTAAGGATGTTCGCACTAGTCTGGCCATAACAGATGATGGCTTTGCAAAAACGTTAGCGAAAGACTTACTCTCAGAAGAACAGTACGGAGGAAATGTGAATGGCAAAAATTAAAATATCCGAACTTGCGAAGGAGCTTGGAATAGAAGGAAAAGAACTTGTAAGCTACCTGCAGGATCAGGGAGTTGAGGCGGCTAAACGTTCTACAAGTTCCATAGATGAAGAGGATGCAACAAAAGCAAAGAAGCATTTTGGTGGATCTTCAGCAAAAGAAGAAAAGGTTGTTAAGGCCGAGAAGACAGAGCCTGCAAAGGATGCTGAACCTAAGAAACAGTCAGCAGAAGAGCAGCCTGTTAAGAAAAAGAAAAATATCATTTTTGTAACAAATCCTAATAACTCCAGAAATGGTGGATTTAACAAAAATAATGGCGGAAATGATAACGGAAGAAACAACAATAATAACAATCAGAGACGCCAGAATAACAATAACGGAAATAATAGGAACAATAACAGAGGTACATTTGCTCAGTCACAGAATGTATACCATCCTATTAAGCCTAAGACAGCTCCTTCACAGCTTGAGAGCTACGATACAGTAATACATAAGTCTGTACAGCCAGCTCCAAAGCCTGTTGTAAAGGAAGTTAAGGAAGAAGTTAAGACAGAGCCTGTTAATACAACAGCACCTGTAACTAATGAAGCTCCAGCTAAGCAGGAGAAAGTTCAGGAGAAGTCATTTGATCGTGGCCAGAGAAATAACTCAGATCGTGGTCAGGATAGAAATAATGACAGAAGAAATGATAACCGCGAGAATCGTGGAAGATTTGATAATAACCGTAATCAGAATGGTGACAGAAATGGTAACCGTTTCGATCGTAACGGACAGAACGGCCAGGGACAGAATGGTCAGAGAGATAGAAATATGAATCGCTCAGATCGTAATGGCAATGGCAATAACGGATTTAACAGAAACGGTCAGGGCGGATTTGGCGGAAGACCTACATTCAACAAGGATGAAAATGGTGGACGTCAGGCTGGCTTTGGCGGAAGAAATGGTCAGAACAATAAGTTCTCTAAGGGATCAAAGAGCGCAGGTGATGCTCCAATGATGCCAAGCGAGAACAAGAGAGATGACAAGAGAAGACTTAGCCAGGAAAAGGATAAGAGAAACAAGAAAGACCTTGCTTACGAGGATGAAGAGAACATGCCAAGAAGTAAGAAGGTTGGACGTTTCATTAAGCCTGAGGTTAAGAAGGTTGAAGAACCAGAAGAGCAGATCAAGGTAATCACAATTCCTGAGAAGCTTACAATTAAAGAACTTGCTGAAAAGATGAAGATGCAGCCTTCAGTGATCATCAAGAAGCTCTTCATGGCAGGTCAGATCACAACAGTTAATACAGAGCTTACTTATGAGGAAGCTGAAAATATTGCGATCGATTATGAGATCATCTGCGAGAAGGAAGTTCCTGTTGATGTTATTGAAGAACTCCTTAAGGAAGATGATGATGCAGAGGAAACACTGGTTAAGAGACCACCTGTTGTCTGCGTAATGGGTCACGTAGACCATGGTAAGACATCACTTCTTGATGCTATCCGTAAGACTAGCGTAACAGCTAAGGAAGCCGGTGGTATCACACAGAGGATCGGTGCTTACACTGTATCAGTAAATGATCAGTCTATCACATTCCTTGATACACCTGGTCACGAAGCATTCACAGCTATGCGTATGCGTGGTGCCAAGTCAACTGATATTGCAGTTCTTGTTGTAGCTGCTGATGATGGTGTAATGCCTCAGACAATCGAAGCTATCAACCATGCTAAGGCTGCTGAAGTTGAAATAATCGTTGCAGTTAACAAGATTGATAAACCTAATGCTAATATAGACAGAGTAAAACAGGAAATGACTGAGCACGGTCTTATTGCTACAGATTGGGGCGGACAGACAGAGTTTGTTCCTGTATCTGCTAAGACTGGAGAAGGTATTGATACTCTTCTTGAGACAGTACTTCTTACAGCTGAGATCCTTGAACTTAAGGCTAATCCGAACAGACAGGCAAGAGGTCTTGTACTTGAGGCTAAGCTTGATAAGGGACGTGGTCCTGTTGCTAATATCCTTATCCAGAAGGGTACACTTCATGTTGGAGATTTCATTTCAGCTGGAGCAAGCTCAGGTAAGGTAAGAGCTATGGTTGATGATAAGGGTAGAAGACTTAAAGAAGCTCTTCCTTCACAGCCAGTTGAGATCCTCGGTCTTTCAGATGTTCCTAATGCCGGTGAGGTATTAGTTGGACATGAAAGTGATAAGGAAGCTAAGCAGTATGCTAACACATACCTGCAGCAGCACAAGAAAGACCTTATCGAAGAGACTAAGGCTAAGATGTCACTTGATGACCTGTATTCTAAGATCGAGGAAGGTAAGCTTCAGGATCTTGAGATCATCATCAAGGCTGACGTTCAGGGTAGTGCAGAGGCTCTGAAGCAGAGTCTTATGAAGCTCTCTAATGATGAAGTAGTTGTTAAGGTTATTCACTGTGGTGTTGGTGCCATCAATGAATCTGATGTAACACTTGCATCTGCATCAAATGCTATTATCATTGGTTTTGATGTTAGACCTGATGCTACAGCTAAGAGTATTGCTGAACGTGAAGGCGTTGAGATCAAGCTTTATAAAGTTATCTACCAGGCAATTGAAGATGTAGATGCAGCTATGAAGGGTATGCTTGCTCCTATCTATGAAGAGAAAGTTATCGGTCATGCTGAGATCAGACAGATATTCAAGGCTTCTAAGGTTGGTAATATCGCCGGTGCTATGGTACTTGACGGTATGATCCAGAAGGATTGTAAGGTTCGTGTATCAAGAGATGGCGAGCAGATCTTCGAGGGTGATCTTGCTTCTCTTAAGAGATTTAAGGATGATGTCAAGGAAGTTAAGGAAGGCTATGAATGTGGTCTTGTATTTGACGGATTTGATCAGATCCACGAGCTTGATCAGGTTGAAGCTTATATAATGGTTGAAGTACCTAGAGAATAAAGATTTGATGCAACAGGTTGAAGACTCTTTTTCAATCTGTTGCATTTCTATACGGAGAATATAAATGAGAAAAAACAGTATAAAGAATATTCGTATAAATGGCGAAGTTATGAAGGTCATTTCTGAGGCTATCAGATTTAGTAAGGACCCTCGTATCAGCCCTATGACTTCTGTTATGGAAGTAGAAGTAGCTCCTGATCTTAAGACATGTAAGGTATGGGTTACTGTAATGGGTGATGATGAAGACAGAGCTCGTACTATGGAAGGTCTTAAGAGTGCAGCCGGCTACATCAGATCAACTGTTGCCAAGGAACTTAATATGAGATACACACCAGAGCTTAGATTTATTCTGGATGATTCTATTGAGTATGCTATCAATATGTCCAAGAAGATTGATGAAGTAGCAGCTGCTGACGCAAAAGCAAGACAGGAACGCGGCGAAGTTGACGAAGAATCAGAGGCAGAAGAGTAATCCTATGCCAAATATGTATAACGGACTTATCAATATTTATAAAGAAGCTGGCTATACATCCAGTGATGTAGTTGCCAAGCTTCGCGGTATCCTTCATCAGAAAAAAATAGGCCATACCGGCACTTTGGATCCTGATGCTGTAGGCGTACTTGTGATATGCGTAGGCAATGGTACCAAGATGTGTGACATGCTGACAGATCATGATAAGGAATACATTGCTGTATGTAAACTTGGCGTAACTACAGATACGCAGGATATATCCGGTAATGTTTTATCTGAGTCTGAGGTAAAAGTCTCTACAGAAGAGCTCCATGAAGCAGTTGCAGCATTTGTGGGTGATTATGATCAGATACCACCTATGTACTCTGCAATCAAGATTGGCGGTAAAAAGCTCTATGAACTTGCCAGAGAAGGTAAGACGGTAGAACGCAAACCTAGAAGGATACACATCGAAGCTATATCCATACTTGATGACAGTAAGCTTCAAAGCGATGGTCTCTTTACCATGGAAGTAAAATGTTCAAAGGGTACATATATCAGAACTCTATGCAATGACATAGGCGAGAGACTTGGATGTGGTGCAACAATGGCACACCTGACCAGAACAGCTGTAGGCAGTTTCCATTTGGAAGATGCAGTGACACTGGATCAGGTTCAACAGCTTAGAGACCAGAATGAGCTTGATAGTATTATCAAGCCAACTGAGGTGCTGTTTAAAGATATGGATTTTGTTCATATCAAAGAAGATTTTCTTCCAAAACTCAGAAACGGTAATCCTTTTAAAGTGGATAACATTGTGGATGAGCACCTTAGTGATGAGCAGGATATTGTGGATAAAGATACCGAATATGAAGATGGAACACGTATCAGAGTCTATGGATCTGATAAGGCTTTTTATGGTATCTATGTTTATGACGCAAGGACAAGGCTTTTTAGAGTAGAGAAATTTTTCTACGAGACTAATTGATTATTGGAATAGTTTTGCTATATGGAAGTAATAACAAATCTGGAAGATGTAAAAATAGAACATAAGACTGCTATTGCAATTGGTAAGTTTGATGGAATCCATATGGGACATCAGAAGATAATAATGGCACTGGCAGCTAAACGAAAAGAAGGGCTCAAGACAGTTATATTCACTTTTAATCCTTCACCGGCAACTCTTTTTTCAGGAAAGCAGATACCTGAACTTACTACGACAGATGAAAAAAGAAGATACTTTGAAAAGATGGGAATCATTGATTATCTTGTGGAATTCCCTCTTACTTTTGAAAGTGCAGCTATTGAGCCGGAAGCCTTTATAAGAGATATTCTTGTAGGCAAGCTGAATGTTGGCTTTATTGCAGCAGGCGATGATGTTTCCTTTGGAAATAAAGGAATGGGTGATTACAGGCTTCTTGAAAAAGAGGCTGATGTATACGGATATGAGACTGATTTTGTTCCAAAGGTCCAGTTCTCTGATGGACGGCCTATCAGCTCTACATATGTTCGCGAAGCTATTGCTACCGGTAATATGGGTAAGGCCAAGAAACTCCTTGGAACACCATATTATGTCAGCGGAGTGATAACCCACGGAAAGAGCCTGGGACATACCATAGGAGTGCCTACTGTAAATATAATCCCTGAAAAAAGTAAGCTTTTACCTCCAAATGGAGTCTATTATTCCTATGTGATCCTGGATGGCAAGACATACAAGGGAATGACCAACATCGGTTATAAGCCAACTGTTTCTGATGAGAAGCAGTTGGGTGTTGAGACCTATATTTATGATTTTGATCAGGATATTTATGGAAAATTTATAGAAGTAGAGCTTTTGTCTTATAGAAGATCAGAAAAACATTTTGACGGCATAGATGCTCTTATAAGTCAGATGCAGAGCGACATTGAAGCTGGTAGAGAATTTTTTGCCGATTATGATGACTGATAAAATGCTTTACATACAATATTATTTATGTTAAATTATTATAGTTATAAATATAATAATCGGAACACCGATACTTGGGAATTGGAAACTCCAACCATTTCTGTGTATACGGCGAATTGATTAAAAAGGAGAAAAGTTATGATAAGCAAGGAAAAGAAAACAGAGATCATCAACAAATTTGCAAGAACAGCTGGCGATACAGGTTCACCAGAAGTACAGGTAGCAGTTCTTACAGAGAGAATCAAGGAGCTTAACGAGCACCTTCAGAGCAATCCTAAGGATCACCACTCAAGAAGAGGTCTTCTTAAGATGGTAGGTCAGAGACGTGCACTTCTTGCATACCTCAAAGAGAAGGATATCGAGAGATATCGTAAGCTTATTGCTGATCTTGGTCTTAGAAAATAATTTTGCTATGACTTTCAAGGCGGTTGGGGCATGGATTTCCATGTTGCCAACCGTCTTTTTTCTTAACTCTTTTTTAACTTTGTTTATTTACGATTTAGTGATATACTATATTGTGGCTGTCACAATATAAACGGTAACTATTTAAATTAATATAAAGAAGAAGCAAAAGAAACTGCACACGCCCCGACAATGCTAGTAAAATCGTTGTTTGGATAGTAGCATGGTGTTCATGCGGATAGTTACACAATGTAGCAGATGACGGTGAGCGGATGAGCAGAAAAGGAGAAAAAATGTATAAGACTTACACAATGGAACTTGCAGGACGTACACTGCGCGTAGATATCGGAAGAGTAGGTAAGCAGGCTAATGGCTGTGCTTTTATGATGTATGGTGATACAACAGTATTATCTACAGCAACAGCTTCTGCAAAGCCAAGAGAAGGAATCGATTTCTTCCCTCTTAGCGTTGAGTACAGTGAGAAAATGTATGCAGTAGGTAAATTCCCAGGTGGATTTAATAAGAGAGAGGGAAAGCCTTCTGAGAATGCTATCCTGACAAGCCGTGTTATTGATAGACCTATGCGTCCTTTGTTCCCAAAGGATTATAGAAATGATGTAACACTTGAGAATATGGTAATGGCTGTAGATACAGAGTGCAGACCTGAGCTTGTTGCTATGCTTGGTTCATCAATCGCTGTTTCTATTTCAGACATCCCATTTGATGGTCCATGTTCTATGACTCAGATCGGTATGAAGGACGGAGAATTCGTTATCAATCCTTCACAGGAAATCTGGGATACAGGTGATATGAGACTTACAGTTGCTTCAGTTGGTCAGAAGGTTATCATGATCGAAGCTGGATGTAACGAGATCCCTGAAGAAAAGATGAAAGAAGCTATCTACCTTGCACATGATGTTAACCTTAAGGTTATCGAGTTCATTAAGGGCATCGTTGCTGAGGTTGGTAAGCCAAAGCATGAATATGTAAGCTGCGCAGTTCCAGAAGAACTCTTTGCTGCAATGAAGGAAGAAGTTCCTCAGGAAGAAATGGAAGCTGCAGTATTCACAGATGAGAAGCAGGTTCGTGAAGAGAACATTGCCAAGATCACAGAGAGACTTGAAGCTAAGTTTGCTGAAAACGAAGAATGGCTTGCTATTCTTCCAGAAGCAATTTATCAGTATGAGAAAAAGACAGTTCGTAAGATGATCTTAAAAGATCACAAGAGACCAGACGGTCGTGATATTAAGCAGATCAGACCTCTTTCAGCTGAGGTTGATATCGTACCTAGAGTACATGGTTCAGCTATGTTTACTCGTGGACAGACACAGATCTGTGACGTTGTAACACTTGCTCCATTATCAGAGATGCAGAAGGTTGAAGGACTTGATGCATTTGCTCCTGATAAGAGATATGTACATCAGTACAACTTCCCTGCTTACTCAGTAGGTGAGACAAAGGTTTCAAGAGGACCAGGACGTAGAGAGATTGGTCACGGAGCCCTTGCAGAGAGAGCACTTCTTCCTGTACTTCCATCAGTAGAAGAGTTCCCATATGCAATCCGTGCCGTATCTGAGACATTTGAGTCAAACGGATCAACATCAATGGCTTCTACATGTGCATCATGTATGTCACTTATGGCAGCTGGTGTTCCTATTAAGAAGATGGTTGCTGGTATCAGCTGCGGTCTTGTTACAGGCGATACAGATGATGATTTCATCGTACTTACAGATATCCAGGGTCTTGAAGACTTCTTCGGAGATATGGACTTCAAGGTTACAGGTACAAAAGAAGGTATCACAGCTATCCAGATGGATATCAAGATCCACGGTCTTACAAAGCCTATCGTTGAGACAGCTATTGCACAGTGCCGTGAAGCTAGACTCTTCATCATGGATGAGTGCATGAGCAAAGCTATCAGTGCTCCACGTACAGAAGTTAGCCAGTATGCTCCTAAGATCGTTTCTATGCAGATCGATCCTGAGAAGATTGGTGATGTTGTAGGACAGCGTGGTAAGACAATCAACGAAATTATTGCTCGTACAGGTGTTAAGATTGATATCACAGATGATGGTAAAGTATCAGTTTGTGGTGAAGATAAAGACAAGATTCAGGAAGCAATTGATATGATCAACATTATTGTTTCTGAATTTGAAAAAGGACAGGTCTTCAAGGGAAAAGTTGTAAGCATCAAAGACTTTGGTGCATTCGTTGAATTCGCTCCAGGCAAGGAAGGTATGGTTCACATTTCAAAGATCTCTAAGGAGAGAATTGATCATGTTGAAGATGTACTGACACTTGGTGACCAGGTAACAGTTGTTTGCCTTGGTAAGGATAAGATGGGACGTATCAGTTTCTCTATGAAGGATGTGGCTCAGAACTAATTTGCAACAATAAGGAGCTGTCTAACTTATGTTAGGCAGCTTTTGCTTTTTACAAAACCGCTCGGGCGCCGGAGAGTTACAAGAAGTTCTTTATTGATCTTATGAAAGGATTATTTATGAGTAGAGTTTTTTTAATAGTATTAGATAGCTTTGGAGTAGGAGAAGAGCCTGATGCAGCAGAGTTTGGCGATTTTGATGTCAACACATTGAGATCCTGCACTACAAGTAAGTATCTGAATATACCAAATATGACTAAGATGGGACTGTTCAATATTGACGGAGTTGGTGTTGGAACCCCTGTAGATGCACCTATAGCTGCTTATGGTAAATGCCAGGAGGCTTCCAGAGGAAAAGATACAACAACAGGACATTGGGAGATAGCTGGTATTATTTCTGAGAAACCAATGCCTACTTTCCATGATGGATTCCCACAGGAACTTCTTGATAAGTTCAGCAAAGAAGTTGGAAGAGGCGTACTTTGTAACAAGCCATATTCTGGAACACAGGTCATCAATGATTATGGTGATGAACACATGAAGACTGGTGATCTCATTGTCTATACATCAGCTGACAGTGTATTCCAGATTGCTGCTCACGAAGACATTGTTCCTTGTGAACAGTTATATGATTATTGCAGAAAAGCAAGAGCAATCCTTCAGGGTGAATGGGGCGTTGGACGTGTTATTGCAAGACCATTCGTTGGTACAAGTGGCAATTACACAAGAACTCCTCACAGACATGATTTCTCTCTTGAGCCACCGAAGGATACAATGCTTGACCTTCTTAAGAAGGCTGGAAAAGAAGTACTTGGAGTAGGTAAGATCCATGATATCTTCGCAGCAAAAGGTCTTACAGACTTTGTATTTACAGAAGGCAATGCAGACGGCATTGACAAGACTCTTACATGGATGGACAGAGATTTTGATGGTCTTTGCTTTGTAAATCTTGTTGATTTTGATATGCTTTACGGCCACAGAAGAGATATAGACGGATACGCCAAAGCTCTTACATATTTTGATGAGAAGCTCCCTGAGATGATGGAGAAGCTTCGTGATGATGACATTCTCATGATCACAGCTGATCACGGTTGCGATCCTGCATATCAGAAGACTACAGACCATACAAGAGAATATATTCCAATTCTTATGTATGGAAAAAATGTTACACCAAAGAATGTTGGCACCAGAACTACTTTTGCAGATATAGCTGCAACAGTCCTCGACAAGTTCGGTGTAGAAAAGAACTTTAAAGGTGAATCTATGCTTTGAGTCACCGGGGACGTATCAAAATGACTCATTGCTTACAATGAGTCACCGGGGACGTATCAAATTGACTCATTTTGGCGTTCTATGTGACTTATAACAAAATACCCTGCATGAAATCTTGTATTTTGAAACGTTGAGAATTGAAATGATAATCATCGTACCAATAAATAAGTTTCTGCAGGGTATTTTTTAATATTATGAGACTATCTTGCGGTATTGCCTTGGGGTCATGCCTCGCAGTCGGCGAAAGACCTTTTCAAAGTAGGTGACGTTACCAAAACCGCATTGTGAGGAGATGGCAGTGATGCTGTCATTGGTGGTCTTCAGGTATTGACACGCCATGCGGATACGCACTATTGTCAGGTACTGCACAATCGTAATCCCTGTAATATTTCTGAATGCTCTGGTAAGTCCGGCGCGGCTTACAAAAAATCTGTCTGAAAGCATTTCCAGGGTTATATCTTCAGCATAGTTTTCGTTTATATATTCTGTTACATTCTGTATGGTGCTGTATACACCTGATGTTACACGATAGGATTCATTCGAAGGCATAACAGTATTGAGCTTTTGCTCCATATCCATTTCCTGTATGTACATTAGTAACAGTTCAAATGCCAGACATTTTATCATTGGGGCGCTGTAGGCAATATCATCGGGCTCTTTTGAGGCTTCTTTTTTTAACTCATCATATTTCGACATGAGCCTTTTCCAACCTTCGTCAGAAAAAGTGATCAGACCACCATATTTATGTGCCAGTTCTTCATAAGTAACACCAAGAGCAGACTGGATCATTCCTTCAAAGAGTTCTTTTGAGAATTGAAGCAGGAATCGCTTGTGCTCAGGTTTGCCTTCAATGATACTCGTTTTGTGTATCTGACCAGGCGGAATGAGCACAGCCATTTTTTCTTTCATGTGGTATACATACCTGTCCACGAAATAGTATCTTTCTCCTTCAGTCAGGACAAAGAGTTCAATGGTTTCATGATAGTGCCTGCTCTTCATACTCTGCTTGTTATACACATGACTTTCACTTATTTTCAAGCCTTCCATCTCAACCTGAAAAGAGTAATTTGGTGTCTTTTGCATTATAATTTTGCCTTTCTATACAGATCAATAAAGTCACCTCAATAAAGTCATTTTATCCGATTTGATAAGTTTTGGCTATAAAATAGCCTTTTTTGATAGAAAATGAAAAAAAGAAGTATACAATATAATGATGATAGGTCAAAAGGTCAGATAATAAAGAAAAATAAGTAGGAACTATATGTCAGAAGAAGTAATAAAGAAAAAACCAAAAACTAAGATCGATATGACAAAAGGATCGATCATGCAGCTGGTAATATTATTTGCATTGCCTATCATTGCAAGTAATGTACTACAGCAGTTCTACACAATTGTAGACACATTGATCATAGGCAACTATTGCGGCGCCACATCTATTGCCGCTATTGGAACAAGTTCTCAGCCTATAGAAGTATTTATGTGCGTGTTTATGGGTATTGGAGGAGGTGTATCCATTCTGGTGTCCATGTACACAGGCAGCAGAGATGACGTTGCATTGGGAAAAGTTGTAAAGACCTCAATTTCTTTTACCTATATGGCGGCTATTCCGTTGTCGATACTGGGAATTGTTCTGACACCAGTTATATTGAGATTTATGAATGTGCCAGATGATACCTGGGATCTGGCTGTCATCTATATACGAATTGTATTTCTTGGGCTTTTGGGCACCATGGGATATAACATGAATGCCGGAATCCTGAGAGGACTTGGAGATAGCAGTTCAACACTTCTGTTTCTGATCATTTCAAGTATCACAAATATTGTTTTGGATATTGCCTTTGTGGCAGGACTTCGTATGGACGTTGCCGGCGCTGCAATAGCCACGATTATTTCTATGTATCTGGCCTGGCTTGCCAGCGTGATCTATATAATCAAAAAATATCCACAGAGCGGATTTACTTTTTTGCCAAAATCCATGGATAAGAAGAGCTTGGGAGATATATTGCGTATAGGTCTGCCTCTGGGATTCAACAATTCAATCTATACAGTTGGTCATATTCTTATGCAATCCCTGATCAATATGCAGGGATCAGGATTTATGGCAGGAGCTTCTGTTGCCGGCAAGATAATGGGCGTCAGCAGTGTGGCAATATCTTCATTTTCACAGGCTATGTCTACTTTTGCAGGACAAAACTATGGAGCCAGAGCCTACGACAGGCTCAGGAGAGGCGGCCGCATAGTGCCTATGTATTCAGCACTTATCACCATCACACTCGGGGTGATTATGTTTATTTTTGCCGAGCCGCTTATCAGGTGCTTTACCAAAGACCCGGAAGCTATTAAGTATGCGCTTTTATGTGTACATATACAGGTTCCATTTCAGTGGTGTTTCTGCGTACTGAATACCATACTGAATCTGGCAAACGGTATTGGCGCTGTTAAATACTCAACAGTTGTAAACCTGCTGATGTTATGGGCTGTGAGAATTCCAAGTGCATATCTGATAGCTTTTTTCTTTGACGGTCACTATGTTACAGGCGGAGTTTCCATCAGCTTTGTATTTGGAATGTTGGCATCACTTCTTTTCTACAGATCCAAGTCATGGAAAAAGATTAAAGAGCTAAACTAAAGGGGTTATAGCAATGGACAATAAAATGATATTCATAGACAAACTTTACAAAAATGATCTTCCGGGAGAGATGTGCAGCGTGGCTGTTCCAATGGCAAGAGGCGAGCTTTCTCAGGATGGCATCCGTGATCTAGTAGTCATTGATCCTAAAGATCCTTCTCATATACTTCCATCACAGATCAAGGTCACAGCCACTTGGGATGACTTGAGTGTTAAGTTCTTGTTTGTAAGATTCCTGGCAGACGTTCCTGGTAACAGCAAGATGATCCTTGAACTTGTTGAAGACAAGGATTCTCAGATAAAAAAGAATGCTCATGATCCTAAAGACAGTGACTGTAGCTTTTTGTCTCTATCCATATCAGAAAAAGAGGGTGTTATAGCAGTAAATACAGGTGCCTTGCTTTTTGAAGTGGAAAATGATACTGAGGCTTTGTTCAAGAGGGTAGAGGTATCCGGAAGAACCTATGACAGCAGGCAGTTTGTAGGACCTGTGCTGTCAGATAAAGGTATATCCCAGAATATCAGCATCTCTAAGTGGAATATAGTTGAACAGGGCGAAGTATGCGTAATACTAGAAGGTGATGGAGCTATAAATGATGTAACCCGCTGCATTGTAAGACTTACAGCAGTTAGCGGACAATCCTTTGTTGATGTATCTGTAAGACTATTTAACGACAGTGATAAGGAACTTGTTCCGGATAGCTTTAAATTCTTTATCAAGTCCGATCCTGAAGGCGATGCCAACATGACTTTACCTGAATTTGTGGGAGAAAAAATAGATTCCACAGGCTGCGGAGATATGAATAAAACTGAAGCTGATGACAATGAACTCTTTTTCCATACTACTGGAACAGGAGCGCTTGAAGGTTTCGAACAGGAGATCAGGGAAAAGACAACTACCGGAATCCGCACAGTATCAGGAATATCCAATTATAAGACCCGATTTACCATATCAGGAAATGGCAATACTGTCGGAAATCGCATTACAGGTCCATTCCTTGTTGGAGAAGCCAATGAGCATTTTGCAGAAGTACTGTATGGGACTTTGTTTGCAGATCATAGTGATGAAAAAGGCGGAGTATGTGCTACCATTTTTCAGGCCCATCAAAATTATCCAAAGGCTATCAAAGCTGATAAAGGTGGAGTGTGTGTATTTATAATCCCTGAGGGCGAAGAAAAAGTTGTTTTTTCACCGGGAATGGCGAGAGAGCAGAGATTTATGCTGCATTTCCATGATGGGGATACGACCATTGAAAAAATAGATGACAGAAGCCTTGTATATCAGATGCCTGTAAAACCTTGGGTATCACCGGAAGAGTTTAAGAAAGCCGGCATATTCCCTGATGTTATAACAAGCCCTAAGGACGCTGATCCGGATGTAGAGCTGGCAATGATTGCAAGAGCAGACAATCACGGAAGAGCCTATGGCATGATGAATTGGGGCGATTTTCCTGATTCAAACTATACTTCACAGGGTCGCGGCGGCGGAAGGCTTGTGTGGACCAATAATGAATATGATTATCCTCATGCAATGTTTATGATGTATGCAAGAAGCGGAGTCAGGAGATTTGAGGATTATGCCGAGGTTGCTGCAAGGCACTGGATGGATGTTGATGTATGCCATTATAGCTCAGATGAACTCAGAGTTGGAGGACAGTGGGAGCACACAGCAGGACATAATGGTGGTGGCCTTGAAGGAGGCATAATGGTATGCAGCCATGAATGGGTAGAGGGACTTATTGACCTATGGCATTTTACCGGAGACGAAAGAGCTCTTGATACTGCAATTGGAATCGGAGAGAACGTACTAAGGCTTCTTGATACTCCAATGTATCAGAAAGCTGGTGAAGCAAGTGCCAGAGAGACAGGATGGGCGTTAAGATCACTTACAGCACTGTATGTAGAAACTCATGACAAAAAATGGCTCCCAAAATGCGATCTGATCATAAATCAGTTTAAAGAATGGAATCAGCGTTATGGCGCATGGCTTGCTCCGTATACTGACAATACCGTTATAAGAGTTGGCTTTATGATATCCGTGGCAGTGGGTTCACTTATGAGATACTACAGAGAATTTCCGGATGAAAATTTGAAAAAAATGATCCTTGCAGCCATAGATGACCTTACAGAAAACTGTATGAATCCATATGGACTCTTTTACTATAAAGAGCTTCCTAGTCTGTCAAGAAATGGCAATAACACACTACTTCTGGAAGCTATGTACATAGGATATGAGCTTACAGGAGATACGAAATACCTGGAATGTGGATTGAGGACATTTTGGAATAACATTAAAGAAAGTCCATCTAATGGAGGTGGAAAGAGAGTAGTTGAGGATGCAGTGTTAGTAGGCTCAGCACCAACCAAAAGCTTTGGTCAGAGCTTTTTACCACTTATGCAGTTCTACAACGCAATAATAGCAGCCCAGTTACTAAGATAAAAAGAGTCAGCGGGGACTCCGTCCCCGCTGACTCGCCTGATCTTTTGGGCTTATCTGTCAGTTTTACGTCTGCCAATCTTTTTGTAGTGTTCAGCTTTGGCATCGTACATTTTCTGGTCGGCTTCTTTCATTATGTTAATAATCTCTTTGGAATCCTCAGAGTATTGCCATCCAGCCGCTACGGAAATATCAGTTTTATCTGCAAGCATGGCAGAAAATTCAAGGACCTTCTGTTGGAAATCATTGAATGAGATATCCTCACAGATAGCCACAAATTCGTCGCCTCCTGATCTGTAGGTATTATCTTTGCCAAAACAGTCGGACAGTGATAGGGCAAGCTCTTGTATGATGCGGTCCCCGGCTTCGTGTCCCTGAGTATCGTTTATTTTCTTTAGACCGTTTGCATCTGCATAAATTACTCCTACAGGAATGGAAACTTCTTTTATCCTGCTGATCGTTAGTTCCATGGCATTTCTGTTCTTTACATTACAGAGGCTGTCATAGATGCTCATGTTCTCCAGCTTGGACATAAGATTTTTTCTTGTGATCTCAGAAGCTATAAAAAATGATATAGTTTCAAAAAGATGCTCAACATCAAGCATGTCATCTTTTTGAATATCTACAGCGCCAATGGCTCCAAGGCGCTTATTTTCCTTCATGATCGGAATTTCAACAATGCTGTTGATCTCATAGTGTTTCAAGTTATTATAGACGTATGGATGAGTCTCTTTGCAATCTTCAGCGTCATAGATCACAACATTGTCGATGCCATCAAATTCGGAGCTCCAGTTTATTATCTCATCAGGCTTTAGTCTCTTAAAGTTTTCCTTTGGCATATCATTATGATCTCTAGTCCATGCATAAGTGATAGAATAAGAACTGCCTTTTTCGTTATCGGGTTCAATTATATAAATACGCTTTGCGTTTAGCTTTTTACCAAGCAGTTCGAGAAGATTGTTGATGTTTTCTTCGAAAGGCTTGCCATTATCAAGCGTTTTTACACATTCTATTATTAGATCATCAGTGCGCCATTTTCGGTCTTTTTGAATACTTGATGCATGTTCTTTGGTAACGTCTTCCATCATAAGTGTGAACTTGCCTCTTTCAGCAGCCTGATTCAGCAGCAACTTGACCCATTTTCCGGTTTTTTCAATATATAATGTTTCGGTTATGGATTCACCTCCCAACGCAACTCTGGCAATGATATCAAGCCATTGTTTTTTATTGCTTAGGGAATCTATAATTGAATGACCTATAACATGTTCAATAGGAACATTCATGATCTGAGTGGTCTTACTACTGGCAAAGAGACAAATGACATCAGTCACTCTATTGTTGATAGACAGGACCTTAAAAATTGAATATGCCATAGGCATGTCAAAAAACAGATCAATATAATTCTCTTCTATCAGAGCATGCTCTTTGGTCAGGTCTACATCTCTGACACAGAGGTAAAAAAGAGATGCGCTTTTATCAACTACCTGTATCAAAAGAAAAGCCTTCCATACATACTCATCATATAAGTTTTTTACTCTGTAATAGGTGATATGGAAACGCCTCTTAGCTTTTGAAAATAGTTTCCTTATATTTGCTTCATTAAAGTATTTTATAAATTTATCCTGCTCAGAGCTATATACATAATTTTGCGCATGGTTAGATATTATGGACGCATAATCAGAACCGCTTATTCTTTCTGATTTTACCGGTAAATTGGTATAGATGTATCTTAGACTGGAATTGTTCAAGTCAATAAGAAAAATAGTGTCATAAAGAGAATACAGGCTTCTAAGAGCGGTATCCAGACTATTATTTTCATTATTATATTTGGATATGTTTAGCAGGAATGCTCTTATGACAATTATGTCTTTGCTTTTTTCTGAATAAAAACCACGAATCTTTATAATGCAATAAGTTTCTTTGGCAACGAATTCCTTAGTCACAGTGGTTCCGGAATCAAGAGACATAAGAACTGAATTGAAGAAACTGTCATAGACACCTGAATCTTTGTTATTGAAAAAATCCATTGCTGAATCTAAAGAAGAAAAACCTATTGATTGCAATTCCTTAAGGTAGCAGTCTGTATGATTGACATAATCAAATAAACCGTCTCTATGTATTATTATAGCAAGAGGCAGTTCAAGACTGGGCAGTGCAATATCATTATATGATAGTAGATTACTTGTAAATAAATCCATCAAAACTTCCTTTACTATAAGAGAAGATTGGTATGTTATCGATTAATTATATCACAAATGTTCTTTTTACAGTAATAATATGATTATAAAAAATTCATAACACAACTTTCTGTTTTTGTGTTAAAATACTGTGCGGTATGCGAAAATTTCTATGAACCAGTTTTTGAGAGGAAATCATGAGTAATAATATTAACGAAGAAATAAATAAAAGACGTACTTTTGCGATCATATCCCACCCGGATGCAGGTAAGACAACTCTTACTGAGAAATTTCTGTTATATGGTGGAGCTATAAATATGGCTGGTAGCGTTAAAGGTAAGGCTACTGCCAAGCATGCAGTTTCTGACTGGATGGAGATTGAGAAACAGAGAGGTATTTCAGTTACTTCATCTGTACTTCAGTTCAATTATGACAATTGCTGTATCAACATCCTTGATACTCCTGGACACCAGGATTTCTCAGAAGATACATATAGAACACTTATGGCAGCAGATTCAGCAGTCATGGTAATTGATGCATCTAAGGGTGTTGAGGCACAGACCAGAAAGCTCTTTAAGGTATGTACCATGAGACATATCCCTATTTTTACATTCATCAATAAGATGGATAGAGATGCTATGGATACATTTGATCTTCTTGATGATATCGAGAACAACCTTGGTATTGCTACATGTCCTATGAACTGGCCTCTCGGTTCAGGTAAGAACTTCAAGGGTATCTATGACAGACATGAAGGTCACATCGTTACTTTTGCTGATACTCAGAAGGGTACAAAAGAAGGAACAGAGAATTTTATAGATTTAACAGATAAAGAACAGATTGATGCTCAGATCGGTGAAGAAGCATTTGAAAAGCTTCAGAATGAGATCGAACTTCTTGACGGTGCAGGTGCTGAGTATGATCTTGATGCCGTAAGAGCCGGAGAGCTTACACCAGTATTTTTTGGTTCTGCACTTCAGAACTTTGGTGTTGAAATATTCCTTTCAAACTTCCTTAAGATGGCTACACCTCCTACAGGAAGAACTTCTAAGGACGGCGGAGTAGTTGATCCTCTTGATCACGATTTTACAGCATTTGTATTCAAGATCCAGGCCAACATGAATAAGGCTCACCGTGACAGAGTTGCATTTATGCGTATCTGTTCAGGCAGATATGATGCGAATATGGAAGTTAAGCACGTTCAGAGTGGCAAGGTCATGAGACTTTCACAGCCACAGCAGCTTATGGCTGATGAACGAAAGATATTATCAGAGGCTTATGCCGGCGATATCATGGGTGTATTTGATCCGGGTATCTTTTCAATAGGTGATACAGTTTGCTGTCCAAAGGACACAGTTGTATACGAAGGAATCCCTACTTTTGCACCAGAGCATTTTGCAAGAGTAAGACAGGTAGACACCATGAAGAGAAAGCAGTTTGTTAAGGGTATTACACAGATTGCTCAGGAAGGTGCTATCCAGATATTCCAGGAATTCAACATGGGTCTTGAAGAAATAATCGTAGGTGTTGTAGGTGTTCTTCAGTTTGATGTGTTGAAGTTTAGACTAAAAAGCGAATATAATGTAGATATAATCCTTGAAAACCTTCCTTATGAACATATCAGATGGGTTGAAAATACTGATATTGACATGTCTTCACTTGTTGGTACTTCTGATATGAAGAAGATCAAGGATATGAACGATAAACCGCTCCTTCTCTTTATCAATGAATGGAGTGTTGGTATGACCCTTGATAGAAACAAGGGACTCGTTCTTTCAGAGTTTAAGAAGAACTGATGATGTAGACAGTGGCATTGTAGTTTTATGACGGGGGATAAAGCTTGATCAGTAATGGTGCTATTAAGAACATTAAAAGCCTGCTGGTGATCATCTGTACTGCAGCTGTTTTAACAGGCTGCACCATGCCGGAAGCACTGGATGATTATCTGCAGGAGTTGGGCATAACAGATCCTGATGAATACAGGATAGAAAATGTTACAGCCACAACAGGCTCAACTGATACCAGTTCTTCAGGTATCAGCGTGGAGGTTATTGATAATTATTTTGCCGCGACAGGTGATAGTGCTGATTCTGCCGCTGAGAGCAGTTCTGAGCCGGAAAAAGATAATAGTAAGAATATAAGTCTTACAGAAAATGAACTTTCAGATCTTGGTGACGGCTTCAGTACTCTTTATGCTTATAACCAGCTTGATGAAGAAGAGCAGAAGCTCTACACAGAGATATATACTATTTTGTCTGCTTTAGACAGTGACGTGGTGGTATCTACCAAAGACAAGGATGTTCTTGCAAAAGTGTTTAACTATGTCATGCAGGATCATCCTGAGATCTTTTACGTCACTGGTTTTACATATTCTGAATATACTCTTGGTGATGAAGTACAAAAAATCTCACTTACAGGTACATATACCTATGATGAGGCTGAGATTGCCCAGAGACAGAGAGAAATAGACCTGTATACTGCAGCCTGTCTGGCAGGACTTCCTGAGGGAGCAGGGCAGTATGCAAAAGTAAAATATGTATATGAGTACATAATAAATAATACTGATTATGTAGCTGGTTCTGATGATAACCAGAATATATGCTCAGTGTTTTTATACAATAAATCCGTTTGTCAGGGATACGCCAAAGCAATGCAATATCTTTTGCAGCAGATGGGCGTTGAGTGCTGCCTGGTAACTGGAACAGTAGTGGACAGTGATGGTCATAGAGGTGGCCATGCCTGGGATCTTGTCAAAATAGATGGTGAATATTATTACGTTGATCCGACCTGGGGAGATGCTTCCTATCAGACAAGTGCTACTGATCTTGACAGCAATCAGAGGATCCCAACAATAAATTATTTTTATTTAAATGTTACGACAGACGAACTTATCAAGACTCACAGCATATCCAATGATGTTCCTATGCCGGACTGCAACAGCATGGTTGCCAATTACTATGTTATGGAGCAGGAATATTTTGAAAGCTGTGATACTGATATGATCAAGGCACTGTTTGACAGACGCTTGTCTGATGGCAGTAACAATGTTACAATCAAGTGTAGTTCCTCTGATGTTTACCAGCAGATATACGATTTGTTGGTTACTGATAGAGGCGTTTTTGACTATATTAGTGGTGAAGATCATACAGTTTCATACACCATGTTTAAAAGCCAGAATACAATGATTTTCTGGCTATAATGCACGTAGTTGCGGAAGGAGTTAATATGGGAAACGAGAAAGAATCTAAAAAGACTATCAATATAGGAGCAGTTAAGATTGCTGATGATGTTGTAGCAAGGATTGCAGCACTTGCAGCACTTGAAATTGAAGGTATTTCAGCTATTGCTGGTAATTATACTACAGAGAATTTAGAGAGAGTGGGTCGCAAAAACCTTGGTAAAGGTGCGAAGGTTACAGTTACATCAGGTGAGGTCAGAGTAGATCTTTCACTTGTTATGGGTTACGGATATAATATTCCAACAACATGCAGCAAGGTTCAGAGCCGTGTTCGCACATCTGTTGAGAATATGACAGGTCTTAAGGTTACAGACGTAAATATCCATGTAGCCGGTATTTCTATGAATCAGGGTGAATGATTTTCCGTATTCAGGAAATGAACAGTAACCGAATAATTACAGGAAGAAAAATTTTATGAAAAGAAGTGAATTAAGAGAACAGGTTTTTAAACTGCTATTCCGTGTAGAGTTCAACTCTATGGAGGAGATGTCAGAACAGGAAGATCTTTTCATTGAGAATGATGATAAAGAGATGACTGAGGCTGACGCCAATTATATCAAAGGTAAGTATGAAAAAATTGCTGAGAAGTTACCTGAAATCGATGAACTGATCAACAAAGAGACTACAGGTTGGGACACAACACGTATCGCTAAGGTTGATCTGGCTATCATCAGACTTGCTATCTATGAGATCAAGTATGATGAGACAGTTCCTACAGGCGTTGCTATCAACGAAGCTGTTGAACTTGCCAAGAAGTTTGGTCAGGATCAGTCTCAAGCATTCGTGAATGGAGTGTTGGCTAAATTTGCGTAACGTATATACTGTTGCACAGGTAAATGCGTATATTAAAAATATGTTTAATCAGGACTTTCTCTTGAGACAGATCACTGTCAAAGGAGAGGTCAGTAACTGCAAATATCATTCTTCAGGACATATCTATTTTACCCTGAAGGATGGAGCAGGTGCCATAGCCTGTGTCATGTTTAAAGGAAACAGACAGGGTCTTAAGTTCCAGATGCAGGATGGACAGCTCATCGCAGTTACAGGAACAATAGATGTTTATGAGCGAGACGGCAAATATCAGTTGTATGCTCAGAGCATTGATCTGGACGGAGAAGGCAAGTTATATGAACGATTCGAGCAGTTGAAAAAAAGACTGGCCGAGTCTGGTATGTTTGCGCCTGAATATAAGCAGCCTATTCCGAAATACATACATACACTTGGTGTCGTAACGGCACCTACAGGGGCTGCTGTAAGAGATATAATCAACGTCAGTACCCGTAGAAATCCATATATTCAAATTGTTCTTTACCCTGCGATCGTGCAGGGAGATCAGGCCGTTGCCAGTATCGTCAAAGGAATTGAAGTTCTATCCGAAAAAGCGGTAGATGTAATTATCGTCGGACGAGGCGGCGGATCTATCGAAGATTTGTGGGCTTTCAATGAAGAAGAGGTAGCAGAAGCTATTTTTAATTGCCCAATTCCGATCATTTCAGCAGTAGGACACGAGACAGATACCACAATAGCAGATTTTGTTGCAGATATGCGCGCACCTACGCCATCTGCGGCAGCAGAACTTGCTGTTTTTGAATATAATAGACTTATGCAGGATATAGCAGATTACGAGATGGCTCTGACAAGCTTTATGAACAGACGGATCAGATTTGACAGGGACAAGGTAGCTGGTCTGCAGCGTAACATAAATGCCCTTAGTCCTATGAGCAAGGTTCGTGACAGAAGGATGAGAGCTGTTTCCTACGAAGATGCTATTAAAAATGCCATGGATAAAAAGCTCTGGGCAGCCAGACACAGATTAGAAATTGGCATCGAACGTATGAAAGGCTTGTCGCCACTGGACAAACTGAATTCAGGTTTTTCTTATGTAGAGGATGCAGAGGGCAAAAACGTCCGAAGCATAAAACAGATAAAGCCTGGAGATGATCTGACCATCCAGATGTCTGATGGTAGTGCTTCTGCCAGAGTTGTTGACATAAAGAAAAGAAACGAATAAAATAAATAGAACATTTGTTTGAAAATCCATAAAGGAGAAAATTTATGGCACGGACAAAAGATAATGAAGAGAGCATGTCCATAGAGACAGCTTTTAGTGAAATAGATAAAAAAATAAAAGAACTTGAGAAAGATGATATCTCTCTTGAAGATTCTTTTAAATACTATAAAGAGGGTATGGAATTATTAAAACACTGTAATGACGCTATCGATAAGGTGGAAAAGAAAGTTCAGAAAATTGCCGGAGATGGCGAGCTTACAGATTTTGAATGATGGGTGTTATCATGAGTGATTTTGAAGAGTTATTGCATACTAAAGTTAATGAATGTGAAGATATAATAATCGGTTTCCTTCCTGAGGAGACAGGCTATCAGAGCAAGGTTATAGAAGCAATGAATTATAGCGTAAAAGTAGGCGGTAAGAGACTTAGACCGATGCTCATGCGTGAATTTTACAGATTTCTTGGCGGGGATAATGATCAGCTTATAGCACCATTTATGGCAGCAATGGAGATGATACATACATATTCTCTTGTACATGATGACCTTCCTGCAATGGATAACGATGAATATAGACGAGGAAAAAAGACAACCCATGTTGTGTATGGCCCCGGAATGGCTACACTTGCAGGTGATGGTCTTTTGAATTATGCATTTGAGACAGCTTTAAAAGCATACCCTTATTCCAAGAACCTTGAAAAAACAAATGGTGAGATAGAAGACAGATTTATCTATGCTCTTAATATCCTTGCTACCAAGGCTGGAATATATGGCATGGTAGGCGGACAGTGTGCTGATATTGAAGGGGAAGGCAAGCAGACTCTTACAGAAGACGAGATCCTCTTTATACATGAAAACAAGACAGCAGCCCTGATCGAGAGTTCCATGATGATCGGAGCGGTCCTGGCCGGCGCAGACCAAAAAGCAATCGAAGCTATTAAACAAATAGGTTCAAATGTTGGTATCGCTTTTCAAATTCAGGATGATATACTTGATGTAGTGGGTGATCAGGCTGTAATAGGTAAGCCTGTAGGCTCAGATGAGAAAAATGAGAAAGTAACTTACGTGACACTTCATGGACTGGACAATTCCAGAAAAGAAGTTGAGCGACTTTCAAATGAAGCGGTAGAACTAGTTAAAAGTCTTGGCGAGGACAACGAGTTCCTTGTTGAGCTTATTGAATATCTTATATCAAGAAATAAGTAAAATGATGAAAAGATAATCTTATCATCAGAGGTTATATAGATGCTGTTAGATAGAATTGAAAAAGCAAATGACATAAAAAAAATACCTGAGGATGGATATGAACAGCTTGCTGCAGAAATCAGGGAATTTTTGATCAACAAGATAAGCGTTACAGGTGGACATCTGGCTTCCAATCTTGGATGTGTGGAGCTTACTATGGGTCTTCATCTGGCTCTTAATCTTCCAAAGGATAAGATAATCTGGGATGTAGGTCATCAGTCATATACACACAAGCTGTTAACTGGCAGAAAAGATGGATTTGATCATCTGAGACAGTTTGGCGGTATGAGCGGATTTCCTAAGAGATGTGAGAGTGATTGTGACTGTTTTGATACAGGTCACAGTTCCACTTCTATTGCTGCAGGAATCGGTATGGTCAAGGCCAGAGATCTTGCAGGTGAAAAGCATGCAGTAGTTGCTGTTATAGGTGATGGTTCCCTTTCAGGAGGTCTTGCCTATGAAGCATTGAACAATGCTGCAAAGCTGGAAACAAATTTTATCATTGTTCTTAATGACAATGATATGTCCATATCTGAAAGTGTAGGCGGTATGTCCAAGTATCTTAACAGTGTACGTACCACACAGAAGTACCTTGATCTTAAGGCAGATGTATACAGTCAGCTTACTGATAAACCTAAGGTTATTGATAGTATCAGACGTGCCAAGAACTCTGTTAAGCAGCTCTTTGTACCTGGAATGGTATTTGAAAACCTTGGTATTACTTACCTTGGACCTGTTGACGGACATGATGTCAAGGCAGTAGAGCGTGTTATAAGAGAGGCTCGTAAGGTTCCAAAGGCAGTTATAGTCCACGTTATGACTAAGAAAGGCAAGGGCTATGAGCCTGCAGAAAAGCACCCTGCAAGATTCCATGGAACAGAGCCATTCCTTGTAGAAAATGGTATTCCTAGAAATCCAAGAACTACAGCCAACTATCAGGACATATTCAGTACAGTAATGTGCAAGCTTGGTGAGCGAGATGACAAGGTAGTGGCTATAACAGCAGCTATGGCTGATGGTACAGGTCTTAAGAGATTCAGGAATATGTATCCTGACCGCTTTATAGATGCAGGCATTGCAGAGGAATACGCTGTAACAATGGCTGCCGGAATTGCAGCAGGTGGTTATACTCCTATTTTTGCTGTATATTCTTCATTCCTTCAGAGGGCATATGACCAGATCATGGAAGATGTGTGCCTTCAGAAATTGCATGTAATATTTGCCATAGATAGAGCAGGTCTTGTTGGCAGCGATGGTGAGACACATCAGGGTATATTTGATCTGTCATACCTTTCAAGTATGCCAAACATTACGATCATGGCTCCTAAGAATAAATGGGAACTGTCTGATATGATGAAATTTGCAGTGGCTTTTGACGGCCCTATTGCGATCAGATACCCTAGAGGACATGCTTATTCAGGTCTTGAGGACCATAGAGCAAAAGTCCAGCTTGGCAAAGCTGAACCAATTTATGAAGAAAAAGACATACTTCTTTTAGCAGTAGGCTCAATGGTAGTCATTGCTGAAAAAGTACGTGAAATATTAAAAGATAAAGGTTACAGATGCTCATTAACAAATGCCAGATTTGTTAAGCCTTTAGATGGCGAGTATATTACCGGTGCAGCCGCTGATCACAGACTTGTTGTAACAATGGAAGAAAATGTTCAGACTGGCGGTTTCGGTGAAGCTGTCAGAACTTATGTCAGTGAACATGATCTTGATATAGACGTTATGACAGTTGCTATCCCTGATAAATTTGTTACACATGGTAATGTTGACAAACTCAGAGAGATGCTGGGAATAGACGCTGTGTCTGTAGCAGATAGAATAGTTAGATATCTGGCGAGGTGACAAATGGCAAAAGAAAGACTTGATGTGATCCTGGTAAATAGAGGATTAGCTACTTCAAGAGAAAAAGCAAAAACAATAATAATGTCCGGTGATGTATTTGTAAATGGACAACGTGAAGATAAGCCAGGAACAGCTTTTGATGAGACTAAGATAACAAGTCTTGAAGTCAAGGGCAATGAGCTGCCATACGTATCAAGAGGCGGACTCAAACTGGAAAAGGCTGTAAAGAATTTTGGATTTTCACTGCAGGATGCAGTGTGCATGGATATAGGAGCTTCTACAGGCGGATTTACAGATTGTATGCTACAGAATGGCGCTAAAAAGGTATATTCAGTAGATGTTGGACATGGACAGCTGGACTGGAAGCTTAGAAGCGACGAACGTGTAGTATGTATGGAGAAAACCAATTTCAGATACATGGTACGTGATGATATACAGGATGACCTTGATTTTGCTTCCTGTGATGTGTCTTTTATATCACTTACCAAGATACTTATTCCGGCCAGAAAGCTTCTTAAGGATGGAGCTCAGATGGTATGCCTTATCAAACCTCAGTTTGAAGCTGGAAGAGAGAATGTAGGTAAAAAAGGCGTTGTAAGGGATCCGAAAGTCCATGAAGATGTAGTACACAGGATCGTAGACTATGTAGATATCATAGGATTTGATGTATTACACTTGGATTTCTCACCTATCAAGGGACCGGAAGGAAATATTGAGTATCTGATCCATATCCGTAAAAATCCTGACAGAAATGAAGAGGTTCAGGATATAACCGAAAGTGACGGAATAACAAAGCTTGCAAAAGAAAACGGAGAAAAGACAGGTTATTCATGGTCTGATGCTATGAATGATCTTATTACCAAGACAGTAAGTGCAGCGCATGGTAATTTTTGAGGCCTGAAATGGAACATTTTTTTATAATAACTAATCTTAGTAAAGATAAAGATCTTGTAGAAACAAAATATATTAAAAAGCTGCTTGAAAATAAGGGCAAGACATGTGAACTGGCAGAATATCATGATGAAGCCAGAAATGATACAGGTCTTGATAACAGGGCTTATAAGACCCATGTGCCGGATGATGTTGACTGCTGCATAGTACTTGGCGGTGACGGAACCATGCTTCAGGCTGCCAGAAATGTGGTAGACAGAGATATTCCAATCCTTGGTGTTAACCTTGGTACTCTTGGTTATCTGGCTGAAGTTGAGAAAAACTCTGTAGACAGCGCTATTGAAAAGATCATTGATGGAAACTATGAGATAGAAGACAGGATGATGCTGTATGGCAAGATAAATGGTCAGGAAAGTGATTACGCTCTTAACGACATAGTTATTGCCAGAGGGTCTTCAATACAGGTCATCAATCTGAATATATATGTTAATGGATTGTTCCTGAACAGCTATCATGCTGATGGAGTCATCATATCTACGCCTACAGGATCCACAGGATATAACATGTCTGCCGGAGGCCCAATTGTAGAGCCTTCAGCACAGATGATACTGATGACACCTATCTGTCCACATACTATCAATGCAAGAAGCATTATCTTATCTCAAAATGATAATGTAGTCGTAGAGATAGGTCAGGGAAGAGGTGGCAGCGAACTTGCAGTAGAAGCTACTTTTGATGGCAGTAACTGTCATATATTAAAGACTGGTGACAGGATTGAGATCAAAAAGTCCAGCAAATCCACTAAGATATTGAAGCTTAACAAAGTAAGCTTTTTGGAAGCGCTTCACAGCAAACTTTCATAATATGTGAAGAAGCTCCGTATAAAGGAAAAGAGATGAAAAAGAACAGACACGAAAAGATTTTTGAATTGATAGAGAACTATGATATTGATACACAGGAAAAGCTGGCAGAGATGCTCAGAGCTGAGGGATATGATGTTACTCAGGCAACTGTATCAAGAGATATCAGACAGCTGAAGCTGACTAAAGTAGCAACAGCAGAAGGTTCTCAGAAATATGTGGTTTCAGCTCAGGATGTGGATGTCCTGAAGGAAAAATATATTAATGTTCTTAGAGCTGGCTTTGTATCAATGGATAACGCTCAGAATATCCTTGTTATGAAGACTGTTTCAGGTATGGCTATGGCTGTAGCTGCAGCAATCGATGCTCTGAAGTTCAAAGAAGTACTGGGATGCATTGCCGGTGATGATACTATCATGGCTGCAGTCAGGACTACAGAAGATACTATTGTTGTGATGGATAGAATCAGAGAAATGTTGGGAGAGTAAATGCTTTACAGTCTGCATGTGAAGAACCTTGCTCTTATTGATGAGCAGGAAATTGAATTTACAAATGGATTGAATATTCTGACCGGTGAGACCGGAGCCGGTAAATCTGTTATCATCGGTTCCATCAACCTTGCTTTGGGAGGCAAGGCTGAAAAGGATATGATCAGGACCGGTGCAGAATATGCTCTTATTGAGCTTACCTTTGGCGTTGATAATGAGAATCAGCGCAAGGCAATTGAAGCCATGGATATCCCTGTCGAGGAGGATGGCAGCGTTGTCATACAGCGTAAGATAATGCAGAGCAGAAGTGTATCTAAAGTTTGCGGGGAATCTGTTTCAGTCAAGCAGCTTAGAGATCTATCTAATATTCTTATCAATATTCATGGTCAGAACGACCATCAGGAGCTTTTACATAAGCAAAAACACAAAGAAATCCTCGATGATTATGCCGGAGATGAACTGTTAAAGGTCAAGGACCAGATCCGTGCAGAATATCATAAATATAACGAATTAAAGGAAGAATATTCCAATACTGATCTCGATGATAAAACCAGGATAAGACAGCAGGAACTTGCTGAATTTGAGCTTAATGAGATAAATGATGCGGCTCTTAAGCTTGGAGAAGATGAACAGCTGGAAAAAGACTATAAGAGAATGGTCAATGGCAGAAGGATATCTGAAGCCCTTGGTATCTGCGGAAATATTACGGGAGCGGATTCTGATGAAGAGAGCGTTTCCGATAATCTTGGAAGAGCTGTTCGTGAACTGAATTCTGTTCGTAGTTTTGATGAAGAGGTAAGCAATCTTGCAGATCAGCTCATGGAGATCGAGAGCCTTGTTGGAGACTTCAATCACGCCTTGTCCGGATACCTGAGTGACCTTGAATTTGACGAAGAGGATTTCAGAGCCACTGAGGATAGGCTTAATCTTATAAATCATCTTAAGGATAAGTATGGTGACAGTATAGAAAAGATCATTGCCTATGGTGAAGAAAAGCAGAAAGAGCTGGATGTTTTAACTGATCTTGAAGCACACAGAAATCAATTGCTAAAACAGATACAGGACTCTGAAAGTAAGGTACTTGCTCTGTCAGAGAAGGCTTCAAAGATTAGAAAAAAGGCAGCTAAGGTTCTTTCCGAGAAATTAAAGAGTGCTCTTATTGATCTGAATTTTATTGACGTACAGTTTGAGATACAGGTAACACCTGATGAAGAGAAAATCTCATCAACAGGTTATGATGAAGTGGCATTTATGATATCAACCAATCCTGGAGAGAGCATGAGACCTCTTGATCAGATAGCAAGTGGTGGTGAGCTTTCTCGTATCATGCTGGGATTAAAGACAGTGCTTGCTCAAAAGGATGATATTGCAACACTTGTCTTTGATGAGATAGACGCAGGTATAAGCGGAAGAACAGCTTGGAAGGTATCTGAAAAGCTTGGTGTATTATCAAAAGATCACCAGATACTGTGTATTACGCATTTACCACAGATTGCAGCCATGAATACCACTCATTTTGTCATTCAAAAGAACGTGTCCAACAATAGGACAGTCACCACCATTACCAGAATGAATGAAGATGAGAGCATTGGTGAACTTGCAAGGCTTTTAGGTATGGACAATGTTACAGATGCAGTACTTGATAATGCCAAAGAAATGAGAAAGACAGCTTTAGAAACGCGAAATGGAGATTAAGTATGACGCTTGATAATGACGACTTATTAAATAGCATACTGGCAAGCCTGAAGAGAATAGATAATATTAAGCTTGATGAGCTCCCTAATATAGACTTATACATGGATCAGCTTACTACTTTCATGGACGGAAGACTTCGTAAGACTACTCGTTATCCTGATGATGACAAAATCCTTACCAAGACTATGATCAATAACTATGCTAAAAATGATCTGCTTCCACCTCCTATTAGAAAAAAGTATTCAAGGGATCATGTCATACTGCTTTTGTTTATTTATTATTACAAGAGCATATTGTCTATCAATGACATCCAGACATTGCTTGAGCCTATAAATAGTAAGTTTCATATAAGTGAAGATGGTAATATTACCATTTCTGATGTCTATAAAGAGATTTATGAGATGGAAGAGGAGCATCTTGAGAGCTTCAGGGATGACATTATCAGAAATTTTGAGAAGTCCCAGACTACATTCAATGATGCTGCTGAGAGTGAAAAAGAAAAACTGCAGATGTTTTCTTTTATCTCCCTGCTCAGCTATGATATTTTTTTGAAAAAACTCATCATTGAAAAAATGCTTGATAATTATGCAGCTAAGAATAAGACAGCAGAAGAGCTGAAAAAAGCTGAAAAGAAGCATAAGGAAAAGAAAAAGGATAAAAACAGTAGTAAGGAATAAATATAAATATGTCTATTTACGATACACTAAATTCGCAGCAGAAAAAAGCAGTCCTTCAGACAGAGGGACCTGTTCTTATACTTGCAGGTGCAGGCTCAGGTAAGACCCGTGTTCTTACACACAGAGTAGCCTATCTGATTGATCAGTGCGGTATTAATCCATGGAATATCATGGCTATCACATTCACCAACAAAGCTGCTGGGGAGATGAGAAACAGAGTTGATAAGCTGGTAGGCTTTGGCTCTGAGAGTATCTGGGTAGCCACATTTCACAGTAGCTGCGTAAGGATCCTTAGAAGATACGCAGACCGTCTTGGTTATGATAATAATTTTTCCATATATGATACAGATGATTCTAAAAGCGTAATGAAGGATATCTGCAAAAGATACCAGCTTGAGACCACACAGCTCAAAATGCGTGCCATCATGCAGAGCATTTCAAAATGCAAAGACAATCTGGTTACTCCTGAGGAGTATTCATTAAATACGCAAAATGATCCTAGAAAGATGCGTATATCTAAAGCCTACATGGAATATCAGGCGGCTCTGAAAAAGAGTAATGCCATGGATTTTGATGATCTTCTCATGAAGACTGTAGAGCTCTTTAGAAAAAATCCGGATGTTCTTGAACAGTATCAGGAACGCTTCAGATATATCATGGTCGATGAGTATCAGGATACTAATAATGCTCAGTTTGAGCTTATCCGTCTCCTTGCTCAGAAGTATCAGAATCTCTGCGTTGTAGGTGATGATGATCAGTCAATCTACAGATTCAGAGGCGCTAATATCAGAAACATCCTGGATTTTGAAAAGGTATATCCTGATGCATGCGTTATCAAACTGGAACAGAACTACAGATCCACTCAGAACATACTTGATGCTGCCAATGCAGTTATCAGAAATAATGAAGGCCGTAAGGATAAGTCATTGTGGACAGATGAAGGCGTTGGAGAGAAGGTACACTTTAGGAAATTTGACTCAGCTCTTGAAGAGGCAAGCTTTATAGCTGATGAGATCGGTTCCTTAAAGCGTGCAGGTAAGCTTGAATATAGTGAGACAGCAGTATTATATAGAACCAACGCTCAGTCACGACTCATAGAGGAAAAATTTGTCCTTAATGGAATCCCATATGACCTTGTTGGCGGAACTAATTTCTATTCAAGACGTGAGATCAAAGACCTTCTGTGCTATCTTAAGACAATTGATAATGCCAGAGATGATGTGGCAGTTAAACGTATAATAAATGTTCCGAGAAGAGGAATAGGAGCAACCACCATTGATAATGTGCAGACCTATGCTGACGAGCGTGGGATCGGCTTCTATGATGCACTTTGTGAGGTTGACCAGATCGTATCAGTTCAGAGAGCTGCTTCTAAGTTGAAGGATTTTGTAACCATGATAAGCGCCTTCAGAGCTAAGATGAAGGAGTATTCACTGGAACAGCTTTTGAAGGATATACTTATTACAACCAGTTATATTGACTACATCAGGGCTGAGAGTGAAGAGGATGAAAGCGGAGATAATGACCGCGAGCAGAATATAGACGAACTTATATCCAAGATAGCTGCTTATGAGGAAAAAGAGGATGAACCAAGCCTCAGCGGCTTTTTGGAAGAGGTTGCACTTGTTGCTGATATTGATTCAGTTGGAGACGATGATGAAAAGGTACTTTTGATGACTCTCCATAGTGCAAAAGGACTTGAGTTTGAGCATGTATATCTGGCTGGCATGGAAGAGGGCATGTTCCCTAGCTATATGACTCTGGAAGTAGAAGATAGTGATCCTTATGCCATGGAAGAGGAACGCCGGCTTGCATATGTGGGAATCACAAGAGCAAAAAAGGAATTAACACTGACATGTGCCAGAGCAAGGATGATCCGTGGCCAGATGCAGTACAACGCTGTAAGCCGCTTCGTAAACGAGATACCAAAAGACTTATTGGATCAGGCACCTCCTAAAAAGACAATGCCGGATTTCCTGTATGATGATGGTGAGTCTATTGATGATGACGACGATATAGATATCTTTTCAGGAACTATGTTCAAGAAGAGTTCTACATCCTATGGCTATGACGGAAGAGGATATAACACCAGACCGTCATATAGTGGAAGCGGAACGACTTATCAGGAAAGAGGCAGCAGCATCTACGGACAAGGCAAAAAGAACAGCGAGCCGATCTACCAGGAAAAGGGCAGTAGCATCTATGGTGTTGGCGGCAAATTAAGAGCTGTCAGTGCAGCACCTAAAAAGAGAGCTGTTCCACAGGATAAGCCTTATATAGCAGGAGCCTCTAAGTCTCATGCAGCAGCTGCCAAGGGAAATGGACTTGCAGGTCTGTCTAAGGGCATACAGGCACCGGCAACACTTGATTATAGTGAAGGTGACAGAGTACAGCATGTAAAATATGGTGTTGGTACTGTAAAAGTCATTGAGCCTGGCCCAAAGGACTTTAAAGTGACTATTGAGTTCGATGAATGTGGTCAGAAAATAATGTATGCTGCATTTGCAAAACTAAAAAAAATATAAACCAATAATAAAACTGCACTAGCATCTTTAAAATGGCTGCAAGTCAGTAGTATCAAGCTTTATATGGCTTTCTTAAAAATGTATAAAGTTTATAAATACAATGGAAAGTAAATGCTTTAAGTGGTAAAATAATATTTGCAAGCAGATGGATCAGGATGATCCTTTTGCCTTGCAAAATTATTCAGAGGTCGGCAAAGAGCCACCCGGAAAAAATAAAAAATACTGCTAATGAGGGGGATACAATGGACGTAAAGACTAAACTTGAAGATGTTTTGGAAGTAACTAGAATAAATGAGCTTTTGAACAAAAAAGAAGCTGAAAACGCTAAAAAGCCATCAAACGTCATTCTTTGGATCCTGGCTGTAATTGGTGCAGTTGCAGCTGTAGCAGCAATCGCGTACGTAGTGTATTGTTATCTGATACCTGATTATGAAGGTGATTTTGACGACGACTACGACGATTTTGATGATTTTGACGATTTTGATGATGAAAAGGTTTGACTCCTATAAGTGGCAAGGAAGCGTTTAGGGGACTCAATTTTCATTGAGTTCCCTTTTTTTTCGCCATATTGAAATTATCTGCTGACAAGCTAGCAGGATGCGGATAATAGTTATAGGTATTGGGCCAATCAAAAAGCGTTGACCAATTCGAAAGGGTAATGCGCTGGGAGCGCACAACGAAAAAAGTATGAAAAAGAAAGAAATCATTGAGGGTATTGTTACCCGTGTGGACTTCCCTAATAAGGGAGTTATCGAAACTGCAGATGGAAAGTGTATTGTAAAGAATGCACTTCCCGGACAAAAAGTATCTTGTAGGGTACAGAAAGTTCGTAAGAATTACGCAGAGTGTGCTTTGCTTGAGGTACTTGAGGATGCACCCGATGCAGTTTCAAGTCCATGTAAGCATTTTGGCAAGTGCGGTGGATGTACCTACCTCACTATGCCATATGTTAAAGAGTTAGGACTAAAGGAACAGCAGGTAAGGAGCCTGCTTGGACCTGTTATTGAGAGCCAGTCAATGGACTTTTCCTGGGAGGGAATCAAGACCAGTCCTACCAAATTTGAGTACAGAAACAAGATGGAGTTTTCTTTTGGTGACGAGGAAGTCGGTGGAGATCTTCAGCTTGGTATGCACAAAAGAGGCAGCTTCTACGATATTGTAACAGTATCAGACTGCCGAATAGTAGATAATGATTATAGGATAATAGTAAAAGAAGTAAGAGATTATTTCGCAGATCTATATGGTAAAAAAGAAATTACATTTTACCATCGTTTTAGAAAGGAAGGATATCTAAGGCATCTGCTTGTTAGAAAAGCTGTTAAGACCGGAGATATTCTGATTGATTTGATCACAACATCACAGGAGGAACATGATCTACAGCCTCTATGTGATATGCTTTTAGATTTAGAACTGGAGGGTCGTATTGTTGGTATTTTGCATACTACCAATGATAGTGTGGCCGATGCAGTCAAGGATGAAGGAACAGAGGTGCTTTATGGCAAGGATTTCTTTTATGAAGAGCTCCTTGGCTTAAAGTTTAAGATTACGCCGTTTTCTTTCTTCCAGACTAACTCATTGAGCGCTGAAGTACTATATGAAACAGTCAGAGAGTACATCAGAGGGCTTTATGACCAGTCAGGTTCTGAATTGGCGGGCAAAGTTATTTATGATCTGTACTGTGGTACTGGTACGATCGCGCAGGTTCTTGCTCCTATAGCAGATAAGGTTATTGGTGTTGAAATCGTTGAAGAAGCAGTAGAAGCCGCCAAGATAAATGCAGAAAAGAACAATTTAACAAATTGTGAATTTATTGCCGGTGATGTTCTAAAGGTTTTGGATGAGATTGAAGTTAAGCCGGATCTTATTGTGCTGGATCCACCACGAGATGGTGTCAATCCAAAGGCGCTTTCCAAGATAATAGGGTATGGAGTTAAATATATTATCTACGTATCATGCAAGCCAACAAGTCTTGCAAGAGATATGGAAGCTCTTATAGCGGGAGGTTATCAGGGAAGACGAGGAGTAGCGCTTGATCAGTTCCCATGGACAGCTAATGTTGAGACTATCGTTTTATTTGAGAGAGTGGATAGACAAGCATAAGTAAGGCAGCGTTCTCATAATTTTTTAATGGGGAGCGGCAAATGGGGTTTGCATTTTTATATAACGAGATTAATGTTTTTTGCGTATTTATTATTATTTTGATGGCTGCAAAGTCAGAACTTGTTGTTGGTAAAAACGCATATTCATATTATTTAGGTTCCTTGATAAATATAATATCCTGTATAGTAATGGACAGCATATGGTTCATGGTGGAGAAGGGATACTGGAACATATCTGTTGAATATAAATATGTTATATATTCAATTTACTTCGTATCCTTTACCGTATTTGGCTATGGAGCTTATCTGTGTGTTGACTATCTAGGCAATGCACATGCCAATAGTCGTGTTGAGGCACATTATATTGCATTTGGATTTATCCCAATGCATATAGCTCTTACAGTGCTGAATTACTATTTTGGATTCCTGTTCAGAGTGGATGCAGTAGATGGTTATTCACGCGGACCGCTGTTTATTATGCAATATGTATTTCTGTTGGCATATACCTTTATTGCCTGGGGAAGGATTATAGGTTGCATGACTAAGGGCGAGACAGAGATGGAAAAGGAGAAATATATAGCTATTTTATGTTTCCCTCTTTTACCAATGTTAGCTCTTGTGGTTCAGATGTATAAACCTGAACTGCCACTTATCAGTATTAGCATTACAGCAGCAGCGCTTATCTTATACTTTGATCTTGCTCAGAACGTTATTTCTCTGGATCCTATGACTGGATTGAATAACAAGAAGCAGTTCAAGGCAGTGCTGAGACGTAAGATGGCTGAGTCTGATAAGAATACTGATCTGTATGTACTGATGATCGACATTGATAAGTTCAAGCAGATCAATGATACCTACGGACATATCGAAGGTGATAAGGCTATCATCAGAACAGCGTCAGCTCTCAGAACTGCAAGCGTTGGTACTACAAGACGTACAACTCTTTCCAGATTTGGCGGAGATGAATTTGTGGTATTGCTTGAGCATGAGAAGGACAAGAGAGATGAGGCTCAGGATGAGATCAGACAGTTTAGTTCCAAGGTAAAACAGAGTATATTATCTCAGGGAATAAGTGCTTGTGTACCGTATGATATGCATGTATCTATCGGTGTAGCAATGTGCAACGGAACAATGAAAAATGCAGATGATGTCATCTGTGCAGCTGATTCTGATCTCTATGTTAAGAAGCAGGAGAAAGATGTTAATATTGGTGCTCAGGTAACCTATATCCAGCAGGCAGCACAGTGATAACAATCAGTTTATACTTGAATTTGCAATAATGAATTAAGGGCTCGTCAAAAAGACGAGCCCTTTAATAATTAATTAGTATTCATCGTTATCTCGATACGCTTTATAAGCCTGTATCAAATCTTTTACGACTATAAAGAAATTTTTAAGTCTCTTGATGAATCCTTCCTTTCTTTGGCTTTTCTCAGCCTCTTTTTCAATGCATTCCTGTAATTCTTCAAGAGAATAAATATTGTTCATGATTTTCTTACCTCTAAATATTCATGGATCTGTTAGTTTCTGATGATCTGATCCATATAATGTTAAAATGCTCTAGTTGATAGAGTAAGCTGTTAGTCTGCAATTCCGATTTCTTTTATTCTAAATTCGTTGCCCTGTTGCAAGTATGTGTTTGAACTATTGCAATGAGGACATGTTTTTCCATATTTCATAGTTTCATAAGTCTGCTTGCAATCTTCACAATAGGTGATGGCCGGTAATGTTATGATCATAAGTGAGGCATCTGCCACCAAAGGATGCTTTTTCTTGGCCCATTCCCAACAATCCGTGAGATATTCGGGAACTACTGATGATACTTCACCAAGTTCAAGGGTAACAGTTTGAACATTAGTTAAATTGTTTTCTTTTCCAACATCTTCGATTGTATCAATAACGTTAAATACAACTCCAAGTTCGTGCATATAAACTCCATTCTTTTTTACAAATAAAACGCTGTAAAGGAATAGGCCTATTTTAACAGAAGAGTGAAAAAATGGCAAATCAAGAATAAGTTGTTCTAATATGCAAATATAGCACAGAATTGCGTTTCTGGCGAGTTGGAAAAAGAGAATTGTGGTAAAATATAGTAATGACAGAGATGTGCACAAGTCGCATTATTCTACAGTTTACGGGAGATAGGTATGAATATTTGTCTTTTAAATGATTCTTTTCCACCAGTTATAGATGGTGTTGCAAATGTAGTTATGAACTACGGAAGTGTATTGACTCAGGAACTTGAATCCAACGTAGTTGTAGGAACGCCAAGGTATCCGGATGTGAGCTATGAAGGCTATCCTTACAAGGTTGTAGCCTATCCCAGCTTTGATACCACTGATTTTGTCAAAGGCTATAGGACAGGATATCCGCTATCCATCAGAGAGATAGCGCAGATGGCAGAAACCAAGCCTGATATCATCCATACCCACTGTCCTGCAACTTCAACAGTCATGGCAAGGATTCTTAGAAGGGAGACAGGTGCTCCTATCATTTTTACATATCATACAAAGTTCGATGTTGATATCGCAAGAGCTGTGGGAGATGGCTTTTTGAAAAAAGAGACTATCAAGACCATGATCAGCAATATAGAAGCCTGTGATGACGTCTGGGTAGTGTCAGAAGGCGCCGGCGAAAATCTGAGATCTCTTGGCTTTAAGGGCGATTATATAGTTATGCCAAATGGAGTTGATTTTCCAAAGGGACGAGCAGATCAGTCTGCGGTGGAAGAACTTCAAAAGAGTTATGATATTCCTGTTGGAATACCGCTTTTTCTCTTTGTGGGCCGCATAATGAAATATAAGGGGTTGCCTATCATCATAGACGCCATGAAGTTGTTATCTGATAAAAATATAGACTATAGAATGGTATTTGTTGGCGGTGGCGCTGACGCAGAAGAAATGCAGCAAAAGGTCAATGAACTTGGCATTGGTAATAAAGTCATTTTTACAGGGCCTGTGCATGACAGGGAAAAGCTCCGTGCCTGGAACACAAGAGCAGATCTGTTCCTGTTCCCGTCTACTTACGATACCAATGGAATTGTAGTAAGAGAGGCAGCAGCATGTGGCCTTGCCAGTGTGCTTATCAAAGGCTCCTGCGCTGCAGAAGGCATTACTCACGATAGAAATGGATATCTTATTGAAGAAAATGCAGGATCCATGGCAGCTCTATTAGAGCAGGTCAGCTCAGATATTGATCATCTGCATCAGATAGGTCAGAATGCTATGGATGAAATCTATATATCCTGGGACAAGGCTGTTCGTCAGGCCTACAACAGATACAAGCTGATCCATGAAAGGGCCATATCAGGTGAGCTGCAGATCAGAAAACATCAGAGCTTTGAGTACCTGATGAATTCAGCTGCGGATATATTAAACGGAACACAGAAAGTATTTGTAGATATTCCTAGAGAAATTCAGGAAGGTATGCGTGAGAACTACGAAGATTTCATGGACAATGTCCGCGAGAACTATGAGGATTTCAAAGGTAATGTCCGCGAGAACTATGAAGACTTTAAAGATAATGTACGCGATAACTATGAGGGCTTCAAAGACAATGTCCGTGAGAATTATGAGTATATAAAAGAGAACGTTAAGGATAATCTCAATGATTTTAAAGAAGATGTGTCAGATGGCATGGAAAAAATAAAAGAGAAGTGGAGAGACTAAGACTGGCGTTTCTATAAATATATATTACAGAAAAAATGAGGATGGCGGATAAAATGACTGATTCAGGAGACAGAAAAAAAGACTGGTACAAGGAAATGAGCTTCTATCAGATATGGGTTAGAAGCTTTGCTGATGGCAATGGGGATGGAATTGGTGATCTATATGGAGTCTATGACAAACTGGAATATGTTAAGCGGCTTGGAGTAGATGGTATCTGGTTTTCGCCTATATATCCATCGCCAAATGCTGATTTTGGTTATGACATCTCAGATTATAGAAATATCCATCCGGATTTTGGGAATCTGGATCAGTTCAAAAAAGTGCTGAACAAGGCTCATAGCCTTGGGCTGAAAGTGATCATGGATCTGGTGGTCAATCACACATCAGATGAACATCCATGGTTTATTGAGAGCTGCAAGGGCAAGGATAATCCCTATAGCGATTACTATATCTGGCGAGACAAGCCAAACAACTGGAAGAGTCTCTTTGAAGGCGAAGCCTGGGAGTATAACCGGGAGCGTGGGCAGTACTATCTTCACATTTTTGCCAAAAAGCAGCCGGATCTCAACATGGACAATCCTAAAGTGCGCCAGGAAGTCAAAGACATTATGCGCTTTTGGCTTGATATGGGAGTAGACGGTTTCAGAGAGGACGTCATTAATTTCATATCCAAAAAAGAAGGACTTCCTGATGGAATACCTTTTTTGCCTGCTGTTAATGGGATGCCTTATTACAAGGACGGCCCCCATATTCATGAATATCTTGGCGAATTTAGAAAGGTGTGTCAGGAATATGACTGTTTCCAGATAGGTGAAGGTCCTATGACTACTGTGAAATCAGCCAAGAAGTATCTGACAGGCAAAACAAAATCCCTCGATATGATGTTCTCCTTTGATCATATGATGGCAGACTGCATCTATACTGAATATATCCACAGACCTTTTTCTCTGGTAAAACTGAAAAAAGCTTTTACCAAGTGGCAGACTGCGCTAAATGGTATAGGCTGGAATGCTCTTTATCTGGAAAATCATGATCATCCAAGGATCATTAGTAGATACGGAAGCGAGCTCTATTGGAGAGAAAGCGGCACGATGCTGGCTGCAAGCTATATATTCCAGCAGGGTACGCCTTTTATCTATCAGGGACAGGAAATAGGCATGACAAATATCAAGCTGATGTCCATTGATCAGTATGTTGATGTGTCATCCATCACCAATTATCATACATATCACTTAAAAGAGGACCCTGAGAGACGTCTACATCGTATTCATCTATCCAGCAGGGATTCTTCCAGAACACCTATGCAGTGGAATTCTTCGGAAAATGCAGGCTTTTCAACAGTAAGACCTTGGTTTTACGTCAATCCTAACTATAGAAAAGTTAATGTGGAGAGAGAGGAGCGAGACCGCAACAGTATCCTGAACTTTTACAGGAAATGTCTCATGCTGAGAAAACGTTCAAAGACACTGATATATGGAGATTATAAGGAATATTTTCCAAAGGATAAAAATATATACATGTACGAGCGCAGTCTTGATGGGGAGAGCTATCTGATAATATGCTCTTTTTCAAGACTTCCTGTCAGAGTACATATGCCAAGTGAACTTCACGGAAAACGTAAAAAGCTGATACTATGCAATTATCCTCAGCAATCAAAATATTTTAAGGGCTTCTTTAGACCCTTCGAAGCAAGGGTATACAAGGTTATTAGTTAGTGTAATGACTCATTAGTGATCAATCAGATGGCTTGTATCTGATTTCACTTATTTTGCCAAAAATCAATGGCTAGTAGTAAATGCTGTGTTTAAATATAAAAAATTAAATAAAAAGTATGTATTTTCCAATACATTATTAAATATATATTAAATAATCACAAAGCCTATTTTATTCCACCAAAAGTGCGTTATATAATGAAAATACACGTAAATTAGTAAATTAATTATTTTTATTAAGCGTTTTGGAGGTATAAAATATGGCATCTGGTTCAGAAGTAAAAATCAGTTTTAAAGATAGTATTAAAACAAAACTTACCGGAATAATGATACTCGTTGTTGCAGTGCCACTTATTGTTTCGATTATTGTCAGCTACGTGATTTCGACCAATAAGTCTAAAAGTGATGCATTAAGCGTTTTAAATTCCAATGCCAATTATGTTGAAGCTCAGTTTGCCAACGTTGTCCAGAAAAATGTTCTGGCGATGCAGACATTTGCTTCAGCGCCAAGTACTATAACTTATCTGGAAAATTATAATTCTCCGGATCTTCCAATTCCTACGGAAGTTATTTTGCAGCAGATGGATCTTATAAATACTAATATTGGAGATGGTAATACCAGCTGCATTCTTTCGTTGCCTAGTGGAGATCAGCTTATCAGAACAGATAGAGAAGAGTTGACTAATATTGCTGATAGAGACTATTTCCAAAAGGCTATTACAGGTACTATAGCAGTTTCAGATATAGTAGTAAGTAAATCAGCCGGAAACAGAATCTCTATCATCTGCCTTCCTATATATGATGATCAGACAGGCGCACTTATTGGAACTATCCAGAGAAGCTTTGATCTGAATAATCTTCATGAGTTTTTGGCAGCCAGTGTAGATGATGGTTACATTGCTGATACACAGGGTATTGTTGCTGCCCACGCTATGCATGAGATAACACCTGATGATGAGCCTGAAGACCATAGTACTTCTGAGTTTATGACATCCACAGCATCAAGCGGTATGTACGAAAGCTATGCTACAGGATCTCTTGCATATATTTCATGGGTTAAGGAACCTATTACCGGATATACAATAGCTATTGCTGAAAAAGACTCTGTTATCATGGCTGAGGCAAGAAAATCAGCAATTATAGTCATAATCATTGGTGTGGCTCTTTTGGCTGTTGCTTTGTTTATTTCACTTGCAATGGCAAATAGCTTTACAGAACCAATCAAAGCTCTTGGAAAAACATTTACAGCCCTTGCAGATGGAAGATTTGTTCGTATAGAAAAATATGATAAGCGGAAAGATGAATTTGGCGCAATTTCCAATGCAGCCAATTCTGTTATAGATACATTAAGTAGTATAGTACAGAATATAAAAGAATCAGCTGAAAATGTAGGATCTGCGTCTGATGAATTGTCAGATATGGCAAATCAGATTTCTCAGACAGCCGAGGATGTATCTAATGCTGTTCAGGAAATTGCTTCCGGCGCAACCCAGCAGGCAGATGAAATTCAGGAAGCTTCTGAGAACGTGGGCAAGATGGGCGATGCTGTAGGTGAAGTTCAGAATTCTACTGAGGACCTTTCTGGCATAACTGATAAGATGAAAGAAGCATCACAGGCTTCAAGCCAGTCACTGTCCGCTCTTCAGGAATCTTCTACAGAGATGACTGAAAAGATTGATGAAATTTCAAGAACTATTCAGTCCACTCAGAATGCTGTTAATAATATCAACGAAAAGGTTGAAGGCATCACATCTATTGCTACACAGACCAACCTGTTATCACTTAATGCAAGTATTGAGGCTGCAAGAGCAGGTGAGGCTGGTAAAGGATTTGCGGTTGTTGCTGAAGAAATCGGCAAGCTGGCTGAGGATTCCAAGCAGATGGCAGATGACATCAAGAAGGAAATGGAAGAACTTCTTGAACAGTCTAAGGCAGCAGTTGCTGCTGCAGAGGATGTTAAGCAGGGCAACAGCGATCAGCAGTTGGCTCTTGGTGAGACACTTGAATCAGTTAATGGAATGTTAGATGATATCAGTAACACTGTTAATGGCGTTCAGCTTATAACCAGTGGTGCTGAGACTTGTGAGAGATCTAAGAATGCAATGGTTGATACTATGAGTGCATTGTCAGCAATTTCTGAAGAAAATGCTGCTTCATCAGAAGAAACCGGTGCATCTATGCAGGAACTTTCAGCAACAGTTACAACTCTTGCTGCTTCTGCTAATGGACTTAAGGAAATTGCTGATCAGCTCAATGAAGAAATGAAATTCTTCAAAGCATGACCGGTAGATATTCATGACTAATAGGATACCGCTTCGGAGTAAATCTGGAGCGGTATTTTTCGTAATTTTTAGAACATAAAATTACGAAAAAATCAATTGTTTTTAATACTAAAATAAACTTTGTTAAATTGGTAAAAACGCTGGTATATTTCAAATGCAAAAAATGCTACAATTATTTTAATTAAATATCATTTATGTATTTATGTATTAACGTTCGATTTACAAACCATCGGAGGGGGATGTGAGTAATGAAAGAGAAAGTAATACGTAAGATTGTTTTTGGCAACACTGTCTTTGACATCTATGCATGTAATGAGAATGATGAATTTCTTATCACTTTTTTTGAAGCTAATGTTGCGACCAGATTAAAGCGATTAGAAGATGTATATAACTGGCTACGCAGGCATGATATATATTATAAAGTTCATTATAATAAATCATTTAGACATCCATTTGGAGGTTACATCTCCAGTAGATTAGATTTTGCTCGTTTCAAAAGGATTTTTCCTGTTTCCAACAGGGCACTTGCTAAATTTCATTCAGATGATGAACTCATCAGTGAAATCTTGAGTGCTCTGGCTGATAGCGACTGCACCATTCGCTATTACGCAGGCAACAGACAGCATGGATAATATACCAAAAACAATCTCGGGTCCGCACTTGCGGACCCGTTTTTTAATTCTTCCCTTTCTCAATATCCATCTCTCATATTGCTCAAGGCCTAGCCCGCGCACCTTTGAAAAACAGATCAAGAACAGGGAATTCAGGGCATATATTTACTTTCCTAAGTGTTTTATGGCTAAAACTCGCCCATCGGCAAGTAACTTTTTTGATAGTGGTTATGTAATGATTGCCGATGAGCTCAGACAGTTAGCCATGAGCAAAACACTTAGAAAAGTAAATTTACACTCCTAAATTCTCCTGTTCTCTCTAAGTTTTTCAAAGGTGCGCGGGCTAAGCTTTGAGCAATAAGTGAGATGGATATTGAGAAAGGGAAAATATTGTTTCTGAAAGAAATCGATTTATTGTTAAGCGAAAACAGAATTATTATAATATTGTTTAGTGATAGCAATAAAAAAAGATCTTATAAAAAGATCTTTTAAGCCGCACAATGCGGGCAATCGAGTTCGGATATACCTTATTTGCACTCGTATTGTTAATTCATTTTTAAAGTTATCATTTATTTAGATTAAAGTCAACTAAAATATACAAAATAACAATTAATCATTGGAGGTTGGGAATTTTTATGAAGGAGCAAAACTATTATTTGGGATTGGACATGGGTACAAATTCAGTAGGTTGGGCCGTCACAAATCATGATTATGAACTGATCAGAGCTAAGGGAAAAGATTTATGGGGAGTACGTGAATTTGATGAGGCTGATACTGCTGTAGAAAGAAGAAGTCATAGAATCAGTAGAAGAAGAACAGAAAGAAATAAGGTCAGAATAGGTTTCTTGAAGGATTATTTTGCTGATGAGATAAATAAAGTAGACCCTAGTTTTTTTCAAAGACTTGATAATAGTAAGTATCATCTGGAAGATAAGGACGAAAATGTCCGCTATAAGTATGCTATTTTTAATGATAAAAATTTTAATGATAGAGATTATTTCAAAAAATATCCAACAATATTCCATTTGAGGTCAGAACTGATTCATAATAAAGAACCTCATGATGTTAGATTAGTAGATTTGGCAGTATGGAATATGTATAAGCATAGAGGGCATTTCCTGGCTAATGGGTTAGATACATCTGGCGAGGTTAGGAACATATCACAGGCTTATTCTGATCTTGCACAAAAAGTAAGTGATTATTGTGGATTAAGCTTTCCAGAATTATCTTCAGCCGAATCTGATAACTTTAATAGTATACTTTCAAATAATAAATTCTCAAGGAGCAGAAAAAGCTCGGAAATTATAGATTTGTTGCACATATCAGATAAGACAGGAAAAGAGTTTGTCAAAGCATTATGTGGCTTGGAAGTTGGAATTGGTAAAATGTTTCCTGATATAGAAATAGATGACTCATCTATTTCTAAATTTTCTTTTTCCAGTGGAGCGTATGATGAGAATGAAGCTGAAATACTTGGGATAGTAGGAGAAGACTATAGTGATGTTATAGCTTCATTGAAGGAAATCTATAATTTAGGTGCGCTTTCATCAATAATGAATGGTTGTAATTATTTATCAGATGCTCGAATAAACGACTATAACAAGCATAAGGATGATTTAAGAAAACTAAAAAAAGTTATAAGAAAATACTGTAGTCAGAACGATTATTACAGTTTATTTAAATCTACAGATGAAGGTTCATATTCCGCTTATGTAAATTCTACCAATAGTAAGAAAAAATACAGGAGAAACCTAAAAGGTAGAAAAGTAGAAGATTTATATAAAAATATAAAGAAGCTTTTAAAAGATGCTCCTGCAACTGACGAAGACGTATCGTATATTAAAGAACAAATTGATGCAGAAAACTTTTTGCCAAAGCAATTAAGCGCATCTAATGGAGTAATTCCTAATCAGGTACATGAGCGAGAAATGCGTGTAATACTTAATAATGCAAAAGAGTATTTACCATTTTTGTCAGAGATAGGTGAATCAGGTCAGACTATAGCAGAAGAAATTATTCAGATATTTACATTTACTATTCCTTATTTTGTTGGACCTGTTTCTGAAAACAGTAAGAAGTATGGAGGAAATGGTTGGGTAGTAAGAAAAGCTCCTGGTAGAGTAATGCCTTGGAATATCAATGAAAAGATTGATATTGATAAGACGAATGAAGAGTTTATTCAGAGAATGGTTAGAAAATGCACATATATTACTGATAAAACTGTATTGCCTAAAAATTCTCTTTTATATGAAAGATTCTGTGTGTTAAATGAAATCAATAATATTAGAATATGTGGCGAAAGAATTGATGTAAATATCAAGCAGGATATTTATAAGGAATTGTATGAAAAAGGTAAAAAAATAACCAGAAAGAAATTAGAGGATTATCTTATTTCGAGAGGTCTGATAACTGAATCAATTCAATTGACAGGAATTGATGAAAACTTAAATAATTACCTTGCCTCTTATGGAAAATTTAAATCTTTATTTGGAAATCACATAGATGAGGATAAATATAAAGCTGATGCAGAGAAGATTATTTTTCTTTCCACGATATATGGGGATAACAAAAAGTATCTGCGTAATAGATTGAAAAATGAAATAGAAGACTTATCAGATGAGCAAATTAAAAAGATCCTGGGCTTTAAGTTTTCTGATTGGAGTAAACTGTCTAGTGATTTTCTGCTTTTGAAAGCTTGTGATAAGTCAACGGGAGAAGAAGTATCTATAATTGATGCTCTTTGGAATAGTCAGCTAAACCTTATGGAGCTGATCAATAGTGATGCTTATACTTTCAAAGAAGCGCTTAGCGCTCTGCAGACATCATCTATAAATAATATTTTTGAATTAACGCATGAAGATATTGATGAGCTTTATTTCTCAGCACCTGTAAAGCGAATGATTTGGCAGGCTATCAGAATTGTCAGAGAGATAACAGAAGTAATGGGCTGTGCGCCGGAAAAGCTTTTTGTGGAAATGACACGTGAGAGTGGTGAAAAGAAGCGCACAATTACACGAAAGAGTAAGTTCATTGACTTATATAAATCCATAAAGGATGAGCAACATAATTGGAAAGAAATAATTGAGAAATCAGATGAAAATGGAACTCTTAGAAGTAAAAAAATGTATCTGTATCTTACTCAGCGTGGTAGATGTATGTACACTGGAGAGACTATAAATCTTGATAAATTATTTGATGATAACTTATATGATATTGATCATATCTATCCAAGACACTTTGTAAAAGATGACAATATTGATAACAATCTTGTCCTTGTGAAAAAAGAGAAGAATGCTCATAAGAGTGATAACTATCCTATAGAAAAAGAGATATTCGACTCACAGATAGCTATGTGGAATGACTTATATGAACATAAATTTATTAATCAGACTAAGTACAATCGTCTTATTTCTCGCCAAGAATTTACAGATGAACAGAAAGCGGGATTTATTGCAAGGCAGTTAGTAGAGACAAGTCAGGCTACTAAAGGTGTTAATAATATATTAAAAGAGGCATTGGGAGATCAGACGACAATAGTTTATTCAAAGGCCTCCAATGTATCTGATTTTAGGCATAAATATGGCTTTGGGAAGAGTAGGATAGTAAATGAATTTCATCATGCTAATGATGCGTACTTGAATATTGTCGTTGGAAATGTTTATTATACCAAGTTTACCCAAAATCCTATTAGATTTGTCAAGGAAGAATACAATAAGGACAGAACTGCATTTAACTATCACTTGACTAACATGTATAACAAAAATGTTGAAAGAAATGGTTATGTTGCATGGGTTGCTTCAAATGATACTAATGGCGGAGGTACTATAGCAGTTGTCAGGAAAATGATGGCTAAAAATACGCCATTGCTTACTCGGATGACATATGTAAATCATAGCGGAATAACAAGGAAAGAAAATCCGTTGTCTTCTAAATTAGCTAAGAAAGGTGTTTATTTTCCGCAGAAGACTACTGATGAGCGGGTATTAGATGTAACTAAGTACGGTGGAAAGAAAGATGTTGCAACTGCATACTTTTTCTTAGTAGAACATACTGTAAAGAAAAATAGAGTTAGAACGCTTGAAACAGTGCCAGTTTATCTTACTACTGCTATAGAGAAAGATGCAAAAGTACTAGAGAAATATTGTGTAGAAAAACTTGGATTGATAGATCCTGATGTAAGAATTAGCAAAATAGGAATCCAGTCATTGATAAAGAAAGATGGATACTGTGTTAATATTTCTGGAACTTCTGAAGGTAGGATAATTTTGAGGAATGCAGTGCAATTGAGTTGTGGAATTGAGCTATATGAATATATACATAAGATAGAAAAATATATAGAAAAAGGTATTTTTGATGAAAAAATAACTCATGATGAAAATATGAATATTTATTGTTGGTTAATAGAAAAATATAAAAACTCTATATATAAATATCGCCCCAATATTCCATTAGATACATTAGTGTTAGGAAAAGAAAAAATGGATACTTTGTCTGTTGAAGATCAAGCTAAAGTTCTCTATCAGATATTGCTTGTTACTGCAGTTAGACTAGGAGCATCAGATTTGACATTAATAAATGGAAGCAAGAATAGTGGTATGATGAAAATATCTAATAATATTACAAATTGCAAAGAGGTAAAATTAATCAATACGTCAGTTACTGGTATATATATAAATGAAATAGATCTAATGACTATATAAAAATGGAGTGTTCATGAGCTGGAGAACTGTAGTTATTTCAAGTAGTTCAAAGTTGGATTACCAAATGGGATTTTTAGTTGTCAGGCGGGAAGAAGTGACTAAGATACATTTAAGTGAAATACAGATTCTTATCATAGAATCTACAGCTGTGTCGTTGACGTCAGCTCTATTATGTGAACTTCAAAAACAAAAAATCAAAGTTATATTTTGTGATGAAAAACGAAATCCTTGTTCGGAGTTGGTTGGTTATTATGGAAGTCATGATACCAGTGAAAAAATCAGGACTCAGATTACATGGTCAGAAGAAGTGAAAAAACTGGTATGGACTGAGATAGTAGCAGAAAAAATCAGAAATCAAGCTTTGCTCTTGCATAGATTATGCAAGAGTGAAGCTAACCTATTGGATGAATATGAAAAGTTTTCATTTAGCAAAAATGTTGAGATGATTTTCAATCCTATGGCTATTGACTGTAATGACAAGAAAGTTTTGAATACATTGTTTGGGCAGATAAAAAATACTAGTATGGATGAATGTTTGAATAGTTTATCCACAATAAATCAACAGGTCATAGACTATCTTGATAAGGTTAGTGAGAAGATTGAATACTCTATTTCGTATGATATAGATCTGGATGTTGTAGGCTTGTTAAAATTATATAATGTTAAATTATTAGTAGATGAGGCAGATTTAAAGGAGAAAATTGTCGATTATATAAAGCTGACACATAGAATTTTGAATAAAACGGTTTTTATAATGGTAAATCTTAAACAGTTTTTTGATGAGGAAGATTTGGTGGATATATATAAAGAGGTTATATATGAGAAAGTTCAGCTTATTATCGTTCAAGCAAACTATGATAATAAAAATATGTATGAACATCATTATGTAATTGATAAAGACTTGTGTATAATTGAGTTATGAGTTAGTAGAATAGTAAAAGCTTATGAATTAACGGTCATGGTAATGATTATTGTATTTGGTGATAACCTTAATACTAATTTGAGGTTTGAGAGTATTGTTAATTCATTAAGGTACAAAGCCCCCATCCGATATAAGCCTCGCCTCTTACAGTTTGAGAGTATTGTTAATTCATTAAGGTACAAAGCGAAAAAAGAGTGGATTTACAAGCCGATGCCGTTTGAGAGTATTGTTAATTCATTAAGGTACAAAGCAAATTAAACGAAGATGCGCTGAAGGAGAAGGTTTGAGAGTATTGTTAATTCATTAAGGTACAAAGCTATTCCTTGTTGGCATACATCCTCTGCATGTTTGAGAGTATTGTTAATTCCGTCAAATATCAAGATAAAAAAACAGCATAGTATTGCTGTTTTTTTATATGACTTTCCTAAAACCTGTAAAGAGTTGTCAATTTTATACATACCTTTAAAAAGTTGTCAAAAGGTGTAAAGAGGTGTAAAATTTATACAAACCTGTAAAGAGTTGTCAATTTTTTGGAGGAAAGATGAAGAATCCATTTACACATACGCCTAGAAGAGTTGGCGATGCCAATATTTCAACTAATATTGAAGAAAGTATATATGAGAATTTCTCGTATGAGATTCCATCTGAGAATGTTTATAAGATAATTGGAATCAGAGGTTCAGGTAAGACTGTGATGTTTGGAAATATTCTCAGGCATTATAGGGAAAAGAAAGATGGCGGTTGGCTTGTTTATGATCTTTCATCAACGAGAAGCCCTATTGATACACTGATATCATATCTGTCACTGGAACCTGATGTAAAAAAGTTTCTTGTTGCAGAAAAGACATCAATAGGTATCAGTGTGCCTGTTGTCAATATAAGTACTAATCTAACCCCTGATGTCGATTATGACAAGGAAGTTCGATTAGAGCAGTTGATGCGGATATTGATAGAATTGGGCAAAAAGATTCTTATAGGTATTGATGATATAGCCAAAACTGATGAGATGGCGCAGTTTTGTTCCGTTTATGCTAAACTCATTCGCAATATGACTGCTGATGGTCGTCCGTGGCCTGTATATCTTATTTGTTCCGGAGTATATCAGAATTTTTACGAACTGGGTGAGGTGCCGAATCTTACATTTTTTAAGAGGGCAGCAGAGCTTAAGACAGAGCCTTTTGCTATGCCTGCTATGGCGATAAAATATGAGGATCTTTTATCTATGGATGAGGATACTGCAATTTCATATGCCAAGCTTTCCAAAGGATTTGCATATGCATATCAGGTCATTGGAAGTGCTTATTTTCAGTATTCAGACAAGGGAGACGAGTATATTATCAAGCATGCCAAGAGTGAACTTTTTTCACAGTGTTATGAAAAAATATGGAAAGAACTACCTGAAGGAGAGCGCAAGATATTAAGGATAGTTTCAAGCGGTAAGAAAAAAAGAAAAGAGATTCTTGCTGAGATGGACAAACCTAGCAGCTATCAGGTTCATAGTAATGCTTTGAAAAAAATCGGGTTGCTGGCAGATTCCTCAAAAGCCTATGGTAATGCAGAGTTGACGTTGCCGTTTTTTGATGAATATGTTCAGAAGTTTTGTTGATACATTTTGCTGAAATTTTATAAGGGGATTAAGCTATTAAATAAAACTTATAAAAGTATATAAAATACTGTTGAGTTTTATAAGTTATTGGTATAGAATAATATTGAAAGGAGTGGTATTTTGAGTAAATATTATTCTATACATGAATTTTCAAAAATCATAGGTGTATCAGCACAGACATTACGAAATTGGGATTCCAATGGGAAACTTCATCCTCATCATACTACTGCAAGTGGTTATAGATATTATTCTGATGAGCAACTTAACCAAGTAATGAATGTAAAACCTAAAAATCGCATTACGATCGGTTATTGTCGTGTGTCTAGTCATAAGCAAAAAGATGATTTAGAGCGACAGATTGCTAATGTAAAAACGTATCTTATGGCAAAAGGACAACCATTTGAGATAATAAGTGATATTGGTTCTGGCATTAACTACAAGAAAAAAGGGCTTCAAGAACTAATTAAACGAATATCTCAAAATCAAGTTGAAAAGGTTGTTGTTTTGAATAAAGACAGGCTTTTACGATTTGGTTTTGAATTGGTGGAATATATAGCTTCGTTATATAACTGCGAAATTGAGGTTATTGACAATACTGAAAAATCCGAACAGCAAGAACTTGTTGAAGATTTAGTTCAAATAATCACAGTATTCAGTTGCAAATTACAAGGTAAGCGAGCTAATAAAGCCAAGAAACTTGTTCAAGAATTGATACAGGAGGAAGAGAGTGATGGTAAAAGCCATAAAAGTAATGCTCGTGCCAAACAACGTGCAAAACAGTAAGATGTTTCAGTATGCAGGCGCGGCGAGATTTGCTTATAATTGGGCTTTAGCCAGGGAAAAAGAGAACTATGAAAAAGGCAATAAGTTTATCTCTGATTCTGAACTTAGGAAAGAGTTTACGAGGCTCAGAAATTCTGACGAATATGCATGGTTACAAAATGTTTCAAATAATGTAACCAAACAGGCAATCAAAGATGCCTGTGCAGCTTATAAGAACTTTTTTAAAGGTTTACAGAAATATCCAAGGTTTAAGTCTAAAAAGAGATCAATGCCAAAATTCTATCAAGACAATATCAAGATCAAGTTTACTGATACTCATGTTAAATTTGAAGGATTTTCTTCAAGTAAGAAAGTCAACAAACAAAAATTAAACTGGGTAAGACTTGCAGAACATGGCTATATTCCAACAGATGTTAAATATATGAATCCGAGAATATCCTTTGATGGATTGAATTGGTGGCTCAGTGTATGTGTAGAATTCCCAGACTGCAAAGAAGCCTTATCTGATGAAGGGATTGGTATTGATTTAGGCATTAAAGATCTGGCTATATGTTCTGATGCTAACAAGTATAAGAATATCAATAAAAGCAAGACTATTAAGAAGCTTGAGAAACGCAAGCGAAGATTACAGCGTAGTTTTTCTCGTAAATATGAACAAAATAAAAAGAAAGGAAAATACTGTAAGACTTGTAACATAGTTAAAAATGAAAAACTTTTATTAAAAGTAAATCACAGATTAACAAATATCCGTAAGAACTATCTGAATCAGTCCACATCTGAGATTGTAAATCGAAAACCAAGATTTATCTGTATCGAAGATTTGAATGTTAGTGGAATGATGAAGAATAGACATTTGGCTAAAGCAGTTCAGGAACAGGGATTCTTTGAATTTAGAAGGCAGCTTGAGTACAAATGTAAAGATAATGGTATCCAACTCATTGTAGCTGATAAATTCTATCCATCATCAAAACTTTGTAGTTGCTGTGGAAAAAATAAAAAAGACCTAAAATTATCTGATAGAACTTATAGATGTGATTGTGGAAATGTTATAGATAGAGATTTTCAAGCATCACTGAATCTAAAAGCTTATGGAGAGCAATTTGCAAGCTAACACTTAAACGTTAATGCAAATATGTACGGATACGTTAGTTCGGAATTTACGCCTATGGAGAGTACAAGAACTTGTGAGTAGACTGATGCCTGCATCGTCAAAAGCATACTCGTTGAAGTAGGAATGAAACATAAAAGTTTATAACTTTTTATAAGTTTTCAGTAACGGTTGTTATGAAGATATATAAAGAAAAGCAGTTACTTAATGATTCAAAGATGTTTTTTTACACACTTATACCATTCATCATAGGCTATTATTTTACCTGCTTACTGGGTTTGTGGATGGAAATTGTTGAGAATGAATTATATGTAATTACCTTGGCAATGATTGGAGTATTTACGTTTACATTATTGTTAGTGCTTTTATTTGGCTATCCGTATCTGTTATTTGAATTACTTATCAGAAAGACTATTATTTTTGAAAGCGATGAGATAATTGTTAAGAGCCTGCTGGGCAGTAAGCGCATTGCTTATTATGGTATTACATCTTGCGCAGTAGAGAGATATGGCGTTGAAGAGGCCAGAATAACAATAAGTTATAATGGTCAGGAGTATAAGTTTAAAGTTAGGCATATGCCAGCTATGCAACAGTTCATAGATGAGATGAAATTGTATTTTCCGGTGGAGATGAAGTGATTGCTTTTACTTCAAAATATAGACATTAGAACTTTCTTCATTAGCGAGCTGTACAAGCTGGGAAAGAAATTTAAGAAAACAATACTAACGAGGTTTACGCAATGATTTTTTATGGCAAGCCTGCCAAGATCATGACAGGATATTTTTACGACTTATTGAGAGAATCGAAGGAGAGTATAGCTCTTTTTCCAAGATACAACAATATTGAGATAAAGTCGACTGATTATCAGAATAAATATGAAGTGCGCATATCCAATGATGGTGCGCTGGGCATCAGATATGATCTATTTGATTATGGAGCGCAGATTGATCTTGTGCCAAGGATTAATCCGTTATTTGCGATAGTCAAAGTGGTAGTGTTCCTGGCTTTTCTTTTATTGGGAATTCTATATACTACAGAATACGAGACTTTTTGGAATGAAGGATTGCATATGCTTATCGGATTCACAGCTGCGTTTCTGATGCAGATGTATTGGTATATCCGCAGGAGAGCGTATCTGCAGGCAGTTGCCGGCTATGTTATGCCAGGGGCTACGCAGAAACAGCCGAATACTTTCAATTCGTGGAATAGTGAATTAATGAGCCCTGAAGAGAGTTTTGACCTTGATGTGTGGGACAAATTGAATGAAGATATTCTTCCGCTTGATCGTTCAGCAGATTGTCTGGGCTTTTTCAGGAATGGACAGAGAATGGACGAAGCTCTGAGGGACGCTCTGGTAAAAGAGTATGCAGAATACGACAACTCTGGCGTTGATAATTTCGAAGAGAGAAAAAACAAAATCTTATTTGATGTTAAAGAGGTTGGCAACGATCTGTATACCTATTTTACGTCCGTATACGATTACAGTGATGAAGAGGAGAAGCTGTCGTCGTTGAGAGATAAAATCTCTGAAGTGTTACTTGCACATGAGGAGATCACAGGAGCTTTTAAGGGAATATATGAGGCGGAGCCTGGCTATTCAAGCGGCATTTATGAGCTGCTCACGGAATTCATGGAGGTTGAAGGGGAAGCGAGATTGTATTTTCTGGAATATGAAAAATACACTATGGCAGTTCTTTCCAGTACAGTAGAACAATTATAGTTCTGAATTATAAAAAATCATTGACTTAGAGAAGATATACAATTACAATAAATTTAATTTATTGAATTAAACCGTTGAAGTGGAGATAACGCAAGTCGGGCACTTTCAGAGAGTCTGGGTAGGTGTGAGCCAGGCAGAACGCTAATTTGCAAATGGACCACTGAGGGCATGTACCAAATGGCATGTGCAGAGTTTGTTTTGCGGCTATCGTGATCACGCGTCTGACAGACTTGATATTTGCCTTAGTATTGCATGACGGCAGGCATCCGTTATTTGCCGGGGATATGTTGGTATCTCGCTGAGAGTGTGTTGAACAAAACAAGGTGGCACCACGGGTTTAAGATGACTCGCCCTTGACAGAATATTTTTATTCTGTCAGGGGCTTTTTTTATATCCTAGAAATTGCTTTTTTATGATATAAAAACGCTCCGCTAAGGATTCGCACTCGACGCGACAAAGCGAAAGGGAGTAAAGGTATGAAGCAGACTACAATTGAACAGGTAAAAGAAATAGCAGCATCCGGAGACTACAAGCTGATTCCTGTTAAGAGAGAGATCCTCTCTGACATCTCGACACCGGTAGAAGTTATGCGCAAGCTGCAAAATGTAAGTGACCACGCTTTTTTGCTTGAGAGTGTGGAAGATTCCAGACAGTGGGGCAGATATTCATTTCTAGGCTATGACCCGACAATGGAGCTCACAGCCAGAGGAAATAAGCTGTATATCAAAAACGGCGCGGTTAAAGAAATTGAAACAGCGCACCCTGGGGAATATGTTAAAAAGCTGGTGAAGGAGAACCGCGCTCCAAGACTTGAGGATTTCCCTACATTTACAGGTGGCCTCGTAGGTTATTTTTCCTATGATTACATGCAATATGGCGAGCCATCTCTTCATTTTCAGGCAAAAGAGGATATTGAATGTCCTGACATGGATCTCATGCTGTTTGAGAATCTGATTGCTTTTGACAATTTTAAGCAAAAGATTGTGCTGATATCCAATGTGCATGTTGATGATCTTGAAAAATCATATGACATAGCTGTGAGCAAGCTTCAGGAGATGGAAGACCTTATAAAATATGGCGCTTCCAAAGACCAGGAATCCGGAAGACTTTTGGAGGAGATCAAGCCACTTTTTTCCAAAGAGGAGTACTGTCAGAAGGTTGAAAAGGTCAAAAATCATATATTTGAAGGAGATATATTCCAGCTTGTGCTCTCAAACCCAATGAAAGCACGGTTTGAAGGAAGCCTCTTTGATACCTACAGAGTCCTTAGAACAACTAATCCTTCACCATATATGTTCTATTTTGCAGGAGATATCGAGATAGCAGGCGCTTCTCCGGAGACTCTGGTAAAAGTTGAAAATGGCGAGATCAGGACTTTCCCACTGGCAGGAACAAGGCCAAGAGGCAAGGACTACGAGGAAGATCAGGCTCTGGAAAGGGAACTGCTTGCTGATGAAAAAGAGAGAGCCGAGCATAACATGCTGGTGGATCTTGGAAGGAACGACCTTGGCAGACTCTGCGATTTTGGAACTGTTGAAGTTGAGAAATACATGTCCATCGAAAGATATTCCCATGTAATGCACATTGGATCGGCTGTAAAAGGAAGACTATCTGCTGACAGACAGGCTGTAGATGCCATTGACAGCGTGCTTCCGGCAGGAACTCTCTCTGGCGCACCTAAGATAAGGGCTTGTGAGATTATTGATGAGCTTGAGGACAATAAGCGCGGCATCTATGGCGGAGCTATCGGATACGTTGATTTTACAGGTAATCTTGATACCTGCATTGCCATTAGATTTGCCTACAAGAAAAATGGCTATGTATTTGTAAGGTCAGGAGCCGGCATTGTGGCAGACAGCGTTCCGGAGAATGAATATCAGGAGTGCATCAACAAAGCTAAAGCGGTTGTGCTGGCAATCAAAGAGGCGCAAGAGGTGTGAGGATTGATATTGAGGGTTTTTCTTAAGATAATTGATCCAATTAGTAAGAGGCTTTTGCGGAATTTAACTAACGGCATAGATTCTCAGAAAAAAGGGAGAGCAGAACATGATCTTGATAATAGATAATTATGATAGTTTCACATATAACTTATATCAAATGATAGGCAGCATTGCACCTGATATCAAGGCTGTAAGAAATGATGCTATGACAGTTGAGGAGATAGAAAAACTTGACCCGGATAAGATAGTCCTTTCACCGGGACCTGGCAAACCATCTGATGCAGGTATCTGCGAGGAAGTGGTAGAAAAGCTTGCAGGAAAGATGCCTATCCTTGGCGTATGCCTTGGACATCAGGCTATCTGCGAAGCTTTTGGGGGAACAGTCGGACATGCCTCAAGACTTATGCATGGTAAGCAGTCAGACACAGAGCTGGATACATCGTCACCTCTTTTTAACGGATTGGAAAAAGAAGTGAAGGTTGCCAGATATCATTCCCTGTCACTGCAGGAAGATACCCTTCCGGATTGTCTCAAAGTGACAGCCAGAGCTGATGACGGCGAGATCATGGCTGTCGAGCACAAGGACTATCCGGTATATGGCTTGCAGTTTCATCCGGAGAGCATCATGACTCCTGATGGAAAAAAGATGTTGGAGAACTTTGTGAGGCTGTGAAGGAGTCACTGTGAGTCACTGGGGACGTATCAAAATGACTCATTGTATGCAATGAGTCATTTTGATACGTCCCCGGTGACTCTATTGACTATTTATAGATATATGATCAGATTTATATATAACGAATAAACATATATGATATAATGAATTAGCGTTCAATAATAAGGCTATTGTCATCAGGTTATATTCAATGTCACAATTGTCATTGTCTAATGGATAGGGGGAACTATGAGCAGCAATCTATCAATTGAGCAAATTGTATTGATCAATAATCTTCTTTATTGTGAGAAATTCGGCAATCCCAAGACAGACTTTTTGTCTTCTTCCAATGAATGTAAAAGTGTTGGCCAATATGTTGAAAGTGTACTGGCTAATATTCATTTTGTTGATGACAAAGAGTATCGTACAGGAATGCTTGGATATGAGTTTAAAGAAATCTTTAATGCTGTTAATTGTGATGAACGCTTGAAAAGTCTTGTGATACGCGAGATACACATTGAAGATGCTGAGGCTGGTGGTGGTAGAAGCGTCTATCTGTATGATCCGGAAGCAAAAGAGGCTATTGTTGCTTTTAAAGGTACAGAAAGTGATGCAGAGTGGGTAGATAATGTAACTGGACTATATAAAGTTCCGACTGATTTTCAGCGAAATGCACTTGCATGGTTCCAGTCTTTATCATTTGACGATTGTGATACGATCACAGTTACCGGTCATTCAAAAGGTGGCAATAAGGCGAAGTTTATTACCATTATGGATGAAAAGGTAGATGATTGTTATGCATATGATGGTCAGGGCTTTTCAGATGGATTTATCAGGAAATACTCAAATGAGATAATACAAAATAGCGCCAAGATCCACAATATCAATGAAGAGAGTGACTTCGTCAATATCCTTTTAAATGATGTTGGTGAAAAGCAGTTTTATCTGGGTACAAACTTTGGAAGACTTGGATTTGCAGAAAATCACTGCTCTAATGCAATTCTGTTTTTTGACGATGATGGTAAAGCCTTTGTCTGGAAAGCTGACGGCCAGGACAAGAAGATGGCAGACCTTGATGAAATGCTAAACAGTTTCATAAGAGCATGCCTTATGACCACTAGAGTTCAGGTTGCCGATATGCTTGGCAATGTCATAAAAAATGCTTTTAAAGGTGATACTGACGGCCTGGCAGATGTCTTTTGCGACGAGAGATATTCTGATAGTGCAGCAAAGCTCATTTCATATGTGCTTCGGTATAAAACTCAAAATCCGCAAATGGCCAAGAATATCAAAACTATCCTGCTTCAAAATGGCTTTAGCAGTTCAATGATCGATGCCATTAATTTCATAACTGGCAGTGATATTATCATGGAAGTAATAGGGAAAAATAAAGGAGCTATGATCTCACTCCTAAAGAGTAATCATGCTCCGGCAAATGTAATAGCCTTTTTAAATAAGCATGAAGGTCTTTTCGACTTTATTGTGCTTGTTTCAAAATATATGCGCATAGAAAGCCCGCTCAGATTCAGTGGAAAAGATCTGCAGCCTGGTCAAAACGTATGGAGCCTGCGAGATACCTCAACCAAATCTAATTCAAAGAATAGATCGGTCATCATCGCGGCTGCCGCAGGAGCATTGGCAGTGGTGCTGGGTACCGTTGCTGCAGTCAGAGCTTTGTTTGTGAAGAAATCATAATGTGAGCCAGTGGGGACGTATCAAAATGACTCATTGTATGCAATGAGTCATTTTGATACGTCCCCGGTGACTCATTGCGCACAATATGTCTCAGGTAACACACCTGGTGACTCAATAAAAAAGCCATGCAGTTTTTGCTGCATGGCTTAATAAATGGAATAGCAATTTCTTTCTTATATCAATCTCTCTGGAAGAGGTCTCTTGTGTATACTTTGTCCTTTACATCGTCCAGCTTGTTGCTGTAACGGTTAGCGATGATGGAATGGCTTCTCTTCTTGAATTCATCAAGATTATTAACAACTTCACTTCCAAAGAATGTTGAACCATCTTCAAGTGTTGGCTCGTAGATGATGACCTTAGCGCCTTTTGCCTTGATCCTCTTCATGACACCCTGGATAGAAGACTGGCGGAAGTTGTCTGAGTTGGACTTCATAGTGAGTCTATATACACCTACAACTACCTCATGCTCTTTGTTCTTAGAGAAGGCTTCTGAATTGCCATAGGCACCGGCAATATCAAGAACTCTGTCAGCGATGAAGTCTTTTCTTGTACGGTTGGACTCAACGATAGCTTCAATAAGGTTTTCAGGAACGTCCTGATAGTTGGCAAGGAGCTGTTTGGTATCCTTTGGAAGGCAGTAGCCGCCATAACCAAATGAAGGGTTGTTGTAATGAGTTCCGATACGAGGATCGAGACATACACCATTTATGATCTGGCTTGTGTTTAAGCCTTTTGTTTCTGCGTAAGTATCAAGCTCGTTGAAGTAGGATACTCTGAGAGCAAGATATGTATTAGCAAAAAGCTTAACAGCTTCTGCTTCTGTAAGTCCCATGAACAGTGTATCGATATTTTTCTTGATAGCAGCTTCCTGAAGAAGTGCAGCAAATTCGTGAGCAGCCTTTACAAGACGCTCGTCCTTAAGGTCCGTACCTACAATGATTCTTGATGGATACAGATTGTCATACAGAGCCTTTGATTCACGAAGGAACTCAGGACTGAAGATTACATTCTTAGTATTGAATTTCTTTCTGACTGATTCTGTGTAACCTACAGGAATAGTGGATTTGATGACCATGATGGCATCAGGGTTTACAGACATAACAAGTTCAATAACTGCCTCTACAGCTGATGTGTCAAAATAGTTCATTTTAGCATCATAGTTAGTAGGTGCTGCAATGATTACAAAATCAGCATCTTTATATGCAGCAGCTCCGTCAAGAGTAGCTGTAAGATCAAGCTCTTTTTCTGCCAGATACTGCTCAATATAGTCATCCTGAATAGGAGATTTCTTAGTATTGATCATCTCAACCTTCTCAGGAATGATATCTACTGCAGTTACGTGATTGTGCTGTGCAAGAAGAGTAGCCAGTGAGAGACCAACGTAGCCTGTTCCTGCTACTGCAATGTTTTTAGGAGATACTTTTTCAAAAGAAGTATTATCTCCAGATTCTTCAAAGAGACTTACCACATCAAACTGAAGTGTATCAGCAAGAGCCTCAAGCTGAGCAATTGATGGCATGTATTCGCCTGCTTCAAGATGACTGATCATGCTGCGGTTGATTCCTGTTGATTCTGAGAGCTGAGCCTGAGTAAGTCCAAGAGCCTTACGCTGTGCGCTTACTGTCTCTGCAAGTAAAGATTGTGACAATTTTTTCATCGTTTTACCCCTATAATAGTTGCTTTTGGTTATTGATTTAATGCTGTTATGAAGCATGTTGTTATGAATTATCTTCTCAATGTTATGAATAATAACACAAAAAGAATGTTAATTCTCAATTATAGTAACATAATGATTGCTAAATGTAAATAATTAATGGACAGGCAGAGAATAATGTTATATATAGTAACATTACACTTTGGCGATGAATTGATTTGTTATTATTTATAACAATTGAACTCGAGATGGTCGCGTGACATAGAATATGTAGAAAATAGGAAAAGATGTAAATTGAAAAGGAAACTGTTTATATAGGAAAATGTAATGTAACATGCTACCAATGAGGAAAATAGGAAAGGTAGCATGAAATAAGCACCTTCAATGCGATTTCTAAGCCCAAACTGCATATGAAATTCAGTTGTCAGCTATAGAGCTGATTGAATGGAAACTGAATTATTACAATTTTGATAGATTTGTTTCACATTAATGACAATGACTGTATACTGAACGTGTATAAAAAATTTTAATTGTTTAACGTAGTAAACAAAAAATTATGAAAAGGGGAGAAAAATATGAGTTCAAAATGGATTCAGCCAGAAATCACAGAACTTGATTTTGATCAGACACTGACAGTAGATCCAATTGGAGGAGAAGCACCATTAGTGCCACCAACACCAATTGAGGATGACATTAACACCATTAGTGCTGCTTGCTGATAATAATTAGGCAAGAAACAACAAAATGAAGAGTTGTAAAAGCGGTAACTGAAATATGTTGCCGCTTTTTTGTGCTATTTTCTACCTAAAAACAATGAATTGACATAGCTTCGCAATTTGAATATTCTAAAGAAGACGTATTTACGTTATTATTTTGGGGTTACGAGATTATTATGGGGGATTTAATGAATAATTATACTGTTGTTTTTTCTTCGGATGATAACTACATTGTACCTACATATGTTGCTATACATTCTTTGTTATATCATGCACGCCGTAATGATTGTTATGATGTTTATGTCCTGGCACCTGGAGATCTTATGGATTCAAGTAAGGACACAATAAGTTCCATAGAAAAAGAATTCACTAATCTTAAGATACATTTTATAAACCTTGGAGATGCATTTAGCTCATCAAGCCTGTTTCTTGATCATACATCTATTCCTACAATGTATAGACTTCTTTTGCCGAGTCTTTTGCCGGACTGCGATAAGTGCCTGTATCTGGATGGAGATATTCTTGTAACAGGAGATATGTCAGAGCTGTTTGATATTGATATGGAAGGATATTATGTGGGAGGTGTTAGAGATATAGAGGCTGACATCTGCATCAAAAAGTTTGATTATGATTGTACTCCTCCCGATTGTGAGAATTATATTAATGCCGGTTTATTACTTATGAATCTCCGTCTGATGAGAGAAGATGGCATTGAACAGAAGTTTATGGAATATGCCGGCAAGAAACTGATGTTTGCTGATCAGGATATAGTAAATATCGTATGCCATGGCAAGATCAGATTTTTAGAGCTTAAGTTTAATACCATAGTTAAGTTCACTTTTGTAAATTATAAGCAAAAACATTATAGCAGCTATATTACTGACAAATATTCAATTCAGGAAATATATGATGCTATTGATCATCCTGTAATGATACATTATGCTCAGGCAATAAAACCCTGGCAATGCAGGTATGTATACAAAGGCGAAAAATGGTACAGATACATCAAAAAGAAAGTTCCTGATAAAATCTACAGGGAACATATTTTGCCTTATATCAAAAAATATGATGATGTCGATACAATAAAAAGAAGGATCTTTTTACGTTGGATATTATATAAATTAGGTATTTTCCGCTTGGTATTAAATAAGCAGCATAGATTGTAATTCTGTTTTTGAGTATAGTGTCAGATCTATAAGAGGGGTAGATAATGTATAAAAAAATAGGATCTATATGCAAGGCGACTCTTAGTATTACTGCAGCAGTACTGATCATAGCTGTCAGTGTGGCTTCCTCTGTCTCTTATGCTGCTAAGAGTAAGCAGACTAATAATGCTCATACTTTTGTAAAAAATATGAAGGTAGGCTGGAATCTTGGCAATACCCTGGATGCGCATACAGGAGAATTAAACGGCCTTGAGAATCTAAACTACGAATACGTATATGGCAATGTGGAGACTACGCCGGAGATCATACAATATGTTGCTGACTGCGGCTTTGATACCATAAGGATTCCTGTGTCATGGAGTTTCCATACATATATAGATGAGTCAGGACATTACAGAATCTATGATTCATGGTTTCAGCGGGTTGAACGTATTGTCAATATGTCTCTGGATGCAGGTCTTAACGTCATCATCAATTCTCATCATGATTATAAGCTGATTTATGCTGGAACTGATGAGGCTGATTTTGCTAAGGTCTGCAGTGCTGCCAGTGATATCTGGACTGCCGTTGCTGAGCACTTTATGGACTATGACAGTAGAGTCTTGTTTGAAGGCTATAATGAGATTGTCAATATACAGGAAGGCTTTGTATATAGTGATCTCTCAGCCAGTCAGACCAATGAACTTAATCAGGTATTCGTAGATGCTGTCAGGAGCACCGGCGGTAATAATGCAGACAGGCTTCTAATATGTCCTACGCTTATGGACAAGTATGCTTCACCTTTTTTGTCCTCTTTTAAATTGCCAAAGGACAGTGCCAAAGATAAGCTTATAATTGAAGTTCATATGTATACTGACGAATTTGATCAGAGTATAGATAAGACTTTTTCCGCATTGGAAAAGTATAGTAAGAAATTGGGAGCACCAATCATTATAGGTGAGTTTGGATATAAGGCGTCCTATAAGCTTGCAGATAAAAGAGCTGTGGCAGCAGGCAATTTTGTGGCAAGAGCAGGAGAGCATGGAATCAAGACTATAGTATGGGACAATGGTGTCTTAAGTGAATACGGTCTTATTGACAGGAAAAATCTGTCTTCTTCCAATACAGATATGATCAGGGCAATCACAAACCCTGTGAAATATGATGGAAGTGAATATACTGATATTACAAAATATCTGATTCCGGATGTAACTATCAAACAGGATAATGGTGCTGTTGTCCATGATACATCCTGGGGATGCATGGTTGCTTCTACCACCGACTATATGCAGTCATTTGATGCAAGTGCCAGATATCTGAAAATAAAATGTATAAATGATGGCGATGCATATAGCAGAAATGTCCATCTTGTGGATTTCTATGATGCAAACGGGAATGCCATTGAGATCAATTCCAAAGGGTATCCCGGCTATGATTTTTATTGTTATGAAATACCGCAGGGGGCTGCCTCTGCCAAAATCTGCATATTCTCATCTAAATATGCAACAAGCAAAAATAAGTATATGCAGTACATAAAGCAAGGTGATCTCAAGCTTTATGTAGGATTTATTTACTAGAAATAAGGGAGTTTGGGGATGAAACTTAATAGAACAAAAAACGCTGTAAGGAATACTGTTTTTGGTGGACTTAATTTTGTATATTCCACTATAACACCATTTGTGATGCGTACTTTGATGCTGTATTTCCTTGGCGTTGAATATACAGGCTTAAATGGCCTTTTTGCATCTATCCTTCAGGTACTCAATCTGACAGAGCTTGGTGTAGGAAGTGCCATGAATTATAGCATGTACAAAGCTATAGCAGATGATGACGAGGACAGGATCCGTGCCTTGATGAAACTGTATAGAAAGTATTACAGGATAATCGGCTGTGTCATTGCTGTAATTGGCCTTGTGATCTTTCCATTTGTTCCAAAGCTTATCAAGGGTGGAGTACCGGAAGACCTTAATGTTTTTGTACTGTATCTCTTAAATCTGGCGACGACAGTTTGCAGTTATTTTCTTTTTGCCTATAAAAACTGTCTGTTATCAGCCTTCCAGAGATCAGATGTAGCAAGTAAAGTTACTATCGGTGTAAATACTGTAACTTATGTCTTGCAGGCAATGGTTCTGGTATTATTCAGAAATTATTATATGTTTCTGATACTGTCACTACTGTCACAGCTCATGATCAATATCTGTACAGCCTTTTTCACCAACAGGATGTTCCCGAACTATCATCCTGAAGGGGAGTTGTCCAGAGATAATGTTGAAGTTATCAATAAGAGAGTCAGGGATGTATTTACTTCCAAGATTGCTACAGTAGTAATGCGTTCTGCTGATCCAATTGTGGTTTCATCATTCCTTGGACTTAGCATACTGGCTATGTATCAGAATTACTACTACATAGTAAATGCTTTGGGATCCGTGCTATCTGTTTTTTTAGGGGCGGTAATGGCAGGTTTTGGCAATAGTTTTCTTACAGAGACCCCTGAAAAAAATGAAAGGGATCTTAGGAAATTCACAATGATGATCATGTGGATATCTATAATGATCACCGCTTGCTTATTATCTGTATTTGAACCTTTTATGGATGTCTGGGTTGGCAAGGATCTGCAATTTGATTTTGGTGTAGTTATAAGCTTTTGTGCATTCTATTATACCGGCGCTATATGCAGATTATTAAACATGTACAAAGACGCTGCAGGAATATGGAGTTATGACAAATACAGACCTCTTACCTCTGCACTAACCAATCTGACTCTTAATCTTTTGACAGTGCAGACATTTGGAATATATGGAGTAATTCTTTCTTCGGTATTTGCAAGAGTGGTAGTAGAGATTCCATGGGTTCTGCGTAATCTCTTTAAATATGTATTTAAAAAAGATGCACTTATACCATATGCCAAGAGGATTTTATTCTATTCCTTTGATACAGTAGTAATCTGTTTTGTTAGTTGGTTTGTTGCCCGTTATATAGACTTTTCTATTTCAATCTATACTTTTTTTGCAAGAGGAATAGTATGTGCATTGATAGCTAATGTCTTGCTATTTATTACACTTCGAAATCTGCCGGAGTATAACGACTGCAAAGCATTCTTTATCAAAATGTTGAATAAGACCAGACTTGCTAAAGCTATTAGGAGAAAATAGAGATTTCAAATAAAATCTCCTCTTATCATGGTGACATTTCATGATAAGAGGGGATTATTATATTTATAGGGTAAAATTTAGCTGACACATTTTTCTGGAAGATCGATCCAGCTTCCGAGTAGTTTGTCCTGGTCATCGGTCATGAAAGGACTGAAGCCTGATGCCGGGAATAATGTCAGTTCTCCAAAGTATGTTTTACCATTGATGCTGTAGAGGTCTACTCGAAGGAATGGGAAACCGGTTGAAAGCTCGTGGGCAATTTGAACCATCTCATCCCAGTTTATTGGTTTATCAAGTTTGTGATCTGGATCCGGTCTGCATCCTTTTTTGCCTATATCAAGTAGCTTAAAATCTGGAGAATAGTAATTGGCATGGTGATCAGTGAAACGATTAAAATCAACGCTGGCACATTTTACCTCACCATTGAAACAGAAGAATTTATAGTCTTTTAGTTCTATTCCTCCTTCATCAACCATGAACTGATCAATGATGATCCTAGGCTGTACTTGGCCATAAGGCCATTCTCTGCCAAGCATGTGATAGTGTTTTTTTAAACATTTGTTTATCTGCTTTTTGGCTTTTTTGAAATCAAAAGTCTTTTTATCAGAACATACTAAAGTACTGGCACTGTCATGTGTGCATTTGATGACAAACTGATCCGGAAGTTTATCGAAATCAATATCTTCAAATCTGTCATATACTCCCAAAGTAGGAATGATATGCTCGGGACCAATTTTTTCTGCAACGTAATCTTTGACTGCAACCTTATCAACCAATTTTACAAATTCAGGTTTTTTATAGTAGAGCTTGAGCCACTGCAGTTTTTCATTAAAACAAACGGGATTGTCCAAATTGAGGTCGTGAAGCATCAGACATTTATATTTTCTTTTTAGAAATTCTTCGTCTGGCATTTTATTATAAAATTCTTTTTTACTTAGATATATAAAGCGATATTCTTTGCTTATGATAAAGTATTTGAGATTTTGCAAATTCATTACGTATTTCCCCCTACCAAATGTTTTGAATTTAACGTTACTATTATAATCATACAAAGTATAAAGGTAAAGGAAATTTTCTTGTTAAAAACAGCCAAAAAAAGAAATATTTTTGCTCTGATTCAATAGAAAAAAATATAGAAAAAATCAGATACTGATTATATAATGTTTCAAGATACATTTGGATTTTACATCCTTTTTAGTTATGCTGGGATATGGGGGATAAAGTATGGCTTCTAAAGTTAAATGGACTTCTGATATTAATGATCTTAAGGATATAATGCCACAGGGGAGTGACAGGATTCCTAAGATTCTTCATTATTGCTGGTTCGGAGGTAATCCGATTCCGGAAGATCTTCAAAAATGCCTTGATTCATGGGAAAAATTAGCTGGTTTTACTATTATGAGATGGGATGAGACAAATTGCACCTTTGATGAGTGCGTATTTGTTCAGAAGGCTTATAGTGATAAAAAATGGTGTTTTGTAGGGGATTACTACAGGCTTAAATACCTATGTGAATATGGTGGAATATATCTTGATACTGATGTTTTGGTGAATAAGAGTTTTGACAAGCTTCTTGCAAATAGAGCTTTCCTAAATTTTATCTTTGACAGCGCTGTTGGAACTGCAGTTATGGGATGTGAGAAGAACAATCCACTGTTTGTGGCACTTTTGGATATGTACAACAATACTGTTTTTGATACTGCTGCAGAGGAAAAGCAGGTAGATAAAAGACTCTATTATAAGGATGGCAAGTATCATATAAAAGGATATATTACCAATAATTATTACTTTACATATTACATTTTAAAAAATTATCCGGAGTTTAAATTGGGTAATATATATCAGGAACTTGGTGATTTTACTATTTATCCTAAGGAGTTTTTTGAGATAGGCAGGCTATCTCTGGATCATTATGCTATCCATCTGTGCGCAGGTGAGTGGAGGAGCAAGGAAAATGCTGCTAACATGAAAGCCAGGATCAAGAACCTTCTCATGAGCTGCCCGTTTTTGTTTGACTATATAAGGATCATTGTCAGGAAGAAACGATATAAGAATCTTAATAAGAGCAATCCTTTCTATAAATGCTATCTCGCACAAAAGAGCGGGCAACCTATGCCTGAATTGTGATCAAAATAAATTAAAAGGATTTGAAATGAATAATTTAACTTTTGTTTTTTCTGCAGATGATAACTATATAGTACCTACATATATTGCTGCACATTCATTAATATATAATGCAGCCAGAGATAAGAAGTATGATATATATGTCCTTGCACCTGGAGATATCAGTGATTCCAACAAGGCTATAATCAACACCATAGAGAAAGATTTTGATAATGTAAAAATACATTTTGAAAATATGGGAGATGCTTTTGCAACATCCAATTTGGTAATAAAACATACCACTGTTCCATCAATGTACAGATTGCTCCTTCCAAGCATATTAAAGGACTGCGATAAATGTATATATATTGATGGTGACATCCTTGTGAAAGGGGACCTGTCACCACTATTTGAACGTGACATGGACGGTTATTATGTTGGAGCCATCAAGGATATTGAAGCTGAGCAATATATCAGCAGGTTTGATTACACCAGTGAGAAACCTGATTCAAAAGATTATGTTAACTCGGGATTCTTACTTATGAATCTTGAACTGATGCGCAGAGATAAGGTAGAGGAGCGGTTCCTTGATTTGTCAGACAAGAGATTTCTCTTTGGCGATCAGGATATTTTAAATATTGTATGCAAAGGCAAAATTCTTTTTCTTGAGCTTAAGTATAACACTCTCGTTAAGTACCGTTTTGTTAACTACAAACAGAAATCATACAGCAAATTTATAACTGATCATTTTGCACTTGATGAGATCCTTGAAGCAATCGAGCATCCGGTAATGCTTCATTATGCTCAGCCTGTTAAGCCATGGCAGTGCAGGTATGTTTATAAAGCAGATGAATGGTATAAATATATTAAAAAACAGATTCCTAAAGATATTTATACCGGATATATTTTGCCATACATTAGGAGCCATATGGTTTCCGGCAAAGAAAAAAACAAGATGCTTCTGCATTGGGTATTATACAAAATAGGAGTTCTTCAATTGATATTAAATATGCAACATAAGTTATAATTTATTTAATAATGAGGGGTTGGATTCCGAAGGTGGAATCTGACCTTTTTTATGACAATATAAGCATTTTTAGTGCCATGTGGTTGTTTTTGTCTAAATAAATATGGTATATTATGTAACTGAAATTTGAATTATTTGTTGAGGGATTATGTATGGGGAGAAATGATTCTAAACGAATGGCGTATATAGATGTCATGAAGGGGATTTCTATAATCCTTGTGGTAGTCATGCATGCATTAATGAATAATGCAGTGCGGAATACTGACTCTGAATATGCTGTGCTCATCAATTTCTGCGCATACGCTGCAGTTCCAGCCTTTTTTTTCATTAATGGTTATTTATACAATCATAATTATTCGCTGACGCCGGTCAGATCGGTGATCAGGAAATTTAAAGCATATTATATTCCTTTTGTATGTTTTAGCCTTTTTTTCTGGCTGTTTCATAATGTATTTGTTTCTTTGTATATGACTTCAGAACCAGCCTATAGTATTACAGATTATATTAAAAATTTCGTACTTATTTTTATACTTCATATGGAATCGGAATTAAACGGACCAATGTGGTTTCTCAGAGCTCTATTGATCATGGTCTGTATGTACATTGTAATTGAATATTTCTGCTACAAGCTGCAGACTAGGAAGAGTAGATACATAGTTCTCACAGCTATTGTCATATTGATGTTTTTGCTTGGAAAGTTTGGATTGATAACTAAAGTATACAATTTGAACCGAATTTTTTATAGCATGAGTTTTTTTTATATGGGTATACTCTTTAGGGAGTTTCGGCTGGAAAGCTTTGCTACCAGATACAAAGTGGGTGTATTTGTAGTAGGTTTGGCTGTTCATGCTATATACAGCCTCGTTTATATGGGAGGACTGGGTGTGAATGTTGGATTAAGAGATATTCCTGCCAGTTATTTCGGAATATTATGGATATTTGCATTTTCAATGTTCCCACTTATACACAAGAGCAGATTGTTGGAGCTTTTAGGAAGAGCGTCTCTGGATATCATGGCACTCCATTTTGTGGCTTTTAAGCTGGTTTCTTTTGTATACATAACCTTACTTGATCTAGAGATAACACGGCTTAGAGAGATGCCTGTTCTCAAGGATTTTCATGGTTTATTTTATGTTCCATATATAATAGTTGCTCTTGTAGTATGTACTATTGAATATATGATTCGCACAAAAATAAAAAACATTATAAAAAAGTCAGAAATTAAGGAGCCGAGATATGTTTAACACAATAATTGAGAACTTTCACATTGAGAAGATTCTGTCAACATTAAAAAATAACATAGTATATATGATCATCACAGGTGTTGTGATAGCACTTGTTTCCAGTATTGCCGGAAGTTATTTTTCCTATGCTAATTATCGCGTAGATGTATCTTTTTATGTATATTCCAATCCGGATAATGTGACTAACACCGGAGTTAACTTGTCAACATCAGATATTACTCAGGCTAATAAGCTCATATCATCTTATGTGCAGGTGCTTAGAAGTTCAGCATTCCTGTCTCAGGTAGTAGATGCACTTCCTCTTGAAGGATATACAGTCAAGAAACTCCAGGAAAATATATCGGCAAAGGCAGTTTCTGATACTGCGATATTTATAGTATATGTATATGATGAAAATCCTAATAATGCGCTTACTATTGCCAATACAATAACAGAACTTGCACCTACAGCTGTACATGACATAGTCAAGGCCGGTGGTTTTACAGTTCTTGATGCAGCCAAGCTTCCTACATCTCCAATTGATTCACTTCATGTATATCAGATAATGCTGGTAGGTTTTGCCGGTGGTTTTGCTCTTGCATTTGTATTCTTTTTACTTAAAGGCATGCTGGATACAACTATCAAGAGAATATACGAAGTTGAGGATATATTTACAATTCCTGTTCTTGGACAGGTTCCGGATGTTTCTTCTAAAAAGAAGGGTGAAGAGAATAATAATACTGACATAATCCTCAAGGATGATAGCAGATTTATTGTAAAAGAAGCTTATAACGATATCAGATCCAACCTCCTGTTCGGGAATGGTGATGAAGAATGTCAGATTTATGTAGTTACAAGTGCTGATGCATTAGAGGGTAAGACGGTTAATGCATATAATATGGCAAGATCTTTTGCTGGTATTGGTAAAAAAGTGCTTCTCATTGATGCAGATATGCGAAGCAGTATCCTTAGAACAATTGCTCCAAATGAGCATGCAGATGGACTTGCAGATTATCTCAATGGTCAGCTTACAGCAGCTCCTGTAATAAGTATTGATAGTAACATGGACATAGTATATTCAAGTGAGAATATCAAGGATAGAGCAGAATTGTTATCTACTCAGAAGTGGTATGATTTCATAGCTCAGATGCAGGAAAAATATGATGAGATCATCATTGATATGCCTTGCCTTGGCGTATATTCAGATGCACTTAACATGGTTAAGACTTCTGCAAAATATGTGATTATCATCAGAGAAGGCAAGACCAAGTTTGTAAGGACCAAGATGATCGTCAGAAGGATCGAAGAACTTAAAGGCGAGATAGTTGGTATCATCTACAATGGTATTTCAATCAAGTCAAAGGACTATGTATTTAGAAATTATAAAGAAGAAGTTAAAGGATGATTTGTCTTAAAGGCATGCGTCAGGGGGATTTAGGGGTATGGCAAAAGTTAGCATAATAGTTCCTGTCTATAATACTTCCCGATATCTTAGAAGGAGTATGGATGCTCTTACAGGTCAGACTCTTCAGGACATTGAGATCATAGTCATCAATGACGGATCTACTGATGATTCTGTTGAGATCATTAATGAATATATAGACAGGTATCCTGACAAGATAAGACTGATATCCAAAGAAAATGGAGGTCAGGGAACTGCCAGAAATATAGGCATAAAAGAGGCTGTAGGGGAATATATAGGTTTTGCAGATTCAGATGACTGCGTTGATACAGCTATGTTTGAGGCTATGTATAACGTGGCAGTGAGAGATGATGCAGATCTTGTAGAGTGTAGTTTTCATTATGTCTATGAACATGAAGATGGCAGCAGGGATGAGTTAAAGCCGAGGGGAGTAGTCGGTCAACATCATGACAACAGGGATATGTTCTTAAATCCTCAGGTATCTCCATGGAATAAATTATATAAAGCAAGCATTTTAAAAGATAACGATATTACTTTTCCGGAAGGACTTATTTATGAAGATACGTCGTTTTATATCAAATCAATTCCGTACCTTCATAAGACTTCCTATATAGATGAGAAATATGTCTACTACTTCCTTAGAGGTCAGTCTACCATGAACTCCAATAAGGGTAAGAGAGTAGCAGATATATTCCGTGTTATAGATGACATGGTTACTTTTTATAAAGCCAATGGCTTTTATGATGAGTACGAAGAAGAACTGGAGTATTTTTGCAGTAAGATCCTTTTATGCAGTTCACTTAGCAGAATAGGCAGGATCAATGACAGAAAGCTTCGTAATGAACTTCTTGATAAGACATGTGAATATATCAAAGCCAATTTTCCACAATATCTTGATAACAGATATTATGGCGGCAAGGTAGGAATGTATGTAAAAACTGTCAGAAGATGGAATATGGGATTATATGCTCCGGTTCTTGGCAGGGTTATGAAGGGGTAAAAAGTGAAGACTTCGGTAGTTGTATGCACATATAATGGCGCAGACACGATCATCGAACAGTTGGAGTCTATAAGGAATCAGACAAGGGTTGTTGATGAAGTCATAGTGTGCGATGACAGATCTACAGATAATACTGTAGAAGTGGTCAGAAATTATATAGAAAAAGAAGCTCTGCAAAACTGGAGCGTTCATGTTAATGATAAAAATCTTGGCTACGGATTTAACTTTTTTAACGGCGTAGAAAAGACCCATGGAGATTATGTTTTTTTCTGTGATCAGGATGACATCTGGGTAAAGGACAGAGTTGAGAAGATGACAGATGTGATGGAGAAAAACAGCAATATACTCCTTCTAGGTTCTGAGTTTGAGCCCTTTACTGTTTCAGAGGATGCTCTTAGTGTTCCTGCATGGGAATTAAAGACTTTTAAAAATGACGGTTCTTTAGAGCATCTGGAGTTTGATCCTCACAACATATTTATAGGATGTCAGGGCTGTACCATGTGTGTGAGAAAATCCTTCTGGGATTTGGTAGTACCTTACTATTTTGAAGGATGGGCTCATGATGAATTTGTGTGGAAGATGGCACTTGTCTCTGGAGGATTATATTTCTACCATTTCACTTCCCTAAAAAGGAGAGTGCATTCCGGTAATGTCTCGTTGCATAAGATGAGAGATCTGGAAAAGAGAATAGATTTTTTGAAGGCTCTAAAAAAGAGTCATGAGGCTACTCTTAAATATGTGGAAGATAAAAAAGGTGATGATTATCAGGCAAAGCTTCTTGAGAAAAATATAAGAGCAACTGATCTGAGAATAGAGCTTATGAGTAACAGGAAATATTTTAATACATTTCCACTTACTCTTTTCTACAGAGACTGTTACCACAAGGCTAGAGCAATCCCTGTAGAGTTATATATGGCTATTAAACGGTAAAGGTTTTGCGATGACAATTAACAAAGACAGTAAATATATAAAAAATACACAAGAACGGGTTTTTTATGGAGCATCTGTTGCTTTTATACTGGCTACAATCATAATGCCGCCTTATTTTGGCATTCCTGTTCCGGGATTTGATATGACTGCAGTCAGGATTATGATTGTATTTATAATGCTCATGATACTTACTGATAGAGACCGATTATATGATTTTATAGTATCGGTTAAATATAACAAGTTTGTTTTAGCTACATTGCCCTATCTGTTTGTTATTTCATACACTATGGTCTACAGAGTAGATGTGAAGGCTTTTCTAAATCCGTTCATAGATCTATATACATTATTTATGTTGATGTATGTGATAGATAAGGCACTGGGAGTAGACAAAACCCTTGATTTAATAATTGGTTCTTATTATCTGCTGGCAATTCAGGGTATTGCTGAGTATATCAATGGAGAGTCTTTTTTTAAGTATTTAAGAACTCTGGATGGAAATCTTGTAGGTGGTAATTTCATTAGAAGTGGACAGTACAGGATAATGGGTCCGGCATCTCATTCAATCAGCTATGGCATATTACTTACCCTTGGAATACCGCTGCTGATGCTGGATACCAAGACCAAAAAAATGTATATGTTCAAAAGACCGGTTCTATTATTGCTGATGATTACCAATATAGTTTTTACAGGTTCAAGGTCGGCCATGGCAGTTCTTGGTGTAGAGCTTATTGCTGTATTTGTTTTGTCTGATAAAAAGGATATGAAGAAGACTCTGGTTCTTGGATTGTTATCAGTTATTACACTTGGTACTTTGATAGTTGGAACATCTGGAACAAGTGTTAGTAATTATTTTATGTTACAGATAACCAGTGTAATAGATGAACTGTTTGGAACGTCTTATTCACTTAATTATGGTGCTACAGCCATAACGCAGCAGAGTTCTGATTACAGAGATGCACTTTGGGACATCTTTAAGATCAAATGGCTCAATCCTCTGATTGGAATAGGCAGGAAAAGAGGATTTGCCTCTGTTATCAATGGAGTTGTTGTTAAATCAATCGATAATTACTATATTGCAGAATATATACGCTATGCATATCCCGGTATGTATTCTTATATATTTTATAGTTTTTATGCCATGATAAAAATGCTGATAAGGATATTCAGATTTAAAGATGGTTATTCCAAGGCATTTTTCATAGCTAGCGCCGGATATGCGATTTCGTTGTTGTATGTTGATTCCCTAGGCACATTGAAATATGCATATCTGATAGTTGCAATGTTTATATGCCATGCAAAAGAAGATTTTGTGTTTGATAGAAGGCAGAAGAAGAGTAAATATTTGAGACAGGCGATATGATAATGGATGTGTTGAAAATCTATTTTGATTATTTCATGTTTCTTGTAAGGCAGCAGATGGAAGGTGCTTCTGTAACAGTATTTTTGATGACCTGTGCAATAGCTGTTATAGCTTTTTGGCTATTGTTTTTTCTTATAGAAAAGTTCACAGGTAAAAAGATATCTTCGAATAAAAAAAGAGCGATCATACTGATGGCAGTATATGCCTGTTTTATTTTTCAGATTGCTTTTTACAGAAGATTTGGACTAGAGAAGTCTGTTATACATACAAGAATATATTTTGGATTTAAAAAGTATGATGGGACGATGGATGAAAAGCAGGTAGTATACAGCTTTTTGAACGTTATATTTTTTATTCCATGGGGAGTGCTCATAGCCAGCGCTATGAACAATAATTTTAGAAGAATCATAATGACGGTAGTATACAGTTTTCTGACCAGTCTTTTAATAGAAGTGATGCAATATGTTACTATGACCGGAGCTACTGAGGTAACAGATCTTGTAACCAATGTTACCGGAGGTTTTATCGGCTGCCTGCTATTTATGATTGCTGATCAGTTATACGAAAAAGTAAAGGGGCTAAGAAAGAACGACCATGAAGAAACTATTTGAAAATTTTAAGAAAAGAGACCTGATTGTCATACTTATAAGTATAGCTGCACTGGTGCTTCTGTTTTTTGCTATCAGAATGACTAAACATCAGGAGGAGGCAGATCAGGAGGCGCTTATTGAGAGTGGCGCAGAAAGCAGTAATAGTGATACTGCTGAGGCAGTTATAGATGAGAGTACATTTGTAATAAATGAAGTAAGCAGTAATGGACAGATTGAATTATATAATGATTCCACAAAAGAAATTGATATAAGTGGTTATGAAGTCTTTGTTAGAGGAGAATCAGTTTATACAGTTCCTGAAAATACACAGATTGAAGTAAACGGCTTTTATACTATTGAGACTGGTGAGGATTTTGCGAACAGGATCAATAATGTGATCAGTTTTTATGATACTGATAAAAAAATAGTAAGAGCAATTAGTTTCGATGATATTGCTGATGGTCAGAGTTACGGCTTGGTAACAGATGGCGGAATTGAGAGCGGATATATGTCTTCTACTATAGGCAGCAGTAATGCAGATGCTACTACATCATCTGTAGAGGATGATCTGACTTTTTCAGTTCCCAGCGGGTTTTATGACAGTGCTTTTAATCTTACGATCAGTGCACCTGAGAGCTGCAAGGTTTATTACACAGTAGATGGAACAGAACCAACTACAGAATCAACAGAATATACTGGAGAGATCAATATATATAGACCTAGCGGCTCAAGTTACGTATATGCTGTATCAGATGGAAATGGCTATACCTATAACGAGGATGCTCCCTCTAATGTAGATATGGGATTGGTTGTAAAGGCTATTGCTGTAGATGGCACAGGTGAGATCCAGTATAAAAAGAGCGCTGCATATTTTATCGGATTTTCTAAAGACATCAACTATACTGATTTACCTGTTATCTCTATCGAAGTAGATCCTGTTGATATGTTTGGATTTGACTCAGGTATATATGTTCCGGGTAAAGCTTATTATGAAGGATTTATCCAGGGAAATAGTGCTCAGGCCAATTATCTTAAGAAATGGTCTGCTCCGATCCAAATGGAATATTATGAAGCCAGTAAAGATAAGACATTTGCAACTAGTGCTTCAATTACAATATTTAATGACCAGCATACAAAAGAAGCCCAGAAGGCGTTTGTTATAAAGACTACTGACTTATATCCGGAAGGAACAGCAATTGATGACTATTTAAATGATACATCTAATGCTTTATATCTCCTGTCCGGTGCCTGGGATAACTCAACCAAGATCAGGAATTATCTGGTCAATGGACTTTTGGATGGTACAGATATTTTGCAGAAAGATTATACTCCTTGCATTGTGTTCATCAATGGCGAGTATTGGGGATTATATACACTGGCAACCAACTATGATTCCAGATATTTTGAAGATGAACTTGGTATAAAGGATAGAGTGTTGACTGTTACATCAGATTATGGTGTGCCGCAGGAGTATTCAGAGTTCTATGAATATGTTGTCAGTACGGATTTTTCTGTAGATGAGAATTATCAGCAGGTTCAGACAATGATGGATGTTGATAACTACATAGAATTTATGTGTGCCAATATTTATATGGGTAATACACTTATGTGGAGAAATGAATCTGCCTGTGTATGGAGAACAGTAGATGGCAATGGCTCCGGCTATAGTGATAACAGATGGAGATGGGCACTTAATAATGTGGATAATACCCTTGGCAATACTCAGAGTTTTATCGACCCATACAATCGAGGGGATTATGCTGAGCCTATCATTAATACCTATCTTTCTAATGGTATTAAAAATAATGCATTCTTCAATTCATTATTACAGAGTGATGATTTTTGCAAACAGTATCTTGAGACAATGGATACACTTATAGCTAATAACTTTACTCAGGAACATGCAGATGAGATACTTGCGGATCTTAGCAGCAGTATTTCAAAAGCAGTTAATGCCACCAATAAGAGATTTGCCATATCTGACGGCGATGTGTTTGGAGCAGAAGTTAGAAGACTTGGACAATTCTTTGATGAGAGAACAAGATATATCACAAAATATACTGAAGAATATATTGGTCTCAAGGGTGATGTTCCAGGCAAGCTCTCAGGCAATGAAGAAAGTAATGCTGAAGGATTTGATGTTATGGACGAAAGCGATGCTATTCAGACGGATAAGGATATAACCGGTGAAGAGCCTGCTGAGGAAGAAGAAGCTGATGAAAGCGCTGAAGCAGGAAGTAATTAAAGTAGTATAGAACAGGTGAATTATGGAATTAGAGAAAATTAAATTGCTTTCTGAACTTATCAATGCAAGCCTAAGTGGAAAAAAAATAGAGAAAGTACCTTCAGGGCTGGATTTTGATGAACTGATAGAACTTGCAAGTAAACAAAAAATGCAGACTATGCTATTAAAGCCTCTTCTTGGGGCTGAAGGATTATCTGAGAAGCAGGCAGAATATATCAAAAATGCCAGCATGAGATCATTTATTAAATCTGCAAATCAGTTGCACGATGTTGATATCATTGATAAAGCCTTAGAGGGTGCAGGATTAAAGCATCAGTTTTTAAAGGGAACAATATTAAAGGATATCTACCCGAATAAAGAACTTAGAGATATGGGAGATATTGACATCCTTGTTGATGAAGATGAACTAGGCAGAGTCGATGAGGTACTTGCAGCCAATGGTTTTGCTATGTCCAAAAGTGTAAAACATCATGATATTTATGTTAAAAACCCATTTACTGTTTTGGAGGTGCATAGATATCTGTCTGAGGATAAGCACCTGGGGCTGGATTGCAGATATTTTAGAGAAGGCGGCAACAATCTTCTTGTGGATGGAACAGGTTATACTTACAGGTATTCTCAGGAGTATTTCTATATATTTATGATCATGCACATGGCACGCCATTTTTATGAGAGAGGATGCGGCGTCAGAGGACTTGTAGATCTGTATGTATATAAGAACAGATATGCAGGTGAAATGGATGATAAATATTTGGATGCGAAGCTTAAAGAATATCACCTGTATGATTTTGAAAAACATATGGACAGGCTCTCACAGATTTGGCTTGGTGGCGGGCAGTGGACTTCCTTTTATGAGAACCTCTTTGATTACATGATAGATGGAGATGTGTATGGCAAAGAGGAGAATGGTATCTGGAGTCAGTTCGCCAGAGAAAAGACTGTAGAAGACAGCAAGCTTGCCAGATTAAAGCTGAAGATGTGGTATCTTTTCCCTTCATATCAGTATATGGCCAATTATAACGAATGGCTTAGAGGAAAGCCTTATCTGCTCCCTGTTGCATGGTTTTACAGAGCAACCCACGTGAGTAAGAAGCACAGGTTCAGACAGAATCTTGCTAATAGCGCTGATTCTGCCAAGATACATTCAATACAGCATATATACAAAGAAATGAATTTTGCCTTTAGAGAATAAGATGAAATTTAGTATTAAAAGATTTTTTACAGATAATAAATTTAAAAAACTAACTATCATGTCTTATATTTACTCTGCAATTTTTCGTTTTCAGATAAAATTCATCAAGCCTAAAAAGCTGAAAAAGCATTGGGGAAAAGAGGGTGTTGAATCTGATACAGAAGAGAGCAGGGAGCATTATCTGTTTGCAGCGCATGTGTCACAGACTGTAAATCGTATATGCAATAAGACTTCTTGGGAGAGTAAATGCCTTGTGAGAGCATTGACAGCTCAGAGGATGTTGGTAAAGCAGGGAATCCCATCAACGATGTATCTTGGAGTAAGAGAGGATAATGGCAAGATGCTAGCTCATGCGTGGCTGCGTGTTGGCAAGATGATCGTAACAGGCGGGGAAGTATGTGATGGATTTACTGTAGTTGATAAGTTTTGTAAGTGATTTTTTAGGGGATTGTGAAAAATGATTGATCTGATAAAAAAGTACGATGTACCTATTTATTTTGGATTGTTTAGAAAAATAGAAGATCGTGAACTTAGAAAAAGGCTTTATATCGCCCTTGCACCAGTACTGTTCATATATGGTTTTTTTTATTTTATCTATGAGAATACCATTGACAGATTGTTTGTTCAGCATGAACTAAAGAGTTTTATATCAAAAAAATATAAATACAATCTTGCATTTGTTGCCTGTGTGCTTAATGAAGGCAGGTATCTGGAAGAATGGATTGAGTATCACAGACTTGTTGGTGTGGATAAATTTTATATTTTTGATAATGGAAGTACAGACAATACTAAAGAAATCCTCAGAAAATATATTGATGAGGGAATTGTAGAACTTGAGTATTTCCCAGGTAAGGGAAAACAGCTGGATATGTATTATTCAGGCCTTAAGAAATGTAGGAAAAAGGCTAAGTATGTTGGATTTATTGATCTTGATGAGTTTGTAGTACCAGCTGATGAGAATAAGAACCTTGTGGAAGTACTGGATGATCGTTTTTCACATTTTAAGAATATGGCAGCTCTGTCTATCAACTGGCTGGTTTTTGGTTCTTCAGGACATAAGCTTAGACCTGAAGGCCTTGTGATAGATAACTATCTCAATAGAGCAGAGTATGATTCTTCAACTAACAGACTGCTTAAATTTATAGCTAATCCTCGTCTCATCAAGGGGTGTATCACGAGTCCGCATTTTGCATATCTTAGAAATGATACATTAAAACAGCTCAACGAGAGTGGCGTTGAGATTGATTCGCCTTGGAATGACTATCCAAATAATACCTATGACTACATCAGGATCAATCATTACTATGGCAAATCTGAGGAAGACTGCAAAGCCAAGTTTAACAGAGGAAATGTGAGTCGGCCTGATTATATTAAGAGAAAATGGGATCAGTTTGTCTTATATGACAGGAATGAAGTGCATGATGAGAGGATGCTTGTGTACAGTGACAGGATCAGGCAAGCAATAGAGGGGTATGGAGTTAATGAAAAAATCGTATGAAATTTCCTTGATCGGATTAGAGATAGGAAATGAAAATATGGGGTGCGTTGCTCTTTCATATGCTTTTTTGAATCTGCTGCGGCAGGTTGGTGAGGAATTGGATATCACCATGAATATAACTGCAATCAGCTATGATGATAAAACATATGAAGGCGACGATGTTATCAAAAGTTATGAGGTCATAAGAGTTCATCCGAAGCAGATTTCTTTTTGGAAGAGACTTAAAGATAATTTTAAAAATGCAGATATTATTTTTGATTTTACTTTAGGAGATAGTTTCTCTGACATCTATGGTTCAGAGAGATATATCAAGACAAATCTTCTGAAGGCAGCGGCTATAAAGTATAATTCAAGGTTTATACTTGGCCCTCAGACCTATGGCCCTTATACAAGAGGATGGGCCAGAAGCTGGGCTTCAAAGATAATAGGCAAGAGCTACAAAGTTTATTCAAGAGATGAAGCTTCTGCTGTAGTACTTGAAAAGATGGGTAATAGGGATGTGACTGTAGTTACAGATATAGCCTTTGCTCTTCCGTATGATAAAAAAGATATCCAGTGCGGGGATAAGATAAAAGTTGCGATCAATCCATCAGGATTATTGTGGCGTGGTGGTTATACCGGAGATAATCAGTTCGGGCTGTCGATAGATTATCAGGATTATTGCAAAGGTATAGTTGAGAGCCTGCTAAATAGAGGTGATGTAGAGATTTATCTACTACCTCATGTAGGAACATCAGATGGGAATATGGAAAATGATCGTGAAGCATGCAAAAGGCTTCATGAATTATATCCAGCTACCCATGTAATTGACGATATTAATTCTCCTATGTTAGCCAAAGATTATATAGCAGCCATGGATGTACTGGTGGCAGCCAGAATGCATGCTACGGTTGGTGGAGTGTCTGCCGGAGTTGCTACTATTCCTGTGGCTTATAGCAGAAAATTCAAAGGCTTATTTGATAATATAGGTTATGAATATGTCCTTGATGTAAAAAAACTCAGCACTAAAGAAGCTATAGATCAGACCCTTGCATGGATCAGTGATTATAAGAATCTTCAGAAAGCTGCTGTATATGCCGGCGAATCTGCGTCTGGTAAGCTGGACAGTTTTAAAACTGATCTTATCAAAATTTTTAAGGCAATATGATATGAAAAATAATAAATATGTTGAGTACTGCAGTGCCTGCGGACTATGTCAGGCCAAAGGATATGCTGACTTTTCATATAAAAAAGGTTTCCTGACTCCGGACATTAAAACTGATGACTTTGGATTTTTTGATAATGTATGTCCTGTATCAGGAACTGCTTATAAGATCCAGGGAGAGTGGGGAGGCTATAACAGCGTATATTTAGGATATTCAACTGATCCTGATGTAAGGCTTAAGGCTTCCAGTGGAGGAGTTATTACGGCAATCTCTACCTATCTTCTTGAAGAAAAAAAGGTAGATGGGATTATCCATTCAGGAAAAGATGATGAAAAGCCATGGCGTACGAAAACTTATTGCAGTACGACTATAGAAGAGATAAATAAAAGATGCGGATCCAGATATTCACAATCAATGCCTCTGGCAGATATTTTTGATCTGACTAGCAAAGATAAAAAGTATGCCTATATCGGTAAGCCTTGTGATGTCCTGGCTCTGACTAATTATTTTAATATTGATCCGGAGTTTAGAAAGAGGTTTGTCTGTACAATATCTTTTTTCTGTGCAGGTGCTCCAAGTGAAAATGCGCAAATGGAGCTTCTTGAAGAACTAAAGTGTAGTCCTGATGATTGCGCAGATCTTAGGTACAGAGGAAATGGATGGCCCGGATATGCCACCGCTATATCTAAAGACGGGAAAGAGACTCAGATGACTTACAACGAGTCCTGGGGCAGGATACTTGGCAGGGATATCAGGAAATCCTGTAAGTTCTGCATGAATGGAACCGGTGAGCCTGCTGATATATCCTGTGGTGATGCATGGTATCTAAATGATGATGGTACACCGGATTTTACCGAAGGAATAGGTAGAAACATTGTATTTGGCAGATCCCTTGTAGGAGCTGATATATTGCGTAACGCTATGGAAGCAGGTTATGTGGATCTGAGTGATTATTCCGGTGAGATTTCTGAGTTTAAGAAAGCGCAGAAGTTCCAGTATGAGCGAAAGGCTACCATGTTTGAGAAGTGCCTTGCACTGTTGATCATGTTTAAAAAGACGCCGTCCTATAAATATTGCGATCTGTGCAGGGTTTCCAGAAGTTCTACAGGCATCAGTTTTAAACGCAGATGCAATATTTTTCTTGGAACTATAAAGCGAATAGTTAAAGGAAAAATCTGAGTAAGGATAACGTTTGTAGTTTGTGAAAGGTGTTAGCGAAAGGTAACAGAAAAACTATAAAAAATCCAGTAAAAAAACTCAAGATTTTCCTTGTTTTCACAAAGCGTATATTGTAAAATTCTTCTAGCAAAATTGTTATTTTAAGGGGTTTGTTATGGGTATTAATAGGGATTCAAAAGTTGTTATCGGTAAATCTGTAAGTACATCAGAAATTGATAACGAAAAGGTCATGATTGATTTTGAAACAGGTAAATACTTCATGATCAAGGGAGTTGGAAATGATATTTGGGAGAGGGTTCAGTCTGAAATATCAGTAGATGATCTTATTTCTTCTCTTTTATCAGAATATGAAATAGATGAGCCAACTTGCGAAACACAGGTTATAGCTTTTCTTGACAAGCTAAATGAATATGGATTTTTAAAGGTAGTTTAAAAGTGAGTCAAAGGGGACGTATCAGATTGACTCATTTTTGTCACTTTGTGACAAAAATATGCAAATAGGCTATTTAAAGGCGACTTCGTCGCAGAGCCTATTTGCCTCTTGAATCATATTCTCACGAAATCCGCAGCCAGTGCGGATTTCTATTTGAACTCATAAAAAATATGTTAATGAGTCAATTTGATATGTTCCCTTTTGTCTCATTTGTTGAAAAAGAGGATTATGTACAGATATTATGCATATGGTCTCAAGATCATTTCTGATACTGCTTTTGAACAGTTTGTCAGGGAGGATTTTGAGGGTGAGGCAGATTTACAGATGCATCACTATGTTGAAGATAGTGTAAAAGAAATACTGGTAAATGATAATCAGGTCTGTGTAAGAGGCAAGGACATCTTCTTTAGGAATTACGCAGGCTTTTTTGAAGCAAGGCTTGGTAATGAGATTTTTTATGAAGAGCATGAAGGCGTTAACGAAGCAGTAGCAAAAGAATTTGTCATGGGTAATGTCATGGCATTACTTTTTTTAGAGAGAGGGTTAAATGTCATTCATGGCGCAGCAGTCAGATATAGGGATAAGACCATTATAATATCTGGCAATAGTGGTTCGGGCAAATCTACTGTTACTACAGAGCTTATACGACGCGGAGCAAAACTTATAACAGATGATCAGGCAGTTATAAGCTTTGAAAATGGCGAACCTGTTATTATCCCAGGTTATCCTTCTCAGAAATTGTGTGAGGATGCTGCCAGGAGAAATGAACTTGAAATTGACGAACTTATCAAAGTTGATGATACCAAGAATAAATATGCTATTCCACGAATAGATAGTTTTTATCCGGAGATATCAAGAGTTGATGCAGCCTTTTTTATCAGCAGACATGAGGAAGGTGAGAATCTGGTTGCAGGGCAGGTGACAGGAGCCAGAAAGGCAGATGTGATAACCAAAAATCTTTTCTTAAAGCCTTTCTTTACAACGACAATGCCTATTCCACCTAAGATGATGATGGATTGTATTACTCTTGCAGGCAAGATTGTAGTGTACGAGGTTTCAAGGAAATCTAATGCTCAAACATTGGATAGTATTATAGATTATATAGACAGTACGTTAGTATACTGACTAGTAGGTAATTTGATATATTATTGGCATGATCATCATTATGCGTTGTTTTTAATTCTTACAATTGTGTTAGATTGCTTTTATGAAGTAATGATAGATGCTAGTATTTTCATTGTAGTATTTTAGATATATTTGAGAAGGAGAATAGGGCTATGAAGAAGTGGACAACTCCAGAAGTTACAGAACTTGAGATTTCTGAGACAGCTCAGGGTAAGAAGATCAAGGCATCATTTGATGCTATCAGAGTTGATGAAAATGGTAATTTATGGGTTAGTTTCCCAAGTGGAGAAGAATAAATCTTTAAATGTATCTAATGGAAATCTCTTATTATTTTTTAAGATGATGCCTGTCAATAGGCATCATTTTTTTTGAAATGAAAAGTGGGGACGAGATGAATAAACTGATAAGTGTGATCATTCCTGTATATAATACAGAAAAATATGTAGAACAGGCTCTGTCATCAGTAATTGAACAGACATACAAAAATCTTGAGATAATTGTTATTGATGATAAATCTACAGATGATTCACCAAGAATCATAGATGAGATAGCTGCGAAGGACAGCAGAGTACGAGTTTATCATAGCGCAGAAAATATGGGACATTCTCTGGCAAGAAACAAAGGGCTGGAATTGGCTCAGGGCGAATATATTGGCTTTATGGATTCTGATGATTATATTCACCCACAGTTATATGAGAGACTATTATCGATAATGGAAGAAAATGATACTGATATTGCCATTTGTCGTAATATTGCTTTCAAGGATGAAAAAGAATTACCTGACTTTAAAGAAGCATTGACTGGAAAAGCAAAAGTTGAGAACAGAAGTCAATATATGGAACACTTTATGGATCCTTTTACCGGTCCTGTTTCTTGGCTTGGAACTAAGCTGTATAAGGCTGAACTTATTGAGAATACTAGGTTTAAAGATTTTTTTGGTGAAGATCTTGTTATTAATGCTGAGATAGCGTTAAAGGTTAAAAAGGTAGTATGGACTGAAGATAAACTCTATGCCTACAGAATCAGAACAGATAGTACGACTGCAGCATGGACAAAAGATATCTCTGTTCCATCTGCTCATTCCTATCTTGCAGCATGGGATGTTTTAAAAGTTGAAGATGAACAGTATAGCAACAGGCTGACCATTTATACAATAGGTAAGTTGGCTAATCTATATGCCAACTGTAATAATGATTATGGTAAAGAGGCTGCATCCAAGGTATATGAAATATTTGCAAGAGAATATGACAACCAGAGAGCAGTACTCTCTAAGGCAGGCGCCAGAGATACCATTAAACTCTTCATTGCAAGAAGACTCCCGGCTGTCTACTGCAGACTTGCAACACGTATAACTGTATGAGTTGTGTTTGTTTGTGAGTCACTGGCAACCCAGTGACTCATTTTTTATTTCAGCAAAAACAGCAATAAAGATAACTGATTTAATGATTGAATATCCTGTAGTCTGTCATCGGGATCGAAATTCAAATCCTGAGTATTTATATATTTGTCCAGAAGGTGCCTGTTTGCTTCAAATATTGAAGTGTAGTCCATATAGTTCTTTCTTAGTCTGTAGACAAAGTCGGCGCTTTGGATACCGCGGTTGTACATCTGACGGATGATGTGTTTGGGGACAATGTCTTTCATATAATCTGTAATTAATCGTCTTTCATATTTTCCATCACAAAAGCATCTGATCGGCATAGCCATGCAGAGTTCTATCATGCGCTTATCTCTGGTAGGATCTCTTGATATGATGCCGTAGCACAGTTCAAATATAGCATTGGCATAGGATACCTGCTGAAAACTATTGGGCATAAAGATACTTCTTCTTCTCTGGACTTTGGAAAAAATCCTATCGCTTCCCATGTATTTGGCATTATCTAAATATACGTTTTTTAGAGAGTACTTTTTAATAAGGTCTTCTCTTGTAAGGCAGTCATCTAATGATACTGTTGGATGGATATACTCAGATAGATTTGATAGTACGTCTTGCAAAAAAAGTTTTCTATTAATCTTAAAACTATGTGAAAAAGCCCTATACTGCCTGATCATCGTCATAAAATGTAATGCCTTGAACTCATACCATAGTCTTGTTATAAGGCCTCCTGATGAGACTGTGCAGTTGCCATGCTGGCCTGCAAGCAGGAGCTTACACCCATCAGCAGCGGCAGTTTTATATATTTCATCCATCCATACTGCATTTACAGAGTATTTGATAGGTGAGCAGAAAAGGTATACAAAGCGCTGCATTTCAGTGAGAGCACTCTTTCCTTCGCAGGATATATATTTTGGTACTATATTGCCAAAAGCTTTGCAGAATTTTTCTACAGGTTCTTTTTCATTTGCAAGTCTGCCGTTGTTTTCTGGTGTGTAGTCACTTAAAGGCACTGAGGTGTATGTGTGCAGCTCTTCGCCGGTTTCTTGCAATCTGATTGCAGCAAGGGATGCAACGGAACTTGAATCCAGACCACTACTTAAGAAAGAGCCTTTTTTGCCATTTACTCGCAGAGTATCTGTAACACATTTGGTATAGTTCTCCAGGAATAGTTTTTTGTAGTCACTGTCATTTGGCAGATTAAGAGGTTTTACATCTCTTATAGGATCCCAGTAGGAGATTGTTGTGTAAGAGACTGTTTTATCTTCGTTGAGAGTGACTTTAAGATATTGACCTGCCAGAAGCTGATATACGCCCTCGTAGGGAGACAGCCCCGGAAATACTACCATATCAGCTGATAGATTGGATTCGCAGGCAGCTATATATTTTTCAGATACTTCAATTGAATGGTCTGTAGCTTCTAATACGGGTTTTATCAGGGTAGAAAAAATTAGTTGATCATCCTTGATATAATAGTGGATACACCTGTCGCCACAGTGGTCCACAAACAGATAGAATTCATTGCTGTCATAGTCATAGATTGCAAAAGCAAATACACCTAAAAGATGGTCACATAAGCTTACGCCCCATTTAAGATAGGCTAGGTAGATAAGCATACCATCAGGGGTATCCCCGGTTGGGATCATTGAGGTGCTAACAGATGTTGCGGAATCAGATATTTGAAATGCCAGGCCGCTTGAAAGTTCCCGGATAAGTTCATCTCTGTTATCCAGATATGCATCCGCCGTAAAGAGATTATGATTGACCTCATCATAATAGGGAAGAATTTCTTTCTCAGATTCTTTTGTAATAAACTGAATGCCGGCACCCATGTAAGCATTGTCGTGACATGAACCATCCATGCGGTCTATCTTAAAAACAGAATATGCTTCTTCAAATTTGTTACATATCTCTTTTGTAATCTCATCTCTATTAAAATCTATAACTCCCCAGATAGCTGACATTAATAATACCTCTGTAACTTGTTTTGGCTAAATACTCTACTAATGATATCCAACCAAAATTCCATTTTCAATAGAGTACAAAAATAAGATTGTTACAATTTTGATAGAATTCTTTTCCGAATAAATGCTGTATGTTAATTTAGACTAAGCCCTAATTTTCGCTGATTTAGTCATTTTATTAGGGGAAAAGAAAAAAGGGGCAAAAGCATAGAAAAAGTGGAGGAAAATGTAATGAAAAATTGGGTCAGACCAGAGGTAAGTGAATTAAATATTGAGGAGACATCTTGTTTTTCTATTTGGAGGTTTGAATTTCATTTTGGAGATTGTGGACATCAGGGTAAACCAAGTGTTCCTGCAACACGATTGATTCCAGCTACTCCAATCATTCCAACTGATAATGGCGGATGTGATGAAGTTATCAATGAATTAAGCTAAAAATGTGATAGAAAGAAATAATAAGCCAGATAGAATAAATAGTTGATACGCAGTATCTTTTATTTTTTCTGAATAATTACTTCTGTAAGTAAAAACCGAGTAGGCAAGCGTCTACTCGGTTTTATCATAAGGTATTTTAATGTTGAAAGTACTGCCTTTGCCAAGACCGGGTGACGAACACCAGATACTTCCGCCATGTTTTTCGATGATAGATTTGCATATTGACAGGCCAAGTCCTGCGCCCTGACTTGAGCCGGGAGTTCTGGCATTGCTGACTCTAAATGACCGGTTAAAGATAAGGTCTAGATTACCCTCTTCAATTCCGATACCTGTATCTTCAATTGAGATGACAAAGCAGTTTTCATTCTCATTTTTTTGCAGAGATAATGTAATGGTATCTCCATCGGAAGAGTAATTGAAAGCGTTGTTAAATATATTGTCCAGGACCTTTTTCATATTGTCAGTATCAATTTGTACGAGATCAGTGTACTCAGAATCGATATCCAGAACCATGTGTCTTTTAGCGTATTTAGGATCTTCTTCGTAAGAGAAAAAGATTTCTTCAAGAAATGGAGCAATAGGAACATCTTCAAGATTGAGGTTGTAGGATGCTGAATCCATTTTGGTCAGAGTGAAGATATCTCCAATCATTTTTTCAAGGACGATGCTGCGATCATTTATCAGTTTTAAGGAAGAATCTATTTCCTCTCTGGAGGGATTATCCAGAGATCTCAGATATTCAACACTTGAACGGATGGCAGTAATCGGAGAACGAAGGTCATGTGATATATTGGCATATATTTCGTCTCGCTCTTTTATAGTGCTCATCAGCTTTTGGTTGGACTCGTAAAGAGCACGGGATAGATCTTCAACTGATAATTCTGGCTTTTCAAAGGATTTTTTAGACATGGTCATTTTCCTTCCGGGATATTATGAGTATAGGAATCTGCTTTTGCAAAACGAAGAAGTTATGTGTTATGTGCATTATCCGCGTTTTAGCGTAAAACGATAACCTTTGCCATATAAGCTTTCTATGGCATTTTCAAGACCTGTATACAAGCCCAGTTTTTTACGAAGGCGACTTGTCAGTACCATGATAGAGCGTCTGTCTTCATCGACGTAGGCGTTGTATAGAGTGTTACCAATCTCTTCATAACCTATAGATTGACCAGCCTTGCTTGCGAGAAGCAGTAGCAGATCATATTCTTTATTGGACAGGGCTATCTCTTCTTCATAGTAGTAAGCCTTGTGCTTACGGGTATTGATATTTAGCGGTGTGAAATTGAGGATGCTGTCATCCTTGACTGTGGTGTTCTTTCGAATCTGCAACTGTATCCTGGCAGCAAGCTCGCCCAGACTGTAGGGCTTGACCATGTAGTCATCTGCACCGGACAGGAGCCCTTTTATCTTGTCGTCTTCAGAATCTTTTCCGGACAAGAAGATTACAGGACAGTGGCATAGATTTTTGATCTTTGGCAGTGCATCAAAACCATCAATCTCCGGCATCATTACATCAAGGATGATGCAATCAGGCTTATTTTTACTGATAGCATTCAGTGCGCTTTTGACATTATCAAATACCTGAACTGAGTATCCGGCATTTGTAAAATATTTTTTGTTGATCTGTAAAACGTCCAGGTCGTCATCAATGAAAAAAATGAGATTCATAGGAATTTCCTCTAATATTTTACTGACACTATTTATAAAATATGGTATAAAAAAAGAGTCTCTTTTGGTTGCTATTTCGATGGGACCAAAAGTATGAAAACAGTAGTATATAGCACTGTTTTGGACAAATAAAGCTGTCTTATATATTTTACGAAAACAGCAGGGAATAAGCAAGGTAATCGTTATGGGGTACAGGGAAAAAGTTAAAAATCTGTGGGAGGATCGTGAAAATCAAAAGCACTATATAAAGTGGCTTGCGTCATATTCCAAGCCTTATTATGGCAGAGTAATGCTTTTGATGCTGATCAGATTGTTTGGGGTATTTGCAGGGATCTACATGGCTATATTGTCTCAGAAAGCCATTGATGCTGCAGGTGATGGTTCTAATATACTCATTCCCCTTATTGGATATGTAATATTGATGATATTAATGCAAGGTGCGACCATTGTGTATTCATTGGTCAATACCATGCTTAATGAAAAATATGGATTTGGTATCAGAAAGCAGGTCTATGACAAGATCCTGGATTCTGTCTGGATGGATGTACAAAAATATCATACAGGTGATCTGATGACACGTATGACCAGTGATGCAGGTATCATTGCTGACGGTGTTGTATCAGTAGTTCCCAATATCATAATGCTTGCTGTAGAGCTTGTGGCTGTATTTATTACGCTTTACTCATATTCACCATTTTTAGCTATATCAGCGCTGTGCATGGCGCCTCTTGCAGTTGTACTTAGTTTTGTTCTGGGAAGGATACTTAAGAGGATACAGGTCAAGGTACAGGAGTCAGAAACGGCCTACAGGTCATTTATTCAGGAAAGTATTGCCAATATCCTTATAGTTAAGGCTTTTTCTAATGAGGAGCGATTTTCTGACAATCTTGTAGAACTTAGAGAAGAACGTTTCAGATGGGTCTGGAAAAAGAGTAAAGTCTCTCTCGGATCATCTGTTGTAATAGGAATAGCTTTTCAGCTAGGATATATCCTGGCTTTTGGTTATGGCGTGTACCAGATTTCTTTGGGGCTTATTACTTATGGTACTATGACTGTTTTCCTTACTCTTTTTAACAGGGTCATGTCTCCTGTAATAGAGCTTGCTTCACAGCTTCCTAGAGTGGTTGCAATAATTGCTTCTGCAGGCCGAGTTATGGAGATTGGAAATCTTAAGATAGAAGATCGAAAGGGAACTGGTAATATTGGCGGCAATGTTGGAATCAGAGCCAAGGGTATATCTTTTGGTTATAACAAAGATATAGTTATAAAAGACAGTTCTTTTGATATTAAACCAGGAGAATTTGTTGCAATCGTAGGTGATTCCGGTATCGGCAAAACTACGCTCATAAGGCTTCTATTAGGCTTTGTCAATGCCGGAAGTGGAGATATCACTTACTATGATAGGGATGGACATACAGTTGGGATCAATGCTGATATCAGAAATATAGTGTCCTATGTGCCGCAGGGCAATACTCTTTTTTCAGGAACCATCAGGAGAAATCTTCTTATGGGATGTCCTGAGGCCAGTGAAGAAGAGATCAATGAAGCTCTTAAAATGGCTGATTGTCTGTCATTTATCTCAGAGATGCCTGATGGAATTGACACTGTGATAGGAGAGAGAGGTACCGGCTTATCAGAGGGACAGGCACAGCGAATTGCCATTGCCAGAGCATTTATCAGAAAGTCGCCATTCCTTCTTATGGATGAGGCAACATCTGCACTTGATGAGAGAACAGAGCTCAAGGTCATAGACGGGCTTCGAAATATTACTCCGAAACCAACCTGTTTATTCATTACTCACAGGCGCAGTGTACTTAAGTATTGTGATAGGCAGCTTAGGATCAGTGATGGACATATATATGAGGAAACGATTTCGGATGCTGTTATAGATAATAGTAATATCTGAGCATTATTTTGAAATAAAAAATCGGTTTTTTATAGATAAAAAATGATAAAATGTGATGGAATTGTGAACTTATTTATGCTATATTTTTAGTGATAAATTTTTTAGGGGATATATCAGGGGGATAAAGTATGAAGAAGGTCTTATTAGTTGCGTCTTCTGGTGGGCACATGGAGGAACTTACCAGATTACACAATCTCACAGCCAAGTATGATTGTTGCTGGGTCACTGAGAAAAATGACTTCCAAAAGTATGGGAAAGCTGAAGAAGTACAATATTATGTACCTCAGATGAATCGTAGAGAGGTATTATTTTTCTTTAAATTCATATATCTGGTTTTCCGCTCATTATTTATTTTATTTAAAGAAAATCCAGATTGTGTAATTTCTACCGGTGCATTAATATCATATCCGTTTTGCAGAATTGCTAAGGCCATGGGCAAAAAAGTCATCTTTATAGAGTCTTTTGCGCGTGTTAATGAATTATCACTTACAGGAAGACTTTTGTATAACCATGTAAGTATGTTTATAGTTCAGTGGCCTGAGATTGCCAAGAAATATGACAAGGCAATTGTGGGAGGTGGTATTTTTTGATCTTTGTTACCGTAGGAACACAAAAATTTCAGATGAACAGGTTGATGAAGCAGATCGAGAAGATGGCAGAGAATATGCCGCAGGAGCGATTTGTTATTCAGTATGGCAACTGTACTTATGTACCAAAGCATTGTGAGACTTATCAATTTATGGATAGACCACAATTTGAGCAGTGCGTTTCAGAATGTTCAGTTCTTATCACACATGGTGGGGTTGGTACCATAATGTCAGGAATCAGAGCCGGTAAGCCTGTAGTAGTAGTGCCTAGAAGGCGCCAGTATGGTGAGCATGTCGATGATCATCAGATAGAAGCAGCCAGAGCGCTTAGTGCGCATAAATGCCTTGTAATCTGTATGAACACAGAGTTTCTCGGATATATAATCGATCATATTTCGGAATATGTTTTCAACAGGTATGAGGAGCCTGATAAAAAGGTTGAAGATCTGGTACTTGGATTTATCGAGTCACCTGAGCCTGCAAAGGATAAGACTCCATGTTTTTTAAAATTTATCAGGAAAAAGAAACAAGCTGCTGAAATACCGCAGGCAATCAAACAAATATAGTCAATAAAGCTGTGAAGATAAGGCTAGTACTTATTTTCATGGCTTTTTTATTACTATTAAATGGCACATTGCTCGTTATTTTTTCAATATTTTTTTACTGCAGAAATACAAAAATCTATAGATAATTCGCTTGGTTTTATATAAAATACTTTTGTGTAGAAAAAAGATAGCGAGGGGATTTTATGTATTATTACAAATTATATGGTCAGATAATCGAGAGTGATGTCAGTTTCAGGCAATTAGAGCTCTCAGATGACCATAATGCTTCTATTACCATTCATAGTGGTGCTATTCCAGAAGATATAAGAGATAAAGAAAATACCTGCAATTTCGGTGACAGCTATAGTTGGCTCTCGAACAGGACCTGTTATCTTGTGATAAAAAATGGTAATGAGATCATATATGAACTAAAGCCTGGCAAAAAACATGCCTATATGCTCTCATTTATCCTTGGCTATGGAATTGCAATGCTGCACATGCAAAGAGGCGAGATTTCAATCCATTGTTCAGCACTTTCATTCAATGATAAAGCTATTCTGGTAGCAGGGAAAAGTGGCAGCGGTAAATCAACTGTAACAACAGCTCTTATTGCTAAAGGCTGCAAACTGATGGCAGATGATATGGCTGTTATACAGATAAATGAAGCATCTGCAATTGCATATCCTGCATTTCCGTATCAAAAGCTATGTAGAGATGCGGCATTGGCTAATGGATACGACTTGGACCAACTTATATATATTGATGAAGAGAAAGATAAATTTCTTATTCCTTTTGAAGATGATTTTTCAACTTCAGGAAAAGAAATTGCTGCAATGTTTATTCTCATGGGAGAAGTAAATTCTAAAGAAGTGGTCACGCAGCAGATAAAAGGCATAGCAAAGATACCAGCACTTGCGGACAACCTGTTTTTAAAAGCTTTGATGAAAGACGAGCGCTTCAAAGGTGTCTGCGGACAGAGTTGTGTAAAAGCTGCTGACAAGTTCCCTATATATGCCATAGGTCGCCCGGCTGGAGTGAACACGGTAGATATAGTACGAGACTTCGTAATAGATAACATCAACTAATAAAAAATAATATCAAGATCCTAAAATAGTTATATAGTTGAAAAAATTTGAGTAGAAAATGAGGACTTATTAATGTAGAATATATGAAGTTGTAGATAGCCTGGTGTGGTCAATGACTATATATGGCTGAAACTACGATGAAATCAGCTACTGGAGAAATTGAAGAGTGGCTGATATTTCCTTATTAGGGGAGTCTTTATTTTTTAGGATTTTGGAGGAGAGTATGAATCAAAAGCAAAAGGGGATTCAGACCTATGGTTTGTGGCTATTAGATATCATATGTATTTTCAGTACATATCAGATAGCTACTTTGCTTCGTTTTAATTCCAACAATGATTGGGGTAACCGAAGCCTTCACTATATGGTGGTTGTTATTTTTATTCTGTTTAGCACATTGTATAGTTTCTTCAGAGATTGGAATGGCAATTTCATGAAGAGAGGATACTTTGATGAATTTATTGCTATCACCAAGTATATTGTTGTAATGTTTGCAGTTTCACTGACAACAGTATTCTTTCTGCAGTGGGCATATATCTTGTCCCGTATAGTTATCATCAATTTTGCATGGATGAATTTTCTGATGACTTATATTGTTCATCAGTTATATAAGAAGTTTCTGCTTAAAATATATGACAATGAGATGCTGGCATCCCAGGTAGTCGTTGTTGCAGAAAAAGAGCTTATGCAGAGCACGATAGAGCAGCTTCTTGATCAGACCAAGGATCAGAGCTATCACATTGTAGGTGCAGCATATGCTGATGTCAAAGAAGTTGATACAACATCTGCACCTGAACAGATCCATGGTGTTCCGGTATTTGCAGGATACAAGAATCTTACAGAGAAGATGATCACACTTCCTTTTGATGAAGTATTTATCAATGCGCCTACACTGCCTAGAGAATATATCTCACCTATGATCAAGGGCTTTAAGGAGATGGGTGTTACCTGTCATTACAGTCTTGATATACCTGAATTTGGTGATTCCAGTAAGGCAGGAATGTTTGGTACCTACAACGTAATATCTTACGTAGGACCTGAATACAGTTATAAAAAGATGTTTGTAAAACGTCTTATAGATATACTCGGAGCACTGGTTGGACTGTTCTTTACAGTGATCATCACTATATTCCTTGCTCCTGCTATCTGGCTTGAGGACAGAGGACCTATCTTCTTCTCACAGGTCAGAGTTGGTAAAAATGGACGTAGATTCAGAATCTACAAGTTCCGTTCTATGTACAGGGATGCTGAGGACAGACTTAAAGATCTTCAGAGCCAGAACGAGATGAGTGGTCTGATGTTCAAGATGGAAAATGATCCTAGAGTTACCAAGGTGGGCAAGTTCATCAGAAAGACAAGTCTTGATGAATTTCCTCAGTTCCTCAATATATTAAAGGGTGATATGAGCCTTGTAGGAACAAGACCACCGACAGAGAAAGAGTTTGAACAGTACAATGAACACTACCGTCGTCGTATCAGTATGACTCCTGGTCTTACAGGTATGTGGCAGGTTAGTGGTAGAAGTGATATTGAAGATTTTGATGAAGTCGTAAAGCTTGACCTTGAGTACATTGATAACTGGAGTCTCAAGCTGGATTTCAAGATTTTGTTTATGACAGTTGGAGCAGTATTTGCTTCTAAAGGTGCTAAATAATCAAGGGGGATTGATTTTTTTAATGGGCAAATCGGGACTGATATCTTATAGTAAAGCAGTGGCAATATTTGGCGTTATAATATACCATCTTTGTCTTGGATACTTGGCAGTTCCATCGATCGTAAAAACAGCTTCAGGTTTTGGAGGAGCTGGGGTACATATATTTATTTTTTGTTCAGGTTTTGGTTTAATGGTTTCCTATATTAGGAAACCATTAAATTTTATAGATTTTATAAAAAGAAGATTTTTAAAAATATATGTCCCATACATAATAGTTGTACTTGTTGCTTTTTGTATTCCGGCGTTGTTTCCTACTGCAAGGAATAGGGTACTGGTATTATTCAGTCATGTGTTTCTTTTTAAGATGTTTGACCCATCTCTGCTAGATACATTTGGAGGACAGTTTTGGTATATCTCTACTATCATTCAGTTTTATCTGGTGTTTATCCTGCTTGCCAAGATAATTGATAAGCTTGGGCAAAAGAAGTATCTGATCATTTGCTGCTGCATCAGCTTTTTGTGGGCACTTATGATCTATCTGCTTGGCATGAATGAAAACAGAGCTTTAACAAATTTCTTTTTGCAATACCTATGGGAATTTGCAATGGGAATGATGATCGCCAGAGAGTATAGTGATACCGGTGAGATCAGATTTGAAAAGATAGGGTTCTTGCCACTACTACTCATTATCATCGCATCCTTTGGAATCTATTCAGTGATGAGCTTTGTGGGTGGACCTGGTAAGAGCTTCAATGATCCATTTAGCTTTGCTGCAATCTTTGGTATAGCGATTCTTCTATATAAACTAAATTTTTTCACTGGCTTTATGGAGTTTACTTCAAAGATTTCCTATGAAATGTATCTGCTTCATATTTTTGTATTTAAGATTTTCTTTATAGCATTAAAAGGTTTGCTTCCACAAACCGTGATGGTGTTGATTTCAATGGCTGGTATATATGTACTGTCTTATTTGTATAACAGATTGTGTAGACTTGTATTTGGCAGGCGTTGAAGGGCTAGACAGTGTGCTGTTTCATTCATGTATAAGTGATTTTGTTTAAGATGAGCAAGACGGCGCACTGAAAAGATGAATAATTATATTAACGAGAGGTTCTCATTAACTATTTTGTTATGAGAATCTCTTTTTTATGATGCAAAAATGCAGTTTTTCCCGCAACACAGTCATTTTTACCGAAGTTAAAATCAAGAATTTGTGAAATATTTTAGATAAATGCAAAATATATTGATTTATCAAGTATTTAGCGCTGTTAGAATAGTTTCTTTACCGCATTGACTTTTAGATAAGATGATAATAGAATAGAAAAAGCTAAAGTAATTTACAAAAAAATAAATTTCTAAAGTATTAGAAGGATAGGAAAAGTTCATGGGGCGTAAAAAACTTCAAAAGTTATTATCACTTGGTCTGATGATGTCAATGATGGTTACAACTGCAGTTGGAGGTTCTACAACTGCGCTTGCTTCTGATGCAAGCTCTGTTGCAAGCAGTGAAGCTTCTGACTTGGATGATGCTGCACAGGAAAGTTCTGAAGTGGCAACTGAGTCTGCAGAAGAGACTGACGAAACAGAGAATGAAGCTGAGTCTACAGAAGAGACTGGTGAAACAGAAGATGAAGCTGAGACATCAGAAACATCTGAAGAATATGTTAGTGAGCGCATATCTACTAACTATTCTGTTATCAGCAGTGGTTATACTATGTCAAAGTATGCAGGCGAAGACATGTTTTTCCCTGTATCTGAAAATGTAACATCTGGAGAGGAACATCTTTCAACTGATGTGAAAGATTATACTGAGAGCAGCCAGGTACTTGATCTGACAATTGATGATACAGTAACGCTGTCAATTGATGTTCCTAGCGATGGGTTATATTTCCTGGAATATGATTATCTATCTTATGATGAATCAATTCTTCCAATTGAACTCTCTATGATGATCGATGGAGAGTATCCATTTTATGAATGCAGAAATATCGAACTGGAGACTATCTGGGTACCGGATGAAGAACCTTCCTATGACAGATATGGCAACGAAGTTGTCACAGTTCCAAATAAAGATATCAAATGGCTGAGCACATACCTGTACGATTCAAGTTATCGTCACAGTGCGCCACTTATGCTTGAGCTTACAGCCGGAGAGCATGAGATCAGCCTGGAAGTAGGAGAGGGAACTTTCCTTCTGGGTGGTTTAAGGCTTGTAGCACCATTTGAAACAGAGAGCTACACAGGCAGTGAGGTTGCTGAAGGCGATGCTCTTATCACACTGCAGGGTGAAGATTTTACATCAGCTAATGACTCATCAATACATGGAGTTGTTGAGTATGATACAAGTCTTTTACCTTACGAAGTATCAGATACAGTACTTAATACAATTGATTCTGATTCTTTTGATACAGCAGGTCAGAGAGTCAGCTACGAGTTTGAAGCACCGGCTGATGGTTATTACTATGTAGCACTTAATTACAGACAGTCTGAAAAAACAGATTTCCCTGTATTCGTTGATGTAAGAGTAGATGGAACCATTCCAAATGAAGCATTTGAGAATTATCCTCTTGCATACACAACTAAGTATAAGACTAGCACACTGGTTGATGAAGATGGAAACAAATTAAGCGTATACCTTGAAGAGGGTGTCCATGAAATCTCATTTACTATAAGTATGGATCCTATTTCATATGTAATGGATGAACTGGATGTGATCATGTCTGAGGTCAATGACCTGGCACTTGAGATCACCAAGGTAGCTGGTACTAATTCTGATAAGTATAGAGACTTAAAGCTTTCAAGATATATACCTGATCTTGAAGAAACACTTTATGACTATGCTACAAGACTTCGCGAGCTTGAGTCTTCAGCACTTGTATATAGTGACAGTGATAAGACAGTAGCTGTTATGTCATCAATGCTGATTGCAGCAACGCAGCTGGAAAGTCTTGCTGACAGTCCTGATGAGATCCCATATCGTATCAGTGAGCTTTCAACAAGTACTAACTCAGTCAACCATTATCTTGCTACAACAGTTGATAATCTTATTGCCAACGATCTTGCTATTGATCGTGTATACATCTATCAGGAAGATGCAACACTTCCAAAGAAGCCAAATATCTTTGTTTCCTGCTGGATGAATATTAAGAGATTCATAGCTTCCTTTACAGAAAAAGCTTACTCAACAAGCAATACTGATCCTGAACATCTTCAGGTATGGGTAAACCGCTCAAGCCAGTATGTTCAGATCATGCAGAAGATGATCGATGAGTACTTTACACCAGAGACTGGCATAGAGGTTGATATCAGTATCATGCCAGATCAGTACAAGCTGGTATTGTCCAATTCATCTGGCAATGCTCCGGATGTGGCGACAGGTATCAACTACACAATTCCATATGAGCTGGCGGTAAGAGGTGCTCTGGTAGATATGGCACAGTTCGATGACTTCCAGGAAGTAGCTGCTCCATATGAACCGGGTTACTTCATGACAGGTACTATCGGTGATAGTGTTTATTCAATGCCTGAGACTACCAACTTCTGGGTATTGTTCTATAGAACAGATACAATGGAAAAACTTGGTCTTGAGATACCTCAGACTATGGATGATGTAATAGATATGCTTCCTGATCTGCAGATGAGAGGTCTTAACTTCTATTATCCAACAGCAGGAATGACACTTATGAGAAACTTCCATGGTACAACACCACTTATCATGCAGAATGGTGGTTCACTGTACTACACAACAGCTTCACAGGGTACAGCATTTGGCTCTGAAGCTTCTGTAACAGGATTTACACAGCTCACAGATCTCTTTACTCTCTATGATCTGCCGGTAAATATTGATAATTTCTACCAGCACTTTAGAAACGGAGATCTTCCTATAGGAATAGCTGATTTTGCTACATATAACATGATGGTCAATGCAGCTCCTGAGCTTGCAAGCTCATGGGAGATAGCTCTTGCACCTGGAACACTTCAGGAAGATGGCACTATTGACAGAAGCACCTGCGGATGCGCTGAGAGTACAGTAATCTTTAAGAGTGATTCTGAGAGAGAAGCAAAAGCCTGGGAATTTATCAAATGGTGGTCCAGCACAGAAGTGCAGGCTGAGTTTGGTCAGACTATCCAGATCACTTATGGTGATGAGTACATGTGGCCAACAGCCAATATGGAAGCATTTGCTCAGCTTCCTTGGGATACAGCAGACAAGGAAGTTATAGAAGAATTTGCTAAAAACGTTAAGGATATCGCGAGAGTACCTGGTACATATCTTCTCGAAAGAGAGATGAGTAACGCGTTCAATGACATAGTTGTAAATGGTGAGAATGAGCAGACTCGTATAGATGAAGCTGTCAAGACCATTAACAGAGAGTTTGAGCGTAAGCTTGAAGAGTTTGGATATAACGACGATCAGGGCAATGTTCTCGAGGAATACGAAATTCCTACATATGAGAGCGAATGCGAATTACTTGGTAGATAATAGCGAATATCATTCCAGAGAGCTGTCATGGTAGCTTAGTGACATGGCAGCCCACTGGTAACGGAAATGGAGCTTAGATATGACTAATAAAGCAGTGGCTACCAAAAGGCCAAATAAAATAGCCAAGCGAAATAACAACAAGAACGGATATTTCTTCATGGCACCTTATGCCATCGTATTTACAATATTCATTCTGATCCCTGTTGTGCTGGCTGTAATTCTTTCATTTACAAACTTTAATGCAATCGAATTTCCAAGCCCGGTTGGATTCCTTAACTACATAACACTTATTACAAGTGATGAAGTGTTCATGCAGTATGTACTTCCAAATACAGTTGTTTATGCAGTAGTAGTCGGAATTGGAGGATATGTACTTTCCTTTATCCTTGCCTGGGCATTATGTAACCTGACCAAGCTTCCAAGAACAATTTTTGCACTTATCCTGTATTCACCTAGTATGACAACAGGTGTAGCAATGACAGTACTTTGGAAGGTTATCTTTTCAGGTGACCAGACAGGACTTCTTAATAGCTGGCTGATCAACCTGGGAATCATTACAGATCCTATCATATGGCTGGTAAATACCAATTACCTGTTGCCAATCGTTATCATCATTGGTCTGTGGTCATCAATGGGTATCGGATTTTTGTCTATGATAGCCGGAATACTTAACTCTGATGAGTCACTGTATGAGGCAGCTGCTATCGATGGTGTCAGAAACAGATTTCAGGAAATGATCTATATCACAATTCCTCAGATGAAACCACAGATGCTCTTTGCAGCAGTTATGTCCATTGTCGGAGCTTTTCAGAATGGTATGATTTCAACACTTCTTACAGGAAACCCTTCACCTGGATATGCAGCCCAGCTGATAGTTAACCATATTGAAGACTATGGTTTCCAGAGATATGAAATGGGTTATGCAGCAGCAGTTTCAGTTGTGCTCCTGCTTATAGTACAGCTCTTCTCAAGAGGTGCTAACTCACTTCTTACTGATAAAGATGTATATTAAAACGCAAAAGTAAAGGGGTAAACACAATGGCATATCATGGTAAAAGAATAAACCCATCCAGATTTGAAAAGGGGCAGCTAAAGATCATAATCATTCTTCTTCCGCTGGTAATTTTCATGGCACTGCCAATCATATTTATTGCAAACCATGCCTTTAAACCAATGGATGAGCTTTTCGCTTTCCCACCAACATTTTTTGTAAAAAATCCAACGCTTGAAAACTTTACCAAGCTGATCAAATTCAGTCGTACATCAGGCGTGCCGATGAGCAGATACATCTTCAACAGCCTTATAGTTACTGTTTTGACTGTTGGATTATCACTGTTTTTCACAACCTGTGCAGCATTTGCTCTTTCCAAGATCAGATTCAAAGGAAGAGACACAATGCTTCAGATAAACCAGTTAGCGATCATGTTCGTAGCAACAGCAGTTCTGATCCCAAGATACCTTGTAATATGCAAGATGGGTATGATCGATACAGTGTGGGCGCATGTACTTCCACTTATCGCTTATCCTGTAGCACTGTTTTTGGTAAAACAGTTCGTGGAACAGGTTCCGGATTCACTTATTGAAGCAGCTTACATGGATGGCGCTACTGATTTTCAGGTTTATCGCAAGATCATCATTCCTATGATCAAGCCTGCTATTGCAACAGCAGCAATACTTGTTTTCCAGCAGGTATGGACCAACATGGAGACATCAAACTATTACATTAACGATGACAGCATGAAGACACTTACCTTCTATATGAACTCACTTGTTAATGCTAATAACACGGTATCTGGACAGGGTATGGCAGCAGCGGCTTCACTTATTTTGTTTTTACCTAACCTGATACTATTTATCATCCTGCAGAACAGCGTTATGAATACAATGGCTAACTCAGGTATCAAGTAAGGAGCGATAGAGGGTTTTATGAGAAAAGTAAGAAACATCTTAAAAAAGACTGTTATGTCCATAGGCCTTTCAGCTTTTATATGTGCCTTGGGGTTTGGCAGTATTACTGCGCAGGCTGAGACTCCGTATAAAACATACACTGTTGACGGATACGGCTCAGTTCAGGAAACGCAGACAGCATATCTGGCATATGAGACCATTACCAAATTTGGAGATAAGTTCCTTTCAAGTCCAAGTGATCTGTTTGTTACAGATGATGGTGAAATCTATGTTGCAGATACAGGCAATGCAAGAATTGTCGTTGGGGATATCGAAGGAAATGAGATAAAGACTATCGGAGAGGGAACACTTGTAACTCCAAAGGGCGTATTTGTAACAGATGACAAGCATGTCTATGTAGCAGACAGAGACGCTCAGGCTGTATTTGAGTTTGATCCTGATGGAACTTTATTAAATACATATACCAAGCCTACAAGCCCATTATACGGCGATGACTTGACCTTCCTGCCAATCAAGCTTGTAGTAAATGATGCAGGCATCATGTATGTCATCTGCGAATCCAATACTAACGGTATTGTAGAAATATCACCGGCAGAGGGCGGTACATTCCTTGGATATTTTGGAACTAACTTTGCATCAACTTCTTTCCAGACCATCCTGTACAGAGCAATCCTTACAGATGAGCAGAGAGCCAAGATGGTAAGTAATATTCCTGCAACACCGGATAATCTTGGAATTGATGCCAAAGGTCTTATTTATACAGTCACAAGAGGTGATGAAGAAAATTCACTTAAGAGACTGAATATTGCAGGTACCAATCTTATAGAGAGTATTGAGAGAGGTCCTGATATTCCGGCAGCAGTTGCAGCAGGTAATCATGACAACGTATATGTTGCAGATCAGCAGGGCTATATCTATGAATACAACAACGAAGGCGAATTGATCTATGTATTTGGTGGTCTTGATGACGGTACACAGCGAGTAGGTCTTTCAACTCTTGTTACAGCTATCAATGTAGATACAGAAGACAGGATATATGTCCTTGATTCAGATAAATGTCAGATCCAGGTTTATGAGCCGACAGAGTTTACAAGTCTTCTTCATGAAGCACTGTATCTCTATTCCAAGGGTAGATACACAGAGTCCAAGACTCCTCTTGAAGAAGTGCTCAAGATGAACAGCATGTTTGACTATGCCAATAAGGCTATGGGCAGAGCTTATTTCCAGGAAGAAAACTATGAAATGGCTCTTAAATATGCCAAGCTTGCCAAAGACTATGAAGGATACTCAGATGCATTCTGGGAAGTTCGTAATCAGTGGTTAAAGAAAAATATTGTAACTGCAATACTTCTGATCGTTGGCCTATGGATACTGATCAAGGTAATAAAGCTCCTTGATGCTAAAAAGGGTATATTGAGCGGCGTTCGCAGTTTCTGGGAAAAGAAGAAGGAAAACAGGTTCATTTCAAACCTTGTTTATACTAAATATTTCATGAAGCACCCATTTGACGGTTCTTATGGAATCGCCAGAGAGGGCAGGGCTTCCTGGAGTGTAGCAACATTTATGCTTGTGATCTTTATTGTAGAGTTTGTCATAAACAAATATTTATGCGGATTCCTGCAAAAGACTATAAGAGAAGGCAGATACGAGATCTTCTCTGATATAGGAATGATACTGCTGGCAGTAATTGCGATCACAGCTTGTAACTATCTGGTCTGCACTATCAACGATGGTGAAGCTACAGTTAAAAAGATATACACATATCTGTGCTATAGCCTTAGACCATATATTATTTTGACACCTGTAATATTTATACTGTCACATGTACTTACTAATAATGAGCAGTTCCTGATCACAATGTGCCAGATAGTAATGGTTGTCTGGGTATTGGTACTCCTTGTTATTGCAATCAAAGAAGTTAATGACTATACACCTGGTGAGACATTTAAGGTCATCTGCCTTACAATATTCACCATTTTGATACTGGCATTACTTATATTTATTGTTTATGTACTCTGGGCTCAGGTATTTGAATTCATCAGTGCATTATTCGGAGAGGTGGTGTATAGAATTGGGTATTAATATAAAAAGAGCTGTTTTAAGTATGATGGCAGCTGCAGTAATAACAACATCACTGCCTTCCATGACTGTTTTTGCAACTGATGGTGAAACACTTGAGGTAGCTACAGCTGAAACAGACAGCACAACAACTACTGAATCTGCTGAGACAGATCAGGGAGCCGCAGCAAACGGTGAGACAGTAACAGAAGATGGTGAAGTAGTAATGGAAGGCGCTCTTGGCGAGATTGACGAGTCAGAGTGGATCACTATCAAAGATTATGAAAAAGTAGCTGAGAGTGATAATTACATCATGTATTACTATGAGCCAAGACTCTCTGTCATTCTTGAAAATAAAGAGACAGGAGCACTTATAGAATCAACTCTTAGCGATGAGATGGATGATGGATATTCCAACGCAACATGGAATGGATATATGAAATCCGGAATCGTCATCTCTGCTATAAAAGGTACAACTAATACATATCAGGTTGATGTAAATACAGTTTCTAACACTATAGAGACAACATACCTTGATAATGGAATATCTGCCAAAGTGTTCTGGCCTGAGTATGGTTTTGGCCTTACTCTCAATGTAACACTTGAGGGAGACGAGCTTGTAGCCAATGTTCCAGATGATTCCATTACTGAGACAAAAGATGGAATCTATATTTCAACAGTAAGTGTTTTCCCGTTTATGGGATACACATTCCTTGATGACAAGGAAGGATACATGCTGATCCCTGATGGAAACGGAGCTCTTATCTACCTTGATAACAAAGAAGGCCGTTATTCCACAGGCTTTTCACAGATGATATATGGTACAGATGCTGGTTTTACAGATAGCTCAACAGCCAATTATCTGTGGGAGAAATACGATACAGTTGTTGACGTAAATAACGTTCTGGCTCCTGTATTCGGAATGGCACATACAGATGATAACCTGGGGTATCTTGCGATAGTTGAATCAGGAGAAAAACGTGCAAGCATAGAAGCGCATCCAAATGGGGTAATGGTCAACTACAACAGGTGCTTTGCCAAGTTCAAGCTGCGTGATATATACACTCAGCCGCTGAATCAGTCCAACTCTGGAACAATGACCAGCGTCGAGCAGGACAGAGTGCATGAAGATCTCCAGGTTAGATATATACTTCTTGATGGCGAAGATGCAGATTACTCAGGCATGGCAGTTGCCTATAGAAACTACCTGCTGGAAAATAATCTGGTACAGCCAAAAGACAGTGCTTATAACACAAGAGTAGATTTTCTTGGAAGTGACCGCGAAGAGTTCCTGATGGGAACCAAGGCAGTTACCATGACAACAGTTGATGATATTGAAGAGATATATGATGATCTTCAGGCTGCAGGTATTTCCTCTATGTTCTCCGTTTACAAGGGATGGCAGAAGGGCGGTATCTACAATACTCCTATAAATAAGTACAAGGCTGACAGTTCAATTGGTTCAACTTCTAGCCTCACAGATCTCATCAGTTCTTCCGAGGAAGAAGGTTATCATCTGTATCTGTACAACAATGCTTTGGAAGTTAATGCCAAGACCAATACTACAACATTTAATGTTGTAAAAAAGGTCAATAAGAGAACATTGAAGATAGAAGATAATGGTCAGGTTTATAATCTTTTCTATTATCTGATGCCTACAAAGATACAAAAGACACTTAGCAAATTTGTTTCATCCTATACAGATAAAGGTGTAGATAATCTGGCACTGGCAGGCATTACTAATGAGATCTTTTCATACAGCTCTCAGGGAAGCTACTATGACAGAAACTATACAGCATCTCTGATAGAAGAGACTGTAGCTTCAATTGATAGCGAAACTGATCTTGTAATGGAGCAGCCTTTTGCATATCTGTGGGATTACACAGATGCATTTCTGGATATGCCTCTTGGCTCATCTGATTATATGTATGTAGATGAAGAAGTTCCATTTTTATCAATGGTACTAAAGGGCATTGTTCCTATGTATTCAGACTATGTCAACTTTGAAGCCAATAAGACAGAGTTCTTCCTTCAGATGGTTGAATCAGGTGTTTACCCTTCATTCTATGTGACCAAGGAAAATTCATCAGCACTTATTTATACAAGGTCTTCAAACCTATACACTACTGAGTACACAACTTATAGAGATACGATCATTGCATATGACTCTGAACTTAGAGCTATTGCTGAGCAGGTTGAAGGTTCTTACATAATAGATCATGAAAAAGATGATAGTGGAGTTACCAAAGTAACCTATGATAACGGTGTTGTGATTTATGTAAATTATTCAGATAGTGATGCAACAGTTGATGGAGTCAAGGTTGAGGCTCTGTCATATGTGGTAAAGGCAGATTGAATCAAGAGCTTATAAGAGTGGTGCTATCACCACTCTATAAGAAATCAAGAAAGGTTGATTTTTACTATGGAAACTTCTATTGGTCGTAAGAGGCTGACAAAAGAAGAAAAAGCAAAACTTAAAAAGATAAAGCCTGGCAGACTTGCTAAAAGAGAAGCCATTACTGGTGTGATATTCATTTTGCCATGGATAATAGGGGCTTTGGTTTTTCTTGCATATCCGCTTATAACATCATTTTGGTATGCACTTAATAATATTCGTATAACACCTATTGGTAAGGTATTTACATTTGTAGGACACGGCAATTTTACCGAGATACTGCTTGCTGATGCGGATTTCCCGACACAGCTCATTGAGTATCTTGCATCAACAATCCTTTCAGTGCCTGTCATCGTTGTATTTGCACTTATAATTGCAATGATGCTCAATGAAAAGATCAAGGCCAGAGGCTTCTTTAGAATGATATTCTTTATTCCGGTTATCATCGTAAGTGGTCCTATCCTTGGAATGTTGACAGAGCAGGGAGCGGGCAGCATCACAGCTATAGATACACAGGCTATTACCAGTGCCATCAGTTCTTTTTTACCAGGTCCTGTAGCAGAGCCTATTTCAGAGCTGTTTGAAAATATGATCATGATACTGTGGTACTCAGGAGTTCAGATATTGATATTCCTGTCAGGACTTCAGAAAATTGACCGTTCAATGTATGAAGCAGCACAGATTGATGGCGGTTCAGGTTGGGAATGTTTCTGGAAGATCACACTTCCTACTATCAAGCCTCTGATCCTGTTAAACTGCATCTACACAATAGTATTTATATCCAATAATGACCAGAATGAGATCATTGAGCTTATTAAGGCATCCATGTTCTCAGGTATTCAGGAAAAAGGTTACGGCTATGCTTCGGCTATGGCTTGGCTGTATTCAATAGTAGTACTTCTTCTTGTTGGCTTATTTGCACTGCTCTTTACAGCCCGTAAGGATGTCTACGAGAGACAGGTCAAGAAAGCTAAAAAGCAGATGAAGAAGGAAGAAAGAGAAGCAAGAAAGATAGAAAGGAGGAGCATCAGAAATGCCAAGAAGATTGAAAAGAGAAGAAAATCAGGCAGGTACAAGAGTTATGCAGGAAGCGATGACTAAAGAGAAAAAGATGAAAACTTCAAAAGCTGTCAGACCTTGGTATCAGGATCTGACCAAGGAAAAGGTACAGAGATTCTTATTTGGTTCAAAAGAAAAAGAAGGCTTTATCAAGATGTTCGTTATCTATGCCCTCCTTATCTGCATCGGTTTTATATACATATATCCGATCATGTACATGATCAGTAAGAGCTTCATGTCATTAGATGACCTTTTGGATTCATCTATCAGTTGGATCCCTAGCAGTATCAACATATCCAATTATGTGCAGGCAGCAAAGAGTATGGATTTCTGGAAGTCACTTCTGCAGAGCGTCCTGATAGCTGGAATTCCTACACTGTGTAATGTTGTATCCTGTTCACTTATAGGATATGGTCTTGCCAGATTTGATTTTCCATTTAAAAAGCTTGTGCTTGCCATAATCATTTTTACATTTGTATTACCAAGCCAGATCACTATGATCCCGACATACGTTATGTATTCCAACATGGGTATCCTCGGAACTCTGTGGTCATTTATCCTTCCATCACTTCTTGGAATGGGTATCAATGCACCAATATTTATACTCATTTTCTATCAGTTCTTTAAGCAGGTACCAAAAGTATTGATAGAGGCAGCGCAGATCGATGGAGCAGGCTATTTTAAATCATTCCTTCGCATCTCTCTGCCATCTGCAGCACCTGCGCTGATTACAGTTACACTGTTTTCATTTGTATGGTACTGGAATGAGTCATACCTCACAGAGATGTACGTGCACGGTGTTCTCACAAGCTCAGGTTGGACTACACTTGTTATCCAGCTGGATCAGTTTGCTGCCAACTATTCTTCCTACGCTACTACAGCAACTAACGCAGCAACCAGTCTAAACGAGTCCATCAGCATGGCTGGAACAATGCTTTCAATACTGCCACTACTGCTTATGTACTTTGTTCTTCAGAGATACTTCGTTGAAAGTATTGATAGAACAGGTATTACAGGTGAGTAATGCTTTATATGGTTATAATTAATGGAGTCAAAACTTATGTAGTTTTGGCTCTGTTTTTCTATATTCATGATGGGGCAAAACAGTTATACTATAAAAGGCAGGCGGGGTAACGGTTTGCTAGAAATAATGATATAAAAAGAAGGTTAGGTAATTATGAGAGGTTCGAAATTATGGTATGAAAAGCCTGCTGAAAACTGGAATCAGGCACTTCCATTTGGAAATGGAAGATTAGGGGGAATGGTCTTTGGGGTAGTTGACAGAGAGCATATTCAGTTAAATGAAGATTCAATATGGCTCGGTGGATATCAGAATAGAAATAATCCAAAGGCATTGGAGAATCTGCCACTTGTGAGAAAGCTCCTGATGGGCGGGGAGATTGCCAAAGCGGAAGAACTTTTGTCTACTGCATTTTGTGGAGTTCCTCAGGGAATGAAGCCGTATCAGACCCTTGGGGATATTGAGATTAATTGTTTTCATGAAAAATATGATGAATATAAAAGAGAACTGGATCTGAATACAGCAGTAGCTTCTGTAGAGTATCAGGTAGATGGGATACAGTTTGAAAGAAAAATATTCTCAAGTCATCCTGACAATTGTATTGTTGCAAGTTTTGAGGCTTCAGAAAGAGCTTCAATATCAATGGAAGTTCATGTTTCCAGGAATAGAAAAATAGCTGTTGATGCCAATTACCATGGCAGTGCAATGGGTGAGGCGCCTGTATGTAAGGAATATGAAGCGATAAAAAGATTGTCTGAGGATACTCTTTATCTATATGGACAACTAGGTGAAGGCGGCATGGATTTTGGAATCTGCGTCAAAGTGGTCGCAAATGGCGGAAGAGTGTACGTGCAGGATGAAAGAATCGTTGTCGAAAAGGCTGACAGCGTGCTGGTTTTTGTAAATGGCGGATCGTCTTTCAGATATGGTGAGTCTGATGAAAAGGATATAGTTTGTACGGGATTGGATAGTAGATATCGGGGAATCGCCAGTGGTTTATATGGAGAGGTGCTCAGTGCATCTCAAAAATCTTTTGACGAACTTCTACTAAGACATATTCAGGACTATCAGAGTCTATATAATAGGGTAAGGCTGAGTATAGGTAAATGTACTGGTACAGAGCTTCCGACGGATAAGAGGCTTGCTCAGATACGACAGTGTGATAAAGCGGGCAAGGCTAATGATGATTTGGAGCTGTACGAGCTCTATTTTAACTATGGCAGATATCTTATGATATCAGGCAGTAGACCGGGGTCACTGCCACTAAATCTCCAGGGCATATGGAATGACAGCTTCAGGCCTGCCTGGGATAGCAAGTATACTATTAATATCAATGCAGAGATGAATTACTGGCCTGCTGAGATATGTAATCTGTCAGAGTGCCATCTTCCTCTTTTTGACCTTATGAACAGGATGGAAGAGCATGGCAGAGAGACAGCGAAGTCTATGTATGGATGCCGCGGAGTGGTAGCTCATCACAATACTGATATATGGGGAGATACAGCACCGCAGGATCTTTGGATACCGGGAACTTTCTGGGTAATGGGATTTGCATGGCTTTCAACTCATATTTGGAAGCATTATGAATATACTTGTGACAAGGAGTTTTTGCAGAGTAATTATCATCTGATGCTTGAATCCTGTAGATTTTTCCTGGATTTTCTGATAGAGGATGAAGAAGGCTATCTTGTGACTTGCCCGTCAGTATCACCTGAGAATACGTACATCATTGATGCTGCCCATAAAGGCTGTAACGGAGTGGGAGTCACAATGGACAACATGATCCTGCGAGACTTGTTTGAGATGACGATCAAGGCAGCAAGGGTGCTTGATGCAGAGGATGAGGAGATTGCTCAGATAAAAGACTGTCTTGGAAAACTGCGCCCAACCCAGATTGGTAAGTATGGTCAGATCATGGAATGGAAGAAGGATTATGAGGAGGCAGAGCCAGGGCACAGGCATATATCTCATCTATATGGACTATTCCCTTCTGATCAGATATCAGAGTCTAAGACGCCGGAACTTGCCAGAGCTGCTTATAAGACCATAGAAAGAAGACTCTCAAACGGCGGTGGACACACCGGCTGGAGTATGGCATGGATCATTAACTTTTTTGCCAAGCTTCATGACGGACAGATGGCTCTTGAACATCTGGATAAGTTATTGGCCCACTCAACATTGGATAATATGTTTGATAATCATCCGCCATTTCAGATTGATGGTAATTTTGGAGCAACAGCGGCAATTGCCCACATGCTCCTAGAGAGTAGGGAAGGTGAAATCATACTTCTTCCGGCACTGCCTGAACAATGGAAGGATGGCTCAGTCAAAGGCCTTAAGGCAGTCGGCGGAGCTACAGTTGATATCAGCTGGAAGGATGGGAAACTTCTTGATTATGAGATCCATTGCGAAGGCGGATATAAAGGTAAAGTGGTAAAATGACCCTGGGGGACGGGGTTAGTGGGTCATTTTCGTGGGATTATGGAAACTCTTTATTAGCCTGGTTCTTAGAATTTATTTTTTGTATAAGTTGCAGCGATAATGGATTGCATGAGTCATCTTTTAAGCGTATAATAAAATTTGTTATTCGGTATGATATAAGTTCCACAGATAAAGAGGAGGAAAGACATGACTTACGAGAACCTTGTTAAAGAGGCAAAAAAGGCTGTTAAGACAGTCGATGGTAAGACAATCAAAGAGCACCTTGCTGTTGAGTTTGATATCGAAGGCAAGGGGGAAGGCGCTTTTTATGTAGAGTTTACAGAAAAGGGCGCAGAAGTTGAGCCATATGAATATTATGACCACGACTTTAGAGTTAGAACAAGCGGAGATGTTGCTCTGAAGGTACTTAGCGGAGAGCTTAATCCTGAAGAAGCACTTGCTGCCGGCCAGCTCTGTGTTGAAGGTAACACAGATAAGATAGCACTTCTTAAAAGTGTTGTAGCTCCTGCACCAGAAGCTCCTAAGGAAAAGAAGGCTCCTGCAAAAGCTGAAGCTAAAAAGCCTGTTCCAAAGAAGACAACCAAGAAGCCTGCTACAAAGAAGAAATAAAATGATTATTATAGAAAAGGTTTTGCAGAGAGAATCATCTTTGCAAAACCTTTTTTGTGTATTTACAGCGCTCTAATATCTATATCCTGTGAATAATTGATATTATTCCTGTCAAGGAATTCCATGAATCCTGGCAGTGCCTCTGGCTGCATTACAAGGTGTGGTTCATGAGCATCGCACCCTATTACAAACTTACATCCCATTTCAGATGCCATAGAGAAAAATCTGTCACTTGGATAATGGATACCGCGCTCAAATCCCAGCATATTGATTTCAAGTGGGATATCGTGTTCCAGTGAAAACTCGCATATTCTGCGGGTATGTTTCTGGAATATTTCTACAGGTCCGTCATAATTGATCAGGTCAGGATGTGCCAGATATGTAAAGTATCCGGTTGAAAGACCTTCAATTACAAGATCTACATATGCTTTAAGTCTGTCCTCAGAAGTTGTCTCTTCTCCTGAATAAAAACCCTCTATTTCATCAGGAACGTGATGCTGTCCCATGATTATATAATCAATAGGTCTTGCCTTAAGTTCTTCATGAAGCTTATCAAAATACTTTGGGTAATATTCTGTCTCCAGTCCGATCAGGATCTTGATCTGATCCTTGTATTCATCTCTCAGATTGACTAGTGTATCAACGTACTCATCTAACTGATCCATTCTCATACGCATTCCTGATACATATGAATCCGGATAAGGCTGAGGTGTGTGATCAGAAAAGCCCAGCACCTTGAAACCGTTTTGAATTGCACATTCTATATATTCTCTCTCTGTGCCTTTAGCATGCCCACATCTTGGGGTATGTGTGTGATAATTCTTATTCATTCTTAAACCTCTAACTCTTTCACAATAACAACAGAATATTATAACACTTATTTAGAAAAGAATTGTGAAATTAATATAAAAGAACATGACCCCTTGACCCCGTCCCCTGGGGTCATTTAGCAATCAGACATGGTGGTCAACGACTTGTTTGACAAAATAATAATCAAAGACTAAGATATAAAATGTTAGCGCAGGCTAACAGTATAATTATGAGGAGTGGTTTGATCATGTCGAAAGAAAATTTTCTAAAAGTATGCAATGTATATAAAGCATATGGTAGCGGTGATAACAGGCAGGAAGTATTAAGAGGAATGGACTTTACTGTAGCAAAAGGTGAGTTTTGCGTACTGCTTGGACCATCAGGATCTGGTAAATCTACACTTTTGAATATCATAGGGGGAATTGACAGTGCCGATGAAGGTTATATATCTATAGATGGCGACAAGCTCAAGGATATGGACGAAAAGGCACTTACCTGGTATAGAAGAAAACATCTTGGATATGTTTTTCAATTGTACAATCTGATTCCCAATCTTAATGTCAAAGAAAATATAGAAGTCGGAGCATATCTTTCTGATAATCCATTAGATATAGATGAATTATTAAAGACACTTGGTCTCTTTGAGCATCGTTATAAGCTCCCTAATCAGCTGTCAGGCGGTCAGCAGCAGAGGACATCAATTGGAAGAGCAATTGTCAAAAATCCCGATATCCTCTTGTGCGACGAGCCGACTGGAGCACTTGATTATAATACTTCAAAAGAAATCCTGAAGCTGATTGAGGACGTTAATCAGAAATACGGAAACACTGTTATCATGGTAACTCATAATGAGGCTATCCAGCATATGGCAGACCATACCATCAAGCTTCGCGATGGTCAGGTGAGAAAAAATATTATAAATGAAAATAAGATCAGTGCGACTGACCTTGACTGGTAAGGAGGTCAGTTATGAGAAATCCGCTTATAAAAAGACTTCCAAGAGAATTGAAAGGTGATTTTAGAAAATATCTGGTTTTATTTTTACTTCTGACCCTGACTATAGGATTTGTATCAGGAATGTTCGTTGCAAATGATAGCATGCTCATAGCTGCAGCCGATGCGCTCGTAGAAAATAATGTTGAGGATGGACATTTTGATCTTGATGGAAAGCCTACAGACAAGCTGAAAGAAGCGATAGAAGATGAAGGTGTAAGTCTGTACGAGCAGTTTTACAAAGAGCTTGAGGAAGATGTTGACGGCGATGGCGATCCTGAAGCTGATATCAGAGTTTTTATAGTGAGACAACAGGTGAATACAGCTTGCCTCATGTATGGCAAGATGCCTGAAAATAATAATGAAATAGCTATCGACAGGATGCATGCTGATAACAGAGGTATCAAAGTCGGAGATGAGATCATGATTGGTGATACCAAAATGACTGTTTCAGGCCTGGTAGCTTCTTCTGATTATAGTACTTTATTTCAGGACAATTCAGCTGTCATGTTTGATGCACTTACCTTCAACATTGGTTTCGTGACCAGGGATGCGTACGATCAGTTGGATGCAAAAGAGATATACCAGTATGCCTATAAGTATGATTCAGCACCTGCTGATGAAGAAGAGGAAAAGGAAAAAGCAGATGATCTTATGACTAAGATCGCAGTACTTGCAGCTACAGGCACTCTTTTTACAGATGAAGATGAAGCAAAAGAGTTTGCAGATGAGGCAGAGGTCATTGAAGATAAGGCAGATATCCTGGATGAAGACATAGATTTTGATTATTGGAGTGATGTTGCAGATACGTTAGAGGAAAATGAGAATAAGCTAACAGATTTTGTTCCGGCTTATCTTAACTCAGCCATCAATTTTACAGTTGATGATATGAGTCATGATAAGGTTATGGGAAAGTACCTTTTATATATTCTTGTTGTAGTGCTTGCGTTTATTTTTGCCATAACATCCAGCAGTATCATCGTCTCAGAGGCTGCAGTAATAGGAACGCTTCGAGCATCTGGATATACCAGAGCAGAACTTGTAAGGCACTATGTTTCAATGCCGATAATTGTGACTCTGGCAGCAGCAATATTCGGCAATATATTGGGATATTCTGTTTTTAAAGAAGTAGTTGTATTGATGTATTACAATTCATACAGTCTGCCAACGTATACAACTATATGGAATGCAGATGCTTTTATCCAGACTACTCTTGGACCAGTGATCATCATGATCATCGTCAATTTTATAATTGTAAGCAGTAAATTACGACTCGACCCTCTCAGATTCCTTAGACGTGATCTAAGTATTTCTAAGAGAAAAAAGGCTATGAGACTGCCTAGATGGAGCTTTTTAAACAGATTCAGATTGCGTATATTGTTCCAGAACCTGTCCAGCTATTGCGTTTTGTTTTTGGGAATAATATTTGTAATGATGCTTCTTGCCTTTGCAATTGGATTCCCTGATACTTTGAAAAACTATCAGAACAAAGCTGCAGACATGATGATTTGCAATTATCAGTATATTTTGAAGTCCACTCAAGATGAGGATGACAACGAGATAACGACAAGCGAAGCTTCTGCCGAAAAGTTCAGCATGACTACTCTTGAGACCATTGATGGTGTGAGAGTCGGAGAAGAAGTATCAGTCTATGGTTACATAGAAGGCAGCAATTATATTGATATATCCGATGATCTTACTTCTAAGCAAGTCTATATTTCAAAAGCCTATGCAGACAAATTCAGCATTATGACCCCAGGGGACGGGGTCAAGGGGTCATTTTCTGATGATGTGTGCAAGATTACTTTGAAAGAACAGTATTCATCCAAGACCTATGAATTTGATGTTGTCGGAATATATGATTACGAGGGCGGCATAGCTTTATTTATGCCAAATGATAACTTTAATGATCTTTTCGATAATGAAGAAGATGATTTTACAGGATTTATGTCAAGTGAGGAGATAACTGATATCGATGACGAATATATATATACTGTGATAACCAAGGATGACATATTGAAGATGGTCAATCAGTTAGACCATTCAATAGGCGGTTTTATGGATTATTTTGCATATGCCTGTATTCTTGCAGCTGCTCTTATCATATATCTGCTGACAAAACTTATTATTGAGAAGAATGCTACTTCTATATCAATGGTCAAGGTATTGGGATATACCAATAATGAAATAAGCAGTTTGTATGTAAGGCTTACAACATATATGGTCATTATTTTCTCATGTGGTGCAGCATTTATTGGTACCTATATCATATCCTTGGTCTGGAAAGCCTTTATGAATAGCTACCCGGGCTGGTATGAATTTTATATTGCAAAAATGGATATTGTTAAGATGATAGTTATGATGATCATAGCTTATCTGATTGTGTCACTTTTTGATATGCGCAGAATAAAGCGGATACCACTTAGCGAAGCGTTGAAAAATGTAGAGTGATCATTGCACAGAGATATTGGGAAATATCAATGACTCCAAAGACTTAAATTAAATGACCCTGAGGACGATGGTTAGGGGGATTTTGCAATCAGCAAATTGACCCCCTAACCCCGTCCCCTAGGGTCATTTTTGTATTATTCTTTTGCAGCAGCTTTTAGTGTTGCGACAATCTCTTTTTCAGTTGAAAGAGAGAGTACTTTGGCTGCAAGGGCGTCTGCTTCTTCTTTGGTCCATTTGGAGATGATGCAGCGTGCTGTCAGTACGAGTACTGGATTGACGCTATACTCGGTAAGACCGAAGGACATGAGCAGAGGAATCATAAGAGGATCTGCAGCTGCTTCGCCGCACATACCTACAGGGATTCCTGCTTTAACGCCGGATTCTATAATATATTTGATCGAGCGCAGGACAGAAGGCTGGAATGCTGAATACAGATATGCAACATCACTATTTCCTCTATCAACGCTCATTGTGTACTGAGTTAAGTCATTAGTTCCAATGGAGAAGAAATCAGCTTCTTTTGCAAGAAGGTCAGCAATAAGTGAAGCTGATGGTGTCTCGATCATACAACCGACTTTGATCTCAGGATCATACTTAATTCCCTTTTCATCAAAATCTTTTTTGATCTCAGCAACCATTGCTTTTACTTCTCTGATCTCATCAACAGTAGTAACAAGTGGAACCATGATTTTTACTTTGCCGTAAGCAGAAGCACGTACAAGAGCTCTGAGCTGTACCATGTAAGTATCCTTGTTTCCAAGGCAATATCTTACGGCTCTGTATCCAAGAAATGGGTTTTCTTCCGGTTTCATATTGAGGTAAGGGATTGCCTTATCACCACCAACATCGAGAGTTCTGATGATGACTTCCTTACCTGCCATGATCTCTACAGCCTCTTTATAGGCATTAAACTGCTCATCTTCAGTAGGAAGATGATTGTTGTCCATGAACAGGAATTCTGAACGGAATAATCCGATTCCTTCGCCGTCACATTCAAGAGCTTTTTTTGCATCCTTTGGAGTACCGATATTGCAGTACAGATCAAGCTCTGTACCATCTGCAGTAACGGTTTTCTTACCATAGAAGTTTTTAAGCTCTGCCTGTTTCTTAATGAACTGCTCGCGCTTGATGATATAGCTTGATAGAACATCGCCTTCAGGGTTGATGTATATCTCGCCCTCATTTCCATCTACGATAGCAGTATCTTTATCTTTAACAAGTTTGGTTATATCCGGAACAGATAGAACAGCAGGTATTTCAAGTGCTCTTGCAAGGATAGCAGAGTGGGAAGTCTTTCCTCCGACCTCTGTTATGATACCAACCACGTTTTCTTTTACTATCTGAGAAGTCATGGAAGGTGTCAGATCTCTTGTTACCAGAACTGTACCTGGAGCCACTTTGCTGATATCAACGTCTTCAATACCAAGTAAGATCTTAAGGATACTGGTCTTAACGTCTGCGATATCGCTGGCTCTCTGACGCATCATTTCATCATCCATTGATGAGAACATTCCATAGAACATGTCACAAACAGAAGAGAGGGCACCTTCAGCACACTGACCGTTTTCTATAAGCTTTAACATTTCACCGGACATAGCTGGATCTGAAGCCATTACAAGATGACCTTCAATGATTTCAGCCTCTTTTGCACCAATTCGCTGTCTTACATCAGCGGCCTGAATAGTTGTTTCTTCTTTAAATTTTTCAAGAGCATCATTGAAGCGCTTTTTCTCTGTTTCAATATCCTCAACTTTTTTGTTCTCGAAGCTCAAATCATGTTCTGAAAGAAGGCATATACTACCTATACCTATTCCACGTGAAGCGGCTATTCCTTTATACATGGACACCTCCATTGATTAGTCACCAAGTCCTCTTTCTACAAGTTCAACAGCTGCCTTTAATGCATCTTCTTCATCTGCACCATCAGCTATGATCTCAATCTCAGATCCGCACTTAATGCAGGCAGCCATGAGCATCATAACTGACTTAGCATCATACTCATTTCCGTTGAATCCGATTTTTACGCTACTTTCAAATGGTGTTAATGTCTGGCTCATAACACTTGCTGGACGCATGTGCATGCCCTGTTCATTAATAACCTTTACTTTCTGTGATACCATAATTTTTTCTCCTTTCGAATATACAAAAATTGGAATTGCTAATTGCTATTAGTCGTTTCAATCTATAAGCTGTACTGCATTAAGAAATTCCGAAATATCAGGAGAAGGAGTGACCCCTCTCCTGACTGCGACCTGGTAACAAACACCAAAAGTCAGAAATAGTCATTTTTTATATTTAAGTATTATTATCTAGCATCCTTTTTTATGAATCCAAGCATTACACAAGTAACTGCTGAACCAATGAGCAGAGCTACGATGTAGAGCAGCGGATTACCAACTGTTGCAAATACGAAGATTCCACCGTGTGGAGCCATAAGTGTGCATTTGAACAGAGCTGATAAAAGACCTGCTACAGCTGAACCAACAAGTGTACATGGGATAACATGTGCAGGATCAGCAGCTGCAAATGGAATAGCACCTTCAGTAATGAATGAGAATCCCATGATTATGTTAGAAATCTTAGTTTCACGCTCTGCAAGTGTAAATTTCTTTGGGAAGAACTGACATGCAAGTGCAATACCGATAGGAGGTACCATACCACCTACCATGATAGATGCCATTGCGATGTAGCAAGCCTGAACTGCAGGATCAGTTGAAGCTGCGCCGCCATCCATAAGTGTTGCTGCTGTAGCAAGCATACCAGTACCAAATACATAAGCAGCCTTGTTGATAGGGCCACCCATATCTATTGCCATCATTGCTCCAAGGATAAGTCCGAGAAGTACAAGCATTCCGGCATTTGAAATTGCTGTAAGCATCAGGCTAAGACCTGTATTGATAAGACCGATAAGTGGGTTAAGTATGAAGCACATGATCACGCCTACACAGAATACGCCACATAATGGGTAGATGAGGATAGGCTTGATTCCTTCAAGTGACTTAGGAAATCCTGCTGTGAGCTTCTTGAGCATGAGGATGATTCCACCTGCAAGGAAACCTGCTGCAATACCACCAAGGAAACCAGATACAGTATTACCACCGTTCTGGAAAGCAAACTTCATGATAAATGCCTGTACAGGACCAGGATTTTCCCATCCTGGAGAATTGAATACATAATTTTCAAATACATCTGCCATTCCGTCAGGCAGGTGCATGAAGCTTGTAAGTGCAGCATTACCATTGGCTGCAAGGAGACCACCTGTGAAACCTACAGCAAGACCAGGTCTGTCTGCAATTGACTCAGCAATATATCCGGCAAGAACAGGAACCATAAGTCCCATAGCAAGACCACCCACATATTTAAAGAAAGCGGAGAGTGGAACCATGTTACCAAAGTTGCCGCCACCTGTAGCACCATAGCCATAGATTGTATCAATAAGGAATGCAAGAGCTACAAGGATACCACCACCAACAGTAAATGGAAGCATGTGTGATACGCCATTCATAAGGTGTTTGTAGAACTTACGTCCCATTGTCTCGTCACCGCCTGTAGCTTTGGATTCTGATGAACCTCCGCCTACGTGGTTATATACAGGAATATTTCCTTCTTTTGCTTTATTAAGAAGATTGTCGGAATGGTGGATAGCGTCAGCTGTTGAAGCTTTGATCACTTTCTTACCATTAAAACGAGCCATCTCAACATTTCGGTCAGCAGCTACGATTACTACATCTGCAGCAGCAATTTCAGCATCTGTCAGAACGTTCTTGGCACCATCAGAACCATCGGTTTCAACCTTGATCTGGATACCCATTTCTTTTGCCTTCTGTTCAAGGGCTTCAGCTGCCATATATGTATGAGCAATACCTGTAGGACAGGCGGTTACACCTACAACATTGAAAGCAGCAGCCTTTGGCTCAGGTTTATTCTTTGCAGCAGTTTCAGCATCCTTTTTTGCCTCAGCCTCATCAATGATCTTTACAAATTCATCAGGAGTCTTGGCATCTAACAGGCTCTGAGAGAAACCTGGAACCATGAGCATTGTCATAAGCTTTGACAGTACTTCAAGGTGTGTGTCTGCACCCTTAGCAGGAGCAGCAATCATGAAAAAGAGTTTTGAAGGCTGATTATCAAGTGATTTGTAGTCAACGCCTTCTGGAATTGTAATTGCTACAACACCTGCTTTTGTAACTGCTTCAGATTTTGCATGTGGAACTGCAATGCCCATGCCTACTGCAGTAGATCCTTTTTCCTCGCGGGCGAGGATGTCAGCCTTATACTTGGCTACGTCTGATACATTACCAACTTTGGCCTGCATTTCTGTCATGATGTCAATGACAGCCTGTTTGTCAGCTGCGGATACACCCAACTGTACCCCATTTGGACTCAAAAAGTCTGTGATTTTCATAAACTCTCCATTCTGCGCTTAGCGCTGTTCCCTTTTGTAACTACCCTCAATGAAAAATTTTATAAGGTTTTATATAATTCCCTTATTGCCTCACCACTTGCAAGATCATCCGAAAAAGCTGTAGCACTGCCGGAAGCAGTACCCATCTTCAGTGCAGTCTCATAGTTTTTGGATTCCATGTAACCGGCTATGAAACCAGCAACCATTGAATCTCCGGCACCCACTGAATTTTTGACTTTTCCCTTTGGAACGCCTAATCTGAAACGCTGTCCGTCTTCAGTGATCAGCATTGATCCATCACCAGCCATGGAGATCAGAACATTACGTGCACCCATTTCCTGAAGTTTTTTAGCATACAACTCGATTTCATCATCGGAAGTAAGTACAACGTCGAACATTTCTCCAAGTTCGTGGTTATTTGGCTTTATAAGAAATGGATGATATTTCAGGACTTTCTTAAGAAGATCCTTTGTCGCATCCACAACGACCAGTACTTTTTTGCCCTGACTTTCAAGGCGGGAGAGTATTCTCTCGTAGATATCGCTCGGGAGAGTATTTGGAATACTTCCGGCAAGTATCAGTGTGTCATCGTTTTGAATCCTATCTATTTTTGTAAAAAGCTCATCCAGGGCTTCCTGACTGATAGCAGGTCCCTGAGCGTTGACCTCAGTTTCTTCATCGGATTTGATCTTTACATTGATTCTGGAAATGCCTTCTTTCAAATGGATAAAGTCTGCGATGATGCCTTTACCTTTAACGCTTTGCTCAATTGCATCTCCTGTGAATCCGGCAACAAAGCCAAGTGCTGTATTTTCTATACCAAGGTTCATGAGTATAGTGGATACATTGATTCCTTTGCCGCCAAAATAACATTCCTCCTTGGTTGTTCTGTTTGTCATACCCGGTTTTAGTTCATCGCTCATGTGTACAACATAGTCAATTGCTGGATTAAATGTTACTGTGTAAATCATATTTGTTTCTCCTTTTATAATTCTGACAACGCTTTTATAACCGTTTTATCCAGGTATCTTTTATCCGGAGTCTGATCAGTTATAATGGCACATTTTGATATTGGTGCAAAAGAAACTGAGCTAACCTGACCAAATTTAGAATGGTCAGCCAAAATGCACTTCATATAAGAATGATTTATGGCTTCAGTTTTTAACCTGGCTTCCTCTACGTCCGGAGTAGTAAAACCTGCGTCAAGACTAACTCCATTTGTGCCCATAAAAGCTTTTGTAAAATGATATTTGGAAATAGCTTCAATACTGTCCGGGCCAACGATGGCCTCAGTAGCAGGCTTGAGCTTGCCTCCAATTATCATGGTGCTTAACCCCTTGTCTATCATTTTTTTGGCATGGACGATTCCGTTGGTAATAAATTTTGCTTTAGTATTACCTATATAATCGATCATCTTTAAAGTAGATGTTCCGGAATCGATGTAGACAAAATCTGTATCCTGTATGAGTGAAGCTGCATATTTTCCTATAACATCTTTTTCTTCAACGTTTCTGGTAGATTTGATAGCAACAGCATCTTCAACTGTGTTGATTGTTGGTTGTGACAGGGACGTTGCACCGCCAAAGACTTTAATGATCTTGTGGGCATCATTTAAAGCGTTTAGATCACGGCGAATAGTGGCGGCAGATGCATCGAATCTGTCCATCAACTCAGCTACTGTAACAGCTCCCTCATCATTGATAAGTTTTACCATTAATTCACGTCGTTCCTCAGTAAGCATATATGTACCCCTTCAATAGAAATAACAGAAATTTTTAGTTTTTCTAATTAGAGAATAGCATTGCATATGTTCAAAGTCAATCACAAATAATCATAAACAATCACATAAAATAATAACAAAAAATCAAAAACGAGCACAATGCGCAATATATAACAGTTTGCGAATATGAATGCAAATATTTATATAGTGTTTATGAAAAAATAATATTGTATTTGTGAAAGATTAACGAAAATCTGATAATATATTCATATGATATTGGTGCGCTGGCACTGAGTTAATATTATCCATAGACATGGCACACTGGCTGTGAGAAGGAGGTTACGTTTGGTTGAGCAGACTCTTACAAATGAACAAGTTGATGTTATAGGTGAAATTGCCAATATCAGTATGGGTAATGCAGCGACTACGCTTAGCATGATGGTAAATCAGAAAGTTGATATTACAACACCTAGGGTTAGTATTATCAAGAGAAGTGAATCTCTTGATGATTATGATAAGACATGTGTTATGGTCCAGATACAGTATGTAAAGGGCCTTAGTGGTAATAATGTTCTGATACTTAAGGAAAATGATGTTAAAGTCATGACCGATCTTATGATGGGAGGTGACGGTTCCAATGCGACAGGTGAGTTAACTGAATTGCATCTGAGCGCTGCCTCTGAAGCTATGAATCAGATGATGGGTAAGAGTGCAACGTCACTTTCAGATATGTTGGGTATTCCAACAGATATCAGTACGCCTGTTGTTAATACTATCGATGTAGAGAGTGTAAAGATTTTTGAAAAGATGTTCCAGACTCCATATGAGCGTTTCGTAAAGATTGCTTTCCATATGACAGTAGGAACACTGATCGATTCAGTCATGGTTCAGTTATATCCCGTTCCATTTGCGGTTGAGATGTGCGATAAATTTTCTCAAGGCAATAAATGATTTTTGTAGTATAATAATTTGGTACGCACTGCATAGAAATGTGCAGTGCGATTTTTTTACCTGTTTGGAGGAGGACTATATGAATAAAGCAGAAACACTTGAGATAAAGAAGCAGTTTAATCCTGATAGATGTACTATCGATCATATCTGCGGTTGCTACGTTGATCATGAGAAGAATAAGCGACTGGTCACAAAGAGCGCTTTTGGCTCAATTCCGGAAGAGGAGATGTTCAAATATCTTGATATTTTTGCACATACCCTTACAGGAACATTTGGCAAAAACCTCATCAGTCTTGAATTCCCTCTTGAGCAGGAAGCAGTTGGCGGAACACAGGAATTTTTGCTTACTTTAAGAGATTCTCATCTTGAAGATGATGCACTGATCGATCAGTTCTATGACAAGATCATCGCCAATTATGTAAATGGAGAAAATTATTACATCATCCTTGTTCACGCTGTTTACGATATTCCTGGAATGGCCAGCGATGGAACTACAATGGATGATGCTTCAGAGAATATTTATGACTACATTTTGTGCAGCATATGTCCTGTTAAGCTCTCAAAAGCAGCTCTTGGCTACAATGAATCCAAGAATGTCATTGAAGATCGTTTCAGAGACTGGGTTGTAGATGGACCTACAAAGGGATTTCTGTTCCCTGCATTTATTGAAAGAAATGCAGATATCCATAACATGCTGTATTTTACCAAGAAGCCTGAAGACATCCAGCCTGAATTCATCCAGGCAATGTTTGGTGGAAGAGCACCTATGTCAGCTCCTGAACAGAAGGATATCTTTAATACTATTGTTGCTGATACTGTTGGAGATGAAGGTGACTACGATATCATGAGAAATATCCATGAGAATCTTCAGACAATGATCGACGATCACGAAGGAGATCCTGAACCACTTGAGCTTGGAAGAAAAGATGTTGAGCATCTTCTTGCAGACAGTGGAGTATCAGAAGATAAGATGCAGTATTTCAAGAAAAATTATGACAATATTGTCGGTGAGAATGAGGACTACCCACTCCTTGCTTCCAATATTGCCAATACCAAAAAGTTTGATATTGAAACTCCTGATGTTGTCATCAAAGTCAAGCCAGACAGAGCTGACCTTGTAGAGACCAAGATCATTGATGGAAGACAGTGTCTTGTAATTGCTGTTGATGATCATATTGAAGTAAATGGAATCAATGTCAGAACAATATTAAATAAATAAACAAAAAAGAGCTGTGAAAAAATGATTTCTCATTTCTTCACAGCTCTTTTTATAAGATCAATTACCGTAAATTGCAAGCTGATCCCATGTGTCGTCAGGGATAAGAGCAATGTAAGTCTTACCTGTGTTCATTGTAATTTCATTACCATTTTCGTCGTAATATCTTGTAATCTCTGTTTCTGTAGTCTTTGTCCAGACAATATCTGTGATCTTGCCCTTTGTAGCATAGAGACCTGGCTGGTTGGTATCGATACAGTTGTAGATCAGATAGCCGTTTTCATCCAGCTGAGCGAATGAACATTTCTGAAGGATGACATTGTCAAATGTGAGTACTTCACCGTCTTCAGCATCTTCATGGATCTCACCATATTCATAGTAGTCATAAGTCTGAGTCTCTTCATTATACACAAGCTGACTGCCATTATGTGAGAAAGGCTTGATATCAATGAATGTAGCATCAGCACAATACTGATATCCGTTATCTGACAGGTCTACAGTTGTGCCATAGTCTGTAAATGTAAAGTGTGATGTATCTTCGTTGGCGAATTCATTGTAAGTAACTGAATAACCTGAATCCTCGAAGTTGGCTTCAAGGTCGCCACTTAATATATATTCTGTATACTCACGACTCTTGCCGTTTGATACACGAGAGAATGTTCCTGAGAAGTGATCAGCCCAATCTCTTACGAAATACTGGTCATTGTAGTAAGGACCACCATCGTGGCAGAGAACCGCATTCCATTCAGACATGAGCAGGATATTTGTAGGACGGGTACTTCTGATGCTACCCATCTGTTCAATATTGCCCCAATCCTTGATGATGCACATAAGTCTTGTGATACGGTCATTCTTGGTGCTGTTCATCATTTCGTATACAACATCAGCTTCTGCGATGCCGTAGTGTGGAAGAGCAAGAGATTCATTATCAACCATTACTGCGATAGGGCGCTGGTCCTGAATCTCTTCGCTGATAGGCTCACCTGTAAGTTCGCTAAGGTACATGCCTTCAGGAATTTCATAACTTTCAGCAACTTCCTCTGTTGTTTCAGCAACTGTAGCATCATCAGTAGATGCAGTAGTTGTTTCTTCAGCAGCAACAGTAGTCTCTGTTGTACCTGCAACATCTGCATTAGTGTCAGATCCGCATGCAGTAACTGTTGCGAGCATAGTAGTAGTCATGAGCATGCTTAAAACTCTTTTGTTCATTTTCATAAATAACTCCCTTTTACATGGTTTAAGTGTAAATATAGGTGCACTTCCCCTAAAAAGCGCGGTATTACAGGCAATTACATAAAAAAGGGGTCTAAAATAAAGACCCCTAAGCGTTTGCCTGTCAAGTATTATATCATAATTATTTAATTAAGTATATAAAAGTTTTTCTTTTCTCCATTTTAATACTTTTTCAAAAGGCTCTATATTGCGCTCTCTGAATCTGTTTCTTGCAATGAGTTTACGAATCTCAGCCTCTGAATACCATGCAACACTTTCAACCTCTGATTTCTGCAGGGTCATGTCGCCTGTGTTCATTTCTTTATCAGTATAATAAATATCACAAAAAGCCTTGGAAGTTGAAACCGAATCTATGAAAGTAACATCATTGGAAGTAAGCTGGATACCCAGTTCTTCTCTGGTTTCCTTAAGAATAGTATGCAGGCTGTCATCACCAAAAGATACGTGACCGCCTGTTGAAGCGATTTTTCCATCTTTACAGATAGGAGTTTTTTGTAGAAGAAATTTATGGTCCTTATTTTCTATAAAAATAAGAACTATCATAAAATGTTCTCCGGGAGTGACCTCCAGCTTCTTATTTCTAGCGATTTTGCCACCTGATATTTCGTTTTTGTTATTATCAAACAACTGCAAATATTCCATAAAGCACCTCGCACAAATAATTATATATGAGTTAGGAAAAAAAGAAAGTAAATTTATATGTAGATTTTATTAATATTGGGATGAAATCGATGAAAAGTAAGCTGTGACTATAAAAAAAGTATAAAGAATGATTATTTTTATTGACAATATGTAGCAGGCTACTTATCATATCATATGTAGCTAGCTAAATATGATTTGGCTAATAGAAAGGAAGGAGAAATGGAATGTAACAATGATAAAGATCTATCCAAGATGCCTGTCGCATATAAATTCAAGGTTATAAGTGATCAGTTTGCAGCTAAGTTGAATTACAGGCGTGAGCAGGATGACATTACTTTTAGTCAGATGGCCATTTTGATCTATCTTTCTAAAAATATTGATCATGACGTTTCACTTAAGGAATTGAGTGAGGCGGTTCATGTCAAGCATCCGACAGCTATAGGTCTTATAAAAAGGCTTGAAGAAAAAGGTATGGTTTTAAATGTTGTGAGCGAGGTAAATCGTAAATTCAGGGTGATCTCGATCACAGATAAAGGTAAGGATTACCTGGAGTTTACAAGGAAGAGGCATGATGATATGAACAAATTTCTGCTTAGTCCTCTTGATCCTACGCAGCAGCAACAACTCAGCAAGATGTTGGATCTTATACTAGAGAATATTGATTCATTCTAAAAAGAAAAGGTGATTACAGATGATAAAAACAATTCTAGCGCAGTTAAAGGAGTTTAAGCTCCCATCTATATTGACTCCACTATGTATGATCGGTGAAGTTTTATGTGAGATGATCATTCCTATCTTAATGGGAAAAATAGTTGATAATGGTATCTATGGCGGAGATCTGGGATATATTGTCCGCACAGGTATTATGATGATTGTAATTGCAGTACTGGGACTTTTCAGTGGTCTCGGCGGAGCATATTTTGGTTCAAAGGCTTCTGCAGGTCTTGCAAGGAACCTTCGAAAGGCTATGTATGACAATATCCAGACATACTCTTTTGCCAACATAGACAAGTTCTCAACATCAGGTCTTGTAACACGTCTTACTACTGATGTAACGAATATTCAGAACGCTTATATGATGCTGCTTAGAATGGCAATGAGAGCTCCTGCTTCTATGATAGTTGCCATGATCATGTCATTCATCATAAGCCCTCAGTTGGCAAGTGTATATCTTATAGCAGTTGTATTTCTTGGAGTAGTAATGCTTCTGGTAATGAACAGTGCTACCAAGTATTTCAAGGCTGTATTTGAAAAATATGATGCTCTTAATGAGAGTGTTCAGGAAAATGTATCAGCCATCAGAGTTGTAAAAGCATATGTTAGAGAGGATCACGAGATTTCCAAGTTCCAGAAGGCTGCAAATAACATCTATCTGATGTTCGTCAAGGCTGAGAGTACTGTAGTAAAGATTTCTCCTATCATGATGGGTACAGTTTATGTATGTATCCTTCTTATCAGCTGGCTTGGTGCTCACATGATCGTTGGTGGCAGCCTTACTACTGGTGAACTGATGAGTATGCTTACATATTGCCAGAATATCCTTATGAGTCTGATGATGCTCTCAATGATCTTTGTCATGATCACAATGTCAGAAGCAAGTGCAAAGCGTATTGCAGAAGTTATTAATGAAGAGACATCACTTAAGAATCCTGAGAATCCGATCTTTGATGTAAAAGACGGATCTATCAGCTTTGAACATGTTGATTTTGCTTATAAGTCAGATTCCAAGGAGCCTGTTCTTAAGGATATCAATATAGATATTAAATCCGGTGAGACTATTGGTATCATTGGTGGTACCGGTTCTGCCAAGTCCAGTCTGGTCAACCTTATCAGCCGACTTTATGATGTTACCAAGGGAATCCTTAAGGTAGGCGGCGTAGATGTAAGAGATTATGATATGGAATCTCTTAGAAATCAGGTATCAGTTGTTCTTCAGAAAAATGTTCTTTTCAGCGGAACTATTTATGAGAACCTTCGCTGGGGTAACAAAGAAGCTTCAGATGAAGAGTGCAAGAGAGCAGCAGAGCTTGCCTGTGCAGATGAGTTTATAAAAGAGCTTCCTGATGGTTATGATACATATATTGAACAGGGCGGAACTAACGTATCCGGTGGTCAGAGACAGAGACTTTGTATCGCAAGAGCGCTTCTTAAAAAGCCTAAGATCCTGATCCTTGATGATAGTACAAGTGCAGTAGATACAGCTACTGATGCCAAGATCAGAAAAGCATTTGCTAATGATATTCCAGATACAACCAAGATCATTATTGCTCAGCGTATTTCTAGTGTTCAGTCTTGTGACAGGATCATTGTAATGGATGAAGGTAAGATCAATGGTTTTGGAACTCATGAAGAACTTCTTGCTAATAATCCGATTTACAGAGAAGTGTATGAGTCACAGACCGGAAGCAGCGCAGATGCAGATTTTGATGAGAAAAACTAACCTGATTTGGAGGATATAGATATGGCAGATGAAAAGATAAAAGAGGTTAAAGGTCCGGGAAATGGCCCAAGACGCGGACAGCCAAGACCTAAGGTTGAAAATCCTGGAAAGCTTTTACTTAGAACTATGCAATATGTTTTTAAATTCTATGGTGTTCAGTGTATTGCAGTTCTTTTTTGCATAATTGTCAGTGTTTTTGCCAATGTACAGGGAACACTGTTCCTGAAAACACTAATAGATGGTTATATTCAGCCTATGCTGGATACAGGAAGTAATGATTTTACACCACTTCTTATGGCTATGGCCAAGGTTGCAGTATTTTATGCTATCGGTATAGCAGCAGCTTTTGCCCAGGCCAAGATGATGGTATACGTGGCTCAGGGTACTCTAAAGAGCCTCAGACAGGAACTCTTTAATCACATGGAGAGCCTGCCTATCAAGTATTTTGATACTAATGCCCACGGTGATATCATGTCAGTCTACACCAATGATATTGATACACTCAGACAGATGATAAGCCAGAGTATTCCACAGATCATCAACAGTGTCATCACTATTGTGTCTGTATTTGTTTCAATGATAGTGCTCAGCATACCGCTTACTCTTGTTACTTTGGTAATGGTTGCCGTTATGCTCTTTTGCACAGCCAAGGCTACTAAGGCTTCAGGTAAGAACTTCGTAGCTCAGCAGAAAAACCTCGGTAAACTTAATGGTTACATCGAGGAGATGGTAAATGGGCAGAAGGTTGTAAAGGTATTCTGTCACGAGCAGGAAAGTATTGAAAAGTTTGATGAGTACAATGAAGAACTGTACCAGAGTGCATTTAAGGCCAATGCTTTTTCAGGTGCTCTTGGACCTATCAATACTCAGCTTGGTAATACAAGCTACGTACTGTGCGCTATTGTAGGTGGTATCGTGGCTCTGAGTTCTTCTTCAGGATTTGCCCTCACTGTTGGTGCACTGGCAAGTTTCCTTACATTTAATAAGAACTTTAGTATGCCTATCAACCAGGTTAGTATGCAGTTCAACAGTATCATCATGGCTCTTGCAGGTGCAGAGCGTATCTTCAAGCTTCTTGATGCTGAGCCTGAGACTGATGATGGTTATGTAATGCTTGTTAATGCTAAAGAAGTAAACGGTGAGATTGTTGAGACTCAGGAACATACAGGTAAGTGGGCTTGGAAGCATTATCACAAGGCTGACAATACTACTACATACCAGCCAATGGAAGGTGATGTAACCTTCAATGGTGTTGACTTTGGTTACACTGATGACAAGATCGTACTTCATGATATCGTGCTTCATGCAGAGCCTGGTCAGAAGATTGCTCTTGTTGGTTCAACCGGTGCAGGTAAGACAACTATTACCAACCTGATCAATCGTTTCTATGATATCCAGGATGGTAAGATCAGATATGACAATATCAATATCAACAAGATCAAGAAGGCTGATCTTAGAAAGTCTCTTGGTATGGTTCTTCAGGATACACACCTGTTCACAGGTACTGTAGCTGAGAACATCAGATATGGTAAGCTTGATGCAACTGATGAAGAAGTTATTGCAGCAGCAAAACTTGCCAATGCAGATGGCTTTATCAGAAGATTGCCAAATGGCTATGACACAATGCTGACAGGAGATGGAGCTAATCTTTCTCAGGGTCAGAGACAGCTCCTTGCTATTGCCAGAGCTGCAATTGCTGATCCGCCAGTACTCATTCTTGATGAGGCTACAAGTTCTATCGATACTCGTACTGAGAAGATCGTTCAGGACGGTATGGACAAGCTGATGAGTGGCAGAACAACCTTTGTAATTGCACACAGACTTTCAACAGTCCGTAACAGTGATTGCATCATAGTTCTTGAAAAGGGCCGCATCATTGAGAAAGGTACTCATGATGAACTTATAGCTCTTGGAAAGCGTTACTATCAGCTCTATACAGGTAAAAAGGGTGACGGTATAACTGCATAACATAATTAGATAAAAAGATAAAATGATAAAAGGTGAGCATTTGATTTGAATGCTCACCTTTTTTTGGTGGATGTAAGTCAGTGAGTCAGTGGGGACGTATCAGATTGACTCATTGTGTACAATGAGTCAATCTGATACGTCCCCACTGACTCACTGTCTTACTTGATTACAGGAAGTGTATTGTCGTATTCGATATCATCATCAGTAACGACCTGCCAGCGGGTGATAGCGATGTTGCCTGAGGCTTTTTTGCCTGGTACTGGAACTATGCTGACTTCCAGTGATTGATTCTCAGTCAGGGCAAAAGAGTTGAATGTGGCAGGTGTGCCCTCATGGTCCATAGATGCAACCCAGGCTGAAGCCTCGTGGGAAACTGCATAGTAATCCTGTGTGCGGGTGGCCAGGGTGTCAGTGAGTCTTTTATCTGCACTGGCATTGGCGATGGACAGAGTTGAAAATGAAATCAGGCTCAGCACCATCAGTATTAGTAATATTGAGGAGGTACCTACGTGAGTACCTAAGTTTACATTATCATTCATGGCAGATCCTTTGTTTTAACATTTTACTTGCGACCCAGGTATATATCTGTTTTCAGGCTGTAGATTGGAGTTCCTTCTATTTTGTCTGGGCTCATCTTTGTCAGGTCTTGGGTTTGGATGTCCAGGACTTCTATGTTGCATACAGCAGCGGAATTGTCAAGGGAGATGTTCAATGCGTATTGTGTGTCTGCGTATACTACGGCAGCAGGTAGCTCCTCAATTTCCGCCATGAGCAGGAAAACGGCCTTGCTCTGAGTCTCCGGATTGGCAGGAGATTTCAATATATTCCAGTCTTTATCAAAAAGAAGTATCAAAGTTTTTTTATCAGTATTTTCTTTATCGGTAATGACTAGTGAGTCCAGTGCTGAGTCTTTGCTCATCATGACAGCGTCTCCGGAGTATCCCTGAAATAGCTCTGCTATGGATTCTGCATACATGGTTGCCTGATTTAGATTGACACTGGCTTCGGATATCAGGTGGGCTTTGGCAAACAGCTGAATACATACCGCACCCGATATGGAGAAGAACAGCAGTACTATTATCATTTCCATGAGAAAAAGGCTGCTTTTGGAATGGGTATTATTCAATTTCTGATCCTTTCTGACTGCGCGAAGCTACATAGAAAGTGATGGTATCCTCACCAGCCTCAGTAATTGTGATCCTATAGGTATTATCATTTAATCGGTTAAAAGAAAAATCTGTTATTTCTATTATTTTTTGACCAGAGGAAGGTGAAATCCCGGTGGCCCCGGTCTTTTTTAACAGCTCACACAAATATCCGTCGTATTTATATAGATAGGTGGTATATGATATACCGTTAATTTCTTCCTCAAGAGTTATGGCTGGAATATTTTCAAGGTTACCAACTGAAATACCGCCGTTGATATCGCCCTGCCTCATTTTTTCGGTTATATATGCAAAAGAGATCCTGTCGGTAAAATTCTCTGTCATGGTATTAACATTTCGTCTGTAAACGCTGGCACCTAAGGAGATGAGCGTCAGTACGCAAAAGGCAAATAGAAACAGCAGGATTATTGCAAAAAGGGTATCGATTATATGTCTTTTTTTCTCAAAAACCATAATAAAGTAACTCCTATAGAATCCAGTCAGCAGTAGGCTCTGGCTGACAACTGAATTGCAGCTCTGCTAATTCTTTAGCCTGATAACAGTTACATCAGGATAGATATTGGAACCTATTGGCTGGTAATCCACAAAAAACAGCGACTCGTCATAGGATAGACCATAATGTTGCTTCATATAATCAAGGCTTGGCGGGTACATTCCTTCAATGGAATAGCACTGGAGGATGTCCCTGTGGAGGGCACTTTCAAGACTTTCCTGCTGGTTGTCTACGCTGGTCTTGCCAAGGTATGACAGACCGGAGAAAAAGAGAGCAGCAATGATCAGGAAAACACATATATATAACCAGGTCCAGATTTGCCGTCTGTGGTGGTCTTTTTGCTCATTAACAAATCGATTGGACATTCAGAACTCCTTTGCAATATTAAATACAGATGCAAGCAATTGGGCTAACCATGAATGAGACTTTTGCACCGGATCATCCGATATTGGACATGATTCCCATAAGAGGAAGGATTACTGATAACAGGATCATTCCTACGATCACGGATAGTATGATCACAAGGGTTGGTTCCAGCACTGATATCAGATTGGACATGCGCCTTGTGGTTTCAAGCCTGTACCTCTCTGCAATCTGCTTCATTACTATATCTATGGAACCGGTACTGAAAGCAACCTCGATCATTTTGCTGTAGAACTGATTGAACAGCATTGAACTCTTGATAGCCTCCGGAAAGCTCATTCCGTTAGCGATGCCATCTATACATTCATCTATTTTTTTGTTCATGTTTTTATTTTCAACCAAATTATTGGCAAGTCGCAGGCTTTCAAAAGTATCCATACCACTGGAAAGAGTTAGCACCATTGCATTGGCAAAACGTTCTGCGGCAATGGTTTCATACATTTTTCCAATGCTTGGTATCTTGCAGATGATCGAAACAAAAACAGCTTTTACTTTTGCATTATAATTGACCAGAAATGTGAGTATTATGATGATTGCCAGGATGGCCACAAGTGCACCTGAATAACGGCTCAGGTTGGTACCAAATGTCATGAGGGATTGAGAGAAACTGCTCATACTTGTTCCGAGCTGTGAAAAGACCTGACTGAAAATAGGCAGCACTTTGATAATGAGCACCAGTATTACAATGATCATCATAATGATCATGATCATCGGATAGCTTACAGCACTTTTGATGCTTTCTTTTATTGAATCTTCGCGCTCGTAATATGCACCGAGCGAATCCATTACCACATCGAGATTTCCGGATTCTTCACCGATTTCAACCATATTGACTACATAGTCCGGAAAGACATCACTGATCTTGAGTGCCACATGGAGCTGCTCGCCGGAAGAGAGGACTTGCCTTAAGGCATTTAAAATAGACTTTCCAGAGGAAGAGCTTATATCCTGGAGTAGGATATTAACGCTTTCCGCCGGACCTATACCAGCCTTTAAGAGTATGGCCATCTGCCTGCAAAAAACTGAAATTTCATAATCAGTAAGCTTTGTATGAGTTCTCATAAATATACCTTTCATGATCTTTCGAAATCCGCACTGGATGCGGGTTCCTGCTTTGAGTCATAGTTTTTGGTGTCAGTATATATATTTAGTATTGTAGTTTTCACCGTCTCCAATGAAGTTTTTAAGAGATTCCTCACTGGTATTGGATGCAAAGGTTGGATCCATGAGGGACCAGTCTGTTCCATCAAATTCGATGATACCATTTACCCAGCCTACGTCTTCAATATAGGTGCTGAGCCAGGCGTGATAGGCACTTCCGGCATAGCCAACCTCCATTCGCGAAGGGATGCGCTGCGAGCGTAGTATTGAAGTCATAAGTGCTGCATAGTCAAGACATATACCTTTTTTGGTTTCGAGTACCTCGTCAATATCAGGAATATAGCCGCTTTGAACTGATTCTGCCTCTGCATAGTCATATTTTATAGTGCTTACAACGTAGTTATATACATTGGTTACCACATCCAGGTCATTGTTGGCTGATAGGGCCAGATCTTCACCCAGAGCAATGGCTTTATCTGAGGCGCTGAAATTGACATATTGATTTGGATACAAAAAAGGTAGCATCTGATCATCCAGTTGTATGGTTATTTCCTGTGAAAAAGCAGTACTGTACTGATTTCCTTCAATATTTTCAAATACGTTTACCTGATATGTTCCATCACCTGCTGGCAGCGGGAAGACCTCTTGTTTACCCCCGTCAACGGCGAGAGAGTATGTGTAGGTAATGGTATCAGGACCTGTTACCTGTAGTTTGACCTTGGGAGAAGAACCGATATATTGAACTATGATGTAGCCCTGATCAGCATTGGAAGCATCAATCACTGCAGCCTCGTTGCTATAGACAACGGTGCCATCAGCACTTGGTACAAGGCAGACGGAAGTGTTGTCTCTTGAGCCTTTTTCTGTAGAAATGACATATTCTGTAGTGTTTGACTCATCTGTTGATTCATTGGTATCTGTAGGTTCCGGATCAACACTGGTTTTACCACTGTTATCAGTCTGGTTGCCTCGGGTTACATTTTCTGGTGTATCAGAAGAACCGCCCGCAGCCGAACTTCCGCAGGCGCTTGTCATTGTAATACATAGTAATAGTGCGATAATCTTAAGCGAGAGATGATTTGCTTTAGTTATTCTATTCTTTGTCGATAAATAATCTTTAGTGAAATTATTTCTTAATATCATTGCATAGTCCTGTTTTAGTATTTTTTTGCTTGCTATGTTGTATGAAAATATTTTACTCCATAATGACGTTGGATAAAATATGTTTTAACGATAAGAAAGCTTAAATAACTATAAACCTGAAGATGCATATACATATAAAAAAACAGGAAAATAGAAAATTGATATGTAAATCAGCCTGGAAAAAAGTAAGTGTGAAGAGAAAACAAGCCCTGCAGCGAAGCTGCCTTTAGATGGCTTGTTTTCAGGATTTTTGACATAAAATGGCAAAAATCTATAGTTTATGAAAAACAGGGTTTCTGTTTTCGTAAGTACAGTACTCTGTGAAACCGCAGGAAATAGCAATCTCACGCATTGGCATGAACTCTCTGGCAAGATCCTCAGGCTTGTGCGCATCTGAACCAAAGGTGATTATCCGTCCGCCCAGTTCTCTGAACCTATTAAGAAAATAAGAACATGGGTTAGGATCTGACATGCCGCTGTACAGGGCTTTTGAGTTGAGATCAAGGCCCTGGTCTCTTGAGATAAGTATCTTCATGAGCTCATCTGTGATCTGAGTATATTCTGAGGGATCATAATACTTGTCTTTATTGGGAGCATACCTTACAACATAGTCAAGATGCCCATATACATCGAAATCATCAAATAATCTGACGTTTTCGAGAGATTCTCTGAAATATTCTGCAAAAACATCCTTTTCATCCCTATCTTTCCAGAATTCTCCGTAATATGGATCCTGGTGCCTGATCAGGTGAGTTGATCCGATGATGAATTCAAAAGAATTTTCAGATAAAAAATCATGGTTTTCTTTAGTGATATGTGGCTGCAGTCCCAATTCTACGCCGAAATGAAGATCTATGTTGTCGCTGTAGATTTTTTTGTTTTTTTCAAAATCTTTTCTATAAGAATCGGCATCTAAATGGAAAGATCCTGCTGGAAGGTCTGGACATTGGGGATAATCCAGGTCCATGTGGTCAGTAAAGCACATTGACGGTAATTCGAGTGCTATACCACGTTCAATCATAGATTCCATAGGGGCTGTAGAATCTTCTGAATGTTCTGAATGTAAATGAAAATCTGATGGAATACGCATAATTGTCTCGCTCTTTTGTCTTTTTTATATAAATTTTATCATATTGACTTGAATTTTCTATAGATATTCTTTAAAATAGAAATCGCTGATAAATTTTTGACAAACTGTTATTATTTTATAAATAATGACTTTGTAGAAACAGCAATAAAAAAGAATTCATTTTAGGAGGAACTTAAAATGGCAGTAAAAGTTGCAATTAATGGTTTTGGCCGTATTGGTCGTCTTGCATTCAGACAGATGTTCGGTGCAGAAGGTTACGAAGTAGTAGCTATCAATGATTTAACAAGCCCAAAGATGCTTGCTCATCTGTTAAAGTATGATTCATCTCAGGGTCGTTATGTTGAAGTAGGACATGAAGATGATGTTACAGCTGATGATGAGGCTGGAACAATCACAGTAAAGGGTAAGACAATTAAGATCTATAAAGAGCCAGATGCTAACAACTGCCCATGGGGTGAGCTTGGCGTAGACGTAGTTCTTGAGTGCTCAGGCTTCTATACATCAAAAGAAAAGGCACAGGCACACATCAATGCTGGTGCTAAGAAGGTAGTTATCTCTGCTCCTGCAGGAAACGATCTTCCTACAATCGTTTACAATGTAAACCACACAACATTAACAAAGGATGACAAGATCATTTCAGCTGCATCTTGTACAACAAACTGCCTTGCACCTATGGCTAAGGCTCTTAACGATTATGCTCCAATCCAGTCAGGTATCATGTGCACAATCCACGCTTACACAGGTGACCAGATGATCCTTGATGGACCACAGAGAAAGGGCGACCTTAGAAGATCACGTGCTGGTGCATGCAACATCGTTCCTAACTCAACAGGTGCTGCAAAGGCTATCGGTCTTGTAATCCCAGAACTTAACGGAAAGCTCATCGGCGCTGCACAGCGTGTTCCTACTCCTACAGGATCAACAACACTTCTGTTCGCAGTAGTTAAGAAGGCTGACGTTACTAAGGAAGCTGTAAATGCAGCTATGAAGGCAGCAGCTACAGAGTCATTTGGTTACAACACAGACGAAATCGTTTCATCTGATATCGTTGGTATGAGATTTGGTTCTCTCTTCGATGCAACTCAGACACTTGTTAACAAGGTTGATGATGATACATACGAAGTTCAGGTTGTTTCATGGTATGACAACGAGAACTCATACACAAGCCAGATGGTTAGAACAATTAAGTACTTCGCTGAACTTGGTTGATCGACTAACATATCGAAATAGACTTTTGAAAAGGTCCGGTCCTTGTGGACCGGGCCTTTTTTAATATCATAGGAAATAGATTTCCTATGATATTAAAAATGCTCCGCTAAGGAAGCGCATCTCGCGCGATAGGTAAATGCTTCATAAATGCAATATCGCTCGGAGCGAGAACTAATAGAATTAATTTTTATTGTAAAAATTCCAATACAAAGGAGAACGAAAATGGCACTTAATAAGAAATCAGTAGATGATTTTAATGCAAAGGGCAGAAGAGTACTTGTACGTTGCGATTTCAACGTACCTCTTAAAGAAGGAAAGATCACAGACGAGACACGTATCGTTGCAGCTCTTCCTACAATCAACAAATTACTTAACGATGGTGGTAAGGTAATTCTTTGCTCACACCTTGGAAAAGTTAAGAATGGCCCTAACGAAGGCGAGTCACTTGCAGCTGTTGCTGAGAGACTTTCAGAGAAGCTTGGCAAGAAGGTTAACTTCGTATCAGATTACAACGTAACTGGCGAAGCTGCTACAAAGGCTGTAGCTGAAATGAACGAAGGTGACGTAGTTCTTCTTCAGAATACACGTTTCAGAGGCAAGGAAGAGACTAAGCCAGAAGAAGCTGGTGAGAACTTTGCTAAAGAACTTGCTGATCTTTGCGATGACTATGTATGTGATGCATTCGGTTCAGCTCACAGAGCACACGCTTCTGTTTCAGTTGTAACAAAGTATGTTCGTGAAAAAGGCGGAAACTGCGCAGTTGGTTACCTTATGCAGAAGGAAATTGACTTCCTTGGAAATGCAGTAGAGAACCCAGTTCGCCCATTCGTAGCTATCCTTGGTGGCGCTAAGGTTGCTGATAAGCTCAATGTTATCAATTCTCTTCTTGAGAAGTGTGACACACTTATCATCGGTGGTGGTATGGCTTACACATTCCTTAAGGCTAAGGGATATGAAGTTGGTAAGTCACTTCTTGATGAGACAAAGGTTGATTATTGTAAGGAAATGATGGAAAAGGCTGAGAAGTCTGGTAAGAAGCTTCTTCTTCCAGTTGATGCTGTATGTATCGATGAGTTCCCAAGCCCAATCGACAATCCATCAATCAATACACAGGTTGTAGATGCTGACAAGATCCCTGCTGACAGAGAAGGCGCTGACATCGGACCTAAGACAATCGCTATGTACTCAGAAGCTGTTAAGTCAGCTAAGACAGTAGTTTGGAACGGACCTATGGGTGTATTTGAGAACCCAGTTCTTGCTACAGGTACAAAGGAAGTTGCTAAGGCACTTTCTGAGACAACTGCTACAACAATCATCGGTGGTGGTGATAGTGCTGCAGCTGTTAACCAGCTTGGTTATGCTGACAAGATGAGCCACATCTCAACAGGTGGTGGAGCTTCTCTTGAATTCCTTGAAGGCAAAAAGCTTCCAGGTGTTTACGCAGCAGATGATAAGCAGTAATTATTGCGAAAGCTTAGCTGTGTAGAAAAACAGGCAGATTAAAAATAATAATAATAACTTATACAAACGGTGTATGCGGGGATAAAATTCTTTTTATCCCCCTTACATCTTATAAAATGCGATTATCGGAGGAAAAAAGTTATGGCACGTAGAAGAATCATTGCCGGAAACTGGAAGATGAATAAGACTCCAAGTGAGGCAGTAGCTCTTTGTAATGAACTTAAAGATTTAGTTAAAAATGATGCAGTAGATGTTGTTTATTGCGTTCCAGCTATAGATATTGTTCCTGTTGTTGAGGCTGTTAAAGGTACTAATGTACATGTTGGTGCAGAGAATTTCTACATTGTAGACAACGGTGCTTTCACAGGAGAGATTTCAGCTCCTATGCTTAAGGATGCAGGTGTTGAATATATCATCATTGGTCACTCTGAGAGAAGAGATATCTTTGGTGAGAATGATATTCTTATAAACCAGAAGGTTAAGAAGGCTTTTGCTTCAGGTCTTACACCAATTCTTTGCTGCGGTGAGTCTCTTGCACTTCGTAAGGCTGATACTTACAAGGAATGGATTGAGAGACAGATCACATGGGATCTTGATGGCGTAACAGCTGATCAGGTTAAAAAGCTTGTAATTGCATATGAGCCAATCTGGGCTATCGGTACAGGTGAGACTGCAACAGCTGATCAGGCTGAAGAAGTATGCGGACTTATCCGTTCACTTATTGCTAAGCTTTATGATCAGGCTACAGCTGATGAAGTTCGTATCCAGTATGGCGGATCTATGAATGCAGGTAATGCAGCAGAACTTCTTTCAAAGCCAAATATCGATGGAGGTCTTATTGGCGGAGCAAGCCTTAAGCCTGATTTCGGAAAGATCGTTAACGCTTAAGAAGTGATATTTTTTAGATAAGATATACAAAACTGAATGCTTTAAACTGCTTATAAAACGGGTTCAATTTGGTAATCATTGCCAATTGAATCCGTTTTTGTCATATATTATGATGTGTTTAATATCACTTTTAATTATCACTTTTGCTTGCTAGAAAATAGAGTGTTTTAAAAAGTGATATTTGATACTTTGAAAGTGATAGTCGCTGAAAAGCAGAAAGCGAGGGCATTATGGCAGGTAGAAGAGGTAATAAGCAAGGCAGTGTCAGGAAACTTCCTGACGGACAATATGAGTGTGTTATACAAAGTGCTTATCTTAATTATGAATCTGGAAAGCCGAAACGATTTAAACGTAAGGGTAAAACAGAGGAAGAAGCTGTTAAATCGGCTAAGCTTGCTATGAGGGCATGGGAAAAAGGGTGGATTAACTCAAATGCTGATATAAAGATTAAGAAAACCAGAACTTTCGGTTCATATATGGAAGAGTACATCGATACTGTAGCAAGACCTAAAATGACAGAATCAGGATATGTAAGTTACATCAGACATATGAATGTCAATTTTTATCCATATCCCATCTCTAAACTACAGTTACACATGCTGAACAAAAAGGTGTTTACGGATTATTACAATACTATACTTGCCACAAAATCGGAAAAGACTTGTTCTTTACCGAGGCAGCTATGTATAAGATGCTGTAAATGGCTTATAGACCAGTCGTTTTTGGCGGAAAACTATGCAGAGCAGGGACAGACTGGCATAAAAAGAAAAATCATTGATGAATACAATGCTGAAGCAGATGAAAGAGAACGGAATAAGAAAAAAGTCTTCACGACTGAGGATATAGAGAAGTTTTATTATGCCTATAAAAATAATATGGGCGAATATCCTGTAATAGTTCTGTTTCTACTAGAAACGGGTATGAGAGCACAGGAGTTTGCTGCTTTAAAAACAAAGAACGTAGACCTTGATGAAAACAAAATCTATATCCGAGAGTCTATTGGCTGGAGATTTAAGGAAGGCGAGGACGGAAAGAGAGATAAACATAATGGCGTCGAGCGGTATACGAAAGTTCCGAAGAATAAAGAGGCTCGATATATTATTATGAGCGACCTTTGCAGAGAGTGTGTTCTTTATATGATTGAACAGACAAAAATAAAATGTCCGAACAATCCATAAGGTTTCGGTTATCCGACTTTCAGAAGTGGCAAGGCTATAAC
>JAEEGH010000404.1_pt1 | contig 193209 bp, 164 predicted proteins | sample 9134181 | NCBI WGS metagenome assembly JAEEGH01 (sample SAMN16246544, study PRJNA631951) | gut metagenome | biome: gut microbiome; feature: rumen; material: DP-attached | host: Bos | place: Iran: Karaj | collected 2018-10 | reverse complement strand
GTCTCAAACATGTAGCCGGCACCGATACCGATACCAAAGGCCAGCGTCTTATCCTTAGCCTTGCCAGTAGCATCCTGATAGATGGCGTACGAACAGTTCAGGCCGCGACCCTCACAGAACATCGTGCGGAGAGAGGTACCAGAACCCTTAGGAGCCACCATAATCACATCGACGTCCTTCGGGGGGATAACACCCGTGCGGTCGCTCCAGTTAATAGCGAAGCCGTGGCTGTAGTACAGCGTCTTGCCGGGCTTCAGATATTTCTTGATAGTGGGCCACTGCTGAATCTGACCAGCATCGGAGAGCAGCATGCAGAGGATAGTACCCTTCTCGGCGGCCTCCTCGATAGAGAAGAGGGTCTTGCCGGGCACCCAACCGTCGGCCACAGCTTTGTCGTAGGTCTTGCCCTGACGCTGTCCGACAATGACGTTGAAGCCGTTGTCGCGCAGGTTGCAGGCCTGTCCGGGGCCCTGAACGCCATAACCGATGACGGCGATTACCTCATCCTTCAATACTTCACGTGCTTTCTCCAAAGAGAACTCCTTGCTGGTGACTACAGTCTCGATAACGCCACCAAAATTCATTTCTGCCATAATTGCAAAAGTTTTAAATGTTATACATATTCCTTGTGTACTATGCCAGCCCTACCCGAGAGCCGTCGTCTTGCTGTCCACTCAGGGCTTGCTCGAAGCCCCGACAAGGGGTTATCTTTATAATAATTGCTTGCAAAGGTAGCAAATTGGCAGCATACAACCAAATTTTCTTTCCTATTTATACCTAATTAACCAAAAAAGTGGTATCTTTGCAACCAAACTACTAAAATAAAGCAGAAAATGAAGAATACTTTATGCACTATCATGCTGGCTGTGGGAGTCCTGCTGCCTGCAACTTTGGCGGCAGAAGAGCTGCCCCTGATCCAAAACGTGGATGCCTATGAGTGTCTGTCGCTCAATGGGGAGTGGAACTACATTGTCGATGTACAGGAAGAGGGTTACTACGACTACCGGATGAATCCCATGCGTGGAGGATTCTTTGCCAATGCCAAGCCCCAGCGACCCAGCGACCTTATTGAGTACGACTTCGACAAGTCGCCCACCATGCAGATTCCCGGCGACTGGAACACCCAGGACCAGCGCCTGTTCTTCTACGAAGGCACCGTGTGGTTCAAGAAGAGTTTCCAGGCTGTTCCCATGCAGGACTACACCACCCTACTCTATTTCGGAGCGGTGAACTACGACTGCCACGTATGGGTAAACGGCAAGAAGGCGGGCCACCATATAGGCGGCTTTACTCCTTTCAACTACGACATCAGCGACCTGTTGAAGGAAGGTGAGAATGTAGTTATCGTCAAGGTCGACAACAAGCGTCACGCCGAGGACGTGCCCACGCAGATTTTCGACTGGTGGAACTACGGCGGCATTACCCGCGACGTCAAGTTGGTAAAGGTGACAAAAACCTATCTCGAGGATTACAATCTGCAACTGCTTAAGGGCGACGTTAAGGCCAAGACACGCCAGATAAGCTTCTCAGCCAAGCTGAACAAGCAGGAAGCAGGCCATAAGGTTGCCGTTTTCATTCCCGAGCTGAAGCTCAAGAAGACTTATTTGACCGATGCCGAAGGCAAAGTGCAGCCCACAGCGCTCAACGTCCCATCGAAGAAGCTGCAGCTCTGGAGCCCTGAGCATCCCAAGCGCTATCAAGTGGAACTGTCGCTCGACAATGCCACCTACGGCGACAGTATCGGATTCCGTACTATCGAGACCCGCGACAAGCAACTTCTGCTCAATGGACAGCCCATATTCCTTAAGGGTATCTGCCTGCATGAGGAGAAGACCAACGGCGGAGGACGCGCCAACAGCACCGAGGATGCCCATACGCTGCTATCCTGGGCCAAGGAACTGGGTTGCAACTTCGTCAGACTGGCTCACTATCCCCATAATATAAATATGGTACGCGAGGCCGAGCGCATGGGTATTTTGGTATGGAGCGAGATTCCCTGCTACTGGACTATTTCATGGAGGAATCCGAATACCTTTGAAAACGCCCGCCAGCAACTGACCGACATGATCAGCCGCGACCACAACCGCGCCAACATCATTATCTGGAGCATTGCCAACGAGACGCCCCACTCCAAGGAACGCGACGATTTCCTCAGCCGCCTGGCCAAGCATGCCCGCAGTCTCGACAGCACCCGCCTCATCTCGATGGCGATGGAGGTAACGGGCGCTTCAAACTACGTGAACCGTCTGAACGACAATATGAATGAGTATGTAGACGTAGTATCCTTCAACCAATATATCGGCTGGTATCGCGATGTGAACGACGCTCCGAAGATGAAATGGGAGATTCCCTACAACAAGCCCGTCATCATCAGCGAGTTCGGAGGCGGGGCCAAGTACGGCTACCACGGGGCAAAGAACCAGCGATGGACGGAGGAGTTCCAGGAGAACCTCTACATCGAGAACCTCGCTATGCTCGACAAGATTGAGGGGCTAGCAGGCACTACGCCTTGGATTCTGAAGGATTTCCGCTCACCACGCCGCGTGCTGCCCGGTATTCAGGACTTCTACAACATGAAGGGTCTCTTCAGCGACAAGGGCGAGAAGAAGAAAGCTTTCTACGTAGTAAAACAGTGGTATGAGGGGAAATAGCTCCTCATACCACTGCTTTTCTTTTGTTTTAGCAAAAAGAACCTCTATTGTTTCAAAAGAAAAGAACCTTGCTGCGGCAGCATTCTGTTCCGTCGGTACGGACAATGCGAATGCAATACTCATTGTCGGCAACTGACTCTTTATAGAAAGAGAGCTGATCGCCGGCATGGGCTTCGGCCACGTAGGCTATCTCGAAACGCTTGACGGCATGCGCCCTGTACCAGTCAAGAGGCCAGAGGTCGAGCACATGCTCAATGTATTTCACGGAGTTGATATGCCCGTTGATGTCAACGTCGTTATATTGCGTGTCGATGGTGCGTACCAACTCAGCTGCATCCGACATTTTTACACGCCCGCCTTTGTCAATGGGGCACTCCTTGTCAGCAACTATCCAGTTGTTGATGGCACCGTCGTCTATCGAATAGATGTCCGTCGGCTGGCGGGTCTCGGTATCTATCATCGCCCATATACTGCGTCCGTAGCCGTAGACAACCTCCTCCTGACCTCCCCGAGGGGAGGTTCCGACAACGGCGAAGTTGCGGGAGGTGAAGTAGCGCATGGCAGACTCTACCCATGTCTCGACGTTGAACTTAGTATACATCGTCGGCATCTCCGTCATTTCAATAGCCAGACGCGAGAGTACCCACGAGCGGTTGATGCCCAGCAGGTACTTCATGCCAAAGCCGCGTGCTGAGGAATGAAAATCGGCAGCGTTCAGCATGTGATTGCCTAAATGTCCCATGAACAGGCGGCCGGAGAAGTCGCAATGGAACGGCTCTGCCAGAAACTCGTAGCGTCCTACCTTATCCATGATGCTGCTCTCGTTCTTCTAAGAAGGCACTTACCTGCTCCTGCATTCCACGGGTAACGGCGATACGACCGGAACGGGTGTACTGCAACACACAGCCAAAAGCGTCGAGCGCCCGATAGAGCTCTACAATCTGCTCAGTCAGACCATGCATCATGACAATGACATAAGTAGGATTCACCTCGATGATGCTGGCGCCATAGCGACGGACGGTGCGCGAGATTTCCGGATTCTCCATGACCTGAGGAGTAGAAAGCTTGTACAGTCCTGACTCACGGATAAACAGCTGGTCATCAGTAAAATAGTTGGCCTTGACAACGTCTATCTTCTTCTCTATCTGACGGGTAATCTTGATGATCTGGTCTTCGTCGCTCCACGCGGTAATGGTGTACTTGTGAACACCGGGAATGCTCGATGCACTCACGTTCAGGCTCTCGATATTCACCTGGCGACGCGTAAACACAGCGGTAATCTGGTTCAGAATACCGGCCACGTTCTCGGAGTAGACCAGCAGGGTATAGAGAGAGGGCCCACCCCCTTTCCCCTCCCCAAGGGAGGGGTGTTTGGTTACTTCATTCGGTATGTTTTTGTCTTTGTTCTCCATCTTCTAATGCATTTATTTTATCTTTTTGTATCTAAACTCCCCTCCTTTGGGGAGGGGAAGGGGGTAGGCCTAAATCTCCAGCTTCATATCACTCACATTCATTCCCGGCGGTGTCATCGGCAGCACATTGTCTTCCTCCATAATGGCACACTCAAGGATGAACGGTCCGTCGGTGTTCAGCATTTTCTCCACAGCAGCAGCCAAGTCCTTGCGGTCAATCACGGCTGCATAGGAAATGCCATAGCCTTTGGCTATCTGCTCGTAGCAGGGGTTCATCATCTTGGTAAACGACTTGCGACGCTGCCAGAACATATCCTGCCATTGGCGCACGTTGCCAAGATAGTGGTTGTTCATCAGTATCATCTTTACCGGCGCCTGCTGCTCCATGATAGTGCCCAGTTCCTCAATGCACATCTGGAAACCGCCGTCGCCCATGAAGCAGCACACCTGACGATCAGGGGATCCAAAGGTGGCGCCGATAGCTGCCGGCATACCGTAGCCCATCGTTCCCAAGCCTCCGCTGGTGCAGATACTGCGCTTGTGGTGATACTTGAAGTAGCGGGTTGCAAATAGCTGATTCTGACCAACATCGGTTACGAGAACGGCATCGTCAGCAGCCTGCTCGGCTACTGCGTTCACCACCTCACCCATCAGCAGCGGTCCTTCTTGGGGATGGATGGCGGGCTCAATGACCTTCGTCCGTTCCTTATCATCCAGCTCCTTGAACGACTCGCGCCATTCCTTGTGCGTGTTCTTATTGATTAATGCCGTCAGGGCAGGCAGCGACTCCTTACAGTCGGCCACCACTGCTACGTCGGTCTTCACGTTCTTGTCAATCTCCGAACGGTCTATATCCAGGTGGATAATCTTCGCCTGCTTAGCATAGGTTTTCACATTACCCGTTACACGGTCGCTGAAGCGCATGCCAATGGCAATCAGCACATCACACTCCTGTTCCTTCAGGTTGACGGCATAGTTGCCATGCATACCCAGCATACCCACATTCAGCGGGTGGTTCGAGGGCAGTGCCGAGAGGCCCAGCATCGTGCGACCCGCGGGAATATCGGCTTTCTCCAAGAAGGCTTTCAGTTCCTCCTGGGCATTACCCAATTCCACGCCCTGACCTACCAACGCCAGCGGTTTCTTGGCATTGTTGATCAGCTCGGCAGCCTCGCGGACGGCAGTCTCATCGAGTTTCGGATAGGGCACATAGCTGCGGATGAAGTCTACCTTCTTTGGTTCCCAGTCTATCTCCTCCACCTGCGCATTCTTGGCAAAGTCGAGTACCACGGGACCAGGACGCCCTGTACGGGCAATGTAGAATGCACGGCTCACCGCCCATGCTACATCCTCAGCATGACGTATCTGATACGACCACTTCGAGATAGGCTGCGCCACACCCACGAGGTCAACCTCCTGGAAAGCATCGGTACCTAATGCAGAGATGGGCACCTGTCCTGCAATCACCACGATGGGCGTCGAGTCGAGCATCGCGTCGGCAATACCCGTCAGCGTGTTGGTAACACCTGGGCCGCTGGTCACTATTGCAACGCCCACCTCTCCTGATACGCGGGCATAGCCCTCGGCAGCATGGGTAGCCCCCTGCTCATGGCGCACAAGTATGTGGTCGAAACTTTTCTTTTCTCCACGAGTATAGTCGTACAGCGCATCGTAGACGGGCATAATCGAGCCGCCGGGGTAGCCGAAGATGGTCTTCACACCTTCAGCCTGCAATGCCCTCATCAACGCTTCCGAGCCTGTAATTCTGTCTTTCTGCATATTCCTTTTTTCTTGTTTATCTAGTCGAACTAGTCATACTAGTCATACTAGTCCTACTAGTCCTACTAGTCAATAATCCTCACTCCCCCCTTGTCCGCACTCGCCACGCTCTGTGCGTATGCTCTTAGTGCCTTGCTGACGGGGCGGTTGCGCTTCAGTGGCTGCTGCGGACGGGCTGCCAGCTCCTCATCGCTCAGCTTCACGTTGATGCTGCGGCTGGGGATGTCGATGATAATGATGTCGCCGTCCTTGATCTTGCCAATGTTGCCGCCGTTGGCTGCCTCGGGAGAGATATGGCCGATGGAGAGACCGCTGGTGCCACCTGAGAAGCGACCGTCGGTAATCAGCGCGCACTCCTTGCCCATGTGCATACTCTTAATATAAGAGGTGGGATAGAGCATCTCTTGCATGCCGGGGCCTCCCTTGGGACCTTCGTGGGTAATCACCACACAGTCGCCCTTCTTCACCTGTCCGCCGAGGATGCCCTCGCAGGCATCTTCCTGAGAATCGAACACTACGGCAGGCCCCTCGAAGTGCCAGAGGCTCTCGTCCACGCCGGCAGTCTTCACCACGCAGCCGTCCTGGGCAATGTTGCCGAAGAGCACCGCCATGCCGCCGTCCTTCATGTAGGCATGCTCGATGTCGCGGATGCAGCCGTTGGTGCGGTCCGTGTCGAGTGTCTCCCACTGGGCGTCCTGCGAGCCCATTACGGTAGAGAACCGTCCACCAGGGGCGCTGCGGTAGATGCGCTCGGCTTCGGGATCAATCGTCTCACCCGTAATGCTGTATTTCGCAATGTCCTCGCCCAGCGTAGCACCGTTCACACGCTTGCAGTCGAGCTTCAGCAGTCCACCCTTGGCCAACTCGCCCATGATGCCGAGAATGCCTCCGGCGCGGTTTTCCTCCTGAATGGAGTATTTCTGCCAGTTGGGTGCCAGTTTGCAGAGGAAAGGCACTTTTCGCGACAGGGCATCGATGTCCTGCATGCGGAAGTCCACACCAGCCTCCTGAGCCACAGCCAGCAGGTGCAGCACGGTATTGGTCGAGGCACCCATCGCAATGTCGAGCGTCATGGCGTTCAGGAAGGCATCGCGGGTAGCTATCGAGCGAGGCAATACGCTGTCGTCGCCCACTTCATAATATTTCAGGGCGTTCTTCACAATGAGCTTCGCAGCATCGCGGAACAGCTGGATGCGGTTTACGTGGGTAGCCAGAATACTGCCGTTGCCAGGCAGCGACAGTCCGATAGCCTCCGTCAGCGAGTTCATCGAGTTAGCCGTAAACATACCCGAGCAGGCACCGCATCCGGGACAGGCGCATTGTTCAATCTCGGCCAGCTCTTCGTCGCTCACCGCCGGGTCACCACCCTTCACCATCGCCGTAATCAGATCGGCATTCTCACCGCGCCACTTACCAGCCTCCATCGGACCACCGCTCACGAATACCGCAGGGATGTTCAGTCGCATGGCAGCCATCAGCATGCCCGGCGTCACCTTGTCGCAGTTCGAAATGCAGACCATAGCGTCGGCCTTGTGGGCGTTCACCATATATTCTACTGAGTCGGCAATGATGTCGCGACTGGGCAGCGAGTAGAGCATGCCGTCGTGACCCATAGCGATGCCGTCGTCGATGGCGATGGTGTTGAACTCAGCGGCATAGCAGCCCATCTTCTCAATCTCCTCGCGGACAATCTGCCCGATTTCATGCAGGTGTGTATGCCCCGGCACGAACTGGGTGAATGAATTAACGATGGCAATAATCGGTTTGCCAAACTGCTCCTGTTTCATACCCGTAGCCACCCAAAGGGCACGGGCTCCCGCCATGCGGCGACCTTCTGTGCATACTGCACTACGTAATGTATGTTTCATAATGCTTTTTATCTTTAATAGCCTGCAAAGTTACACTTTTTCCGCAAAATAGCCAACAAAATAACAGTTTTTCTTAGTTTAACCCTCATTTCCCTCCAGTTTTTCACTCATTTTTGTACCTTATTTCAACTAAAATGAAAAGAACCACTGCAATCATCATATCCATTACTCGTCGGGAACGTAGAGGCCTCACCGCCCACCACTGACTTATAAAAATTCCCTCGTGAATGCCCTTTATGATAAACCAAAAGATCCCACGGATGTAAACTATTTTCATATAGCTAATTAATTACAAAAACCTTCTCGAAACGCCCATTTTACGGCCTTTTGACTTTAGTCCGGGTAAACTCGGAGTTTAGTCGGAGTAAACTGCCAGTTTACCCGGACTAAAGTCTCGGTTTGCTCGGAGTGGAGTTTTGGTCATCTTCTCTTTCATTCTATTTGTAAAAATATTTCAGTCAATTCTACATCACCCTTCAGTCGTCTGTCTCCACCTAGTATCAGTAGCCTTTGGCGCTGTTCATTATTTATTTCGCTTAGCCCCCTGGCGGATGCCGCTCCCCCGTATGGCGGGGGCGCTCCGTGTGGCGGATTCCTGTCGGTCGTCGCTGCCGTTATATATATAGGCGGCAGCGACGACCGACAAAAATCTGTCCGCGGGTCAGAAGGCCAAAGCCAAGCAGTACTGGCGCAACCACTTACAGCTATGAGCTTACAGGGGGCCTTATTACGCGGATAACCATTGACGACTATGACGACAAGGAAGTTACAACGCTGACGTGGGAATAAAAACTGTTAAACTTTGCTAAAGCATAGCGGAAAGCGGGGAGCGGGGGCTCGATTCTCAAATAAAAGTAGTACCTTTGCAGCCCGTTAGAGTCCGTTGGGGCAGAGTGAAGTGTGTACGAACGTACGCCGCCTCGCGGAAAAACCCCTTAAAAATACAAATTAAAAGCAATGTACGCAATTGTAGAGATTCAGGGTCAGCAGTTCAAGGCTGAGGAGGGCAAGAAGCTCTTCGTGCACCACATCAAGGACGTGGAAGCCGGCAAGACTGTTGAATTTGACAAAGTGCTGCTCGTAGATGCTGACGGTGCAGTGAAGGTAGGTGCCCCCACCGTAGAGGGTGCAAAAGTAGTGTGTGAGGTAGTGAACCCGCTCGTAAAGGGCGACAAGGTGATTGTGTTCAAGATGAAGCGCCGCAAGGACTCTCGCAAGCGCAACGGTCATCGTGAGCAGTTCACACAGGTAGAAGTTAAATCAGTAATCGCTTAAAGTAAGGAGGACTTAGAAATGGCTCATAAAAAAGGTGTAGGTAGTTCTAAGAACGGCCGCGAGTCGGCAGCCCAGCGACTGGGTATCAAGATTTTCGGCGGTCAGCAGTGTGTTGCCGGCAACATTATCGTTCGCCAGCGCGGCACAAAGCACAACCCAGGCAACAACGTGGCTATTGGTAAGGACGACACGCTGTATGCGCTCGTTGACGGAACGGTTCAGTTCCACAAGGGCAAGCGCGACAAGAGTGTGGTTTCCGTTATTCCCAGCGCTGAGGCCTAAGTAACAAAAACAAACAAGCAATTTATTCCAAACAAACAACAGAATCCCGCTCAATTGAGCGGGATTTCTGCGTTTATTTAGGAGTTCTTTGCAAGCCGCTCGGCGACGAAGGAGACGCTTGCCTAAGTCAAGAAAGCGTCGCAAAGCCGAGCGAAGACATTATTCCAAATCCAAGAACTAAAGCTTTACGGTCTTTTTCTTGGCCTTCGACTCGTTCTGAAGGCGGTTGAGGGCGGTGACGACGTAGGTATACTTGTGGTTGCCGTTCACATAGGGCAGCTTCCAGAAGGTATCAGGGGTAACGGCAACGATTTTCGTGGGGTCGTTGAGGTTGACTTTCTCGCCCTTGGCAAACTGGTAAACGACGTAGCGGGTGGCCTCGGTCTGCCAGTTCTTGCCCTTGGGTGCCGTCCAGAAGAGAATGTAGCCATCACTGGTCCACACGGGCTTGAGCTTGCGCACCTTCGAGGTGGTTTTCTTGTCGATGAAACTCATGTCGGGCTGCAGGGCGGGGTGGCGCCAGTAGTAGTTGCGCAGGGTGGTGCCGTAGTTGCCTACGTTGTCGACGGCTGCCTTGGCATACCAGAGCACGGTACCCTTGACATGGGGCAGCTGCTGGTGCAAGCGCATCTTAGCGGGCAGCTGGTGCTGCGAGGGGTTCTGCGGGTCGGTGTACTTGACGGTGCGTTCCACGTCCTCTCCGATAATGAGCGGACGTCCACCTGCATACTGGTTCCACCAGCGGATAAGGGTGTCGTAGTCGGCAGCCTTGTTGCCTATCTCCCAATAGATCTGAGGCACGCAGTAGTCGAGCCAGCCGTTGTTCACCCAGAACAGCACGTCGGCATAAAGGTCGTCGTAGTTCTGCAGGCCGTTGGTGTTGCTGCCGATGGAGCTGGAGCGCTTGTTGCGGTAGATGCCGAAGGGCGATATGCCGACCTTTACCCAAGGCTTAGCCTCGTGTATGGTCTTGTAGAACTGCTCAATGAAGAGGTTCACGTTGTAGCGCCGCCAGTCGCCCAGGTCGCGTATGCCGTTGTTGTACTGGCGGTACTGTGCATCATCGGGAATTGTCTGACCTGCAGCGGGATAAGGATAGAAATAGTCGTCCATGTGGATGCCGTCGACGTCGTAGCGGGTAACGATGTCGCATGCCACCTGGCAGATATAGTCGCGGTTCTCGGGAATGCCGGGGTTGAGGATGGTCAGCCCGTCGTACTCAAAACAGTTCTGAGGCTTACGCATCTTGATATGGTTGGAGGCCAGCGCGGTAGTGGTCTTGGTGCGGGCACGGTAGGGGTTGATCCATGCGTGGAGCTCCATGCCGCGGGCGTGGCACTGGTCAATCATCCATTGCAGGGGGTCCCAGTAGGGCTGCGGTGCCCTACCCTGCTGTCCGGTAAGGAAGCGGCTCCACGGCTCGATGTTGCTCTCGTAGAGGGCGTCACACTCGGGGCGCACCTGGAAGATGATGACATTCACGCCGTCCTTCCACAGCTCGTCCAACTGGTAGGTCAGCGTCTGCTGCATCTTCTGCGTCCCCATGCCCTGGAACTGTCCGTTAACACACTGGATCCATGCTCCGCGCATCTCACGTTTCTGCGCCCTTGCGGGGCTAACGAATAGTGAACAGTAGAAAGTGAATAGCATCGCGAAAGCCATCCACCTGCTGTTCCATACGCTCTTTTTGCTTTCTTTTCTCATATCGTTATTGGTTTTCTCTAACTTCTTTAATCCCCAAACATCTTCGGCTTTTTGGCCCTTGCCTCCTCCAGCGATACCAACTTCACCTGCTCCTGCTGGTAGTCGTGGCGCAGTTGCTCGTATTTCTCGTTCAGCTCCTGCTCCACGGCCTGTTCTTCGTTCATCAGGCGCGCAGCCACCAAGGCGTTCTGCGAGGCATCCTTCATCCACACCACGGGACCTCCGTAGACGGGGGCTATCTTTAACGCCACATGCAGTTCGCTGGTAGTGGCACCACCTATCATAATAGGAATATTCATGCCTGCGCGCTTCAGCTCACGCGCCACATTGACCATCTCCTCAAGGCTCGGCGTAATGAGTCCCGACAGGCCAATCATGTCTACCTGTTCCTCCTTTGCCTTCTGCACAATCTGCTCGGCAGGCACCATCACGCCCATGTCGATAACCTCATAGCCGTTGCAGGCCATCACCACACTCACAATGTTCTTGCCAATGTCGTGAACGTCGCCCTTCACCGTAGCCAGCAGCACCTTGCCTGCCTTCTTGTCTTCCTGTCTTCCTTTCTCCATATACGGCTGCAGAATCTCCACAGCCTGCTTCATGGTGCGCGCCGTCTTCACTACCTGCGGCAGAAACATTTTTCCTTCGCCGAAGAGTACTCCCACGCGGTTCATACCTGCCATTAGCGGACCTTCGATGATGTCCACCGCCCGAGGATACTTCTCCAGCGCATCCTTCAAATCTTCTTCCAGGTGATCGCCGATACCCTTGACCAGCGCTTCGCTCAAGCGTTCTTCAACGGGTATATCTCGAGGTGCGAGGTGCGAGGTGCGAGGTGCGAGATTACCTTCTGCGCTCGAACTATTCTCGCACTTCGAAGACTCCTCACGCTTCGAAATCTCTCCTGCCACCTCTATCAGTCGCTCTGCCGCCCCCTTCTTGCGATTCAGCACCACGTCCTCGATTACCTCTAACTGGTCATCGGGAATGTCGCTGTAAGCTACCTTCGTAGCGGGGTTGACGATACCGAAGTCCATACCCGCCTGAATGGCGTGGTAGAGGAACACGGCATGCATAGCTTCGCGGATATAGTTGTTGCCGCGGAACGAGAACGAGAGGTTGCTGACGCCACCGCTGACATGGGCCCCAGGCAGGTTCTCGCGTATCCACTGCGTGGCACGAATGAAGTCCATCGCATAGGCGTCGTGCTCCTCCATGCCCGTGGCAATAGCCAGTATATTAGGGTCGAAGATAATATCTAACGGATTCATACCAACTTGCTGAGTAAGAATCTGATATGCACGACTTGCAATCTCAATGCGGCGCTCGTAGGTAGTAGCCTGTCCCTGCTCGTCAAAGCACATCACCACCACCGCAGCGCCATAGCGCATGCAGTCGCGGGCATGGCTTAGGAACACCTCTTCGCCCTCCTTCAGCGAGATGCTGTTGACAATGGATTTTCCCTGTACGCATTGCAGTCCGGCAGTGATGACATCCCACTTCGACGAGTCAATCATCACCGGCACGCGGGCAATATCGGGCTCCAAGGCAATGAGGTTGAGGAAGTTGACCATTTCCTCGCGGGCATCCAAGAGCCCATCGTCCATATTGATGTCAATGACCATCGCGCCGTCCTGTACCTGCTTGCGGGCAATGCCGATTGCCTCGTCGTAGTTTTTCTCCTTGATGAGCCGCAGGAACTTGCGCGAACCCGCCACGTTGCAGCGTTCGCCGACGTTGGTGAATTGAGGAATCACTTCGAGGTGCGAGGATTCTTCAAGGTGCGAGGTGCGAGGTGCGAGGTGCGATATTTCTAATAGATCGAGGCCAGAAAGCCAAAGCGCCTGCGGCTTGGGAGCCGGCACATGCGGCTTTTTCCATTCCTGAACTGCACTCGTACCTCGTACTTCGAACCTCGTACCTCGAACCAGATCAGCGTACTTCGCAATAAACTCGTCTGTCGTACCGCAGCAGCCGCCAACGATGTTGACCAGTCCCTCGTCAATAAGCTCACCTATCTGCGGGGCCATTGTCTCCGCCGTCTCGTCGTAGAGTCCCAGCGAATTGGGCAGTCCGGCATTGGGGTAGCACGATATATAATAAGGTGCACGTTTGGCCAGCTCCCTGAGGAACGGCTTCATCTGACGGGCACCGAACGAGCAGTTCAGTCCGATGGAAAATATGGGGTATGTCGAAATGCTGGCCAAATAGGCATCGAGTGTCTGACCGCTGAGGGTGCGCCCTGCCAGGTCGCTCACGGTAACGCTAAGCATGATAGGCAGCTCCACGCCGCGCTGCTTCATGGCAGTCATAGCGGCATCGATAGCACACTTTGAGTTGAGCGAGTCGAAGATGGTCTCTATCAGCAGGGCATCTACCCCACCCTCTATCAGCGCGTCCATCTGCTCCAGGTAAGCCTCAAAGAGCTGACCGTAGGTAAGGTCTCGGCGGGCAGGATTGCTCACGTCGGGCGACATGGAACAGGTTTTGTTGGTAGGCCCCACAGAGCCTGCCACGAAGCGGGGCTTTTCAGGTGTAGAGAACTCGTCGGCAGCCTGTCGCGCCAGCCGTGCACCAGCCAGCGCCATTTCACGCGCATGACTGGCCATTCCGTAATCAGCTTCGCTGATGCGCTGGGCACTGAAGGTGTTGGTCTCGATGATGTCGGCACCAGCCTTAAGGTAGCGGCGGTGAATGTCGAGAATCACGTCAGGGCGCGTCAGGCACAACACGTCGTTGTTGCCACGCATCTGTCCACGAAACAGGTTGAACTTGCCTCGGAAGTCCTCTTCCTGCAGGTTATACGACTGAATCATCGTGCCCATTGCGCCGTCGAGCACCAATATCCGCTCCTTGATAATATCCTGAATCCTCTTCACCATCTTCGTTAACTTCGATAACTCTTTAACTTCTCTATCTTCGATAACTTCTTTCGCTCGAGCTTGCTCGCTTTGCTTGCAAAGAACTTCTTAATACCTCTTTATCGCACGATCCATTTCGCGGCGGTCTTCCTTCTCCTTCAACGTCTGACGCTTGTCGAAGGCCTTCTTACCCTTACACAGTGCAATGTCCATCTTGGCACGTCCATTCTCATCGAGAAACACCAGCAGAGGCACGATAGTGTAGCCCGTCTGCTTCGTGGCACTCTGCAGCTTGCGTATCTCGCGCTTCGTCAGCAGCAGCTTGCGGTCGCGCTTCATCTCGTGGTTGTTGTACGAACCATAGAAGTAGGGCGACACACTCATGCCGCGCACCCACATTTCACCGTTGATAATCAGGCAATAGCTGTCCACCAGACTGGCCTTGCCTGCACGAATGGATTTGATTTCCGTACCCGTCAGCACTATACCAGCCGTCAGGGTCTCGATGAAGAAGTACTCAAACGAGGCCTTCTTGTTACGTATATTGACAGGACTCTTCTTCCTGATCTCTTCTTCTTGCTTATTCAAAACTCTTAACTCTTAATGCTTTCTCGGCTTTGCCGATACCTCTTAATTCTCTATTACCGCGAAGTGCTCGATATGCTCATCCACATAGTGAGCGATGACGCTTGTCCACTCCTCCTCGTTCTCTATAAACAGGTCGTCCAGGTCGTCGAACTCGGGCAGCTGCTCAAACAGCGCCATGAACTCATCCTCGGTCAGCTCGCGCTCTATCTGCTCACGATGCTTCAACCACAGCGTATGGGCGTCGTAGACAAGCTTCGACAGCTCGCGCATTCCCCAAAGCTTGACTGCCTTGTCAAACGGATTCTTGAAGATGAAGGGTCCGTAGCCATTGTGTATCAGCTGTACGAAACCACCGTCCATCACCTCCTCGTGCAGTTTGTCCCATGCTAACAGCGTTACTTGGTCGGCATTCAGCTCGCCCATAGTCTCAGCAGTAAGCTCACCGCCAATGGCACTACGTATCGCGTCGACAAACACCTGCACAAAGGCATCCATACCCTCAGAGGCTGCCCGCTGCAAGTCTGCGTCTTTTACCTTCACTTCTATCATAATGGGTGCAAAGATACGAAATAAATCACAATTCACAATTCACAATTCACATTTATTTCGTATCTTTGCACCGAAATAGCTAAAATAACGCATATGACAACAGACTTTATCCTTCGAATTTTCATTGCCGGACTGCTGGGTGGTGCCATCGGTCTGGAACGTGAGTACAGGGCCAAAGAGGCCGGTTTCCGCACCCACTTCCTCGTGGGACTGGGCAGCGGTCTGTTCATGATTCTCTCGGCTCATGGATTCAGCGACGTGGTTATCAACGAGGCTACCCGCCACGACGTGTCGCGCATTGCTGCTCAGGTGGTTTCTGGTATCGGTTTCATCGGTGCAGGCTGTATTATCTTCCAGAAGCATGCCGTACGCGGACTTACCACCGCTGCCGGTCTCTGGGTAGCCGCCGCCATCGGTATGGCTGCCGGTGCCGGTATGTATGCCGTTGCCACCGCTGCCACGGTAATGGTTATCGTATGCCTTGAGCTGATGAACTTCCTACACCACCACGTCTTCCCGCACCATAAGCAGGACGAATACGATGCGGATGAGGAGACGGAGAATAGGAGTTAAGAAGTTCTTTGCAAGCAAAGCGAGTAAGCTCGAGCGAAAGAAGATAAGAAGATAACGGGCTCTCGATTCTCATCGAGAGCCCGAAACAACACAAACACAAAATAACAGTCAGACGGATAGCTGACCGTATGGTAGGAATGGCTTACTGGATGCCGTCCTCACGCAACTTCTGCTGCCACTTCCAAGCAGAACGGAGCACCTCGTCGGTAGGAGTCTCGGCCTTCCAGCCCAACACCTTGTTAGCCTTGGTAACATCACCCCACACCTGCTCAATATCGCCCTCACGACGGGGAGCATAGGTCCAGTTCACCTTTACGCCGGTAGCCTTCTCGAAGCCCTCGACCACCTCCAGGGTTGAGAGTCCGCGTCCCGTACCGATGTTGAACACCTCTACGGCATCGGTGTCGGGCTGGTCGAGCACACGCTCCATAGCCTTTACGTGAGCCTTGGCCAGATCAACCACATAGATGTAGTCGCGGATACAGGTCTTGTCGGGGGTGTTATAGTCGTTACCGAAAATCTTCAGCTGACCACGAATACCCATTGCCGTCTGCGTGACAAAGGGAATCAGGTTCATGGGCACACCGTTGGGCAGTTCGCCAATGAGTGCCGTAGGATGAGCACCAATAGGATTAAAGTAGCGCAGGATGATACTCTTGATGGGAGCACCCGAATGGATATAGTCCTGAATGATTTCCTCGTTAATCTGCTTGGTGTTTCCATAGGGCGACATGGCCTTCTGGATGGGTGCATTCTCCGTAACGGGCAGGTTCTCCTGCGTAGGCTGTCCGTAAACGGTGCAACTGGAAGAGAAGATGATACCCTTCACATCGTACTTGGGCATGAGCTCCAGTAGATTAATCAGGCTCGTCAGGTTGTTGCGGTAGTAAAGCAGTGGCTTCTCTACCGACTCGCCTACAGCCTTTGAAGCGGCAAAGTGGATGATTCCCTCAATCTTAGGATACTTCTTGAAAACACCTTCCAGGGCATCATAGTCGCAACAGTCCACCTTCTCGAAGGCAGGACGAATGCCGGTAATCTTCTCGATGCCGTCAATAACATTTGCGTTAGAGTTCGAGAGGTTGTCGATGATAACCACCTCATAACCTGCCTCTTGCAGCTCTACAGTGGTATGCGAGCCAATGAAGCCCGTACCGCCAGTAACAAGGATTGTCTGTTTCATTATGATTTGTTCTTTGGATTGAATGTTATTATGATGCCGCAAAGATACACAAAAAAGCCGAAAGTGCAAAACTTTCGGCTAATTAATTCTGTTTATACAGTTTTTAAACGCAAATAATGCGAGTCTATCAACGTGAACAGCCCTTATCAGGCAATCACTCATGAAGAAAAAGCCCATCAGTCGAGTCCGAAGAGCACCTTCAAGCCTCCGTCAACTCCCGAGAAGCCCATGAAGGCAAGGCTCAGCAGTCCGGCAGAGAGCATCACGATAGCCATGCCCTGCATACCCTTGGGAATCTTGACCAGCTCCAACTGCTCGCGCATACCGGCAAACACCGTCAGGGCAAGACCGAAGCCTATAGCTGTAGAGAAGGCGTAGACAATGCTCTGAAGCAACGAATAGTCCTTCTGGATAACAAGGATAGCCACGCCGAGCACGGCACAGTTGGTGGTAATCAGTGGGAGGAAGATGCCCAGCGCCTGATATAGAGCGGGCGAAACCTTCTTCAGTACAATCTCGACCATCTGCACCAACGAGGCAATGACGAGAATGAAGGCAATGGTCTGCAGATACTGCAGTCCGAAGGGATCGAGCACAAACTTCTGCACCAGATAGGTAACGATGGTGGCCAGCGTCAGCACAAAGGCCACGGCTGCCGACATGCCCAACGAGGTGTCAATCTTCTTGGAAACGCCGAGGAACGGACAAATACCGAGGAACTGTGACAACACGATGTTGTTCACGAAGATGGCGCTAATGAAAATCAGGATATATTCCATAATTCGTTGTTTTTTTCTAGGATGTGCTAGGAAATCCTAGGCATTCCTAAGTTTGTTGACAATTGCAATGAGGAAGCCCAGGGTAATGAAAGCCCCCGGAGGCAGCACAAAGAGCAGGATATTGTAGGTCTCGGGCACCAGCGTCAGTCCGAAGATGGAGCCAGAGCCCAACAGTTCACGGCAGATGCCCAACAGCGTCAGGCCTAAGGTGAATCCCAGACCAATACCGATGCCGTCGAACAACGAGGCCACAGGCGACTGCTTGGCAGCAAAGGCCTCAGCACGTCCCAGGATCACGCAGTTGACCACAATCAGCGGGATAAACAGTCCGAGCGCTGCGTCAATGTCAGGCAGGAAAGCCTTGATAACCAACTGAAGAATGGTAACAAAGGCGGCAATGACCACAATAAACACGGGGATGCGTACCTTGTCGGGGGTTACCGACTTCAGGCATGAGATGACAAAGTTGGTACAGATAAGCACAGCCATCGTTGCCAGTCCCATCGACATGCCATTCATAGCCGAGGTAGTAGTGGCCAGCGTGGGGCACATACCAAGCATCAGGACGAACGTGGGGTTCTCCTTGACGATGCCGTTCTTGATGATTTCAATATAACTCATATTCTAATTCCCGTTTAATCCGTTGTCTTTTCTTGTTTCGTTGCTCCAGTCTCACCGTCAGTCGGTGTCACCTTGTAGGCGTTATAAGCATTGTTCACAGCCAGCAGGAAGGCACGGCTCGTAATGGTCGAGGCGGTGATGGCATCCACCTGTCCGCCGTCCTTCGATACGGTGAGCGGCTCCGCAGGCGACTTGCCTACAATATCACCCTTCTCACCCTTCTGGAACCACTTGTCGGCCTTGGCACCAAGACCCGGAGTCTCGGCATGCTCCAACAGCGTATAGCCCAGAATGGTTCCTTCAGGATCGAAACCCACCATTACTTTCAGGTTGCCGCCAAAGCCCATGGTGGTACTCTCCACGGCAGCCCCCAAGTCCTTGCCCTGGGCGTCCTTCACCTGATAGATGATATAGGTATATTCCTTTCCGTTGATATCCTGCCTAACGGTATCCGTCTTGGCAAGCGTCAGATTGTCGCAAACCATGACAGCCTTAATGCCATCGTCGGTCTTCTTTTTATTGACCTCGCTAATAGGTCCCTCAGTAAGATGGTTCACGAGTGCTAGTATGCCGCCCATGATGACTGCCACTCCTGTGAGCACCACCACCATATTTGTAAGCGTTGATTCTAACTTCTTCATATCTTCATTAACTTCTTTAACTCCTTAACTCCTTTAACTTCTTTTTCTTCATTACTTCTTCCCTTACTTCGCAGGCACTTCACCGAAGCGCTTGGGCTTGACATAATTATTAATAAGAGGTGTAAAGGCATTCATAATGAGGATGGCAAACGACATACCCTCGGGATAGGCGCCCCAGTTACGGATAACCACGGTAAGGAAACCGATGGCTACACCGTAGATGAGCTGACCCTTCGGAGTCATGGGCGAGGTAACGTAGTCGGTAGCCATGAAGATAGCCCCCAGCATCAGACCACCCGAGAAGATAACACTCAGAGGATCAGCATAAACAGGATTAGCCAGATGGAGCAGACCGGCGAAGACAAACACCGTTCCGATGATGGATACGGGAATGTGCCAGGTGATGATCTTCCTCCACAGCATGAAGGCCAAGCCCAGCAACAGCGCCAGGGCACAAACCTCACCCAGCGAGCCAGCACCAAAGCCGCATTCCGAGGGCAGTCCGATAAACATGTGCAAGGTCTCGGGGAGCTGTTCCAATACCGAGACATCGCCACTCTTGATGGCATCCTTCATGATGGCCAGCGGCGTGGCTCCTGTCTCAGCATCCAGATAGCTGGTCAACTGTCCGGCCTGTGGCCACGACGTCATCTGCGCAGGGAAAGCCACCAACAGGGCGGCACGTCCTACCAGCGCAGGGTTGAACAGATTATTGCCTAAGCCTCCAAATGTCATCTTGGCCACACCGATAGCGAAGAGCGCACCGATGATGATAATCCAGATGGGGAGGTTCGAAGGAAGGTTGAAGGCAAGGAGCAAACCGGTAAGGACGGCTGAACCATCGAGGATGGTAAGGCGCTCCTGCTTCAGGATATACTTGCTAATAGCCCACTCGAAGAAGACGCAGGCTGCCACACTCGTTGCCGTTACAATAACGGAACCCAGGCCAAAATAGAAGAACGATACGAGCAGCGCAGGTATGAGGGCAATGATTACCCCATACATGTTGCGCTCAACGGTATCGGTGCCGTGGGCATGTGGCGATAATGATACAATTAATTTTCCCATATTCTTTGTTTTATTTTGCACGGATTACACGGCTTTCTTTGAGAATTACTTCTTTGCTAATCTTGCGCGGATAATACCCATCACGGTAGCCTTGCCCTGACGAATGTTGTCGAGCAGCGGACGATGGGCAGGACAGGTAAACTGGCACGAGCCGCACTCGATGCAGCTGACAATATCCTCCCGCTCGGCACGCTCCCAATTCTGCACCTCCGATATCTTTGCCAGCAGATAGGGTTCCAAGCCCATGGGGCAAGCACCAACGCACTTGGCACAACGGATACAGGGCTGGGGCTCCTTGCGGCGAGCCTCGTCACCAGAGATAATGGTCACCGAGTTGGTTCCCTTGCAGATAGGCACCTCGACTGAGGTGAGTGCCTTACCCATCATCGGACCACCGGCCAACAGCTTATTGTCACCCTCCGGCATACCGCCACAGGCATCAATCAAGTCCTTCATCGGCGTACCCATGCGCACCTGGAAGTTACCGGGATTCTGCAGCTGCTTACCTGTAACGGTAGTGTAGCGTTCGAACAGTGGCTTGTGCTTCATAACTGCCTCATATACAGCGTATGCAGTACCCACGTTTTGAACAATTGCTCCAACGTTGACGGGAATGGCAGGAGGAGCAGGAACCTGACGGTGGATAACAGCATCCACCAGTTGCTTCTCACCTCCCTGCGGATAGCGCTGCTTCAAGGGCACCACCTCTACCTGGTATTCCGAAGCGGCAAACGCTTCGGCACACTTCTGGGTGAGCAGTTCGATGGCCTTGGGCTTGTTGGTCTCAATGCCGATATAACCCTTCGTCACCTTGGCACCCTTCATGAGCAACTCCAGGCCAACGAGAATCTGGTCGGCCTTCTCCATCATCAGTCGGTAGTCGGCGGTGATATAGGGCTCGCACTCCACAGCGTTGATAATCACGCACTCGGCCTTGGCCGTTGGCGGCGGTGTAAGCTTGATAAAGGTGGGGAAGCAGGCGCCACCCATACCCACGACACCGGCATCCTTGATGCGGCTGACGATTTCCTCGGGGGTGAGCTCCGGGTGAGCCTTGACGGTCTCCAGTTTGTCGGAGCGGTCAATGGTCTCTTCCCACTCGTCGCCTTCTACATTAATAATAATAACTGGCTTGCGATAGCCCGTGGCATCGATGGCGGTGTCGATCTTGAACACCGTGCCGCTGACACCCGAGAAGATCGGAGCAGAGACAAAACCGCCGGCCTCGGCAATCATGGTTCCCACTTTCACCTTGTCGCCTTTCTGTACAACGGGCTTGGCAGGTGCGCCAATATGCTGACCAAGCGGATAGATAGCCTGCTTGGGCAGGGCTGCCACCTTGGTCTCCACCTCATGGGTAAGCTTGTTCTCTTCGGGGTGGATACCACCTATACTAAAAGTTCTTGCGTTCATGCTTGTTCCTCCTTGGTTTTGGGTTGTTCTGGGGCAGATGGGGCCTCGGGGGCTGCTGGGACTTCTGAGAGTGCAGGGGCAGCTGGGACATCTGCGGGCTCTGACTTGGGTTTGGGTGCGGGGAAGTTCACGGCAACGATGGCGTGCTTCGGGCACACCTTCTCGCACTTGCGGCACAGGCGGCACTTATCGGGGTCGATGTAAGCCAGGTTAGCCTCAACGGTAATAGCGCCGAAGGGACACTCCTTCTCACACTTTCCACAACCGATACAGCTCACCTCGCAGGCCTTCATGGCAGCAGGTCCCTTGTCCTTGTTGACGCAGGACACATACACTCTCCTACCCTTCGGTCCCTTCTTGCGGAGTTCGATGATGTTACGCGGACATGCCTTCACACAGGCGCCGCAAGCCACACACTTCTCTTCGTCCACCTCGGCAATACCCGTCTCGGGATTGATGCTGATGGCATCAAACTGGCAAGCCTTCACGCAGTCGCCACAACCCAGACAGCCAAAGCCGCAAAGGGTTTCTCCGGCGCCACAGGCATGCATGGCGGCACAGGTGCGCAGTCCTGCATACTCGGCAATCTTGGGACGATGCGCGCAAGTGCCATTACATCTCACTACGGCCACCTTCGGCTCGCCATTGGCAATAGCCATTCCGAGCAGGTCGGCTACCTGTCCCATCACGTCAGCTCCGCCCACGGGGCAGTTCAAGCCTTCAAGGGAACCGGCATCGGCACCCTTGACGAGTGCATCAGCCATACCCCCACAGCCAGCAAAGCCGCAGCCGCCACAGTTGGCACCGGGCAGCAGCTCGCTCACCTGAGCAATGCGGGGATCTTCATAGACAGCAAATTTCTTGGAGGCGGCAAACAGCACAAGGGCTGCTATCAGGCCTATGGCTCCAAGAACGATTACTGCAATCAAGATAAAATCCATAAATCTTTCTTTGTTTATTTGTTTTAGTACTATTGTTATTCTACGATGCCTCTATCTGGAACGTTACCCGACGGCCAATGCTGTCGCTCAGCAACCAGAGTATAAGATAATAAGGTATCAAGGCGCCCAGGCCACAAAGGGCTGCCACAGCCTCGTCGCCTGTTGACAGCAATACCGCCACGAGGACGCCTACCAGCACCAGCAGCGGGAGTCCGAAGCCCAGCAGCAGGGCTTGGTTGGCCACGTTGCGCGACGCGCTCACTATCACCTGCTGGCCTTTTTGGTAGGACGCGCCGTCAGCACAGCGCACGTCAACCACCTTCTCCTTCGATTCGGAAGCATGGCAGTGGCCGGCCACCTTGCAGGCAGCACAAGCCGAAGTCTGGAGAATACGCACGCTGACGCCTCCATCGGTAATACTTTCAATAACCCCCGAATGACTTATTCTATTACTCATTGATTTGTATAAACAGACGCAACTGTAGTTTGGTCATGCAAAGATACTACATTTTTGCGAATAAAGCCCCAAGTAATGATGTTTTTTTTCAAAAAATAATCGTAATCGTTTGCAGATACAAATCTTTTTGCTACTTTTGTTGCCGATTTAACGAAATGTATTCATGAAGGCTACAGAACAAACATTACTGCAGATTGAGCGGGCTATTAAGAAAATAGCCGACAAGTACCCCAGCTCGGAAGAAGCTTCCCAGATGACCGACATCCACATCCGCATCACCCAGGAGACGGGCGAGCTGATGGCTTTTGACGACGACGACAACGAGATAACCCGTTGCGTAGTGGAACAATGGATAGACAACAAGGATGACGACTTCTACGAGCAGATTGTGCCCATCGTCCGCCGCTGTATTGAGAAGCAGAAGGAACTGGTCGACAACATGGGGATTCTGAAGCCTTACTCCCTTGTGCTGGAAGACGATGACAAGGAGCACGTTGGCGAGCTTTACGTGGCTGACGACGATACCGTCATCATCGACAGCGAGCTCATGGCCGGACTGGACAAAGACCTGGACGACTTCTTCGAGAACCTGCTAAAGGAGTAGCGGCAGACGGCCGTCACTCCTGGATGCTCCCTATAAACGACTCTTTTTCAACGAACATCCGGCTATCATCAACCATATAGTTGGTGAGCTGCCCTTCTTCATCTTTGTCGTCAGCATATTCCATTACCCTAATCTCCACATCGCTCGTAATAGAAAAATAGGTGGCGTGATTTCTTTCCTGTAGCGTTGCCTCCGAGAACTTCGACGGTTCATACAGCTGAAGTTTGTCAACCGGCATATAATCGTCGTCGAGCGAATACAACCACAACTCATACTGCCCGTCAGCAACATCGGCCGCCAGCAGCATCAGTCTCATGCCCAGCATGTCGGGCAGGGCTATTGCCTTGGGGGCTTCCTTTCCTTCCAGCTCCAACCCTGAGAATATGTAATCGGGCACCGTAGTATAGTTAGGCAGCATCTTCACGTAGTCCTCGCTATAGTCGAGGGGAAGCGTCTGGATGGCCAGGCTGTCGTAGAACGTCTGAAGGGGGTTGGCATCGCCTAACACGATCCCCTGCTTCTTCAGTTGCTCCACGGTTTCCAGCGCACGAACGCTGTCTATCTTGTGCTGCAACTCGGCTGCCGACTGACCTCTTCGACCGCAGGATGCCAGCATAACCACTACTGAAACCATAAGAAGTAAATATCTCATATTCATATTGTTATAATCCATCAATACCGTCAGAATACACAGCTACCGACTGATCGTCGCGCTCATCGTCGCCCATCTCGACAAAGGGATGGATATCGGTTCCCTCGATGTTGAATCCCAGCCGCTTCATGTTCTGGTTGGTATAGGTGAGCTGAGCACCAAACAGGCAGATGGCCCACGATATCTGCACCCATAGCATGAACAGCGGCAAGGCGGCAAACGAACCGTAGATGGCGTTGTAGCCCGTCACCCAAATCTGACTGTGCACATAGAACAGCTGCAACCATTGGATACCCACACCGGCAATGATACCCGGCACTACAGCGCACCGCCATTCCACATGGGTGTTGGGCATCGACACATACAAGCCGATGAACAGAGCCGACAGCAGCACATAAGGCAGCTTGTCGAACAGGAACCTGACCAGCGAATCCAGCATCAGCACATCGGGCATGCTGCTGGCTATGGTGGTCAGCACGATGGAGAAACCCGTCGTGACCACGATGAAGATGGGAAACACGAAGAAGGCCGCCAGGTAATTGGTAAACGAGCGGTAGATGCTGCGCGAACTGCTTACCTGCCATATCTCGTTGAACGTTTCCTCTATGCTGTTCACCAGCATCAGCACCGTATAGAGCATGAACAACAGGCCAATACCCAGGAAGATGCCGCTCTGGGTATGCACCAGATAGCTGTTCACCCAGCCAATGATGACCTCTGCCGCCTGAGGCTGCGAGGCCAGGATATCACGGAACCACACCTCTATATATTTATTGTAGCCGAAGCCTCGGGCAATGGCGAACACGACAGCCAGGATGGGAACAATGGCCAGCAAAGTGGAATAGGTCAAGGCTGAAGCCCTGTCCATTACCCGCTTAGTCGTAAAGAACTTGATGGTCAGCGTGAGTGTCCTCCAAAGCCGCTCCAAGCCCAACCATTGGAAGGGCCGTCTAACAGCAGTTTTCTTTTCGTTATTCACGCTCATTGCTTCTTGTATTTTACATCCTCTACTTGGGAGGAACCTGGGACGGCGACAAAAGCGGAAAGCACTGTCCCTATAAGCCGGGTTCTGTTCTGACGTTGACGTCAGCGCCTGTCATTTATCTACTCCGTGAGTCACCCCACGGCTGAAGCATTCTACCCTCCACCGTGTGCCGAAGCCCTCGGACGGACAGCCCTCAGACGATGGTTTACATGAACTTGCAGCCCCCAGATGGTACAGCACGACTGTCACCAGCCGCCTGGTGGTCTCTTACACCACCTTCTCACCCTTGCCAACAGCTCGATAACGATAACGCTAACGATAACTGCTGGCGGTCATTCTCTTCTACCGACACCTACTGTCACCAATAGCTTGCATTTTCACAAGTGGGGTGTCCTGCGCTGCCCGGACTTTCCTCCCGCACCTCCTTGGTACCGGCGACAGACCGTGACACTGCTTTCCGCCTGCAAAGGTACGAAAAAAACGACGAAGTTGGTACAAAATCGATTGAATAATTTCCGAATTCCCCTCCTCCGCTTGGAGCGCTTTTTACGTCAATCCTTACGATTGTAAGAATATTTCGCAATATCTAAAGAATTGGCAAAACAGCGCCTTAACGCCCTAAAAACAGGGGCTGGAGTTTAGTCCGGGTAAACTCCGAGTTTAGTCCGGGTAAACTGCCAGTTTACTCCGGGTAAAGTTTCGGTTTAGTCGGAGCAAAGTTTCAGGGGGAATAAGGGGACCTTCGTTTTGTCATGATTTTTCCAATTTACAGGATGACGTTTGGCGATTGGCTACATATTTGTAACAGCCCATCACACTACACAGAAGCCCAATAATCAGGCCAACTAATCTCGATAATTCAAATTATAAAACTAAAACGTATGACAAATCTTAATTTTATCAACCGTTTAAGAAATGAAGTGTTAATCGCAAAGCAGCGTTAACACAAGACGGAGAATTGTTAAATTGGGACAAAAGATAATGACATTTTGTCAGTTTCTTAAACTTTGCGCTTAATTTTGCAGTCAGAAAACCGAACAACGGTTCCAAATGGCACGAAACAGTACCAAATGGTCCGGCAAGCAAACAAAAAAGTAACTTATTAATAAAACAAACGAATATGGATATGAAAAAAATGATCAACATTGCAGTACCCACCTCAGCCCTGGTAGCTGTGGTATTCTCTGTAGCCGCATTCACCAACACCAATGCCGCTACCTCTCCCGAGCAACCTTCCTTTAATGCCGTAGCAGCTGCGCCTGTCGCCCAGCCGGTAGACCTTACCTACGCAGCCGAGAAGGCCCTGCCATCGGTAGTTTACATCAAGAACACGCAGAACTCGAAGGTGCAGACCGTTGAGTACAGCGACCCGTTTGAGGACTTCTTCTCTGACCCCTTTGGAGGGTTCTTCGGACGCGGCAACGGCAACAACGGTCGCCGCCAGCGCCAGGTGCAGACTCCAAAGAGAGTGGGTGCCGGCTCAGGCGTCATCATCTCTGCCGACGGCTATATCGTAACCAACAACCACGTGGTGGACGGTGCCGACGAGCTGATGGTGACCCTCAACGACAATAAAGAATACTCGGCCCGCATTATCGGTGCCGACGCCACCACCGACCTGGCGCTGATTAAGATTGACGCCAAGAACCTGCCCGCCATCGTCATTGCCAACTCCGACAATGCCAAGGTTGGCGAATGGGTGCTGGCCGTGGGCAATCCCTTGGGACTGAACAACACGGTAACCGCTGGTATCGTCTCAGCTAAGGCACGCACTATGGGACAGGGCGTGCAGTCGATGATCCAGACTGACGCAGCCATCAATCAGGGTAACTCGGGCGGCGCCTTGGTCAACGCTCGTGGCGAGCTCATCGGCATCAACGCGATGATCTACTCGCAGACGGGCTCGAACATAGGCTACGGCTTCGCTATTCCCACTACTATTATGAATAAGGTGGTAGACGACCTGAAGAAGTTCGGAAACGTGCAGCGCGCCATGATTGGCATTCAGGGAACCGACGTGAACAATTACGTTGACGCAGAGAAGGAAAAGGGCAAGGAAATTGACCTCGGAACAATGGAGGGCATCTATATTGCCAAAGTCGTTGACGACGGTGCTGCCGCAGAGGCTGGCCTGAAGGAGGGTGATGTCATTACCCACATCGACGGACAGAAGATCAAGTCGTTCGGCGAGCTGCAGAACATCATTGCCCAGAAGCGTCCTGGCGACAAGATTACCATCAACTACCTGCGCGACAAGAAAAAGAAGGAGGCTACTCTGACGCTGAAGAACGAGCAGGGCAATACGAAGGTGGTGAAAAATGCCGACATCGACGTGCTCGGCGGACAGTTCCGCGCACTCACCGACCAGCAGAAGGAGCAGCTGAACATCGGCTACGGACTGGAAGTGCTGAAGGTCAGCGGCGGCAAGCTGAAGGATGCCGGAGTGCCCAAGGGATTCATCATCCAGCGCATCAACGACGAGAGCATCAAGTCGATCGACGACCTGCAGAAGGTAGTGAAGGAAGCCAGCACCTCGAAGGAGCCCGTGCTCTACATCCAGGGCATCTATCCTACCGGCAAGAAGGGCTACTTCGCCGTACCGCTGCAGAACGACTAAGAATCGCCTGATGATGAAAAGACGAGACAAACAAATAGTTAAAAGATTGACAAGACAAAGGTAAAAAGATTTAAAGGTAACGTAGAAAAGGTGGAAAAGGCAACTTTTTCACCTTTTTCTTTGGCAGTTTCGTTTTTTTACATTACCTTTGCCCTTCGACTTTAAACTATACCACTAATGAGGCAACTGAAAATCACAAAATCTATTACTAATCGGGAGAGCGAATCTCTCGAGAAGTACCTGCAGGAAATTGGTCGGGAAGACATGATTTCCATAGAGGAAGAGGTTGAACTGGCCCAACGCATCCGCAAAGGCGACCGCAAGGCACTGGAGCGACTGACGAAGGCCAACCTCAGGTTTGTGGTTTCGGTAGCCAAGCAGTATCAGAACCAGGGGCTGTCTCTGCCTGACCTCATCAACGAGGGAAACTTTGGACTGATCAAGGCCGCGGAGAAGTTCGACGAGACAAGAGGCTTCAAGTTTATCTCCTACGCCGTTTGGTGGATACGCCAGTCCATTCTTCAGGCCATAGCCGAGCAGAGCCGCATCGTGCGACTGCCGCTCAACCAGGTGGGGTCTGTCAACAAGATCAACCGCATGCTGAGCAAGTTTGAGCAGGAAAACGAGCGCCGGCCGTCTATCGAGGAGATTTCGCAGGTAATCAACCTCCCTGAAGAAAAGGTCGACGAAGCCATGAGCGCCAATACGCGCCACGTTTCCGTAGATGCGCCCTTTACTGAGGGCGACGAGGGGTCGCTGCTCGACGTGCTCATCAACGAAAGCTCGCCCATGGCCGACCGCCAGCTGGTAATAGAGTCGCTACAGTCGGAGATCAAGCAGGCCCTGCAGATTCTCAACGACCGTGAGCGCAACGTCATAGAGGCATTCTTCGGCATCAACGGTCCCGAGATGACCCTCGAGGAGATTGGCGAGAAATTCGGGCTCACCCGTGAACGGGTTCGTCAGATTAAGGAAAAAGCCATCCGCCGACTGCGCGAAGGCACTAAGAACAAAATGCTCAAGGCATATTTAGGACAATGAAAATACAAAAATATCTCATGGGAGCTCTCCTGCTGATGGCAATGCTGCTTCCCACTACTTCAAATGCGAAAGGCGTTGTAACGCCACGAATGTATATGTTTGGCTTTGCTGCCTCGTTTAACGACACCATCGTCCACTTTACCGACATACAGGCCGTCGATAGCGTATGGATTGACAGCAAGACGCAGTTTATGCTGGGGCGCGAGAACTATTCCAATATGCTGCGTAGTTACCTGAACCAGCAGCAGATGCCCAACCGCACCTGCATTGTCATTTACGACAAGAAGGTTAGCCGGCTTCAGAAGAAATACCTGAAGATGAAGAAGCTGTACAGCGCGACTACTAAGGTAAAGAACCGCAACGACATCAGGATTATCGGTACCGATGAGTTCAGGTTCACTTCTGTCGACATGAGCGAAGCCCAGGTTGAAGAGGAGGCGCCCGTAGTCAAGAAGCCAAAGAAAGAAAAGAGGAAAAAGCGTGAGTAGCCATTATTTCCAGATTGCAGACCACAATGTCTGCATACATTTCAAGGGAACGACGGCCAACTCCATGAAGTTGCTACCGTCGTTCACGCGTTTCTGTGTGGATGAGCCTCCTGAGGACTTACTATTCACACTTACGGTCGATGACTCCCTTCGGCCTGCCAAAGACAGGAAACTGGTGCGCTCCTTCGATACCGGCAATGGTGATACGCTCGTCTACCAGCTGCCCGACGGCGGCTACCAATACATCATACGCGACATCCACGACCGCGACTGCTGCCTGCTCATTGCCAACGAGCGATTTACCGAGTGCCAGTGTGCCCTGAACGGCGACTGGACCATGCGCTCCTTCGGACTGAACGACGCCCTGATGCTTGTCTTCGCCTTCGCAGGCAGCTATCACCAGACGCTGCTGATTCATGCTTCCTGCATCATGTTCAACGGGAAAGGCTATCCTTTCATTGCAGAAAGCGGTACTGGCAAGAGCACCCACACCTCGCTTTGGCTGAAACATATTGAAGGAGCCGAACTGCTGAACGACGACAACCCTATTGTCCGTATTACCGATGACGGACAACCCCGCATCTATGGCTCACCCTGGAGCGGCAAAACCCCGTGCTACCGTAACAGGAGCGCCCTGCTGGGAGCCGTCACCCGCATTGAGCGAGCCCCGAAGAACAGTATCGAGCAACTCGGTCCCGTTCACGCTTTCGCCTCCCTGTTGCCCGCCTGCTCGTCCATGAAGTGGGACACAAAGATATACGATAATCTGTGTAATACGGTTACCCGCATCATAGAAACCACCCCTATCTACACGCTCTACTGTCTGCCCGACAAGGAAGCCGCAGAAGTGAGTTACGCTACGCTATGCGCAGCCAAAGGATAAAGGGCAAGGCATCGTTAAGTATAAAGAAAGAAAAGGATAGACAAATGGGAATCGAGGTAAATACATTGCAGATAGCCAATGAGTTGCTGTTGCCCGAGGTGGTGAAGCTGCTTCATGAGGGGCACACCGTCACCCTACCCTTGCGCGGCTACAGCATGCGTCCTTTCTTGGAAGACGGGCGCGACAAGGCATTGCTGCAGAAGCCTTCTCTCATCAGCATAGGAGATGCCGTGCTTGCCGAGATTCGTCCTGGTCATTTCGTACTGCACAGAATTGTTGAACTGGAAGGCGAAAACGTCACCTTGCGGGGAGACGGCAACATAGGCACCGAGCATTGCAGACTGGAGGACATCAAGGCAACAGCTATTGGATTCTATCGCAAAGGCCGTACGAGTCTTGACGCTACCAATGGCTATAAATGGCGCATCTACTCTTGGTGGTGGACTCGCCTGCTGCCCCTGCGCCGCTACTTGCTCTTTGCCCTTCACCCCCATATCCCCAAGCGACTTGCTAAACGCTTCGCTAAAGGATGAAGGACTAAGAAGAAGGAAAAGGATAAAGGACAAGTATAAAAGAATATAGAATAAAGGACAAAGATTAAAGATTAAAGAATAAAACATGAAGATAAAGAAAGGATTCCGCCTCCGCACCATCTGTGGCGAAAACGTTATTGTCGCCGAAGGTATTGAGAACATCGACTTCTCCAAGATTATCAGCATGAACGAGTCATCGGCCTATCTCTGGAAAAGTGTAGGGGACAATCCCTTTACCACAGAAGACCTTGCCAATCTGCTCTGCGAGGAGTATGAAGTAGACAAAGCCACAGCCCTGGACGATGCCAAAGCTGTGGCCGGACAATGGCTTGAAGCCGGTATTATCGAAGAATAGGAAACGCGGGCGCCTTTATTGGACGCTGCGCTTCATATTCAGTTCTGTGATACGCCCCTCAGGCGACACCTGAGCCGTTACCTTATAGACGGCACTGGTCTCGCGTCCTTCCTCGGTACGTTCCATGTGCTGGGCTACAGTAAAGTTGACCATATAGCTGTAGCGCTCGTCGCCTTGTTCTTTCTTCTCAATATCCCAGTCGTTATTGGGAGTAAACTCCATACGGGTAATATCGGGCTCGTGCAGCTTCAGCATATACTGCACAACGTCGGTCTTGGTGGCATTGGCGCGGTGAAGGAATGAGTTGAGCACGGGTGAAAGTGTAGATGAGAGAGCGGCTTCGTCCATCTGAGCCAAAGCATTGAAATAGGTAACGAAGAGCTGACTAACCACCAAACGGTCCTCAGCCGTTACCTTCTGCGCCTCCAACTTCTCAAAGTTGGCACGGGCCTCGTCATAGTAGGCACCGTCGTCATGGGCATTAATATATGCCTGGAAAGCCTCTGCCGTGTTTTCCTTCAAAGCAGCCTGCCAGTCCAAGGAGTCAATTTTGATCTTTGCCTCCACGTTATGCGAACTCTGCGGATAGAGCTTCATATAGCGCTCAAGGGCAAACTTGGTATTATTAACAACGGCATCGGCCCAGTCGGAGTCAACCTTCTTCAGCGCTTCCAAGTGCTTTTTGATGGAATCGCAATGAGCGCGAGGGGCATCGGCATACATGTCGAGAAAGTTCTGCAGCACCATCGGTTCCGTGCTCTGCAAGGCATTCTCATAGGCACGCTGCTCGTTCTGCTGCTCCTGATTCTTCATGAAGTAGATGCCCAGGAAAACGACAATCAGCGCGATGACAAAGGCAACAATCAATGCCGTAATACCTGCCTTATGCTTACGAGGACGGCGGGGAGAGGGCTGAGGCACTTCCTCCGGCTGCTCACTGACAACAGGCCCACGCTGGACAGCATCATCTGATGACTCTCGCGTAACAACGGAGGCGCCATTGATACTGCAATGACAATTAGGACACTCAGGCTGTTCCTTAAAGATGTACTCTCCACAGTCTGGACAACGTGTAATCTTTCCTGCTATTTCAATACCGCAGGAAGGACAGGTTTTGGCTTGGTCGCTCACCTGGTGACCACATTCAGGACACTTGATAATCATTGTTCTATTGTTCTTTATTATTCTCTATTCTTTATTCTCTTTCTTCTTTCTATTCTTTTTCCTCTATTCATTAGGCTCCATCCTCCATTCATTAGGCAAAAGGACGCAATCCGACATCAATGCCGAAAGCGGATCTCACGTAGTCCATGACGCCCCATAAAGCGCGACTTGTCTACAAATCCGTTAATACCAACAATACGACCTTTAGCCGAATACTGCCACATGGTGATATCACGCCCGTCGGCCAAGACAGGTTCCTCGGCGGTATACATGGCTATCATCAGGGGATAGTCGTCGAGCATTCCCTGCAGGTGCTTGTTGTAAAAGTTACGGAAAGTATAAACCAACGGTTTCTGCCGATAAGCCACCTCGACCATTCGCAGGAACTTGGAAAGCGAATCACAGAATTCCCCTGTGGTCAGGCCTCCTGTGGTTTCTATGTCTATCATCGGAATAAGATCCTGCTCTCCTGGCAAACATTGGGCCATAAAGTTTCTTAACTGACGGTCGAGATCTGTCTTTGGTCTGAAGAAATGGTAGCTCCCCACTTTCAGTCCATAGCGATGAGCTAGTTCAATATTGCGTTCAAAATAGGAGTCTATACGGTCGCCACCCTCAGAAGCCTTCAGGTAGACGTATGCCATCTTGGTGTTCTCACCAACGGTTTCCCAAAACACCTGCCCCTGATAGTGGCTCAGGTCTATGCCATGAACATGGTCGCAGGTATCTTCACATTGAAGGAAAGGATTTATCTCATTGCCGTCGGCATCAAACTGAGGAATAATTTCCGCCACCGCCTTGGCCTTGGGCTTAGCCTTAGCTTTACTGGATGTCTTCTTCTTTTTCTTGGCAACAGCCTGAACGCGTGCTTTCGTCTTACGCTTCTTAGGCTTAGCCATCAGCGGTTCGAAGACAGCCATGCTGACGAATAAAACCAACAATAAATATATATATTTCTTCATAAGTCAATTTTTGGGACGCAAAGTTACAAAGAATTCAAGAAAAAACACTAACTTTGCACAAAAATATGAAGAAGATGAAGTATTTATTGACATTAGTCTGCTCTTTTCTCCTTTTCGTCTCATGTAATAATGACGATGAACAGGATGTTATTCCTAAGCCGGAGAAGACTTCTCGCTCAGTAATGGTCTATATGTCTGGGGAAAACAACCTGACAGCAACCAACGGATATAAATTCTTGAGAACTGACCTGAACGAGATTATCGAGGGTTCCAAGTCAATGGCAGACGACCAGCGCCTGTTTGTGTTTGTGGACAGTCTCAGCAACAAAAAGACCGATAAGCCCTGTATCATAGAAGTACATGGAGGAAATGTCACTACCTGCAAGACATATAGCAGCGACTTCTACGCCTGCGACCCTGCCAAATTCGAGGAAATATTGCAATGGATGGTTACCAATGCCCCTGCCGATAGCTATGGGCTGGTACTATGGGGTCATGCTATTGGTTGGCTGGTAAGCAACGATACCATTGCCCAGGCACAGGCCAGAGAGATTACCACCCGTGCCTATGGTATGGACTACGGTACGGACAATATCGTAGGAGAAGGAACAAAATGGATGAATATCACCCAGATGGCCAGAGCCCTTGAGAACATTCCCAAACTGGAGTTCATCTTTGCCGACTGCTGCAACATGATGAGTGCTGAGGTGGGCTATGAACTGCGCAACGCTACCAACTACTTGATAGGCTCACCTGCAGAAATACCTGGTGAGGGAGCACCCTATAACAAGGTCGTACCCTACTTCTTCAAAAGTGGGAGTGAACAATACAAGGGAATTATCGACACCTATTATAACTATTATCTCGAAGGCTATCAATCCGATTATCATCAGTTAAGCGGCAATAGCCTGCCCTTGTCTGTCATTGAAACCAAGTACATAGAACAACTTGCCCAAGCCACCCACGATGTGCTCGACAAGTTCAATGGTGGCTATCCGGTTTATCCCAAGTACGCCGATCCTGGCGACATCGTCTTCTATTGGTACTTCGATACTCCGGTAATGTACGATATGAAGGCCTTTATCCAGACAAACGTGCCAGAGGAAGACTACCAGAAATGGGAACAGGCCTTTAAGTTAGCCGTCCCCTATTACCGTATGTCCATGGAGTGGATGAGCAACTACGCAGATTGGTGGTACTTCAGTAAATTCAATAAAGACGAATCCCTGAACGGTTGCGTCAGCATGTTCATTCCCCAGAATACAAACTTGTACAGAAGCAGCGAGTTCCAGTACAACAAGAGATTTACCAACCTCGGTTGGAACCGAGTACTGGAATGGAGCCGTTACGGTTGGTAATATCCACAAACAACCAGTCACGACTCGTCAGATTACAACTCGTCAACACACTTCACGACTCGTCAATCACTTTACGATTCGTCAACAGGCTTTACGACTCTTCAGAGTTGCTTTGCTCATGAACTACAACTTTCACCTTTGAGATGCGGCGCTCGTCAAGCTCCAGAATCTCGAAGGTGAAGTTTTTGTATTCGAGCCGCTCATGAACAGCGGGGAAATCACCTTTCAGTTCCAGCATCAGGCCTGCCAACGTGTCGGCATCGCCCTCTATCTCCTCAAACGTATCATCGTCCAACGCTAATACCTTATAAAAGTCGCTCAGCAGAGTCTTTCCCTCGAAGATATAGGTGTTGGCACTAATGCGTATATAGTTCTTCTCGTCTTCATCATACTCATCGTTAATCTCGCCAACGATTTCCTCCAGGATATCCTCCAAGGTAACAATGCCGCTGGTACCTCCGAACTCGTCGACAACAATGGCAATATGCACTTTGTTGGCCTGGAACTCACGCAACAAGTCGTCTATCTTCTTGGTCTCTGGCACGAAATAGGGCGGACGAATCAACGACTGCCAACGAAAGGTAGCTGGCTTGCCCAAATGCGGCAACAAGTCTTTGATATAGAGGATACCACGCACGTTGTCAATGGAATTCTGGTAAACAGGAATGCGCGAGTAGTTGTTCTCCACGATACATTTCAGCACCTCGGGGAACGGCGAGCGGAAATCAAGGTCAACCACGTCCTGACGGCTGGTCATAATCTCCTTTGCCGTCTCATCGCCAAAGCGAACAATACCCTCCAGCATGTTCTGCTCGTCTTTCAGGTCTTCCTTATCCGTCAGTTCCAAAGCCTGTTCCAAATCGTCCACGCTCAGCACGTGATTCTCCGTCTGCACCACTTTCTCAGCCAGGATGCCCGAGCGGATAAGTACTGTAGCCAAAGGACGGAACAAGCGCCGAAGGAAAATGATACTTCCCGCAAAAGACCGGCACATGGCCAAGGCGTGCTGTGCACAATACACTTTGGGAATAATCTCACCGAATAGCAGCAACAGGAAAGTCAGCAGTACCGTGACAACCAGGAAATGCAGCCAAACGGCATCGCCAAAGTGAATGACGTGTGCAAAGAAATAGTTGCACAGCATAATGATGGTCACATTAACCAGATTATTGGTAATCAGGATGGTAGCCAGGGTGCGCTCCGAATCGTTGCGCAGTTCGAGTATCTGACGGTCAGTCTTGTCGTTGCTCTCTTCCAACTTATTCAAGTCGGTAGGCGAAAGAGAGAAGAAAGCTATCTCTGAACCAGAAGCGAAGCCTGAGACGATCAGCAGCAGACAAGCTAAGACACCAGCAAAGATGGCACCAAACGAGGGTGTCAGGAAATATACATCGCTCAATAAGTTTTGAAGATAGTCCACGGTCAGAACGGTAAATCTTTATTCGATTCGTCAGGCTTCGGAGCCTGTACCGGCTCGTTTGCCACCATTGGCTGACCTCCTGACGCCGCAGGTTTGGGAGTCAGCATTTCCATATTATCGGCCCAGATTTCCGTCTGAAACCTGCGTTGTCCCTGCTTGTCGTCATAGGAAGTGTAGCGCAGACGGCCCTCAATGTAGAGTTTATCCCCTTTATGAACATACTTCTCGACAATCTCAGCCAATCGTTTCCACAGCAAAATGGTATGCCAGTCAGTCCTGTCGGGCACCTGCGTACCGTTTTGCAGCGTATAGCCTTTCTCTGTTGTAGCAAATCTGAAACGGGCGACGGCTACCCCCTGATCCACATAGCGGACCTCGGGATCGGTACCCACGTTGCCTATCAGCATTACTTTGTTCATACACTTACAAACTTACTTGGCCTGACCTAAATAAAAGAACTTGAAATTCTTACCCTTTGCCGATGGGAACTGGCTGCGCTCGTCGACACGCTCCTGCAGATGCTCCACAATGCGGTTATAGCAGTCTAATCCGGAAGAAGCCTTTACACGGGCGACGAAATGCGTATCGCGATACTGGAACTTGCCGGTACCGGGAATCAACAGCACACGCTTGAAATCAAAAATGCCTTCGTACCATCCGTACCGTTCTTCATTGAGACGAGCCACAGCAGGAGCCGCATTACGGTCGCGGCCAGCGGGCATTCCCGAGTGGACGGCTTTCTTTTCCTTGAAGTCCTGCATAGAAGCAGCATCGGTCTTTATAATAATAAAGTACACGCGCGGACGAATCTTATATCTTTTGGGATAATACACCTCGCTGGCCACATAGTCACGAATGTCAGTCTCCAGGACCGGATTCATGCCAATTTCATCAATGCCGGCCAAGAAGTCTATTGCCTCATCAGCGGTGGCAACAAATGTCTCCCTATCAAAATATCTCAAATATAAATTCATCTGAATAAGAGTTGTTTTCCTGTTGTTTAAGTTTAGCGAAAAGATGTGTTTATTCGGTAAAAGAGCGGAAAACGGGACTCGGACCCGCGACCCCAACCTTGGCAAGGTTGTGCTCTACCAACTGAGCTATTTCCGCAATAAATGAACAAAAAAGATGTGAAGAGGAGGAGACTCGAACTCCCACGTCGCAATTGACACTACCCCCTCAAAGTAGCGCGTCTACCAATTCCGCCACCCCTCCAACATGCAAAAACATGTTGAAAAAAAGAGTGCCCAGAACAGGACTCGAACCTGCACGCCTCGCGGCACACGCACCTGAAACGTGCGCGTCTACCAATTCCGCCACCTGGGCATTTGATTAAGCACCAATTGCTAAATCTCTCTTTTGTTTCAATATGTGTTGAGCGGAAAACGGGACTCGGACCCGCGACCCCAACCTTGGCAAGGTTGTGCTCTACCAACTGAGCTATTTCCGCTTGTCCTTCTATAAAAGAAGGTATCTCTCTCGATTGCGGGTGCAAAGGTAATGCTTTTTTCGGAACTGACAAAACTTTTGGCAACTTTTTTCAGAAAAAAATGCTAATCCATCCTGTTTTTGTAATCCTCGTAGCCGAATTGTCGCAGAATCTCGAGTTTTCCGTCCGTATGGAGCATGCCGATAGCGGGATGTGAGATGCCGTTAAAGGTGTTTGTCTTCACGGTGGTATAGTGTATCATGTCCTCGAAAATCACCTCTTCGCCCACCTGCAGTTCGTGGTCAAACTGCCAGTAGCCCATAAAGTCGCCGCTGAGGCAGCTGTTGCCGCCGAGACGGTAGGTAAAAGCCTCCCCAAGCCCCTCCAGAGGAGGGGATGTTTGGAATGATACTTCTTGCACCGTTGCTCCCCTCACCTCCGGCATATACGGCATTTCCAGACAGTCGGGCATATGGCAGGTGAAGCTCACGTCGAGGATGGCGGTCTTGATGCCTTTGTCTTCCACCACGTCGACCACATGGCTCACCAGCGGTCCTGTCTGCCAGGCAAAGGCGCTGCCGGGCTCGAGTATGATTTTCAGCCAGGGGTAGCGATTATGCAGTCCCTTTAATATATTAATAAGGTGTGGAACGTCATAGTCCTTGCGCGTCATGAGGTGCCCACCGCCCAGGTTCAGCCACTTCAGCTGGGGAAACCACTTGGCGAATTTCTCCTCGATATGCACCAGCGTACGCTCCAGCACGTCGGCACCGCTCTCGCAATGGCAATGGCAATGGAATCCCTCGATATCCTCGGGAAGCTGGGCGGGCAGTTTGTCGGCAGTAACGCCAAAGCGGGTGCCAGGCGCACAGGGATTGTAAAGTGCCGTTCCTACCTCGGAGTATTCGGGATTCACGCGCAGGCCGATGGAGGCTTTGCCCCCTACCCTTTCGTGAAACCGCTCATACTGCGTCAGCGAATTGAACGTAAGATGGCTGGAACAGCGCAGTATCTCGTCGAACTCGTCGTCGGTATAGGCAGGCGAATAGGTATGGGCCTTGCTGCCAAACTCCTCAAAGGCCAGCCTTGCCTCACTCAGCGAGCTGGCCGTGGTGGAACGGATATACTCCCGAAAAATGGGGAAGGTCTTCCACAGGGCAAAGGCCTTGAAAGCCAAGATAATCTCCACATCGGCCTCCTTTGCCACACGAGCTATGAGTGACAGGTTGCGACGCAGTTTTTCCTCCTCTATTATATAAATAGGTGTAGCCATTACTTTTTCTTCACGGGGTCGCAGGTAAGGCCACAACCCAGCTTTTTGAAGATCTTACGGTCAACCTCAGAGAGCATCACCGTAGAGTGTACCTGACAGTCGCGCAGCTTGGGCAACTGCTCTAGGGCCAGGCGGCAACGCTCGTCGCTCTGGCTCACCACACTAAGCGCCACCAGCACCTCGTCAGTATGCAGTCGCGGATTCTTGGCTCCCAGATATTCGGTCTTGGTCTTCTGAACAGGTTCAATCAGGCTCTGCGGAATCAGTTTTGCATCATGGTCGATACCAGCCAGATACTTGGTGGCGTTGAGCAGCAGGGCAGCGCTACATCCCAGCAAGGGACTCGACTTGGCGGTAATAATCGTACCGTCCTCCAGCTCCATTGCTGCTGCCGTATGTCCGCTCTCTATCTTCTTCTCGTAAGCGGCAGTAGTGGCGCGGCGGTAGGCGGTGGTTATCTTGGCCTGGTTGAAGAGCATCCTGATCTTCTTGATCTCATTCTCGTTGTCGGCACCGTCGGCCAGCTTGTTGGTAGCCGTATAATAGCGGCGAATAATCTCGTCCTTCGAAGCGTTGCAGCACACCTCGTCGTCGGAGATGCAGAAGCCCAACATGTTGACGCCCATATCCGTCGGGCTCTTGTAGGGATTCTCGCCGTAGATGCCCTCAAACAGGGCATTCAGCACGGGGAATATCTCGATGTCGCGGTTGTAGTTGATGGCGGTTTTGCCGTAGGCCTCCAGGTGGAAGGGGTCGATCATGTTCACGTCGTTCAGGTCGGCGGTAGCAGCCTCGTAGGCAATGTTCACGGGGTGCTTCAGCGGCAGGTTCCACACGGGGAACGTCTCGAACTTGGCATAGCCGGCACGCACGCCGCGCTTGTTCTCATTATAAAGCTGACTCAGGCAGGTTGCCATCTTGCCACTGCCGGGACCTGGTGCCGTCACGATCACCAGCTCGCGCTCGGTCTCCACATAGTCGTTCTTGCCAAAGCCCTCGTCGCTGGCTATCAGCTCTACGTTGTGGGGATAGCCGTCGATGGGGTAATGGATATACGACTTGATGCCCATGCGCTCCAGACGGTGGCGGAACTGGTCGGCGGCATGCTGACCGTTGTAGTGGGTAATCACCACCGAGCCCACCATGAAGTCGCGGCTCATAAACTCGTCGCGCAGTCGGAGCACGTCCTCGTCGTAGGTAATTCCGAGGTCGGCCCTCACCTTATTCTTCTCTATGTCGTCGGCGCTGATCACTATCAGGATTTCAATCGAGTCGCGCAGCTGGGCCAGCATCCTCAGCTTACTGTCGGGCTTGAAGCCTGGCAGCACGCGCGATGCATGATGGTCGTCAAACAGCTTGCCGCCCAATTCCATATACAACTTCCCGTCGAACTGTGCAATACGTTCGCGTATATGCTCCGACTGGATTTTCAGGTACTTCTCGTTGTCAAAACCTATCTTCATTGTGTTTGCATTTACTTTTTCAGCCTGCAAAGATACAAATAAGTGAGCGAAATACAAAAGGAAATGTCACTTTTTTGCACGCGCAATTACATTATGTAAAGAATCTTTGCCGAAAAACACTACTTCCAGAGGAAGCAATCTGGAAGCGGGAGGAGAAGAAAACGGGAGGAAAAAGCAGAATATTTGACAAATTTTGACACCACCGGAGTTTACCCGGACTAAACTCTTAGTTTACCCAGGGTAAAGACAGAGTTTACCCGGGGGAAACTCCAGCTCTTCCAAGCGCTTTCAAGGGCTTTTTCGGGCGGTTTTCGGAGGGTCAGGAAAGGGCAGATTTCGTAAGTAACAGACTATCAACACGTTGCTAACAGCCCGAGATTTGCGTATTTGACGGCCACTTATTGGTTGGGCTCTTCCACGCGATTCTCAGTAGACGGTTTGTAAACTAAATTCGCAATAAATTCCAAAAGCACAGTCCCCACCAAGGAACCAACAGCAAGAAGCCCGACGGCGACGGCAGCTAAGAAAAAAGGCCAAGGTTTTGGGGCTTACGGCTTTTTTGCGTACCTTTGCAGACGAAATCAAACGTAAACTGAAAAAGAGATGCAGAATCAGAAACTTCAGGCTCATGTGGCCATCTTCTTTGCCAACGTCATCTTCGGCCTTGGCGTTCCCGTTACCAAACTGTTGCTCGAGGACTGGGTGTCGCCCATGACCTATATGGCCACGCGCAGCCTGGGCGCCGCCATCGTGTTCTGGATCATAGCCAGCCTGATGGCTCCTGAGAAGGTGGAGCGTCGCGACCTGATGGTCATCATGCTGGGCGGACTAATGGGCTTTGTGGTGTCGCAGACGCTGACGGCATGGGCGCTCGACTATACAAGTCCCGTCTACTTCTCGCTCATTGCCACGCTGACGCCAGTAGCGGTAATGCTGACGGCGGCGCTGTTCATAGGCGAGAGGATAACAGGAGTAAAATTCCTTGGCGTGCTGCTGGGCATAGCGGGCGCGGTACTGATGGTGGTCATGGGCCAGACGTCGGGCTCAGGCTCGAACGATGTGCTGGGCATCATCCTGGCCATCCTGAGCGTGCTGACGTGGGCCATCTACATGATCATTACCCGCAAGGTGGCGCAGAAGTACACGCCCGTGACGCAAATGAAATACGTATTCCTCATCTCGGCCATCGTTACCGTGCCCATAGCATGGCCGGAACTGGCTGAGCAGCGACTATTCTCGGCCGAGACCTTCGGATGGGACGGTGCGCTGGAGATGGCGTTCATCGTGCTGATGGCCACCGTGCTGGGCTATTTCCTCATCCCCTTCGCCATGAAGAGCCTCAGCGCCACGACAGTAAGCATCTACACCAACCTGCAGCCTATTGTGGCCTCGTTCATTGCCATCATGATTGGTCAGGACCGCCTGACGTGGGACAAGCCAGTAGCTGCCATTCTGGTGCTGCTTAGTGCCTATATCGTGACTGTGGTGACCACGAAAAGCGAGGAGAAAGCAAGAAAATGAGCAACGGTAACATTTTTTTCAGCCTTCGCTGTTATCGTTTCACTTTTTTGTTGTATCTTTGCACTTGGAAAGAAAACATTAGATAATGAAGCTCATCATCATGACGAAATCCACGTTCTTCGTGGAAGAGGACAAAATACTGACCACCCTGTTTGAGGCGGGGCTGGACAATTTGCACCTGAACAAGCCTGATTCGGAGCCTATCTACTCGGAGCGGCTATTGACGCTGCTGTCGGAGGACTACTACAGCAAGATTACCGTCCACGACCACTTCTACCTGAAGGAGGAGTTCAAGCTCAGGGGCATCCACCTGAACGACTGCCAGACGGAACCGCCAGCAGGCTATCGCGGAAACGTGAGCCGCACCTGCCACAGCGCCAGCGAGCTGAAGGCCGCCAAGAAGCAGTCGAGCTACGTGTTCCTGCAGGCACCTATAGAAGAGGTGAAAGAGGCCTCGCGCCTGGGACTGATCGACAAGAAAGTGTACGCCATCGGGGGAATCAACCTCGATAACATCAACATAGCCAAGGACTTGGGCTTCGGCGGTGTGGTCATCAGCGGCGACCTGTGGAACCGCTTCGACATTACCGGAGGCCTCGACTACAAAGAGTTGATCAGCCACTTCGAACGGCTGCGCAAGGCGGTAGGTTGAACATTGAACATAGAACGAAATAAATATGGAAAACAGCTACATGGTCTTCTCGGGAACAGCCACGAGATACCTGGCAGAAAGAATCTGCCAAAGTCTGGGATGCCCGTTAGGGCAACTCCTGATTACCAAGTTCTCTGACGGTGAGTTTGCCGTCAGCTACGAAGAGTCTATCCGCGGACGCGACATCTTCCTCGTACAGAGCACCTTCCCCAACAGCGACAACCTGATGGAGCTGCTGCTGATGATTGATGCCGCCAAGCGCGCCTCAGCACGCACCATCAACGCCGTCATCCCCTACTTCGGATGGGCACGACAGGACCGCAAGGACAAGCCCCGCGTATCGATAGGTGCCAAGCTGGTGGCCGACTTGCTGAGTGCAGCCGGAGTGAACCGAGTGATTACAATGGACCTGCATGCCGACCAGATTCAGGGATTCTTCGACGTGCCAGTAGACCATCTCTATGCATCAAACGTGATTATCCCTTATCTGCAGAGCCTGAAGCTTGAAGACCTGGTCATCGCATCGCCCGATGTAGGTGGTTCGAAGCGTGCCAACACTTACGCCAAGTATCTGGGTTGCCCACTAGTGCTGTGCAACAAGACTCGCGCACGTGCCAACGTGGTAGCTACTATGCAGATTATCGGTGAGGTTGAGGGCAAGAACGTGGTGATTATCGACGATATGGTAGACACCGCAGGCACCATTACCAAGGCTGCCGACCTCATGAAGGAACACGGAGCAAAGACCGTACGTGCCTGTGCCTCGCATTGCGTGATGAGCGGTCCTGCCAGCGACCGCGTACAGGAGTCGGCTCTGGAGGAGATCGTGTTTACCGACTCCATTCCCTACACCCAGCGCTGTGCTAAGGTGAAGCAGCTCTCGGTTGCCGACATGTTTGCCGAGGCCATCCGCCGCGTCATCGACAACAAGAGCATCAGCGACCTGTACATTGTATAACCATCAGGTAAGGAAAGACTTACTGGCGTGAAAAGCATCAGACAGTTTATTGGATTGGCAACGGCAACCCTTGCGATGGCCGCCTGCCAGTCCAATACTTATTATATAAAAGGTGAAGCCAAGGAAATGGGCAACGGCACCAAGCTGTACATGACGGCTGTTACCGACGACACCCAGCCCATCGACTCGTTGGTGGTCATCGACGGCAGGTTCACCCTTACGGGGACTGCCGACACAGCCATGCTCTGCAAGCTCTACTCCGCCTCATCGCCCGAGGTAAGCGTCACCTTTTTCCTGGAGCCGGGCAACATTTATATTGAGCTGGCTCAGCAGCTAAGCTCCCTGTCGGGAAAGAGCCGCAGCCTTTCACGCGTATCAGGAACCAAGGTCAACAACGAGTGGCAGGCGCTCAACGATACCGTTGCCAAGTACGACAAGCTATTAAGGGGCCTGATGAAGAGCGACAGCATCGAACCCCGAAAGCTCTACCGCCAAACCGACAGCATTTACGGTACCCTCAACCGGCGCATCAACGAAGCCGCACTCCGCAACCGCGACAACGCGATGGGGCGCTTCATAGCCAGTCACCACATGAAGGAGTAACACGACATCATGATGTTCCGCCCTATAGGCATCCACATAAAACAAGGCCTCCATTCACCAAAGAACGGAGGCCTTATTGATTTTATCGTCTACTTACGACGAAACATTAGACAGTCGTAGCGGGAAGCTCAAGCCACTTCACGTAGCAGAAGTCCTGACGGTGAGGAAGCAGCTTGTTCTTCGGATACATGCGCACAGCCGACTTGTACTGACCAAATTGACGGGGAGAGAGCTCAGCCTCGAAGGTGTAGTTGTTGCCCTCGTGGCCTACCATCTTCAGCGGCTCAACGGAGAACACCTTCTCCTCGCCGTCCTTATTAATCAGCACGTTCACCTTCTCCAGGCCTACTGCATCGTCAAGTCCCTGCTCGTTGATGACATACTTCAGCTTGTACTTCTGACCAGCCTCAGCACCAGCAGAGGGGAAGTCCCACTCACAAGAAACGACGTTGATGGCATCCCAACGCTCAGCAACGGTTTCCTTCCACAAGGCGATGTCCTTTGCCAGACGGTTGTCGTTCTTGGAGAGCTCCTTGAAGCGCTTGGCTTCCTTCTCATAGAACTTGCTATAGTAGTCGTCGAGCTGACGCTTCATCGTGTAGTGAGGAGCAATCTGGGCAATAGAGTTCTTGATAACCTTGCACCAGCCCTTAGAGATGCCCTTCTTATCCTTATTATAATAAAGAGGTATAATCTCGCTCTCCAGCAAACCATAGATGGTGGCTGCGTCGAGCTGATCCTGATAGCCCTGGTTCTGATAGGTACGCTTCTCGGTAAGAGCCCATCCGGCACCCTCGCGATAGCCCTCGAGCCACCAGCCGTCCTTAACGGAGAGGTTGACAACACCGTTCATCTCGGCCTTCTCGCCAGAGGTACCAGAAGCCTCGAGCGGACGAGTAGGTGTATTCATCCAGATATCCACACCCGAGACAAGGCGACGAGCCAGCAGGAAGTCGTAGTCCTCGAGGAAGATGATCTTACCAAGGAACTCAGGACGCTGCGAGATCTCATAGATACGCTTGATGACGCCCTGACCGGCACCGTCGGCGGGGTGAGCCTTACCAGCAAAGAGGAACATCACGGGACGCTCGGGGTTGTTCACGATCTTAGACAGACGCTCAAGATCGGTAAACAGCAGGTGAGCACGCTTATAGGTAGCGAAACGACGGCAGAAGCCAATGATCAGTCGGTTAGAATCCATCGACTCGAGCAGGGAAACCACACGCGAAGGATCGCCCTGATTCTTCAGCCATGCATCGCGGAACTGATTCTTGATGTAGAAAATCAGGTTCTGCTTCATCTCCAGACGAGTAGCCCAAAGCTCTTCATCGGGACAGTTATAGATACCCTCCCAGAGCTTCTCGTTCGACTGGTCGCTGTAATACTTCGGATCCAGATACTTCTGGTAAATCTTCGTCAGCCAGCCTGTAGCCACCCAAGTGGGGAAGTGTACACCATTGGTAACGTAGCCCACGTGGTTCTCCTCAGGATAGTAGCCGTTCCAAATGGGGGCAAACATCTTCTGAGAAACCCATCCGTGCAGCATGGAAACACCATTTACTTCCTGACAGGTGTTGCAGGCAAAGGTTGACATACAGAACTTCTCGCCCTTATCGTCAGGATTGGTACGGCCCATACCGATGAACTCATCCCATGTAATACCGAGCTTGGCGGGATAAGCACCCATGTACTTGCCAAAGAGGCCCTCGTCGAAGTAGTCGTGACCAGCGGGTACAGGAGTGTGAACAGTATAAAGACCGCTGGCACGAACCAGCTCGAGGGCCTGGTTGAACGTCAAGCCTTCGTCGATATAGTCACAAAGACGCTGCAGGTTGCAGAGCGCAGCATGACCCTCGTTGCAATGGTAGATATCCTTCTTGATGCCGAGCTTCTTGAGCAACAGCATACCGCCGATACCGAGCAGGATTTCCTGCTTCAGACGGTTCTCCCAGTCACCGCCGTAGAGGGCGTGGGTAATGGGCTTGTCGAAGTCGGAGTTCATCTCGTTGTCGGTGTCGAGCAGGTAGAGCTTCACGCGGCCAACGTTGACACGCCAAACGTATGCGTGAACCTGATAGTTGTTGTAAGGCACGTCAATCACCAGAGGATTGCCGTCCTTGTCGAGCTGACGCTCGATAGGCAGAGAACCGAAGTTCTGCGTCTCGTAGTTGGCAATCTGCTGACCATCCATCGACAGGCTCTGGGTAAAATAGCCGAAACGATAGAGGAAACCGACAGCACACATATCAACATTAGAGTCAGAGGCTTCCTTCACGTAGTCACCGGCAAGCATTCCCAGACCGCCAGAATAAATCTTCAGGGTAGAGTGCATACCATACTCCATGCAGAAGTAGGCTACAGAGGGACGCTTGGCATCAGGCTTCACGCTCATATACTCCTTGAACGAAGCATATACGTCCTTTATGCGCTTCATCAGGGCCTTATCCTTCAGGATGGCTTCCTTGCGCTCAAAGCTCAGACGCTCCAAAAGCATCACAGGGTTATGCCTTACATCGTGATAGATTTCGACATCGAGTTCGCGGAATAAGTCGCGAGCCTCGTAATTCCATACCCACCACATGTTGTGGGCAATCTCATCCAAGCACTTCAGTTCTTCAGGAAGTGTGGCTTTAACGGTCAACATCTTCCATGAAGGAGTGTTTGCGTAATCTGCTTTAATTTTCATATTCAATACTTATTTAGGGTTTTTGCATAACGATTATTTCGAACACTTACGGGCCTCGGCTTTCTGCAGGGCAATATCGTAGGCCTCGTCGTAATATTTGATGAACTCACTCCAGAGGGCTTTCTTCGAGAGCGCATCGGCTTTCTTGCGACAAGCTTCAACCTCTTTCTTGGGCATAGCCGAGAACTGAGCCACGGCATCCTTGATGGCATCAGCCACTTCAGAGTAATTATAATCAGTACGGTGGATTACCTTGACGCCATCCTCCAACTCACCGTAATGGCCAAATACGCCGTTAGCCCACAAGCCAAAGCCAGCCAAGTCGGTAGTAACACAGGGAACCTTGAACGCTACTGCCTCTAATGGCGTATACCCCCAAGGCTCATAATAGGAGGGATAGACACAAAGATCGTTGCCCAGCACCACGTCGTAGTAGGTCATATTGACAATGCCGTCCTGGCCGTCGAGATAGCAGGGAAGGAAGATGACCTTGACATGCTCATCCTTTCTATTGTGCATATCATAATACTTCATCATGCCCAGCACGTTGTCATGACTCATATTGTGCAGCCAATGGGTTACCTGTGGCACCTCTAATGGCGTATCAAATGTCTTTCCCTTCGCGATTGCTTCCAGACGTTCTTGAAGATCTTTACGAGGTTCGCCAACCCAACCGGGCACCTCAATGAAAGCAACAACTTTCTTCTTCAAGTCTTTATCGCGCAACAGGCGGTTCATAGACTCCACAAACACGTCAATGCCCTTGTTCCTGAACTCATAACGTCCTGAGGTCGAGACAATCAGCGTATCATCATCGAGCGTTTCTCCAAGCAAGGCATTAGCCACTTCGAGTAGACGTTTGCGGGCAGCCTTGCGCTTTTTGGTAAAGGTAGCTGCTTTGGGGACGAAGCTATTGTCAAAGCCATTGGGAAGCACCACATCAACCGGTTTGTCAAGCAATTCGACACATTCACGAGCAGTAATATCGCTCACCGTCGTAAAGCAATCTACGTTAAAGGCCGTCTGTTTCTCTATGGAGTGTTTCGACTGCATATTCAGCTCACCAGCCATCTGGTCACCGTTGTAGGCAAAGAGATAGTCGTAGAGGGGTTTCTGGTTTCCGGCAATGGAGCGCCCAATACTGGTTGCGTGGGTAGTAAAGACTGTACCTATCTGAGGCAACTTGTTATTGATATAAAGCGCACCAAGGCCACACATCCACTCGTTGGCATGATAAATCACTTTCTGATCCTTATTAAGGTAGTGCTTGTAGAAACTCTCAACGACCAACGCAGCAGCATAAGAGAACATGGAAGCCTCGTCGTAATCGCCATAGGCATGCAACGAGTCAACCTGATAATGCTCCCATAACCAGCCGTAAATCTCGTTCTTCTGTTCAAAGAACGGCATAAAGTCAACAAGAATAGCAATCGGTTCCCCAGGCACCGTCCAGCGCCCGATTCTCATTTGAAGTCCTTGTTCTCGGGCTTCCCATTGCCAATCAGCAAACAGCGCCTTATCTTCTATGAAGTAAGGACTCTCTTTTTCTTTCCAAAAGTCAGGACCAATAAATATAATCCTGTCCTTCATCCTGTCCTGCAAAGTCTTTGCGCGAGAAGAAAGTACGGTATAAATACCACCTACTTTATTACAAACTTCCCAACTCGACTCAAAGATGTAGTCAGGCGTTAAATGCTCTTTTCCCATTCGTTATAATTATAAACGGCTGCAAAGATACTTAAAAAATTTCAAAATCCCATACTCTTTTGGTATTAATTTATAGCCTTATTACGGTTTTATTGATTTAAATTTACTACCTTTGCCCACAAAAATAAGCAATAGGGAATGAAAAAAATCGTACTTACCACTCTTTTAGGCCTGATAACGGTCATGAGTTCAGCCCAGCAGGAAGCAAAGGCCTTTCACGCGTATCTCTATAATAATGAATACGAGGTCTATTTAAGAATTGATTTTTACAATGAGTCGATTATTGTCCCTGGCAACGAACTGTATGGAAAACTGCCCGGCTATTTGGGAAAGAAGAACAATTCTTTCTGTTGGCCCGTCACCGCAGCAAAAATCAAGGACGAACAAACGGCTGAGCTCAATCTTATTAACGATTATGGCAGCGAGGATCTGACAGCTACCCTGATACGCGAGAACGACACCCTTTACACGCTGAAACAAGGAAAAGGCAGCACCCTGAAGGTGCCCAAAAACGGAAAATGGCAGAAGTTACCTAAAACTCTGCCATTCGTCCGTAAGCAGTAAAGGACATTTCGCCTTTACGCAATTAACAGTTTTTACTTCCTTTCCCTGCCATTTTGGCCTCTATTCATACCGTTCTGACCTCTGTTCATGCCCTCCTGGCCTCTACCCATGCCGTTATTTCTCCAGCCATGGTTGTTCCATCCGCCACGTAGCATCAGACGGTGGAAACGGTCTTCTGCCGCCAGGACATCATACAGCTTGGAAGCAGATATGATACTGAGGAACTTGTTGTGATAGGTCTGCTGAATGCGTTTCAGTTCCAAATCGTACTCGTCACGCTGACGAATAGCCTTCTCACAACCTTTTTCGTCTGTAGGCTTCGCCCATCCCATCTGACGCTGACGTTCATAGACCACGCGCTGCTTAGCCATCATCTCCTTGTAAACAGGAAAGAATTTAGCTGCCTCCTTGGGGGTCAGGCAGGCTTCCTTAGTAATATACTGTTCAAGATCTGCCTGGAACTTCTCGGGAGAGAACTTCTGAGGCAGGAACTTGTTCTCTTGTGCCACGGCACTTAAGCTCATGACAGCCAAAAACAACATGAAAACCAATTTCTTCATAGGCATAGTTAATACTCGCTTGCCAGACAAGCATAGATGTCGATATTATCGGCCATCAGGTAGTCGGCAGCATCATCAACATAGGTGTCATCAGTAGCAGTTGTTGTAGTAGCAGCCACTTGCTGGCTAGAATCATCAGGAGCAACAAAGAAGATTGTTGCTGTAAACAGGGCTACAAACAAGCAGGCAGCAGCATAGAGCCATGGCCTGAGAGTTACTAACCGGCTCGGCTTCTGCTTCTCCGGCTGTATCTGCTCCGACTGTGTCTGCTCTGGCAATTTCTGCATTAGTTCGGTAGCAAAGCTGTCGAAATAACCATCGGGTACACGGAAGGGATTCTTCTCACCCAAGCGGCTTTTGATATACTGTTCTTCGTTCATCATACTCTATTGACGTTATTTGAATTAAATGGTTTAATCATGTGACTTGAAAAATTCCGTTATTTTTTTCACAGCTATGTGATAAGAGGCTTTAAGCGCTCCCTCGCTAGTCCCCAGCGCCTTGCTAATGTCGCTGTATTTCATGTCATCGTAATACCTGAGCAGGAATACTGTGCGCTGTACTTCTGGGAGCTGGGCAATAGCCTCCTGTAACTGTGCCTCAGTCTCTTCGCCGTCAAAGTATTCGTCTGCCATTAACGTGTTGGACACCGTCAAGTCTTCATCATCCGTACTCATTGTTATGATGTTTTTCTGACGACGCAGGAAATCCAGGCTTTCATTGATGGCTATGCGTGATAGCCACGTCAGCAGTTTCGAGTCACCATGAAACGAGCCAAGTCCCTGCCAAGCTTTGATGAAGGTGTTTTGCAGCACGTCATTGGCATCTTCGTGCGATAACACGAAACGACGTATCTGCCAGTAAAGCCGTTCGCTATTCTGGCGTACCACTGTCTCGAAAGCCCTTCGCTGAGTCTGAGGGTTTGACAGCTGTTGTATGAGTAATTGGTCGTCGGTCATTGGATATATGTTTTCAGCGCCTCACCAATGGCCTCGTCATAGCCGTAGACGTCAGGATAATACTGTATGGCGCCATCGGGAGTCTGGAATATTGTATAGTAAGTAATAAAAATAGGTACGTGAGGAGAAACGGGAATAGAATGAACCAATGTCGGAGTAGGCTCAGCAGGGTCAAGGTTATCCATAAACTCACGCCCCTGATCGGTTTCGGGTTTCATACCCATCGAAATGCGGAGTTTATCAAGCAACCATTCATCAGCATCGTTTTCCATGAGAAACACTGCCAAATCGAAGGGACGCTGCACTCGTACACAGCCATGCGAGACACCACGGTTATCACGTCCAAAAGCCCCAGGGCTGGAAGTGTCATGAAGGAATACGGAGAAGTTGTTGGGGAATCGGAAGATGATGCGTCCCAAGGAGTTGCCTGCCCCACCCTGCTGTGCCACCCGGTAGTTACCGCTATTGAGCATAGACATTGTTACCGCCCGTGGCGACAGACGCTTCCCAGTCTTACGATCGGCAATATAATACCGGTGACGGGCAAAATAGGAGGAATCGCCTGCATGGCGGGCAACATCGTCACGGATAATACTCATTGGGATAACCCACTCCGGATTCACTTCCATACGTGATATCTTACTGGAGAGCAATGGTGTCTTGGTTTTCACTGCACCACATGCCACCCTCATATCAACCACAGAGTCAGGGCCCACCGCCCAAAGGTGAAAAGCGGGAACGTTTACAACAATATACTTCTGCCCCTGTTCTGGCTGCTGATGCTCACGCCAACGGCATCGCTCCATATTAATTTGAACCTTCCTCCGCTGACTGCCTGACGTTTCTGGCAACATCATTCGCAAACGGGTATAGAAGGAATTGGTGGGCTCCACTTCGCGCAAATAGGCAGACAACCCATCATGAGTAACGCGTTGCAAAGCCTGAGTTACGTATGAACCGTTAGGATGATCCATGTTCACATCGAACAGATGGCGATATGTCAAAATCACTCCTGCGGTATCACGGTCACGGGCATCGTAGTGGTTCAGCACAAAGTTGGGATTAACAAAGCCAAAGCGCTGACCTGCCACATAGCGAAGATAAGCAACCGTTAAATTGTAGTCCAGGCGGGCAGCCACACGACTGGCCGAATTGGCATCATCAAAGTCCAGACTACGCATACGCTGTATATCATCAACAATTTGCTGAAGCTTAAACACGCGATCAGAAAAACCCATCATCGGCAAGCACCGCTGAAGCACGGCAATCAATGTATCGGCACGATTGTCAACTCCTGCATAGGTCACCCACACCGGATGCCCACCGTTGTTGTAATACTGCCGCCCCCGCTTTGCAGCATAGCTGTCATCATGGTCATTACGACAGATATGCTCTAAATTCTCATTAACACGCTGAGAATTTAGAGCATACGACTCAACCTTCATATCTTCGAAGGATTGTAAATTCAGATTTCGTTTGGTATGGGTTGCCTTCTCTTGGCATCCTGTCAAGAGAAGCAGGAAGAAAGTCAAGGCCAGCGATATTAGCGTACCTGTATCTTTCTTACCACCTTGCCAACCTTCAGAATGTAACACCCTTTAGGTAAATTTAAGTCAATTCGCTGTGCAGGGCTCTCAATCTTGGCCTTCAGCACCTGACGACCAGTGAGCGAGACCACAATCAGCTCTTCGCCCTGCGCACCATTGACGTATACGGTCTGTCCTTCGACACTGATTTCTATTTTTTCATCAGTCTGTTCCACAGCAGCAAACTCAAGCGTAGAAGCCTGAGAAACCACGGGAACAGAAGCCAAAAGCAGCCCTGTTAAGGATAATATGAGTAGTCGTTTTACCATACACGCGTCTTTTTATCTGTGCAAATATACGGCTTTTCCACGTAACTTCCAAATTTTTCGCCTAAAAAATGCAACAATCACACCATTTGTGCGTTTTCATGCAACAAAACTGGGCCGAAACCTCATCGTTTCCGCTATTTGCGTTCTTTCTACAAGGATGAGCAACGTCGCAGGATACTGTCTGCCAGACGTTGGTACACAAGGCCGAGATCAGCGAAGCGGTTAAGGCTGTTGAGCGCAGCTTTCCGTACGATGACATTCGGTGATTGTAGTGCTGCATGCGCCTGATCCAGGAACTCATTAATGCCCCGCTCGTTGGGTTCCTGACCATTGGAGAAAAGGCGGCTGAGCACATGAAAACCGCACAGCTGGTACAAATCTTTATCAGATGCTATCCACTCATAAGCTTTCATGGGAGCGTAAGGAAGATATTGGTAAAGATTCATCGCACTCTGTTCGGCTATTTCCACCGTTTCCGTCTGCTCCATCCAGATATCAACCACCTCAGGAAGCACCTCGTCAGGCGGCATGAGCATCGTTGCCAGAATCTTACACTCACGCACATTTTCCTTCCACAGGGCGATGGCGAGGTCATAGTTCCGGCCTATTTCGTCTGCTTTCTGGCGTAGCCTCGGAAGGGTGGCTCCCCAATTCAGGTGATAGTCAACGCCTTTGTCACGCATGGATTGAGCCACAGCCCCATCCATCATCAGACGAAACGACTGCTTAATTTCCTTGATTTGGTCAGCAACAGATTTTTGGGGGCTTACTGGGTTCATAGGTTTTGTTGGCTTAAATCAAAGTAGCGTACTCAGAGCCGTAGCGCAGCATCTGGTGCGCAAAGCTCTCGGAATAGTTTAGCTGTATATCGATGATATTTCCCTGAGCATCTTTCACTGGCAGCATCTGTGGATTGATGAAACCCTTATAGGGTGCCAAGTTCAGCGAGCGGTAGCGTTCCAGAACCTCAGCATGCAGCTTAGCATCAATCTTCACGGCATAGCGTTCCACCAACTCTCGGGCAGCGTCAAAGTCACCCTCACTCTTGATGCGCTGAATCTCAGCAAGGAGCCTTGCATAAAGGTTTCTCAACTCAGCGTAGTCAGTGATTTGCAAATAGGTTTTACCATTTCGCATAACGAGTGATACGATGTTGCTTTGGGCGGCACACCAATGGGCAATGAGGGCACGGTTACGCATGTGTGCCTCCTCAATCTGGTTGCCTGACGTGATGCGAATAAGCTGGGTCATCATGCCATTCATCATATAGGTGTAGTACTGCGACTTGTATGCCTCATTATCGGGCAGCAATCCGAGCTCAACAAGTTTTGGATCAGCCATATAGTACAGGCCAAAAAGGTCGGCACGGGCTTCCTCGATGGTATTGCCGTAGGCTTTCAGCGCATCGGGATCTACTCCTGGAAGCAATTGTCCCGAGCCGTGCCCCAGGCATTCGTGCAGGTCGGTGTGCAGGTCGTCGCACACGTCACCATACTTCTCAATCATTGCCAAGGTATCAGCATCGATGACAAACTCCTCCTTGAATCCGCTACCGTGGGCAGCTTTATTATAGGCATCGGTAATGTTTGAAATCGTAATGCTCTTCGAACCGTAGCGTGCGCGAATCCAGTCGGCGTTGGGCAGATTGATGCCAATAGCCGTTGACGGGTACTCCTCACCACCCAGCATAGCGGCACAAATAACATTAGCAGAAACGCCTTTGACGACAGGCTTACGGAAACGTGAGTCAACGGGCGAATGGTCTTCAAACCATTGGGCATTGGCGGCGATAGTGCGTGTTCGATGGGTGGCTTCCTCGTCGATATACTCCACCAACGACTCCCAGGTTCCTTTCAACCCAAGCGGGTCGCCATACACCTCAATAAAACCGTTAATGAAGTCCACTCTCCCCTCAAGGCATTGCAACCACAGGATGCTATACTCGTCGAACAGCCGTAGGTCGCCTGTTTCGTAATACGCTATCAGTTTCCAGATGACTTGCCGTTGCTGGTCGTTCTCGGCTTCATCAGCCGCCTTATCCAACCAATAGACGATATGGCGTATGGCATTCCCATATCGTCCATCAGCGCTCCACACTTCCTCATACAGCTGATTGTCACGTTTCACCAGCGTAGAATTCAAGCCATAGGAAGGAGGATCCTGGTCGTTCATATCTTTCTTGGCATTGTAATAGGCCTCGGCTTCTGCCTGTGTAACTCCCTGATAGAAGTTGCAGGCCGATGTCAGCAGCAGATCCTCGCCATCCGCTTTGTTTACCCTCTTTGGCAACACATCGGGGTCGAAGATTACAGGGAAGAGCTCATCGCAGAGCTGTTCCAGCGTCTGCCCCTCTGCTAACGGCAGTCGACGGGCATCAACCTGAAAGAGAGCACTACGAAGATAGGACTCGGAGAACTCGGGTACAAACTTTTCGCAGCCGTAATGATGATAAATGCCATTGGAGAACCAGACACGTTTCAGATAGATTTCCAGAGCCCGGAAGTCGTCGGTGTCGTGGTCAATACGGAAATCGGTGTAGACGGTCTCCAACATCTTACGGATACGGAGGTTATAAAAACCGTACTGATCGAACGTTATATCACGTCCGAACAGTGCTGCTTTTGACAAATAGTAAATGAATCTTTTCTGCTGTAATGACAGTTGGTGGAATCCCGGTAATTGATAACGGAGCATCTGCAAATCAGCGAAACGCTCGTCAGTATAGCAAAAATCACTCATCTGTTGCGGTTGCCTTCTTTTTTCTCACTTTCTTCACAACTTGTGAAGGATGCTGCTGGAGATGCTGCATGCGGTATTCGCGGGGTGTCATCTTCATCAGTTTATAGAACGAAGCATAGAATGACTGGCGGTTGGCAAATCCCACCATATCGCTCACCTCCTCCATGCGAAGCTCCTGATAGCGTTTGTCTACGAGGATAGACATGGCCTCCTCAATGCGATATTTGTTAATAAACGAGGCATAGTTCATGTGGAAACGCACATTGACCACTGCTGAGATGTAGCGGGTGTTCGTTCCCAGGTCTTCTGCCAGTTTCTTTGCCGAGTAGTCCTTGTCCTTGTACTTTTTCTGCATAACGATGATGTTCAGGATTTTCTCCTTCATCTCATCCATCAGTTTAGGGCTGACAAGACTCCTATACACGGCCTCTTTTTCCCTTGTTTCTGTAATGTTATACTTTGCCATACACCAAGAAAGACAATTAATGGTTCTGTTTCAGTTGCAAATATAAGGAATTTTTACATAACTTGCAAGTTTTCTTGTGCTTTTTTTCACAAGAAATTGTTATTTTTTCGGTTTTGGCACAATTTTGGGGTAAAAAGGGCTATTTTTTACTCTCCTTTTAGCGTTGGAAGCGAGATATGATAGCGTACTGCCAGGAAGCGAATGATGCAGGTGGTGAGGAATGACAGCACGGAGGTGAACTCCACGGGCAGCCCCACCTCGCTGAGTCCCCAATAGACTGTTCCACCAACGACGCAGGCCATCGCATATATCTCCTTATGAAAGATGACGGGCTCATTATTCAGCAACACGTCGCGGATAACGCCACCCGCAGAGCCTGTAATGCAGCCCATGATAATAGCCACCCAGAAGGGCTGGCCGAAAGTGAGCGATTTCTGTATACCGGCAATCGTAAACAGCGCCAGTCCCAAGGTGTCGAACACAAACCAGGCATTCTTCAGCAGTTCCATCCAGCGCCCGAAGAGCACAACAGTCAGCAAGGCTACTGCCGTACATATCAGGTAAACGGGAGTGGTCATCCAGAAAGGTGTTGTTCCCAGCATGACGTCACGGAACGTTCCGCCGCCAATAGCTACGGCAACGCCACAGATATAGCCTCCGAACCAGTCGAAGTGCTTAGCTGCCGCATGGCGGATGCCCGAAATGGCAAAGGCAAAGGTTCCCAGCAGCTCGATAATCTTTATGATAACGTCCTCGTTCAATGTCCTATTGTCAATGTTCAATCTTTATATCTCTCTCCCCAATAGCGCATCATCCGCTCATAGAGTTTCTCCTCCGACGGAGAATGCTGGGCATGCCACAGCCGCTCGTTGACCAGCGCATCAGGCAGATACTGCTGAGGCGTAAAGTGCTCGGGGAAGTCGTGCGGATACTTATAGCCGTCGTGATAGCCCAGATCCTTCATCAGTTGCGTTGGTGCATTACGGATAGGCAGCGGCACGGGCTGATTGCCTGTACGGCGCACCAAGTCGAGAGCGGCATCGATGGCGAGGTACGCAGAATTGCTCTTGGGCGACGTAGCCAGATAAACGGTACACTCAGCCAGGGGAATACGTCCTTCGGGCCAGCCTATCTTCTGAATGACGTCGAAGGCGGTATTGGCCAGCAGCAGAGCATTGGGATTGGCAAGGCCAATGTCCTCGGCAGCGGAGATAACCAGGCGGCGGGCTATGAACTTAGGGTCTTCCCCACCCTCAATCATACGGGCCAGCCAATACAAGGCTGCATCGGGATCGCTACCGCGTATCGACTTGATAAAGGCGGAGATAATGTCGTAGTGCATCTCTCCGTCCTTGTCGTAGGCCAGCGGGTTCTGCTGCAGTCGGGCCACCACCAGGTCGTCGGTTATCACGATATCACCCGACTCTGCTTCAACCACCAACTCCAAGATATTGAGCAACTTGCGGGCATCGCCCCCGCTGAAGCGCAGCAGTGCATCCGTCTCCTTCAACTCGATGTGGCGCTCCTTCAAGATAACATCGGTATGGATGGCACGGTCGAGCAACTGCAGCAAGTCGTCTTTCTCCAACGACTTCAGAACGTAAAGCTGACAGCGCGACAGCAATGGACGTATAACCTCGAACGACGGATTCTCGGTTGTAGCGCCAATCAGCGTGACCACCCCCCGTTCCACAGCCCCCAGCAACGAGTCCTGCTGCGATTTCGAGAAGCGGTGAATCTCGTCTATAAATAAGATAGGTGAAGCCTCGTTGAAGAACCGCCCCTTCTGGGCCTTCTCTATCACATCACGCACATCCTTGACACCGCTGGTCACAGCCGACAGCGTGTAGAACGGCGTTTCCAACTTGTTGGCAATAATCTGCGCCAGCGTGGTCTTGCCCACACCCGGCGGTCCCCAGAGTATGAACGACGCTATGCGCCCTGCGTCAATCATGCGACGCAGGACAGCCCCCTCGCCCACCAAGTGGCGCTGCCCGATATAGTCGTCGAGCGTACGGGGGCGCATCCTCTCTGCTAACGGTTGTGCCATCGGGCTGCAAATTTACTAATTATTTCTTATTCCGCAAAGGACTGGATGCAAAAACTTTCACAGACAAAGGATACCTGATGAAAGAAACAAGGTAATCGAACGAAAGAAGTAGGGTTACTGGATGAAAAAAGTAAGGAAAGCAAGGAAAAGGTGCCGCCAAACAGGGAAAATAGGGGGACTAAACGGGGTGTTTAGGCGGCTCTAACGTATTCGTAGCCTCCGCCCCTTATATAAGTAGCGGCAGCCGCTTATACATGGAGCAGGCGCTCCGTACCTATTTTATATAGGGCCCCCCGAATGAAATAACCAAGCAGGCTGCCACTTTTTTAGGGCAAACGGAAAAATAATGGCTGAAAAACTTGTAAAAGAGAAAATATCTGCTTATTTTTGCAGACGAAAACAATTAAAGAAAGATATGGGAAAAGAAGAAAGAATGAACAGTCTGACGCTCAAGTCACTGACAAAGAGCAGTATATGGGACATTCAGGAAAACGATGTTTTCCGTTTATGGGAGAGTGCTGAGAAGGATTCTGAAGTACGTGAAAACATCCGTCACTATCAGGACATCATCCGTAGCGCCTTCATGATAGAAGAGGTAAAGGACGAGAAAACCGAAAAGCCCAAATTCGAGAAACAAGGATACAAGGTGGCTCAGGTAAAGATTGACGAAAGCACGAAGGTGACCTGGGCTCTGAAGAAAAAGCCCATCGTGAGGGTTACCGACCTGACTTACGAGAACATCCGCCATATTACTGCTGCCAAGCTGGTGGAGGTGCTCGACCGCAACTTCGGCGGTGGCTGGGACTCGTTGTCGCAGAGCATCAAGGATATCATCGAGAGCGGTTTCGACATCTCGACCACTACCCTGCCCAAGGACCGTCTTCACAAGAAAGGCGGCATGTACGAGAAAAAGGTTGCCGACGGCTACGATGTGCTCGAAGTAGAGAAGGGAACGTGGGTGGAGGCCATCTTCGCCAAGTTGAAGCCCGAAGTGGAAAAGCCTCGCATGAAGTTCAACAGCTACGATGAAGAGGGCGAAGAGAACGAAGACGAGGATGTTGAGATTGAGGACACCTACAACAAGCCCGACGAGGACGATATAGAAATCAGCGAGCCTGACGACGATGAAATCAACGAGGACAACTACTCAACGATGATGGACCTCAGCGGCGACGATGAAGACATCACAGCTGACAGTCTTGAGGACTATGCTGACGAGTAAAGTTCTGTAACTCGGTATAGATACGCTGTACGGGCAGTCCCATGACATTATAGTAACTGCCGTGCAAGCCCGTACAGCCTATATATCCTATCCACTCCTGGATACCATAAGCCCCCGCTTTGTCGAAGGGCTTATATTTTTTGATGTAGTAGCTGATTTCCTCATCGGTAAGTTGCTTGAAGGTCACATCGGTCTTCACCGAGAAATGCACACGTCGCTGCTGGGTGGTCAGGCAAACCCCTGTGACAACCTGATGGGCACGACCGCTGAGCTTTCGCAGCATCACATCAGCCTCCGCAGCATCAGCAGGCTTGCCCAGCACTTCGTCGCCAACTATGACAACAGTATCGGCAGTTATCACAAGCTCACCCTCAGACATCGACTGCTGATAGGCGGCAGCCTTCTTACCTGCAATATACTCAGCCGTTTCCGTAGCCTTGAGCTCTGCGGGGTAGCTTTCGTCAATATCGGGCAGGACGCGCACCTCGAAGTCGAGCCCCAGTCCTGCCAACAGCTCACGGCGACGCGGGGAATTGCTCGCCAGGATAATCTTGTAACCGTCAATCATAAACCCTCTACCTTTACGTCCTCTCTTACCATCCAAACGCTTTCTCATCGCTCAGCCACTTACCCTGGGCACGCAGCGTCTGCTCTATCACGTCACGACCACAGCCATAGCCTCCTCTGTAGGGGCTGACGTAGATGCAATGCTCCTTGACGTCAGGACAAGCATCCTGCGGACAGACGGGACATCCCACCCTACGCAGGATTTCTATATCGGGAACATCATCGCCCATATACATCACCTCGGCATCGCTCAGGTCATACTTCGCGAGGAACTCATCGTAGGTCTTCACCTTGACGGCACAACCCATGAAGATGTCCTCCACGCCTAAACGCTCGTAACGCAGACGAACAGCCTCAGTTGTACCCCCTGTCAGTATGACAATGCGCAAGCCCATCTTCACAGCTAACTGGATGGCATAACCGTCCTTGATATTCACCGTACGCAACGGCTCGCCATTAGCTGCCAGCGTGATGGTCTCTGCTGATAACACTCCATCAACATCAAAGATAATGGCACGTATGTTCTGAAGGTTATAGTTAATCATGGCGATACTTGTCAATATGCACGTTCTCCCACTTCAGCTTATCCTCATTCTGCGGCTTTCGCTCGTCTGCCTTATGGCCCACAGCCAGCACACACAACACGTTGAGGTTCTCAGGAATATCGAGAATGCCACGTATAACAGTATCAGCCGAAGTGCCGTCAGACAGTCCGCGTCCACGCATCTGAATCCAGCAAGAGCCCAATCCGAGGTCCTCTGCCTGATACTGCATGGAGATGGCAGCAATCGAGCCGTCCTCCACCCAGCAGTCATTCTGAATGGGGTCACCCAATACGACAATTGCCAAAGGAGCCCCCTTCAGGAACTGAGAGCCCAAGTCCTTGGCATCAGCCAGTTTCTCAATGTCCATCTTATCGTCAACCACCACGAATTGCCAGGCACGCTGCCCTTTGGACGTGGGTGACATCAGGGCTGCACGAAGTATCAACTTCACGTCTTCTGCATCTATCTCCTGCTCCGTAAACTTGCGGTGCGAACGGCGCATCTGCGCCAAATCTTTGAATTCTGTCATCTTCTTATCAATTGATTATGGGTGCAAAGATACGAAAAAACGGGGGCAGAACAAAAGATATTTCCTATTTTTAATCCATATTTCGCATTTATTTCCTATCTTTGCCACGTGAATGAACCTAAAGCATATATCGTCACCAAGGAAAAAGACCTGCCAAAACTGAACGACACCAACTTCTTCCATAGCAGGCAGTTCTTTAAGATTGCGAAGCAAACGCCTCGCCAGAAACCTTATATGGCTATCGTTCAGGCACCCGACGGACGGGTTCTCGCCCACTTGCTGGCCATCGTCCGCTATCGCACTTCGTGGCTTCCACCTTATTTATATATGCATTGCCGTCTGCTGGGCGAGGGTGTCTACAACTATGAGCACGAGGGACATAGCGAGAACATGCTTTTCGGAATGATGCTCGATGCGCTGTGCGACAAGCTCAGCAACCGTGTACTCTACCTTGAAGTGAGTAACCTCAGCCAGAAGATGTTTGGCTACCGCGAACTGAAACAGCGGCAGTTCTTTCCCGTTCATTGGATGAGCATCCACAACTCGCTGCACAGCCACACGCCAGAGGAGCGCATCGGCAAGAGGCTGCAGAAGCACATTGAGCATGCCTATGCCAAAGGGGTCATGACTGATGAGGTGAAAGACGAGAACGACTTCAGGGAATTCATGAAACTGCTGAAGCATCACAACTGGCTGAAACCCCGACGATACATCCCCGATGAGAAGTTCTTCAAAGCCATGAAGCAGGAAGGGCACGGACGTCTATATCTGACACGATACCGCGACCGCATTATCGGATGTTCCGCAGTAGCATATAGCAACCAGAATGCATACCTATGGTACACCGCCTTCCGAAGGAAGACCTATGCATTGGTACATCCTGACGAACTCACCCTATGGCATGCCATCAAGGATGCCCATAGCCGAGGATACCAACACATCTTCTTCTTGGATGTCGGACTGCCATTCTCGCGCAATCCCTTTCGTGAATTCATCCTCCGTTTTGGGGGGAAACCAGTCAGCACTTATCGCTGGTTCAGATGCTCAATAAGCTGGATAAATGCCCTTTTATCCCGCATTTATCGCGATTAAGAGCCTTTCTTTTCACAAAAAAACGTAAAAACCAGAGAGATTGAGTCTTTTCTGAATATTTTTTCGTACCTTTGCAAAGGAATAAACATTCACAAGATGGCAAAGAAAAAGATATTATTCATCAATCAGGAGATTACCCCCTACGTACCCGAAACCGATATGTCCATTATGGGCAAGGCATTGCCACAGGCTATGCAAGAGAAAGGACACGAAATACGTACCTTTATGCCTAAATGGGGAAATATCAACGAGCGCCGCGGACAGCTTCATGAAGTCATCAGGCTTTCGGGAATGAATCTTATCATCAACGATACCGACCATCCGCTTATCATCAAGGTGGCCTCCATCCAGCAGGCTCGCGTACAGGTGTACTTCATTGACAATGACGACTACTTCGCCAAGCGTCAGATGGAAAAGGATGAAATGGGTAATGACTATCCCGACAATGGTGAGCGTGCCATCTTCTTTGCCCGTGGTGTGCTGGAAACTGTCAAGAAGCTCCGTTGGGTTCCCGACATCATACATTGTCAGGGGTGGATGAGCGCAGTAGTACCTCTGTACATCAAGACTGCCTATCACGAAGAGCCCTCGTTTGCCAATACCAAGGTTATCACTTCACTCTTTGCCAAGAGCCTGCAGAACGATCTCGGGCAGAACTTCAAGAAGTGTGTTGAGTTCCGTGACGCAAAGGCTTCATTGCTGGAAGTCTACAACGACAACTTCGATTTCGAGGAAATGGGGAAGCTGGCCATTGACTATTCCGACGGCATCGTATTGGCAGCCAACGACGTTAACAAGAACCTTGTTGACCATGCCAAGGCGAAGAGCATTCCTGTACTGGATTTCCACGAAGACTTTGCCGATGCCTACGAGGAGTTCTACAACCAGATATGCCCAGAAGATTAGTTCATTTAGGATAATTCACAAACAATATCATTAAGAGATACAAGCACTTCAATGATGAAACATAACATGCTGGCAGGAGCAGCGGTCATGATTTTGGCGCTCTCTGCATGTAATGATGACACTCTCAACATTGGAAGCACACTAACCCAGCAGAATGACAAACTGCTGATTAGTTCTGCTGACTACAATGTAACATCAAGGACCATTCGTACCGATTCCATTATCAATGCCGACTCTGTGTTGTTCAGAAGCAGCTATTGCTACTTAGGCAACGTCAAGGACCCCGAGACTGGAGCATACGTCACCAGTGAGTTCATGACGCAGTTCCACATTCTGGAATCCTTCAAAATTCCCGAGGAAAACAAGATTGCAAGTATATACAACGGTATAGCAGGCGCCGACTCCTGTCACATTGAGCTGTATATGGAGCCCGCAACCAGCATTACCGACACCTTGGCTGCCATGAAGATCAGGGTATCGGAACTGGATCATCCCATGGATGAAAGCCGCAGGTACTACTCCAACTTTGACCCTGTCGATGAGGGCTATATCAGAGAGAACGGACTGCAGATTGACAAGATGTTCTCCTACAACGACCTAACCGTCAAGGACAGTATCAGGTCGAAGTCCAATTACTACAACAACATCGACATCAAGCTCAACAAGCCTTACACAGACAAGAACGGAGTGACGTACAACAACTACGGCACCTATGTCATGCAGCAATACTACCGCCACCCGGAATACTTCAAGAATGCCTACACCTTCATCCAGAACGTATGCCCTGGATTCTATGTCTCCGTCATTGACGGCGAAGGTGTATACACAGAGATTCCTGACATGGCGCTTCGCATGTACTTCCACTATAAGGACGCCAAGGATTCCATTATCAAGACTGACGTCGCATTGGCAGGAACCGAAGAGATACTGCAGACGACAAAGATCAGTAACGAAAATGACATTCTTGACTCGCTGGCAGCCATCAACACCTGCACCTATATGAAAGCTCCTGCCGGGCTCTTCACAGAGGTGACGCTTCCAATTGACGAGATATTCAACGGCCATGAGCAAGATTCCATCATGACCGCCAAGATTAGCTTCCAGCGTCTCAACAACGACTTCTACGGTGAAGCGCTCCGCATCCCGAGCTATATGATGATGATCCCCAAGGACAGCCTTTACACTTTCTTTGAAAGCAAGCTGGCTCCCGATAATAAGACCACTTTCTATGCATCCTATAAGAACAGTTCGGGCAGGAATGTTACTAATCAGTATACATTCTCGAACATCTCTAGCCTGATTACCAAATTAGCGATGCTCAAGCGTGAAGGGGAGAAACGATATGGTTCCCAATGGACGAAAGAGCACAAGAACTGGAACAAGGTGCTGCTGGTTCCCGTACAGATGATTACGTCATCTGGATCTTCGACGTCGACGACATCCAGCGCCTCCAGTTTCGAGAACTGTATGGCCATTGTGAGTACCAAGTTAGTGGGCGGTAGCGAGAATGCGTACGACCCTATCAAGATTAGCATTGTCTACGGTAAGTTTGACCAATAACTACACATTGAGTAGCTGAACAATGGCTGACGGTTATCTGGAAAAGCATTTGGAAGACTATGAAGCCCGCAAGGCTGCCTGGCTAAGGAAAAGGGCACACCTTCCCAAACAAAAGGCCAGGCAAATTGAGCGGCCCGATGACGAAGCACTATAAAAGAAGCAGGACACATGTCCTGCTTTCTTTTTTCTTATCGTTAAAGGATGGAAAGCACATCGAAAGCAGCTTTTATCCTATTACCTTGTAGCGTGCGAATTTCAGCAGCAGTTGCTTGGTGCCCGTATTCTTGAACTGAACGGTAGCCTTCTGGTTCTCGCCCGTTCCCTCAATCATAATGACAGTTCCTACGCCAAAGCGCTGGTGCTCAATGACGCTACCTTCGTGCAAGTCGGCACTGGCTGTTGAAGGTGCCGAGGTCGATGCTGGTGCCACCGCACGTTGTACGGGTTTAAAGCGCCCGCCGCTGGCCGTCTGCAGGGTTCTCTTGAAACTGTCGGAGAAGGGTTCTACGGGCTTTCCCTCCTGACGCGGTGCAACAATGCGCGGCTTGGGGTCAGCACGAAATTGGGTGGCCACCGGCCTTGGATTCTGCATCCAGTCACTCCCGCGACTGGTAGTCTGACGGAATCCGCGAGTATAGCTATCTGCATCACTTTCTTTCTCTGACATCACGCGAATCAGCTGAGGGTCAAAATCCTTGATGAATCGCGAAGGCGTATCATACTCCATCCGTCCATAGCGGAAACGGTTTTGCGCACAAGTCATGATACAATGTTTCTCGGCTCGGGTAATGGCGACATAAAGTAGCCGTCGTTCCTCTTCCAGTTCACGCATGGAATTGGTACACATGGGCGAAGGGAATATATTCTCTTCCAAGCCCACGACAAAGACTGTGGGAAACTCCAGGCCCTTGGCCGAATGGATTGTCATCAGCGTCACCTTATTATTCTCGTCGCCATCATCGCTGTCAAGGTCGGTAAGCAATGCCACTTCCTGCAGGAAGTCAGGCAGAAACACCTGGTTGCCCATGTCCTCCTCGCGTCGACTCTCCACGAAGTCCTGCATTCCCCCCAGGAACTCTTCCAGGTTCTCTTGTCGGGAAATGTCCTCGGGGTTGCGCCCGCTATAGATATCACGGCTGATGCCCGAGTTCATGATGATGTCGTGTCCTAACGTATAGGCATCCTCCGTCTGCAGACGATTGCGCCAGTTTTGTATGAGATTTCTGAATCCCTCTATCTTCGTCATCGTTCCCTTCGCCACATCCATCGGGAACAATACGGGTTCCGAAATCACCTTCCAAAGGCTGACACCATATCTCGTAGCCGTCTGAATGATCTTACCTACCGTCGTATCGCCAATGCCTCGCGCGGGATAGTTGATGATACGCTTGAAAGCCTCCTCATCATCGGGGTTGGCCACCAGGCGGAAATAAGCAATCACGTCCTTGATTTCCTTGCGCTGATAGAACGACAGTCCTCCATAAATGCGATACGGGATATTGTCCTTGCGCATCTGCTCCTCAAACGAACGGCTTTGTGAGTTGGTGCGATACAGGATGGCGAAGTCGCTCCATTCACAACCGTCTTCCCGCTTGATACGCTTAATGTCCTGACACACGATGATGGCCTCCTCTCGATCCGAGTATGCGGGCTTCAGCGTCAGCCGCTCGCCCTTTTCGTTCTTGCTGTATACATCCTTCGGAATCTGCCGCTCATTCTTGCGGATAAGGCTGTTGGCCGCCTGTACGATGAGCTGCGTCGAGCGGTAGTTCTGCTCCAGCTTGAACAGTCGGGCGTTGTCATAGGCAGAACGGAAGTTCAGGATATTATCGATATTGGCGCCTCGGAACGAATAGATGCTCTGTGCATCATCACCAACCACACACACCCGCTGGCGCTCCCTGGTCAGTTGCAGCACAATGGCCTGCTGGGCAAAGTTGGTGTCCTGATACTCGTCGACCAGCACAAAGTGGAACTTATCGACATACTTCTGCCTGATGTCCTCGTTCTGCTGGAAAAGTACATAGGTGTAAACCAGCAAGTCGTCGAAGTCCATCGCGTTGGCCTGTCGACATCTTTCCGCGTACCTTATATATATATTAGCAATCTGTGGCCGCTTGCCATGCGCGTCGTCCTGCGCCCATGCCGTATGCCCATACTGGCCCGCCAGTATCAGATGGTTCTTGGCCATCGAAATGCGGTCGGCCACAGAGGCAGGCTTATACACCTTGTCGTCCAAACCCATTTCCTTGATAATGGTTTTCACCAAGGAGCGGGCGTCCGTCTGGTCGTAGATGGTAAAATTGGCATTGAAACCTATCTTATCTGCCTCTGCCCTCAGTATGCGAGAGAAAACAGAGTGGAAAGTACCCATCTGAAGATACCGCGCACGCTCCTCGCCTACCAACCGTCCAATACGCTCCTTCATTTCGCGCGCCGCCTTGTTGGTAAACGTCAGCGCCAATATCTGCCAAGGCTTCAGTTCCTGCTCCAACAGATAGGCTATCTTGTAGGTCAGCACACGTGTCTTTCCTGATCCAGCACCTGCAATTACCAATGAAGGACCGTCGCAGAAGAGCACGGCCTCGCGCTGGCTGTCGTTCAGTTCAGAGAGTAAAGATTGTTCGGTCATCGCCATTAATCGTATACCTTGATGTCGTGAATCTGATAGCCATCGTTCATCACCTCCATGATCTCGTTCTCCGTCGACAGATTGAAGTCGCCCGCAATCGTATTCTTCAACGATGCTGCTGCCAGAGAATAATCCAGGATTTTCTGGTCGTCGTCAGGGAACAGGCGCAGGGCGTGGAGGAATCCTGCGGAAAAGGCATCGCCTACGCCCATGGGGTCGACCACCTGCGGAATATCCACAATCTTTGCGTTGAGCATATGCCCGTCCACCCATAGCAGGGCCGTCAGGAAATGATGGCTCGAACTCAGCTCGTTGCGCATGCCAATCATCATTTTCTTGCAACGGGGAAAGCGCTGGTGCAAATCCTCGTACCACTCCCTATAGGCATCGAGGTTCATGTCGTAGTCAGACGCCAGCGGCAGGAAGGGAATCTTCGGGTGCTGGGTAATGAACTCATACTCAATGACATCGCCAAACATCACGTCAGCATGCTCAGCCATACGGTTCAGCGTCTCGCGAGGCTGTGCCCCCTCATAACGCCACAGGTTCTTACGGTAGTTCAGGTCGATAGAGATGGTTACCCCCATTTCCTCAGCCACGTCAATAGCCTCGAACGTAGCATCGGCAGCAGGTTGCGTAATGGCAGCGGTAATGCCCGACACATGGAGCACCGAAGCATCCTTCAGCGCCTCACGCCAGTCGATCATGCCCGGCTGAAGATAATAGTAGGCAGAGTTGGCGCGGTCGTAGCCCACGCTGGCGTTGCGCAGGCTGGCAGCCTCCTCAAAATAGTAGACTCCGATACGGTCGCCACCATATATGATATAGTCGGTTCCCACTCCCAGCTCACGCAGCTTCATGGCACCGGCGCGTCCCATCTGCGAAGCCGGAAGGCGGGTGACATACTCCACCTCCTCGCCCTGCATGGCCAGCGACACCGCCACATTAGCTTCGCTGCCACCATAGTTTCCGCAGAACATACGTCCCTGCGACAGTCTTTTCTTATCTTCTTTCGAAAAGCGAAGCATCAGCTCGCCAAACGTTACGATCTTGTTTCCCATTTCCGTTTCTTGTTAAGTTCTATTTTGAGTGCAAAGTTACAAAAAAAAACCGATATACTCAAATTTTGAGTACGTATTTATTCATTCCTTCTAACGGTAAGCTGGGGCTTTAGTGCCTATCTACGTTGTTGATGATAGGCTCAAAGTTCGTTTTGCGTACGCCCGAAAGGTCTTTCGCGTTGGCGCAAAATGCCTTTCGCGTTAGCGCAAAACTCACGAGCAATTTTTCCATAGGTGCAGCGATTGCAGCACGCTTGGAAAGTAGCATGAAATGGGGTTTTTCATAAAAAAAGCATCATTCTCTTGGTATATTCGCAATAATTACCTATCTTTGCCGAAAAATCTACGATTATGAGAATCATCTGCGATGCTCCCGGACAGACATGCAACCGTTTGTGGACATACGTTACTTCTGTTGCCCAGTGCATAGCTGAGCATAAGAGAATGGTCATTCTCTTCTACGACTGGACGATTGAGGATTTCCCCAACCTGCTGCACTGTCCGTTTATTTACTTCCCGCTTTACCAGAAGTGGTACTTGGAGCGCGGCAACGGATGGAACAACTACAAGGGGCTGACGTGGAAGGTAACTCATAACAAGACGTGGGACAAGATTTTCAAGTTCTTCGGATGCACGAAAGGATGGCAGACACGCACCGACATCCGTTACCTCAAGCAGACGCTTCCTCAGCTACAGCACATTTTCCGCCCCAAAGACGACATCATGAACAAGGCAGAGGGGATGATTGCAGAGATGAAGCAGAACGCTGACCTCATCGTTGGCGTCCACATCCGTCGTGGCGACTATGCAACTTGGAACGGCGGACGCTTCTTCTTTGAACTGGAAGAGTACCACCAGTTCATGCTCCGCGTCCAGCAACTATACAAAGACAAGAAGGTAAGCTTCTTTATCAGCTCCAACGAAGATTTTACGCTGGACACCTTCGAGGGCTGTGAATGTCGACGATTCGGACGGGAACCGTCTGGTGCCATTCTCGACCTATACACCCTCTCTCTTTGCGATCGCATAACTGGTCCTGTAAGCAGCTACTCCCGCTGGGCCTCGTTCATTGGCGAAGTGCCCCTCTGTTTCCTGGAATCGAAGGACCAGCAGTTCACTGACGACAGCTTCTCGAAGATTGTTGACTTCTTCCACTTTGAGAACGGAAACGAGATATACGACTGGTAATACCATGAAGATTGCTATCCTGACATCGGGAATCCTGCCCATCCCAGCCATTCGCAACGGTGCCGTCGAGAACCTCATCGATGCTTATCTGGCATACAATGATCAGTATAGGCTACACGATATTACGGTTTACAGCATAAAGTCGGCTGTTCCCCGAAGCCACCCCGCTTTGCAGTCTAACGTCAACCACTATCGCTACATCGACGGCAGCAGTGGCATAGCAAGACTCAGGAAATGGCTATACATGAAGAAGCACGGATGGAAAGAGTATTACAACTACAACATTGAGTATTTCTACGAACGGGTTGCCCATCAGCTCAAGCGACATGCATACGATGTTATCATCATCGAAAACCGGCCAGGCTTTGCAGTCAAATTACAACAGCTTCGACTGAAGGCCAAGCTTGTCTATCACCTGCATAACGATTTCCTCAACAACACCACCAATGCCTATGAGGAAATCTATCGGGCAGCATCACTTATCATCAACGTGTCAGACTTCATTACCTCGCGAGTGCGCACGATTGCTGCCAACGACACCAAATGCAGGACGGTGTACAACGGCATTGACATTCAAAGGTTTAACGAGGCTCTGCCACTGGACAGAAAGGAAGTTGGTATTGACAACAACGACTTCGTGGTTGTCTATAGCGGCAGGCTGAACAAGGAGAAAGGCATTCTTGAACTGGTAAGAGCCATTGCGCTACTGAACGATATTCCCAAGTTGAAGCTGCTCATCATTGGAGCCAGCTTCTATGGACAGGACGAAGCCCCCACCCGATTTGTCAGAGAGCTTAGGGATGCTGCTGAACCCATACACGACAAAGTGGTATTCACAGGCTTCATCGATTATGCCCAAATTCCCTCCTATCTGAAGATGGCAGACGTTGCCGTTGTTCCCTCTATGTGGGAAGAACCCTTCGGATTAACCGTTGTAGAGGCTATGGCTGCAGGACTGCCCCTAATTACCACACGCAGCGGAGGCATTCCTGAAATCTGCGAAGGAATGGCTACGATTGTCAACAAGGAGAATATCGAGGGGAACCTTGCCAACGCTATTACCGACTTTTATAAGCATCCTGAGGAAAGGAAGCAGATTTCGAAAAAGCTGCTCGAACAATCGAAACTGTTTAACAAGGAAACCTACGCCAGAAATTTCTTCAAAGCAATAGAAGACGGGCTTCAGTAAGCATTATCTTCCAACAAGCACGTCGAGGATTTCGCTTACTTCATCAACGATGCTGCGATAGTTGCGGAAGACAGGAGTCTTGATGAAATTGCTGAAAATAGAACTCTCCTTCCTGAAGAACAAATACAAGGTCTTCTGCCCGTCGTTTTTCGTCTGCGTCAGCAAACGGTCACGAACGCTGCTCAGCTCTCGCCTTACCTGGCTGTTTACGTTGTATTCCTCCATCAGACGGTCAGCATGAGTAAGCAATCCGTATATAAACAACTGATGTGCCTGATAGTAGCCGCCCTCTGCACTTTCAGGACGCGGAGACTTATCCAGCAATCCTTCAATCGTTGCTGCGTAACTATTCAACAAAGCATTGATCCACTTCACCGTCTGACTAAGAAGGCCTTTCTCGCGTTCACCATATTCATAGGTGATTTCCGGAATCAACACTACTGACGACACATTAGAGAAAAGCGTACTGTTCCACTGGATGTCAGCATAGGACATCTGCTCATCGAAAGTAATCTGATTAGACATCAGCAGCTCGCGACGAATCAGCTTATTGTTGGCATACAGGTACAAATGGTTTGCCAGCATCTCATGAGAAATAACATATCCACGTCCACGTAAGGCAACGGCACCCGTCAACTGGGTAAACAGGTTGCGCTTTAGGCTGACATGATAGCCATTGCCCGCTATGACATCAACGTCCCAATGGCGCATCAAGTTAACCATATAGGCATCAATACATCCAGGACGCAACTGGTCGACAGCATTGACAAACAGCACATAGTACCCCTGCGCCCGCTGCAAACCAGTATTACGGGAACGGGAAAGACCATGATGGCTTTGATGGCGATAAATATGAAAGACGATGTTACCCTTGTAGCTTCCTACCACCCTGCGGATGACTGCCAGCGTGCTGTCTGCAGAGCAATCGTCAACAATGATACATTCCAACTGCATATCAGCATTCTCCTGAGCAATAATCGACTCAAGACACTGCTGCACCGTCGTCTCATGGTTGTAGGCTGATAATATGATGGAAATGTATATCATGCAGTACGATCAATTATGTGCGCAAAGGTAGTCATTTATAACGATATGTACAAAACATTCTGCACTTTTTTGTTTCAACACATAAGAATTATTGCTTGTTCTCATACTTCACGCCAAAGAGAAGATGCCCCAGGAAGGGACTTAGTCGGATGACATAACTGGCCAACAAGCTAAAGGCAAGCACCACCATTGCCAATGACATAGCAACCAGGAATTCCAACAGCCTACTGTCGTAGGCACTCAACTGCTCACCATAAGGCAGCAGGAAACGCGGCAAGAAGAAATAATGAAGCAGATAGATATCAAGGGTACGGGTTCCCACATACCGCAACGGACGAGAAAGAGACACCTTTTGCAACCATGAAGCAGACAAGCGGAAAAACACGAAGACCATAAACATGCCCAAGATGCCCCCCACATTAAACCGCAGATACTCTAACACAGGGTTTGCAGGATGGTCAGTCATTGCTATGGCAAAGAAGCCAACGCTGATGGCCAATATCACCCACCACTTGTCAGTAAACTGGACGAAGCGGGCAAAATAGCAGCGCACCATTGCACCTATAAAGAAAAAGAGGTAGTATCGCCACAACGGAACACTCAGGAATCCTGACACATCGAGCAGCACCGACTGCCAACTATGATCAGGAGCGCCAAGACGCCACTGATTCAGATAGCCCGCATAGCAGAAAGAAAAAATGGAAATAGCCAATGCCATGAGAATTCCCCAACGCCCACAGCAGCGCTCGGAGACCATATAAAGCAGGAAAAACACAAAGAGTACGAAGGTAAACCAATAGCCACCCTTTAAAGTGCCCAACTGATGGAAGAACTCAGGAGGAGGCGCCAACAGCAGCAGGAAAATGAACGTAGGCACTATCTGCACCATGAACTTATGACGGACATTGGGCAGAAAGGGACGACGCGCAACAGGTGCGAACAGCCACCCGCTGATAAAGAAGAAACAGGGCAGGCGAAACAGGAAGAATATGCGATTGAACCCCATGAGCGAATTACCCAGACAGAAGTGGCAGATATGGGAAAAGACAACGAGAATCATCGTAAATCCCCGCATCGCGTCAATATATTCTATGCGTTTCGTTGCCATCGGATGTTTACCTTCTTACATCTCTGTTACGTTTCCTACCAACCACTTCCGGCAAATATCTATTTGCAAGAATACCGAAAGCAAGACAGCATCCGCATGCAAAACAAGTTCCCAAAACGGATACAAACGGATATAGGAAATCAGAATTAAAGCCTACTATTGACAATAATCTCATAAAAACAGAGATTCCATATTCGTGAAGCATGTATATCGCCAAAGTATTTTGTCCAACAAGAACAATCCAGTTAGGAATACGCTTCACATTAGAAAACAAAGCAAAAGCCATCAGTATTCCTATAATAATCATTCCCCACGTTAAAGGTATGAAATAATAACGGTTCCATTTTACATCATAGAATTCATTAGGATACAAATACATAAAAACGCACCCCATTACCATAAACACAATGGAGAACAGTATCATATACTTCCTCACGACAGAAACCAAAACTGACTCATATTTACGAATAAGCTGGCCTAAAGCGAAAAGCCACAGAATAGCCATACCGCGATTGATCATAAACTCATTAAGCCATCCAAACCTAAAGCACAAAAGACCTGATGCGGAGACTAACAAGCCCAGGAATATAACCATCTTCTCGTTATTCTTCGAAATCTTATGGATATAATACCATAATATCTCACCAATAATCAAGGCATTCATAAACCAATAGGACGTTCCCGACAACAAATACGGTAACTTCCAATGCATATTATAGTAGGGAAACAATCCCAAAGCAAGCCACGGAATGACAAGCCTTAAGAAGATATGCTTGAAGAATTCAAGATCGCCTTTCTTGGGTTTGAACAGATAGCCAGAAATCGTAAAGAACAATGCTACGTTTATTGGACTAAAGAATACAAAATAAGCTGTATAATCTGTCCTACTCTTAGACAAAAGACAATGTCCATAAACTACAACAATCATTGAAAGACCTCGAAGCGCATCAATATATTGCTTTCTTTGAGGCAACATGGAAGTACTGAGCATATTACTATGTTTCATATGATCCCTTGTTTTACAAATTCAACATACTATCTTTTCGATAGAGGCTTAAGCCACTCTTCCAAATCATCAAGCATCTGTTTATGATAAGGAAAAGAGAGACGGTATCCCCATCCATGCCTGTCAGAAGGGTATATATGAAGGGTGACAGGACGGTTCTTAGCACACATTTCCTCTTTAAATCGTATTGCATTCTGAGGCTTCACTTCGGAGTCATCACTTAACAGGGCTATATAGGCAGGAGGCGTATAATAGGAAACATGCAGTTCGCTGCTGAAGCGATTTTCCAACTCCTCAGAGGCATTCTCTCCCAGCAAATGGTCATGCGAGCCCTGATGTGTCAGTTCCTTTTTCATGGAAATAACAGGATAGAAAAGGATTCCAAAATCCGGACGTAGTGTTGCCATGTCACTCACCATAAGGGTTGAGGCAAGATGTCCTCCTGCGGAGAAACCAACAACCCCCACATTGTTTTCGTAAAAGCCCCATTCTCCTGCACGCGTTCTCATTAGTTGGAGAGCTTCGGCTCCATCAATCATTGGAACAAGAAAATCTTGATTCGGTAATCTATATTCCAACATCGCCACCGTATATCCCAAACGATGAAAGAAAGGGAACCACAGGTAACCTTCATACCATTTTTGCAGATGACAATATCCCCCGCCTGGAAACAATATGACAGCACCATGAGAACTATTATCCTTGGGGGCAGGCATGATATGCAATACTGCGCCGTGGGGCAGCTGAACGTGCATGATTGTTTTCTCAACTATAATTACCCCAACAGCGATGATAACAAGTATAACAATTGATGTATAGATCAAAAACTTCCTCATACCTCAACACAGAATTACATTATCCACCGATAGTCCACTTCAACCACTTATACCTATTAAAGAGGTATGACAACAACAAGGGAGGGAAGAAACCGATGGGGAACAACACAAAGGGGCCTATCATCCAATGCTCTTCAAACCATTGGTGCAATACGGGTATCATAAACACCGTATCCATCGCTATCTGATTAAAAATATAAAGTCCCATACTGAGCCGCTCTATCTCTGAAACCACCTTCTGGAACCTGCCAGACATGGTGCCCTTACTCAAGATAATCAGCAATTGGATGCAGATGACATAAGACAAGACCGTCCTTACAAGCATATTTACACCATAAGGCAATGGCAGAGGATGCCATACGATAAGGAATAAAGCCAGCAGGACGAAAGGCAAGGTTATATACGACCAGTTGGGCAGCATCCAGCCCACGCGCAACTTGGCACAAAGATAGCCAATCATAAAAGCTGGGAAATAATACAATATCTTGTTGATACAAAGAAACTCGCCCGAATAGACAAACTTTGAGAATATAAGACCTGATATATAACCTGCTACAATCAGAGTCAATCCTATCTTACCAGTAAATCTTATTCTTTGAGCATTCAACAACTGAAGGACAACTGTAATTGTAAATACACCGAACAACATAAGCAGGAACCATAAGTGGCCGATACCATAAAACAAATTATGCCAGGTATTCCAAGGCCAAACGATAGCCATAGGTATGCCCCAGAACAAATACGGTATCAACAAACGGACAGCCTTAATGCGAATCACCTCTGAAGGATGGCGGTACTTATTCCTATAGATATACAAATAGCCATACAGATAGCCAGAGATAAAGACAAACATGTTCAAGTCGATTACGTCCAGAAAATAGGATATCCGGTACCAGAGAGGAATGCTGAGGGCATCCACCTTCGCCCATCTGCCATTATAGAAACAAAGACTATGAAAAGCAACAATCATAGTCATTGCCAGAACACGCATGATGGATATCTCTTCAAACTTTTTACTTTGTTCCATCTTTGGATCTTATGTTATAATCATCGATGATTTCTGATACCATACAGGAGTCTAATACATGGTAGCCCTTATAATTCAGATGAACATGATCTTCCAGATACATTTCTTCTGAATAGTGGTGATTCTGCGGAAGCCAATGGTCAGCAGGAACAAACAGCACGCTATCGCCAAGTCTGGTATCTTTTAGCATCTCCCTTAGTCCGTTGCGGAAGGGAGTAATGTCATCCTCTACGACACCAGTGAAAACAGAATAGAAACGATAAATATAACTTTTATGTTTCCTGTGAATGTTAAGCCAGTCTTTCAACGCGAAGTCAGGCATCTCCATCACAACAGGACGGATATCATTGGCTAGCAGTAGTCTGATGATAAGACGGTAGTTTCCTGTGTAATAGGAAACGGGACGCTTTTTCCATGTATCATTGATACCCACCATAATGACACAGTAATCAGGGTGTTGTTCCAACAAGGGCTGGGTGCAGATGTCATGTTCCCATGAATGTTCCTGGGTATGGCTCCTGAACATATAGTAATAGACATCCTTACTTTTAGCGCCACTCTTTCCTCTGGTCATACATTTAATGGGGGTTGTGGTTAGCCTTTCACCATATTGTTGAAACAAAGTATCGCATTTTAGCATCATATGCAATTCCGCCCAGCTATCACCAATCACAGCCACACGCAAAGTATCATCGTTGGGACGAGGACCAACATCGTAGAACGGCAACTCGTCAGCAACTAGGAATTCCCTGTCGATAAACTGATAAGCCTTATAACCAAAATAGCCAAGCATAACAAGAAAAGCCAATGCCACCCATAGCCATTTCTGTCTTCTTATTCTGCTTAAAAACCTATATGCCTTGTATAGTTTCATTATCTTATTGTTATCAAACTACTTGAATCTGCAAAAATATATAAAAAAAACGACATACAAGACAATTCTGACAAAAATATCGTATTTTTGCACTATGAACGAACGTATCAACTGGATTGACTGGGGGAAAGCTATGGCTGCATGTGCTGTGGTTCTCTGTCATGTGCCCCAGTCCCAGGAGTGGTTTTACGTCAGATACATACAAGCAACGATTATCACCGTTTTCTTCTTCATCTCTGGCTATCTGAAGAGAGACCGAGGAAGCGACAGGGCGAACTGGAAGAAATACTGGAACAGCCTCATCATACCTTATTTATTATATAACATCATCATCTATCCCTACTGGCTGTTGAAATACTATTTTAACAACAATGGCCTACCAGATTTCTTTGCTGCCATGCGCCCCCTCATTGGGACATTGTTGCTGCAACATGAGAACAGCTTTGCCGAACCATTAGACGGTCCGCTGTGGTATATACCTGCCGTCCTTATCATGCACGTCATCATCGACCTCTGTCGAAAAACGAAGCACCAACATATCATTATGATTCTGCTATGCATCGTTTCCTTCCTCTTATATGCAGCCAATAAATATTGGTATTTTGCGCCAAACCTAACCCCCATGGGAGTGATGCGAAACCTACCTTATTATTATATAGGATATGTATTCGGACAATACCACCTATTCAACAAAATCAATACCAAGCGCGACGCCATTGGTTGCATCCTTTGCCTCACCAGTAGCATCCTGCTCTTTGCCTGGCATCTGCATGCCTTCTACGCAGGCCAACATATACTGCACATCATTCTGTTCTATCCTGCTAATCTGGGGTTTCTCTTTGGTGTGCTTTACGGCTGCAAGTTACTTGACGCGTACAAATCATCCATCGTGACCAATCTTTCCATCGGCACATTGGTCATTATTGGCTTCCATATCGTCCTCGTCACCGTTGCCAACTATATCTTTGAGCATCTGCTCCATATCAATGGAACTATCTGCTATCAATGGCATGAAGCAATACCCCTTGCACTCATTATCGTTGCCCTACTCTACCCTGTAATTCTTATAGCAAAACGTCACGTTCCCATGCTATTAGGCAGAAAAAACGTCACTTTGAGTCATTGATGCCAAAAATAGAAAATAAAGTTTACCTATTCAATTAAAATATTGTATATTTGCAGCATGAAGCAATTAAGTATTATCGTTCCTATATATAACGTCGAGAAATATATACGCATGTGCTTAGAGAGTTTTTTCAGACAGGAGATGGATGAAGAAACCTTTGAAGTTATTCTTGTAAACGACGGGACTCCTGACAAAAGCATGGAGGTAATCTCCGATATCATTGAGGCTCATCAGAATATCCATGTTATCAATCAAGAGAACCAAGGCCTGTCAATGGCTCGCAATAACGGCATGGAGATTGCAACTGGAGAATACATCCTGTTTGTTGACAGTGATGACTTGCTTATTGACAATAGCCTTTCTTTTTTATTGAGCCATGCCCTCACGTCAAAAGCCGATATTATTGTAGCCGACTACACAAAAATGCATGATGAGCAGATAGCACAAATTCCCATCACACCTATCATTCAAGAAGATGGTTATGTTCAAAAAAAGACGGGAAAAGAATTGTTGCTCCAAGATCTCAACCCCTATTCATGCTACGTCTGGCGCTCTTTATTCAGAAGTGAATTCTTAAGACGGAATAACCTCCGTTTTATTCCCAACATTTGTTTCGAAGATATTCCTTTTGCCCACCAGTGCTATACAAAGGCTAACTTATGCTTAAGGGTTAATTGGAAGTTTATCATCTATAGAAAAGGACATGTGTCTATTTCATCTTATCTTAACAAGAAGAAAGGTATGGACTATTGTGTTGCCATTTCAGAAACATGGAATATCTCTAAGGAAGATAATTTAGATGAGCAAATTATAACAAAGCTGCGAAATGACACTTTTATTCATTATTCCATGTTGATATATTATCTTACTTCAAATGCGTCAATTTCCCGTTCTGAGAAGATGTACATATTAAACTATTTAAAACAATTAGTCCCTGATCTATCCTTCAAGAATGGAGTCAAGCAAAGAATAGTAAATTTCTTATATCATAGGTTGCCATCTACCTATATGACACTTCGAATCTTCTATGCAAACTATTTGCAGGATATTTTCTGGAAAATAGGTGATACAATTAGAAACAAACAAAAAGACTAAACATGATTAAGTTATCCATCATTGTCCCGGTGTACAACGTAGAAAAGTACATCCACTCTTGCTTTGAATGTATATTTAGGCAGGAATTGGACGAAACTGAGTTTGAGGTTATCATTGTCAATGACGGCACAAAAGACAACAGCATGGAGAAAATTGCCGATTTCATAAAGGAGCATTCCAATATCTCCGTGATTAATCAAGAGAATCAAGGATTGTCTGTCGCCCGTAATAATGGTATTGCAAAGGCGAAAGGAGAATATGTCTATATGCCAGATCCGGATGATTTACTCATTGATAATTACCTGTCTGTTTTACTTGATATAGTTGTGCAAGCGAAGGCTGATTTGATTGTTGCTGACTTTTTAAAAATGATTGACGACGAGATTGCCCAATTTGAGGGTATCAAGCAAGAATCTTTTCAATATATGGAAAAAACAGGTAAGGAATTGTTGGTAGAAGATTTGAATCCAAAAGAATGTTATGTTTGGCGGACATTATACAGGAGGGAATTCCTCATTAAAGAACGACTCACATTCGTACCTGGTGTTTTCTATCAAGATGTTCCCTTCACTCATGAATGTTACTTGAAAGCTAGGAAATGCATAAGGACATCCATTCCATTCTATATATACAGAATTCGAAGGCCAGGGGCAGCCACCTCTTCTTTCAACACGAAAAAGGCAAAAGACCTTTGTATTGTCATCACAAAAACATGGGAGCTAAGACTATCCGAATACCATACCCCCAAAACTTTACACAAATTAGAAAATGATGTATTCTCATCTTTTTCATTATTGATTAGCCTTGTCTCATACAGCATTAGGGATTCGTCTGAAAGAAAAGAAATCCTTCATTATCTGAGAGGCTTATCCCCTGACTTATACTTCAAGAACGGAGCATATCAACAAATTACGACTTTCATGTTCAGAACCATGCCTACATTCTACCTGAATTTGAATATCACATACAGGAGAATAAAAAAGGATATTACCCATCACTTTTTCGGGCATAACTGATCAAACAGCCCCACCCACTGTTGCATGATATATTCCTTTCTGTACTTTTTTGCGGATTCACGAGCAGCAACCCCCATTCGTTGTCTCTCATCAGGATGTTCAATTAGCCAAAGCAAGGTTTCTGCAAATTCCTTAATATCCCCTTCGGCAACCAATAGACCTGTATCCCTATTGGAAAGGATTTCTTTAGGTCCATATTTACAATCGAAAGCGACACAACTAATGCCACAAGACATGGCTTCTATCAATGCCATACCCATTCCTTCATGGCGGGAAGTCAATGCAAAAATATCACTCTGATAATACTCCTCATAAATATTTGCCGTGGGAGAATGAATGATAATACGATTTTCCAACCTCTTTTCTGCAATTTGCTTTAAAAGATCCTTTTCACAAGAGCCTTGACCGAATATATCAATATGCCATTCAGGACACTTATCCGAGATCAAAGAAAAGACATCTATTAGCATATCAAAACCTTTCACTTCTTCCAAGCGTCCTGCAGAGATGATTCGAGATGGGCAATCCGCAGGTTTCATCCCCAATGTTATAGGATAATATGTCAACGGATTAGGGATAACCTCAATATCAGAAGAAATATGCTTACGCCACTCATTTGCATCGCCCTCTGTCAAGGTCACCAATCTGTCGAATCTATTGATACTCCTATAATATTGGATATCATATAGTTTAGCAACAATCCGCATAAACGGATTTGACAGATAATCATACTCCTTAACCACAGAGAAGCATGTTTCATGTGACTCAATGACTAACTTCGAATGTTTACATACCTTAACTATCTCATCGGCCACTTTCAAGGAATAAGCAGTGGTAATAACTATATCTGGATTAATGCCCTCTACTATCGTTTTTAAACTTTTGCCAAATGCGGATTTCATTTTCAGATACTTGTAGTATCTACGAAACAAGGAGAATACCCCCAATCTGAAAAACGGTGCATCAATATTATAGACTTTTACACTTGGATGTAAGGAGAATACCAATGGATGCTTACCTTGCTCATATGTAACAAGAGAAACATCATAGCCTCGTTCAGCCAACCAGTTTATCTTGTCGGTTACGACACGCTCAGTCCCCGCAACCATTGCCATTGATTTCAAAAGGTAAAGCAATTTCTTCATTACTTAAATTTCCAAGGCATTAATAGTTTTTCTGTCTTATGAACAAAACCGACCCCGAAAAGCTTTACAAATAAAGCTCTTGTACGATAATAGGCTTTGGCTTTGGGCGAGAACCAAGAATTCTGATAATGATGGATGGCATAGGTATAAGGGGTGATTTCCACCTCACGGGAATCAAAAACCTTCGGAGAGAAATATGCATCATTGAAGAGCAGAACTTCCTTTCCCATATTAAGGTCTCTTATCTTCTTACTCTCTTCTATGGAAAGAGTACGGAGAGGTTTCAGTATCTTGATCTGCTCATTCATAATCTCAGGGAGTTTTCTAATATCAAAACTGCCATCATCTTTTACAAACGAACGGTTCTCATAATAATCCAAACATTGCTTAATCCAATCACATCCCTTTTCTGCTCCCATGATAGCAGCCTCTGGTGTTCCAGCTTTCTCTGCTCCCATGAAATAGGGCAAATCCAACAAGTCGTCGAACGTCTTCAGAACCTCTACATCGGAATCCAAATAGATACCACCATAATGGTAAAGCGCATAGAAACGGATATAGTCGGCAGCAAAAGCATACTTCTTCTTCTCGTAAGCCTGCTTCACCCATCTTGAACTATCCAAGTCGAAACGCTTTGTGTCCCATAAGACAACCTCATAGTCTGGGAGATATCTCTCCCATGATTTCATGCACTTTACTATTTTTGCTGGATATGGATCTCCACTCAGCCAACAAAGATGGATTATTTTTGGAATCATAGAGCCTTATGTTTTTAGCTATTTACTTATAACGATGCAAAGATAATCAATTTCATTGAAATACACAAATTTTTAGAATCAATTGTTGAGTCCATTCAAAACTCGGATGTCCTACCATATCAATCTATTATGTTAGTTTAACATAATATTGCTCTTTAACATTTTGCAATCTAGAGAGAAATGAGTACCTTTGTGGATGAATTATGATGATTCTATCATATTCAAGAAAACATTTTCTCAATTATGAAAATTGCATACATATACTCTACGCTGTCGACTAAAGGAGGAACAGAAAGGATGATCACAGAAAAGGCCAATTACCTAGCAGATCATTTCGGCTATGACGTAACTATCATTACCTGCATTCAACATCCAGATGAAAACAACTCTTTCTATACCTCCAATAAAGTCAAGCAAATTAAACTTGGTTTCCCATACTTTTCGCAATATAAATACAAATATCCAAAAAGGCTTTGGGTTAAATATGCAATAAATAAAGAATTCCGAAGAATACTTACGAAAGAGGTACAACAGCTAAACCCCAACATACTAATAGGAATAGGACATTTTAAGGCTGACTTTGTATGCAACATTGAATGTGAAGCAAAGATTATCGTTGAATGTCACGAAGCCAGATATTTTGCCCAATCAGGCATGAGCCAACATCAGAATCTGATATCTAAGTTATTCCAGCATTTCTATCGAAAAAAATTCTTCCGGACGATAGAAAAAAAGGCTGATGCAGTGGTAACATTAACTCAAGGAGATAAAGAATTGTGGAATAAAGCAAAACGAATAGAAGTAATACCCAATTTTTCCATTATGCCTATCCATCATACTAGTAAGTGTGAAGGAAAAAGGGTTATTGCTGTTGGACGTTTATCTTGGGAAAAAGGCTATGACAGACTTATAGAGATATGGAAAATTGTTGAATTAAAACATCCAGACTGGTTCCTGGATATATACGGAGAAGGAGAATTGGAAAAAGACTTAAAAGATGATGTAGTAAAGAAGAACATAAAGAACATCACTTTTCATAAGTTCACGGACAAAATAAGCGATGAATACACGAAGAGTTCCATTTGTGTGATGACTTCATACTATGAAGGTTTTGCACTTGTTCTTTTAGAAGCATTAAGACACGGTGTTCCATGCATTGCATTTAACTGTCCTTTTGGGCCTTCCAGTATCATTGAGGACAATAGCTGTGGATACTTGATTGAAAATGGCAATATAAATCTGTTTGCAGAAAAATTGTCTACCTTGATAGAGAACGCCAAGCTCAGAAAGGTCTTTTCGGAAGCTGCCATTATACGAGCTGAAGCATTTACAATTGACCACATCATGGAGCAATGGAAATATCTATTTGAAAGTCTCAAGTGAACGAAGCCACAAATATACGTAGGGCATCCGTTTATAAAAAAACGACACAAGCTTTTGCTTTGCCCCATAGTTGAAACTTAAATCCGGAACCTTTCTTTTCAAATCTCCAATAATTTCTTTCCTAAGGGGGAATATCTTTTTTACGTGAGACAGATACCACAAGTCTATCGAAAAAGTAACAAAGACTGAATCTACCAATTTCCTATAATCTTTATTCGATATATTTTCAGTATCTAACATGTTCCATAAATGTGCTATTATCTGATTCATATCCAACAATTTCTTTCTATTAACCGAAGAAACTATCGAACTTTGATGTTGCCTATATATATAAAAAGGTAGTGGAAACAACAAAGCCTTTTCCACTTTAAGATAACAGTCAATTGTAAAAGGCACGTCCTCAAAATATAAGTTCGGTATAAAAGACAAATGATTCTCTTCTATAAAACCCTTACGATATATCATACGCCAAGCATAACACTGTGAAGGATCAAAAAAAACTTGAAATGCTTCTCTACCCCTCATCAAAGTAGGTTTGTACTCTTTATTGTCGTGATGGATTTTTGTTTGTTCTATCTCCTCGTCTGTCATTTTTATGAAATCAGCTATCAGCATATCTACTGACACTTTCAAAGCTAATGGAAGTAATAATGCCAAACTATTCTCGACCAGAAAATCATCTGAATCCACAAACATAACATAGCGACCCTTTGCATGAGCTAAGCCATTATTCCTGGCAACGGACAGTCCTTGATTCTCTTGATTTACGACAACAATATTAGGATGCCGCTTAACAATGCTCGAAACTATCTCCATACTCCGATCCTTGGTACCATCATTCACGATAATAACCTCAAAGCATTTTTCATCTAATCCCTGACAAAATAAGCTTTCAATACACTTAGAAACGTATTGTTCTACATTATAAATTGGAACAATAATACTTAAATCCACCATCATGTTGTTATTTAAATATAACTGCATAGCAACTTCTACATTGCGAATCATTTTCTTTAACGATGCAAAGATAATCATTTTCATTAAAACGCACAAATTTTCGTATCAATTATTGAGTCCACTCCAAATAGTTGAATTAAAAATTAGCGCTCGTTGAACAAGAGTTAGTATAACTAACTACCCTATTTAGTACTGCTAAGTAGGCCAGTTAGCTATGCTAAGTAGGCCAGTTAGCTATGCTATATAGGCCAGTTAGTATAGAAGTTGTATTTTCAAAGTGGATATATGGATTTTATTTCCCGGAAAGTTGTCGAAAAAGCGTTTTCCACATCGGAAGAATTTGACTTGCTTCATAACGTCGAGCTGATTGTATTCCTGCCCTTCCCATTTGCAGACGCATCTCTTGGTTCTCTATCAGCAAACAAACCTTTTGGGCAAATTCTTGCAAGTCGCGATTCCTAATTAAGAATCCATCAACACCATCGGTGATAATCTCAGATGGGCCATAAGGGCAATCAAAAGCCACAACTGGTAGACCACAACTCATAGCTTCGGGCAACACTAATCCAAAAGGTTCATAAAGAGAAGTCGATAATATCATTGAACTATCCAAATACTTATCAAATATTTGAGACGTTGGCTCATGAAGATAAATATTTTCACTTATTTGTTCAAGAGCATGAACAATAGATTCCGTTTCTTCCCCACGATCACCGTAAATATGCAATTGCCATTCAGGAAAACGTTTATGAACTATAGACCATATCCGCAAAAGACTATGAACGTCTTTCTGTAAGGACAATCTGCCTACAAAAATGACAGATTTAGACTGACAATTACTGTATTGTCCACTATAATTAAGCTTGACTACATTAGGTATCACACTTACATGGTTCGTAATCTTTCGCCACTCTAAGGCATCACCCTCGGTAAGTGAAACAACCATTTGGACTTTCTTGACCAATCTATTATAATAATGTTGTCTAAAGAACCATACAAGTCCTTTTTTCTCCATTGCGATCCATTTATAAGAGCTATGAGATTCATAGACTAAAGGGATGCGTCCTTTTGCCTTAAGGATATAGCTAAGCAAATCTACACGAGGACATACTATAACATCTGGCATTATCTCCAAAATTTCAGACTGAAGACGTTTAACCAATAGCTTTTGTAGTTTATACTTGTAATAGTATTTTTTTAAGCCGTGATATCTGTAATGGTGATAAAGCTGAATATTCAAATCACGATAAATGACTTTGGAACTTAATGGAAACGGAATAGGATTAGTTCCCTGGTCGTATGTTAAGGTATAAATCTCATACCCTTCAGTATCTGCTAGATAGTTCATCTTATCTATCAGGACACGTTCAATACCGCCCCAAATAGCCCAGGCACTGTAAACATACAAGATTCTCATGACTTAGACTTGACTAGGTTATCTTCACTATCCTCATAATGCTCTTTCTTGAAGAATATGCGTGTAATTCCTTTACTCTGAATCTTCACATGATGGACAAAGCTCTGCCACATGGACTGGTTGCCTACCGTGCCATAGCCAGTAATGGCACGGCAACGGCGGTCACGGACAAACCTTATTTTGCCATATTTCTTCAGTGACAGAGCCATGGAACCGTCTTCGCCACGGATAATGTCCACACGATACTCCTCCTTACGGCCATAATCAGCATTATAGGCAAAGACTAGGCCACGGACACTCAACTCAGGCCTTTTAAAGTGCTGTACCCAAAGAAACAGATCGCGGCACATCTCAAACAGTTTCAATCCCAATTTGCCATGATTTGCATCTGGGAAATAGCTCCATGTTGCCGAGACGGCTACCACACCGGGCTTCATCAGCTGTTCCAACATCAGTTCATAATACATAGGAGGATATAGCGTATCGCTATCCACATCAAAGTAGTATTTTCCACGGGCATGCTGCAAACCGCAACGACGGGCATAGCCACAGGAATGTTGATACTCTGTATAATAAGGTATGCCAGACTTCTCGTAGATTTCAGCAGTACGGTCCTTGGAATCATTGTCTACTCCAATTATTTCGACGGGATATTTACACCTTATCTCGCTGATTGCCCAAAGACATGCCTGCAAATGGGTCTCCTCATTATATCCTATCACTACGATTGAAGCTATTGGAGACTCACTTTGCAATGCAGCAAGCCGCTCTCTTGTCCCATCAATGATGTCTTGAGAAACTTCACTGAACGGTTTACCGTATATTGCAAGATATTTATCGTACCAGTTTGACATATCAGCGCTTAAAACGTATTACGTCTGCGAAGATAGGCATTTTTTGGCAAACTTCCAAATTTTACACTAACTTTTTGATTTTTCCAATGCACCAGACAACTGTGACGCATAATGAAGCCGGTAGTTTTCCCAAGAAGTAGAAGGCAAGATTCTTCATGCGAGCCTGAGGGAAACGACATATATGGCGCAGCTCTGCCGGGTGTCTCATCATTGACTTAATGTCGGCTACTGAAACTTCAGGAACTATTGTGCCTTTTCTTTTCAAAATGTGACAGGCCATATAGAAATCTGTCAAAACGATATTGAAACAGCGCAGGGGGAAATACACCTTATTATATAATAGCAGCGAGGTGTCCTTCAGATGATTCACCGTAAGCACATTGTTCCATATTTCATCCCTTGATATGGTACTGCGTTCCTGATAATGGGAAAGCGAGTTCTCATGACAATAATAGAAATAGGTAATATCAGGTATTAGAACTGCCCTCGAAACTATGGGCACCAAGTCGTACATAAAGGCCATATCCTCCCAATAACTGGCAGGAATAAAACGATGATGATGGTTGCGTAATATGGATATCTTTATCAAACAGTTACATGCAGATGCTTGAATGCCTCCGTATTTCCGATATGCGAAACTGGCCAACTGGTCTACTCCCAACAGCTGAAGCATGGGATACTGCCAGATTGTCTTCTCACCTGACAATTCTATTTTCTCATACGAGCCAAAAACGACCTCTGCCTCATACTTTCGTACCTGTTGCATCAGCAAGTCTATGGTATTCTCTGCTATCTCATCATCAGAATCCATGAAATAGAGATAGTCACCCCGGGCTTCGTCAATAATCTGGTTTCTTGAAACAGATACACCCTCATTCTTTGAATGAGAAATGACACGAATTTCATGACCTCGTGGATGGGATTGACGAAGGGACTCAACGACATCCATGGAACCATCGCCCCCACAGTCATCAACAATCAAGAACTCTATGGACGGATATGTCTGAGCCAAAGCAGATTCCAACGCCCTACTGATATAAGCTTCAGAACGGAAAACCGGAATTCCTATCGTTACGTCAAGCCCCATTTCTCATCAATTCATCGAACAACTGTTTCCATTGATCTCCTATCCTTTCTATGGTATATAATTTCGCTTTCTGACTGCCATTACTACCCATCGTTTTCCGCAAGTTCTCGTCTCCCATCAATCGCATCATTTTCTCGGCAAGCCCTGCCACATCATGCATAGGAACCAAAAAGCCTTCCAGCCCATCAGATACTATAGAACTGGGACCACTTCCGCAATCGAAAGCAACGACAGGCACTCCACAGGACATTGCTTCTAATAATACCAAGCCAAAACCTTCTGTACGGGAGGGCAACACCAAAAGAGAACTGTCACAGTAAGCCGTCTTCACGTCCGACAAAGCACCATGAAGTCTACACCTTTCTGGAATAATTCCTAATTCTGTCATAAGTTGTGCATAGGGAGCACGATTGCCCATACCATAAACATCCAGCTGCCAGTCAGGGAAGTTCTTCTCTACCAATGCCCAGGCCTGTAGCAAAAGGTCGTATCCTTTCTCATAAGCATAACGACCCACCGCTATTACCCGTTTAGAACTCAGCGGACTGCAAGCTCCATTCGAATCTATAGCCAAGGGATCAGGAATCATCACCGTATTGTCCAATTCCGGCCACTCCAGCAAAGCCTTATCCGTCAAAGTCACAAACTTTCCAAGTCGTTTCAGAGAAGATACCATCGATTTCCTCCACCAACCAAAGAACAGCCGCTTCAAAAAATTGGAATCACCGCTGGTAGGACCTCTGAAGTTGGCTCTACTCAGATGGAGTTCACCTATCTTGATACTTCCATCGTCTATGTCATTAATGAAATTTATCTCACGCCGCAAAGTACTGATAGTGAAATCCGGACGGATACGCTTCAGTTCCGAACGAAGAAGTTTCCGATATTGTTTTTGTTTCTTCAGATACAGGAAGACTTTCACCAAAAAGGTTTTTTCCCACAACTCTTCAAAATGAAGGTTCAGGTTAATGACGTGCACTTTGTCAGAAAGGGGGAAAAAGGGCGGTAAGTTCTGACCTTCCGTCAAAATGATGGAAACGTCATAACCAAGAGACTCTGCAAAATAATTAGCCTTAATGGTAACAACGCGCTCTGTTCCACCTGCCGAATAAAGTGCCGGTGTACAATAGACAATGCTATATTTTCGAGTTTTCACTGAAAGAATCAAACATATTCGGATGCAAATGTACAAAATTAAATTGAAAAACACAAAAAAGTATCTGGTTATTTGGAAGATTACAAAAAAAAGGCTACCTTAGCACAAAATTTCAGATTCAATAACCAATGACCAGAACTTTGTTTCTTATCTTTCACGGTTTTGATCCAAACAATGGGATTAGTAAGAAGATCTCATATCAGGTCAATGCATTGAAAGCATGTGGTATGGAAATCCATTTGTGCTATATGGATGAGACTACCACAAAAAAAAGAATGGTTGACAACACCGTCATTGCCGACTATGGCAATGGGACAATGAGCAAGATACGGAAACGAATTTCGTTTTCATCCATTGTTAAATACGCCATTGAGCAACAAATACAATTTGTATATATTCGTTCCAACCACAATGCCAATCCTTTCACTATCAAGATGGTAAGGGAAATGAAAAAAGCCGGAATGAAAGTGGTCATGGAGATCCCCACCTACCCTTACGACTCGGAATATAAGGCTCAGGGAATGAGCAAACAAATCTTTCAGGACAAAATATTCAGGAATTATTTGGCTTCACAATTAGACGCTATTGTTACCTTTTCTGACTATGACAGCATATTCGGCCAACGGACTATCCGCATATCCAATGGTATCGACTTCGACAGCGTCACCATGAAACAGACGGTTCATGACACTTCGAAAGAACTGAACCTTATCGGAGTTGCCGAGATTCACGGATGGCACGGTTTCGACCGGCTTGTCAAAGGAATGGCAGCATACTATTCCCAACCACAAGACTATATTGTCAGGTTCCACGTCGTAGGCTATTTCTATTCACAAGAGGGCGAAAGAGACTTCCGTAAGCTTATTGCCGACAGTAAGATGGAGGAATACATTACCTTATATGGAAAGAAACACGGAGAAGAGCTAGATGCTATTTTCGACCTCTGCGACTTTGGCATCGGCAGTCTGGGACGCCACCGGGTAGGTATTGACAAAATCAAGACGCTCAAGAACAGAGAGTATGCAGCACGGGGCATTCCGTTTGTGTACTCCGAAACCGACAGCGACTTCGACGAGAAGCCTTACGTTCTAAAGGTTCCTGCCGACGAGACTCCCGTTGACATCCACAAGCTCATTACCTTCTATCGTCAACTGTCATTAAGTGCCCAGGATATTAGGGATTCCATCCAAGACCTTTCTTGGAAGCACCAAATGGAGATTGTCATCAACAGCGTGTTCAAATGAAGAAAAGAATCTGCTTTTTAGTCGATAGTATTTTCAGTATTGGCGGAGTACAGCGTGTAACGGCTGTCATTGCAAGCGCCTTAAGCAAGGAATACGATGTAACCATCGTCACCTTCGACAATCCAGAGAGCATGAACACCTCTTTGTATGAATTGAAGGAGGCTCATTTGGAGTACCGATTTTTCTCATATCCACAGATTACGAAAGCCGAAAGATACATTTGTAAGGCGTTCAGCTGGTTATACCTGAAGTTCCAGCCACAATCCCGATGGACATCCACTATCTATGGCTACAGTTCTTTCCCTCCCACGCTAAGACGTGCACTTATACAAGAACTGAAAGACGGACACTACGATGTCATTGTCGGCGTTCATGCTCCTTTGGCCGGACGGTTGGCCACCATAAAGAAGAACCTGAAAGGAGTCGAGACCATCGGCTGGATTCACAATTCATTTGAAGCACTTTTTGGCAAGAAGTACCTATACTTGGGGGCACTTCGGAAACGACACTACGTACACCAGTTCCAACGATTATCCCAAGTAGTGCTGCTTTGCCAACATGACGTTGAGACCTATCATGCTTACGACCCGAAGTTCAAGCCGACCTATATCTACAACCCCCTAACGTTGAAACCAGGCAGACTATCGGCAGGTAACACCAAACACTTCCTGGCTATTGGTCGTTTCTCCTACCAGCACAAAGGTTTCGACCTGCTGATTGAGGCGTTCCATCTTTTTGCCGAGAAGAACAAGGAATGGGTTTTGGATATCGTTGGCGAGGGTAAGGAAGAAGAACTATACCGAGCACTTATCAACAAGTATCAGCTGGAGGAGAGAATCATCATTCATCCTTTCACAAGCAACATCCAGGAATACTATTCCCAAGCACAGGTATACGTTCTTAGTTCCCGCTGGGAAGGTTTCGGGCTAGTGATTGTCGAAGCGATGGCTCATGGCCTGCCTGTTGTTTCATCCGACCTGCCTACCAGCCAGGAAATCATGGGCGACTTCGGACTCTACTTCAGAAATGGCGACATTCAGGAACTGGCGCAGCGACTGGATGATGCCACCCGTATTGACTGGACTTCCAAATCACAGGAAGCCTTGCAGATAGCTCGCAGATTCGACATTGACAACATCACAAGGCAATGGAAAGCATTGCTTGAACATACACCATAACGATATGAATACAGAACAGATACGTCAGCAACTAAAAGACAGCCCGCAACTGAAACGGACACTCGACTGGCTTATCATGAATCAACGTGATGCCCGTCCGAGATGGTACATTCGGTTGCTTGCGCCACTCTACCAGCATCGGGGACGTGGTTCCAAGATTTACAATTCCGTACGGATGGACACCCCACCCTACCGCCGATTCTCCATCGGCAGGCAGAGCGTGGTAGAATCGTTCAGTTGCATTAACAATGCTGTAGGCGACGTCGTCATTGGCGACCATACCCGGATAGGACTGCATAACACCATTATCGGTCCTGTTTCCATAGGCAGCCATGTAAACCTTGCCCAAGGAATCACCGTAACCTCACTGAATCACAACTTCAGTGAGCCCAACAAACGCATTGACGAACAGGGAGTTTCCACTCAGGAGATTGTTATCAACGACGATGTGTGGATTGGTGCCAATGCCGTTATCCTGCCCGGTGTCACCATAGGCAGTCATTGCGTTGTCGCAGCAGGAGCAGTAGTAACCAAGGATATACCCGACGGCTGTATCGTCGCTGGGGTTCCTGCAAAAATCATTAAGCAAATATGAAGATTGGTATTGAAGCTCAACGGATTTTCAGAAAGAACAAACACGGAATGGACTATGTCGTGCTGCAAGAGATTATCGAATTGCAGAAGATGGACCATCGAAACGAGTATTTCATTTTCGTGGCTCCTGGTCCCGACAGGTGTGTGCAAGATTCCTCCAATGTTCACATCATTGAGATAGAAGGCAGTTTCTACCCTACCTGGGAACAGATAGAACTACCAAAGGTTGCCAAGGAAACGGGTGTCGAGCTGCTTCATTGCACCAGCAACACGGCTCCCATCCGCTGCGATATTCCCCTGATTCTGACACTCCACGACATCATTTTCCTTGAGCCGCGTGACAAGCGCAACAAGTCGCTTTACCAGAACATGGGCTGGCTCTATCGCAGAATGGTCGTCCCCCGCATCCTAAAGAAATGCCAACGTATTATCACGGTGTCGGAATTTGAGAAGAACAATATCATCAGCAAGTTAGGACTGCCAGACAAGCAAGTTGCCATGATCTACAACGGTTACAACGACTGGTTCCGTCCCATGTCGGACAATGACTGCGTCTTTGCCAAATACATTGCCGAGAAGGGCTATCTCTTCTTCCTCGGAAACACTGACCCTAAAAAGAATACCGAGCGGACGCTCATTGCCTACTCGAAATACCTGGAACAGTCAAGCGTCAAACGCAAGCTGCTGATGGCCGACCTTGACCGTCGGTATCTGGACGACATCATTGCTCGCAACCATATCGAGAACATCCGCAAATTCATCGAGATACCAGGCTATATCGTCAACACCGACTTACCCTACGTCTACAGCGGCGCTTTTGCCTTCCTCTACACTTCTTTACGCGAGAGTTTTGGCATCCCTCTACTGGAAGCAATGGCCTGCGGCACACCCGTCATTACCAGCAACACCTCGTCTATGCCCGAAGTCGGAGGACCAGATGTTATTCTCGTCAATCCGGAGAGTGCCGACGAAATCTGCAACCAGCTGCTACGTCTGGAAACGGACGAGGCCTTCTACCAGCAACAGGTGGAAATCGGGCTCAGGCGTGCCAAGCTGTTCTCCTGGAAATACACGGCAGAACAGTTGCTCAGCCTCTATGAAAGAGTATATCGGGAAACGAGATAGGGAACAACCTAATCGAACAAGCTCAAAGAGAAGTCCTGCTGCGGCTTCTCTTCTTTTTGTTCCTCAGCCTCAGCTTCGTGCTCACGAAATTCGAGCATCAGCTGGCGGGCATCGGCATTGTTCAGCGTATTCAGGCGATAATAGCCACGCCGTTCTGTACGTTCAATGAGCGATAACTCCGATTTGGAATTCTTGAGCAGATACTGTTGCACATAGCTATGGATTTCCTGCAAATCAGGTTGCGAGAACAGCGTACAATTCAGGTTATAGACGTGCTTGGCCAACTGCTGCACCCCAATCCCCTGCTGCCCTACATTAGTGAGAATCTGTAGTATCTGCCTGTCGTATGTCATAAACATTAAAAAAGGTCGGCAAACCAAAGTGCTTACCGACCTTCTTTTATCGATGTAATCTTGATTAGGCCAATGTAACCTTATCGTCAGCGGTAGCCAACTTACCCTCCTTGAAGAGCCAGCCCAGACCGAGAAGAGTCTCCTCCTCAGAAATCTTAGCAGCCTTGGCAATCTCCTTAACAGAGAGAGCCTTCTCTGCAGCTGCAAGAGCCTGATAAACATCACCAGCCTTGAAACCAGCGTTCTCAGCGTTGATAGCGAGAGTAGCCTTAGCGGCGGTCTTCTTTGCGGTTGTGGTCTTCTTAGCTGCTGTAGCCTTAGTCTCAGTAGCCTTCTTTGTTGTTGCTTTCTTTTCTGCCATAATTCTTTAAAATTAATACACGTATTGAAGTAAATTCTTTTCCTTCTTTGTTTTGCTGATGCAAAGTTACTTTATCTTTTTGTTCAAATTACTGATATTTAGGCTTTTTTAGCGAAATATACGTTATTCTTGATGTAAGTCAATTCTCCTATCTGGCTTTCTGTCCCTAAAGCACTGATTTATGGAAAGATACGCATTTGAAAGCGAAAAGTTCCAGAAAAGCTTGGCCATGTTAGATTTTGTTCATATCTTTGCATTCGCTGTAAAAAGAAAATGAATCAATGAAACAACTGCTAAGCATACTGATATCCATACTACCCCTTACCGCAATGGCGCAAAGTCTGCCCACCGACGGGCCACTGACCTTGAGGCCAATGCTCCAACAACTTGGCGAACGACTGCTCAAGGGAAAGACGGGCAGCATAGTGGCCATCAATCCCTCCAACGGCGAGATTCTCTGTCTGGCCACCAACACGCCCCAAGGTAGCGACGTGCGGCAGGCTATCGGGAAACCGCAGGCGCCGGGTTCCACCTTCAAAACAGCCCAGGCGCTGACCCTGCTTTCGGAGGGCATCATTACTCCTGAGACATCTGTAGAGTGCAACAACGGCATTACCGATGGCAACATCAAGGTAGGCTGCCACAAGCACCGCTCGCCGCTGAACCTGAAGAATGCTTTGGCGCTGTCGTGCAACACCTGGTTCCTCATTACCTTTGCCTCAATGATCAATGACGATTTCATGTACGAGTCGAAGGAGGAAGCCATCACCACTTGGCGCAGCTATATGCAGAGCATGGGACTGGGCGGCCCGATGCATATTGACATTGAGGGCGAGCAGGGCGGACTGCTGGCTGGTGCCGACTACCTGAACCGCCGCTACAAGGACGGCTGGGACGGCAAGACCATCTGGTGGGCTGGCATGGGACAGGGCGATGTCACCTGCACTCCCCTGCAACTCTGCAATTTAGCAGTAACAATTGCCAACCAGGGGTGGTTCTACGTGCCCCATATCCACAAGGAAACCACCAACAAGCGCTACCTGACCAAGCGCACGACAAAAGTCAAACCCGAGGCCTACCCTATTGTCATCGACGGCATGCGGCTGGCCGTAGAGAATGGAACGGCCTCGAGCATCAAGACTTCGTATACCATTTGCGGCAAGACGGGCACCATCGAGAACCCCGGTGAGGATCATTCGGCTTTTATCGCCTTTGCCCCAATGAACGAGCCCAAGATTGCCATCAGCGTCTACGTCGAGCACGGCGGTTTCGGTGCCGACCTTGCGGCACCGATGGCCAGTCTCATCATCGAGGAATACCTAAAAGGAAAGCTCTCTACTGCGTCGGAATCCAAAGCCAAACGCATAGAGAGCTTAAAGATCACGCGCTAACGTTCTGCGATAGCCACATGTTTGTCAGCAATCACCTCCCAGGGAATCCAAAGCCCTGAGGCTGAGGTGCTTTCTCCGGTTCACCGAGGAAGGAGGCTTCAACGTTCTTGTCGTCGAGCTTGAACACCATGAATTTCGGATTCTTCTCCGTGCAGGGAGTCCACGCGCCACCTTTCGGGCCGTTGGGGTCGCTGTACTTGGCAAAGTTTGTCCACGCGGTAAGCATCTTCTCGCTCAAATCCCAGTCGCCCTTTGTCCAGGGGCGCCAGCAATGCTTCAGGCTCTTGAACACAAACCACAGGTCGCTCGAGTGGAAGGCGCCCTTCAGGCGGGCCGTCACTTCAGGGTGCGAACCGTCGTCGGGCAGCGGACGTGCAAACTGGTAAGCCCATGCCTTGCCGCCTTTCTGCTGGCGAACCTTGCAGAACTCAGCAATGTTGGGTGCCATGTTGCCCATATCGTTTAGCGTGAAGCCAATCATATAAGGTACGTCGGCAAGGGTTCCCTCACGGGTGGCGTCGTCGAAGCTCTTCACGCTGACATAGCCGTCGATCATCGGCATAAACGGCAGCCCACGACGCATGAAGGGCATTCCGCCGCCTTCCTGCTGGCCTTCGTTGATCTGATAATATAAGGTATTGAGGGCGAACACGGTTTCCGTACTTGCCTGACGCATCTTCTGCAGGTCGGTCAAGCCAGCCCAGTCGAATACTTTCTTGGCATTAGCTTCGGCATCGGCAAACGAACCGCCACTGTAACGGCCACCCATCGGATTGCCGTTGGCATCGGGAATGGTAAGTCCCTGGGCACTCATAATCACCGCCTTATGGAAGAGACCGCGGGCCAGCGGACTCTCGCAGAGGGTGCGCACGCTACCACCGCCAGCACTCTGTCCGAAGATGGTCACGTTGTCGGGGTCGCCGCCAAACTGGGCAATATTCTTCTTGATCCACTTCAGGGCCTCAATCTGGTCAAGGATGCCGTAGTTGCCAGAAACTTTGTGGGGACTCTCGGCAGAAAGCAACGGATGAACGAGGAATCCGAACACACCCAGACGATAGTTAATGCTGACGAGCACCACGTCCTTGGCGCCCCACTCCTGTCCGTCGAACTCAGGCTCCGAGCCGAAGCCCTCACGGTAGCCGCCACCATGAATCCAGAGGGCTACCGGCAACTTCTTGTTCACCTGTCCGGGAGCCTTCGTCCATACGTTCAGATACAGGCAGTCCTCGCTGAAGGCAGCCTCCTTGCCATAGCCCCACTCGGTGTAATAGCCACCAGTATACTGGATAGCCTGGAAACTCGGACGACCGAAGGTGTCGCAAATCTTCACGCCCTTCCAAGGGACGATAGGCTGTGGTTCCTTCCAACGGTTCTCGCGGATAGGAGGTGCCGCATAGGGAATGCCACGATAGACAAACACGTCGGGATGGTCGTCGGCCACGATGCCTTGCACCTGACCACCTTCAATAGTTAACACGGGGTTCTCTGCAGCCTGTGCATACGCTGCCAAAAAGAGCAGAATGGGTAATAGTAGTTTCTTCATAATAGGTTGATATTTAGTCTTAATTGCATGCAAAAGTACACATTTATTTCCAAACCATCAAACTCTTTGCCATTTTTTTGCTCCAGTTTTTTATGCACCACCTTCATCAAACTGAAACAATAGCAAGGGGAAACTGCGACAATAACAAGGGTAAACTGCGACAATAGTATAGGCAAACCGCGACTATAATACGTTCAAACGTTGTTTCGCGTACGCCCGAAAGGCTTTTCGCATAGGCGCAAAATGCCTTTCGCGTAGGCGCAAAATTCATGAGGAGTTTTTTCTAACAGCAAGTTAGAGACGCTGTGGGGGAAAGGGGGAAAGCAAACATAGCCGCCCGCAACCTAATGGCTATCAACAGAAAAGCCTATAGAAGGGCGCGGGCGGCTATGTTTTATAACGTAACGGGGATTACTCCTCGGGCAGTTCAACCTTGAGGTTCAGCTCGTCGAGCTGCTTCTGGTCGAGCTCTCCGGGAGCATCGAGCATCACGTCGCGGCCAGAATTGTTCTTCGGGAAGGCGATGCAATCGCGGATGCTGTCGAGACCAGCCATGAGGCTCACGAAACGGTCGAGGCCGAAGGCCAGGCCAGCGTGAGGGGGTGCACCGTACTTGAAAGCATTGATAAGGAATCCGAACTGTGCCATAGCCTTCTCGGGCGTGAAGCCGAGAATCTGGAACATCTTCTCCTGCAGCTTGCCGTCGTGGATACGGAGTGAGCCACCGCCCACCTCGACACCGTTGCAGACGAAGTCGTAGGCCACGGCACGCACTTTCTCGGGAGCCGTATCCAGCAAGGGAATATCGTCGGGATTAGGCAAAGTAAAGGGATGGTGGGTAGCCATCAGGCGCTGCTCCTCGTCGCTCCACTCGAACAGGGGGAAGTCGACAATCCAGAGGCAGACGAACTTGTCCTTGTCGCGCAGGCCGAGGCGGTCGCCCATCTCAAGACGCAGCGTGCAAAGCTGGACGCGGGTCTTGTTGGCATTGTCGCCGCTGAGGATAAGGACGAGGTCGCCGTCCTTGGCGCCACAGGCCTCCTTGACCTTCTGCCACACCTCGGGCTCATAGAACTTGTCGATAGAGGACTTCACGGTGCCGTCGGCATTGAACTTGACGTAAACCAAGCCCTTGGCGCCCACCTGCGGACGCTTCACAAAGTCGGTGAGCTGGTCGAGCTGCTTGCGGGTGTAGTCGGCAGCGCCGGGAACGCAGATACCACCGATATAGTTAGCCTCGTTGAACACAGGGAACGTGCCCGTACCTTTGAGCACGTCCATCAGCTCGACGAACTCCATGCCAAAGCGCAAATCGGGCTTATCGCTACCGAAGCGGCGCATGGCTTCGTGCCACGTCATGCGCTGCAGCGGGGGAAGCTCTACATCGCGTACCTCTTTAAATAAGTGACGGGCCAGATTCTCGAAGATCTCCAGCACATCCTCCTGGTCGGCAAACGACATTTCGCAGTCAATCTGCGTGAACTCAGGCTGACGATCGGCACGAAGGTCTTCGTCGCGGAAGCACTTGGCAATCTGGAAATAGCGGTCGAAGCCCGACACCATAAGCAGCTGCTTCAGCGTCTGCGGGCTCTGCGGCAGAGCATAGAACTGTCCGGGATTCATGCGAGAGGGCACCACGAAGTCGCGGGCACCCTCGGGGGTAGAGCCGATAAGGATAGGTGTCTCGACCTCAATGAAGTTGAGATTGTCGAGGAAGTTGCGGATGAGGATGGTCATGCGGTGGCGCAGCTCGAGGTTCTTGCGCACGGCATTGCGGCGCAGGTCGAGATAGCGGTACTTCATGCGGATATCGTCGCCGCCGTCTGTCTGGTCCTCAATAGTAAAGGGGGGCGTAAGGCTCTCGCTAAGGATATTCAGCTCCTGAGCCAGGATCTCGATATCGCCCGTAGGCATCTTCGGATTCTTCGACTGGCGCTCGCTGACGATGCCCTTCACCTGGATGCAGAATTCGCGTCCCAGCTTGTTGGCACGCTCACAAAGAGCGGCATCTTTTGACTCGTCGAACACCAGCTGCGTCAGGCCGTAGCGGTCGCGCAGGTCAACAAACGTCATTCCTCCCATCTTACGGGTGCGCTGCACCCATCCGGCCAACGTTACCTCGCGACCGGCATCCGTGAGCCGAAGCTCACCACAAGTATTTGTCCTGTACATATTTATAATGTTTTTTCTTTTCGGGATGCAAAGGTACAAAGAAAAATAAAGGTAAGAAAGCAAAACGGGAAAAAAGTGTCACTTCGAAGCAACAAATCGCTCAAGAAATGCGTGAATTCGCAGAAAAGTCGTATCTTTGCACACGGAAACTAAATTTACTAAACAATGAGAAGACTAATAACACTACTGACAACTGCTGTAATGGCAATGACCATGACGGCACAAACAACGGCAGACGACGTGCTCGGCGTTGCCCGCAAGGCCAACGACTACTTCATGGCAAAGTACAGCGACCCTACCCTGCCTACTAACGTGAAGAAGATCCGTCCCAGTTCGTTGTGGACGAGAGCCGTCTACTACGAAGGCCTGATGGCACTCTATGAGATTGACCAGGACCAACGCTATCTGGACTACACCGACCGCTGGGCTTCGTTCCACCAGTGGACGCCACGCAACGGCGTGACCTCCTGCGATGCCGATGACCAGTGCTGCGCACAGACTTACCTGATACGCTATCAGCAAGTGGGTGGCGATGATAAAATAAATAAGGTACGCGAGAACCTGGACTACCAGATGAAGACTCCTAACGACAAGAAGAACGCGACGGCCAAGACCAAGGGCACTCAACCCTCACTTTATGGCTGGTGGACGTGGATTGACGCCATCCAGATGGCCATGCCCGTATATATGCAGATGTACAAGCTGACAGGCGAGAAGAAGTATAAGGATCACGGCATGGCGATGTACCGCTGGAGTCGCAACGAGTGTGGCGGCGGATTGTTCAACGTAAAGGATGGCCTGTGGTGGCGCGATGCTGACTACGTGCCGCCCTACAAGGAGCCCGACGGAAAGGACTGCTACTGGAGTCGTGGCAACGGCTGGGTGTACGCCGCCCTGGTGCGCTGCATGAACGAACTGCCCAAGAAATCGAAGGAATACAAGGAGCTGAAGAAGGACTTCCTGCTCATGTCAGCAGGCCTGCTGAAGTGCCAGCGCGAGGACGGTTTCTGGAACCCGTCGCTGGTTTCCACCAACTACGCTATGCCCGAGACCAGCGGCACGGCCCTGTTCCTCTACGGCATGGCATGGGGCATTCAGCAGGGCTATCTCAAGGCCGACGTCTACCGTCCCGCCTGCGACCGGGCATGGGCTGCGATGGTGAAGACGGCCGTCCACAACGACGGATTCCTCGGTTGGATGCAGGGAACGGGCAAGGATCCCTCGGCAGGGCAACCGCTATCGTACGACAAAGTGCCCGACTTTGAGGACTACGGCACAGGCTGTTTCCTGTTGGGCGCTGCAGAATACTATAAGCTGCTGAAATAAAACTTTAGCACAGAAGAACCAACCCTATTGTGTAATTATTATAAAAAAAGCATAAAAATTGGGACGTTCTCCACATTATCCGTTTAAAATAGCTACCTTTGCCCAAAAGTTATAAAAAGAAACGAACGATGAAGAAGATTTTACTCATGAGCATGATGCTCTTCTGTGGCATCATTTCTGTTTCTGCACAGGCAGAAATCAAGTTTGAGAAACTGACCCACGACTTCGGCACATTCTCGGAATCGGCCCCCGTGGTGACTTGCACATTCAACTACACCAATACGGGCGACAAGCCGCTGGTCATCAACCAAGCAGTTGCCTCTTGTGGCTGCACCGTTCCTGAATACACCAAGGAGCCCGTACAGCCCGGTCAGAAGGGAACCATCAAGGTTACATACAACGGTACCGGAAAGTTCCCCGGTCACTTTAAGAAGTCGATTACCATCCGTACTAACGGTAAAGTGGAAATGACACGCCTCTACATCGAGGGAACGATGGAAGAGAAGAAATAACAAAAGCGAGCCGGTTGGCTCGCTTTTGTTATTTCATTGCATTTCATCTAACCATCCCAAAAGTCTACTCCCAATAAGTTTACTTATCCAGGAAGTCTACTCATCCAAAAAGATAAGCGACGACTACCAGACAGCCCATTATTACTGCGATAACAATAAGGGCTATCTTTACCCACTTCTCAATAAACTGGTTACGAGCAATGGCACGAAGGTTCCGTTCCTTGAACAAGGAAGCGGAGTCTTTTTTATGATGATGATGATGATGATGGTGTTGTTGGTCGGCCATAATCAAAATGAGCTCTATGATAAATGATTGGGGTTATTTCAAGATGTTATACAGCAGGGAGGTCAGCGAGATAAGGATGCTGGTTGCCGAGAACCATAGCGTAGTCATACTACCTACGCTGGAGTTCTGAGCCTTTACCTTGTTGGGCTCCACATAGACAATGTCGTTCTGCTGCAGATAATAATAAGGTGAACTGATAATATTGGCGTCATTCAAGTTCAGGGTATGGATTTCCTTTCGTCCCGTTGCGTCCTCGCGAATGAGCTTCACCTTGTCGCGCACACCATAGATGGTCAGGTCGCCTGCCTGTGCCAGCGCCTCGAGGACATTGATTTTCTCGCGCCCCACCTGATAGCTACCGGGACGGTTCACTTCGCCTAGTACGGAAATAGAGTAGCTCGACATACGTACGGTCACGATAGGATTCTCATTAGCATTCATATAAGGCATAATCTTATCGTGAATCAGCTTTTCGCAAGCCGACTTTGTCAGTCCTCCCACGTTGATGCTTCCAATGATAGGATAATCGATAAAGCCGTTGTTGTCGACCAGATAGTTCTGGAGCATCGGCTGGGAATAAGTGCTACGGGTATTCTGGCTGAAAGGTGTGGGAACCGTCAGGTTGAAGGGTACAGCAGCTTCGGGATTAACGGTGCTCACGGTAATGGTAAGCACATCCTTCGGCATGATACGTGCATCGTAAAGATACTTAGAACTCTCAGAATCGAAATATTCGGAGTTCTGGAAATAGGCAACATCCTTCGTACTACCGCAAGAAGTAAGTAACAACAAGGCTCCTGCCAACGAAAAAAGCAAATAAAACTTCTTCATATCTTCTTAAATTTTTAATTCATTAAAACTGCCACCAGTGCTTCTTGGGACGCTCCTGATGATGGTTGACGGCATCCTCTATCACATGATGCCACTTCTTATGACGGGAAATCATGTGATAGATAGTACCCCAATCGGGCAGCCCACCCAAATTACGATCATCTATAAAGATATCGACCTTGAGTTTCCGCGTAAAATGGGGGTTGTTCTGTATGGTTTCCTCCGGATAATCACGATTAACAGCGTAAAACTCGACGCCTCGCTCACGACACCATTCGACTGCCTCGTCCAAAAGTTCGCCCTCGCGAACAGACCATAAGATAAGCTTATGATGATCTTGAATCAGCATACGCAAAGTCTCAGTAGCAAAGGGAATCTCCTCGCCTATCTTAGGATAGCGATGCTCGACAATGGTTCCGTCAAAGTCTACTGCAATGGTCATCTTGTCTGTTTACTTCTTGATTGAATCGTCTTCCTTCTCACCATAATGGCTTTCTGCATAGCGGCCGTAGCTACCATAGCTACCATAACTGCCATAGCCATAGCGGCCGTAACCGTAGCGGCCATATCCGTAACGACCGTACTTGCCATACTTGCCATAGCCATAATAGTAGCCATACTTACGCTTCGACATATCTACGCCATTAAGTACGATGCACGTGTTCTTGAGCTTACCCTCACTCGACAGATTGTTGAGCATACCGATACTGCTCTTCTGGGAGTAATCAGCGCGCACGACAAATACTGTAACATCGGCCACACGTCCAATCTGAAGCGTATCGGTAACCAATCCGACAGGTGCTGTATCAAGGATGATGTAATCGTAACGTTCCTTAAGAATGTTCATAATCTGCTCAAACCCTTCGCGGGCAAGAAGCTCGGTGGGATTGGGGGGAACTGGGCCTGCCAGCAGCAGGTTAAGGTTGGCGTTAACGCCAGAAGAGATAATCTCGCGGTCGATGGCTTCGGGAGTTATCTCGTTCTTGGTGAGCAGCGTCGTAATACCTTCCTTCTTGTCACTCACGCCAAAGAGTCGTCCCAAGGCCGGGCGGCGGATATCCAATCCACACAGTAGCACTTTCTTACCCAGCAGGGCAAACGACACCGCAAGGTTGGCTGCATTGAAGGTTTTACCCTCACCGGAAGTTCCCGAAGTAAAGAGGATAACCTTCTCATCGCCCTTCAGCATGAACTGTATATTAGTACGCATGGAGCGGAAAATCTCGTCAATCTGGTTATTCTTGTTCTCCTGCACCACAATACCGGCTGTACTCTTCACGCTGTCGCTGGCTACTGCCACGTCGGCAATAATGGGCAAGGTGGTCAGGCGTGCCAAATCCTCGTGTCCCTCAATCTTATAGCGGAAGAAATTAATCAGATAGAGGATAGCAAATGGCAACAATCCGCCAATCATCAGGGATGCAAGCATAATGATGGCCGAACGAGGCTTCACCTTTCCCTCAAACAGGGGCTCGTCAATAAGACGGCCTCGGTCAGCAGTAGCTGCCAGAGAGATGCTGTTCTCCTCGCGCTTCTGCAAAAGCATCAGGTAAAGACCTGATTTCACATCCTGCTGGCGACCAATCTGGTTGAGCACACGCTCCTGAACAGGGGCGCTGGAGATTCGGCCCTGATACTTGGAGTACTCTGCCTGGATTCCCTGACGGGCAATATCAGCCGAACGACGCGCCTGAAGAAGGGCTGTCTGAATACTGGCCTGCAAATCATTGATGGTCGAGTTCATCGTCAGCACCTGAGGAGCAATTTCGCTGGAAGCCTGCAAGAGTCGGTTGCGGTCCTGCACAGCCTGATTGTATTTCTCAATAAGAGCTGTTGAGGCACCGTCGGTCAAACCTACGTTAGAAGGGATAATCTGGTTCTTGTTGTTCGGATTGTTCACAAACTCACGCAGATAGTCGAGCATCTGTATTTGTGAATTGGCCTCCGACAGACGCGAAGAATACTGGCTCGACATCTGAACCGACTGAGAGGCATCGACATTCAGGTCGGTTACCGCATTACGACGCTTGAATTCCTCCAGCTGACCTTCCGTATTACCCAGCTCGGCGTTAATCTTCTGAATACGGTCGTTGATGAATTCCTCCGTACGAAGGGCTATCTCGTTCTTATCAGCATTAGCCTGACTGTTGTAACATTGTGCCAACTGGTTCAGGAAATCGATGGCGCGACGCACATTCTTGTCCTTCAGCGCAATCATGGCGATATCGGTACGTTTTGTGGTAGGCTCCACCGTCAGGCGGGCAAGATAGTCGGTAGCCACTTTCATAGGCTGGCTTATGACAATATACCAATCGGAATCTCCGAACTGGTCGCCACGGGCATTCTGTGTGAAAGTCAGCACGCCATAATCCGTACGGATGGTAGCAGGCAGTTTCTTGATTTTCCGTGCAAAGGTAGTGTCAACTACATTGTTGGCATAAAGTTCGCCACGCACAACATATCCGTCAGCATCTTTCGAGAGACGCATCTTAATGGTGTGGTTGGTCGTCAGGATTCTCTTGTCCAGACTGTCAAGATGGGCAGGATCCAAGTCAACAGATACAGGCTGCGTACCATAGACGAGCACCTTCTTAACACGTCCCTTTGTATAATATTCGGTATAGAGTTTCAGGTCCTTGACTACCTGACGCATCAAGACACGTGACTGAATGATTTCAACCTCATTGAGAATACCCATTGACTTTGACACGAAGCCGAAGTCCTCCATCTTGTCAAGCATCTGGCTGCTGTTGTTCCTGACATTGTCGTCCTTGATCAGCATGCGTGCCGTCACATTATACACAGGGTCAGCATAACGAAGATACAACAAGGCGCCACACCCAAAAATAAACAGCGACAACAGGAACCAATGCCAGTTAAGAACCAACATAGCAAAGATTGCCTGAAGACTAAAGGCCGATTCGTTCTGGCTCTTTTCTAACAAGTCTTCAATGTTGTCAATGCTCACTTTCTTTTCTTCAGTATTCATATCTTTTCTTCCTTTTTGTTTGCCTAAGGCATTCCTGATTCAGTAATTCAGCGGCAAAGTTACAATTATTTTTTCACTTTCCCAGCATTTCCCCAAAAAAATCACGTTTTATTTCTATTTTCTTCATTTACTAAAATGAATAGCTGAGTCCTATTGAAGTATACTCCTTAAACTGCCAGTATCCCAAATCGTCGTCGGGGGCATTGCCGTCGTCGAAACGCGGATAGAGGAAGATGTTGGCAGTAATATACTTCGAAACCTTGAGCTGGAAGGTATTTTCCCACTCAATCTCAGCTCGCTGATAGGAAGTAAAGCCCCAAAGGCGGCTCTTCCAGGTGACATTCTCATTCAGTTTCCATGTCAGGTCGGCAGTCAGCTGTGAACCGGGATCAAGCTTGTAATGCTTGTCGGCGTCGATACCGTGACGCGACGGGAACCAGCTGTAACTGGTAGGCGTAGCCGAGTTCTGGTCAGGGAATAGCGTACGTCCTACATAGCGGTAGTTCAAGGCGATGGGCGAAAGGTTGACGGTTCCCGTCAGCTTCTTGTCGAAAGCCTCCACCTTATAATCCATACCAAGACCCACGTTCAGGTTAAAGGGCGAGAAGAAGTCGGAATAAGTACGGTGATCGTTAGACTTCAAGCCTGGTGCAAACTGCGTCCACGCAATCAGCTGGAGGGTATAATACCACCGCTTGGTGGCCTGCAGTCCCACCTTCGAGGTCAGACGCAGCAGATCTTCGTTCGACTTCCATTTATGCAGGGAGTCAGACTTCGCGGTCAAGAAGCCGAGTTTGGCCTCCAGTTTATTGTCCCACTTCCATTTTCCCTTGTTGTCGTAGTTGGCCTCCAGCGTCAGGCTCCCTAATAAAGAATAGGTGCTTTCACCACCCTTATACCAGTTGTCGCTGACGTAGTTCTGCATGAACTGCAGGAAGCCGTCGCCCTTCTTCGTCCAGAACTTGGGCTTCGTCACTTCTACCTCAGCCGGGATCACCTCTGGCTCATCGGGTATAGGGGCGGCAATCTCTACCAATTCCACCTTATGCTCTATGGGTTTGTCGATATCCTCCCTAAAACTACCAGACTTCTCCAACTGCGTTTCCGTAGTCTTCACCAGATCAGGACGGTTCAGGTAGACATTCATCAATGCACGATCTATTGCATCGTCCACGTCGTTATTGTTACTGTTGTCAAGTGATAGCAAACTGGCTGACACATTATGATAGAACGTCAGCGGGGTGAACAGACGGTATAGTTTGGCGTTTACCGTATCATTAGGCTGCGCGGCATTGGCGCTGAGCGCCAGAACTGCCGCCATAGATAACACAAATTTTCTCATAATCTGGGTGCAAAGTTAATAAAAAAAGTGAAAAGCGAAAAGTCAAAAGCGTAAAAATAGAGAAAAGTCCCTACTTTTTTAGCTTTTTGCTTCGCTACCTTTAAAATTCTTCGTACCTTTGCACCTTGATTTAAAGTGCAAACAAACAAAACAGAAAATAGAAATGAACAGAGACACCATCATCGGCTTTGTGCTCATTGGCCTGGTACTGATAGGTTTCAGCTGGTATAACCAGCCTTCGAAAGAAGAAATGGAAGCCTACCAGCGTCAGCAGGACAGCATAGCAGCCGTGAAACAAGACACAGAAGCAAAGAAGGCTATGGCCGAAGCCGAGCAGAAGGCTGAAGCCGAGGAAGCTGCCAAAGGCGACACGACAGCACTCTTCTACACAGCCCTCAGCGGGCAGAGCAGCAAGGTGACGCTCAAGAACAGCAAAGTAGAGCTGACCTTCGACACCAAGGGTGGCACTATCTCGAAAGCCATTATTAAAGGATTCCAGAATGCAGACAATTCGAAGGACGAGGTAACGCTCTTCGACGAAGCAACCCAGCAGATGAACTTCATGCTGGCTGGCAAGCAGGAGAATATCATTACTCGCGACCTTTATTTCACACCTTCCAACGTCAGCGACACTACTGTCACGATGACAGCACAGGCCCAGAACGGAGGAAGCATCGTGCTCGACTACCGTTTGGGAGCCAACTATATGCTCCACTTCACGCTCCAAGCCCATGGGCTTAGCGGCATGTTCGCCCCTAACTACAAGGAGATGGATATAGAATGGAGCGAGAAGGCCCGCCAGCAGGAGAAGGGCTTCATGTTCGAGAACCGCTATGCCACGCTGACCTACAAGGAGAAGGACGGAGGTACCGACTACCTGAGCGAGACATCAGAGAAGATTGACGAGGAGATTGAGGAGACACTCGACTGGGTGGCCTTCAAGAACCAGTTCTTCTCGGCAGCCCTTATCGCCAAAGATGAGTTCAAGGGCGGAGCGCTTATGACCAGCATTCCCCAGGAAAAAGGTACAGGATTCCTCAAGCAGTTCAATGCCAAGATGAAGACGCAGTTCGACCCCACGGGCCAGCAGCCCTCGGAGTTTGAAATGTATATCGGCCCCAACGACTTCCGACTCATCAAGGACGTTGAGGAGCAGAGCACCTTCGGCAAGGACCTCGATCTCGAGCAGCTTGTCTACTTGGGCTGGCCCTTGTTCCGCATCATCAACCGCTGGTTCACCATCTATGTATTCGACTGGCTCACCTCGTGGGGATTCTCAATGGGTGTAGTGCTCATTCTCATTACCTTATTATTAAAGGCCATCACCTTCCCGATGGTGAAGAAGAGCTACATGTCGAGCGCCAAGATGCGCGTGCTGAAGCCAAAACTCGACGAAGCCACCAAGCAGTATGACAAGCCCGAAGACCAGATGCAGAAGCAGCAGGCCATGATGCAGCTCTATTCGCAATATGGCGTCAGCCCACTTTCCGGCTGTCTGCCCATGCTGATCCAGATGCCTATCTGGATTGCCATGTTCAACTTCGTGCCCAACGCCATCCAGCTACGCCGCGAGTCGTTCCTGTGGATTGACGACCTGTCGACCTACGACCCCATCGTGGAATGGGGAACCCATATCTGGGGTATTGGCGACCACCTGTCGCTCACCTGCATCCTGTTCTGCGTCAGCAACGTATTGTATTCCTACATGACCATGCGCCAGCAGAAGGACCAGATGGTAGGTGCTCAAGCCGACCAGATGAAGATGATGCAATGGATGATGTACCTGATGCCGCTCATGTTCTTCTTCATGTTCAACGACTACAGCTCAGGTCTGAACTTCTACTACTTCATCTCGCTATTCTTCTCGGCTGCCATTATGTGGACGCTGCGTAAGACCACCAACGACGAGAAGCTGCTCGCCATCCTCGAGGCACGCTACAAGGAGAACAAGAACAACCCCAAGAAGCAAAGCGGACTGGCTGCCCGCCTCGAAGCCATGCAGAAGCAGGCTGAGGAACTGCAGCGCCAGCGCAACCAACAGAAGCGATAGCAAATCTTTACTCCGGGCAAACGCTCAGTTTAGTCCGGGTAAAGTCATAGTTTAGTCCGGGTAAACTGCGAGTTTACCCGGACTAAACTATTTAGGCTATCAGAGACTACTGTAAGGGAGTCAGCGGATAGATGATGTTGACAATAAATATATTAGCTATCAGAATGATGATGTTCATCAACAGGCCAATGCGCATGAAGTCGCTAAAGCGATAGCCGCCAGGACCATAAACCAGCATGTGAGTAGGCGAACCAATGGGAGTTGCAAAACTGCTGCTGACGCTGATCATCAGGGCAATCAGGAACGGATAGGGTTCGTAGCCCATTCTCTCAGCAGCCTCATACATGATGGGGAAGAACATGGCAGCTGCAGCCGTATTGCTGATAAACTCCGTAATAAAGGTTCCTACAAAGCAGACGGCAGTCATCACGACAATCGGATTGGAGCCGCAAACGTTGAGAATGCCTGTGGCCAACTGCTCGGCTATGCCTGTTTTCTGAATAGCCAAGCCCAGCACTACGGAACAGGCAAAGACCATGATGATATCCCAGTTAATTGCCTTCATGGCCTGGTCGGGAGTACAGCAGCGGAAGATGAGCATAGCTGCTGCAGCCAGGAAAGCACCTTGCAAGAGCGGAAGGACTCCCAATGCCGACAAACCCACCATCAACACCATGATGATGCTAGATACGAGCGTTCCCCATCCAATATTCACGGTATCTGAAGAATCAAAGAAATGAAGCATTGACGACAAACTGTCCGTATGGAGACGCATCCTCGACGGACTTGCCAGCAGCAGCGTGTCGCCCGCTTCCAGGACTACCTCGCGAGGCGACTGACGGATTCGCTCACCACGACGTGCCACAGCCACAAGCGTGAGGTTGTGTTGCCGTTCGAGTTTGCTTTCGCCAACGGTCTTACCGACGAGACTGCTTCCAAAGGTGACATAGGCAGTATGTAATTTCACCTTAGTGTCAAATTCCTTCATGGAGAATATATGGTGGTCGGCACTTACAAGTTTATGGGTATGCATGAGATGGAGGATTTCGTCAATCTGACCAGCATAAATCAGGCGGTCGCCACCCAAGATAGGTTCGTCGTCTGACACAGGAGAAATGAGTTCATCGAAATGTACGTGTTCTATCAACTTACCACCACGAACGTGATTCAATTCTGCCTCGCCAATGCTCTGGCCAATATAAGGATTGTCGGAAGGAACCAGCAGTTCAACCGTATAGTCAGAAGTCGACTCAAATGCAGAATCCGGAGACTGACGCTCGGGGAGCAGCCTGCGCATAGCGATGACTGACAAAACACCCACCGTCAGGCAGAAGAGACCAGGCAGAAGGGTAGCAAATACATTCATCATGTTACCCGTATGATCAGCATACAATCCCGAGATAATCAGGTTGGGCGGAGTACCGATAAGCGTACAGACACCTCCCATGCCCGAGGCATAACTTAGGGGAATAAGCAACTTGGAAGGAGCAATGCCCAGCTTCTTGGACCACATCTTGACAATGTTCACAAACAGGGCCACCACAGTAGTATTGCTCAAGAAGGAACTCAAGCCCGCGACAGGAATCATCAGGCGGACTACCGCCTTGGCGTAGCTGTCAGGCTCTCCCAGCAGGTTCCTCACAATCCATTGCAAGACGCCCGTTTGGGTAAGTCCTGCCACCACGACGAACAGCACACCGATTACAATCACCGATGTGGAGCTAAATCCTGAGAATGCTTCCTTTGCATCGAGCACACCCGTCACGAAAAGCACGCCGACTGCCCCAAGAAACACAAGGTCTGTACGCAGTTTTGTCAATAATAAGATAGTGAACATCGTCAGCACGGTGACGATGGTAATCCAGGCATGTAGGCCAAAGCCTAAGAATTCTACTGATTCCATAGTGTTCTATCTATTCTTTTTCGTTATCATCTGAGTGATTAAACTATCTTTTGCGCCTGCAAAGGTACGAATAACTAAACAAAATTGAACACTTTTCGCACAAAAATTTCCTATTAGCCCCCATTTTTTTGCTTTTTATGGGCTATAACTTCAGGTAGCATTTGGTAGTTATCTCATTTTTTCGTAATTTTGCCAGCAAAAATACAAAGAACATGAAAAGGATACTCACACTGGCTGTGGCAACCCTAATGGTTGCTGGCAGCGTAAACGCACAAGAAACAGTGAAGATTGGAAAGCAGAACATTACCGTTAGCGACCGTCGCATGACCCCCGAGGCACTTTGGGCCATGGGCCGCATCAGCGGTTATGCCGCATCTCCTGATGGCAGCAAGATTGTCTATCAGGTAGGTTACTACAGCGTAAAGCACAACAAGAGCCACCATGTGCTCTACATGATGGACGCTGACGGCAACAATAAGCAACTGCTAACGAAAGGTGACAAGAATGAGACTGATGCCACTTGGCTTGACAACGAAACCATTGCCTTCCTTACGGGTGGAGAGGTATGGTCGATGAAGGCCGACGGTAGCGAGCGTAAACAGCTGTCGAAGACAGACGGGGCCATCGAAGGCTTCCTGTTCGCTCCCAATCGCCAGCAAGTTATCCTGCTGAAGAGCATTCCGTTCCATGAGGTAATCAAGGAGAGCCCCAGCGACCTGCCTAAGGCTACCGGACGGCTGGTTATCGATCTCATGTACCGCCACTGGGACTACTACGTAGAGTCTATCCAGCACCCCTTCCTTTATGATGTCAATAGCGACGGCATCGCCACAAAAGGAACGGACATCCTCGAGGGCGAACCCTTCGAGTGCCCGATGGAGCCTTTCGGCGGCATTGAGCAATTGGCCTGGAGCCCCGACTCAAAGCTGATAGCCTACACCTGCAGAAAGAAAACTGGCAGGCTTTACTCCATATCCACCGACTCCGACATCTATCTATATAAGTTAGGTACGCGTGAGACCAAAAACCTCTGCAAGCCGGCTGGCTATAAAGATCCCGAGGTTGACGTGACAACATCATTGAGATTCCAGTCGGTAAACGCCAAGGAGAACCTGGCCAACAACGTAGGCTACGACCAAAATCCGAAGTTCTCGCCCGACGGCAAATACGTAGCCTGGCTCTCGATGGAGCGCGACGGCTACGAGTCCGACCGCCAGCGGCTCTGCTGCTATGACCTGGCCACAGGCGAGAAGAAATATCTGACAGAGTCGTTCGACTCTAACGTTGACGACTTCTGCTGGAGCTCTACAAAAGATGCCTTAATCTACTTCATCGGCGTGTGGCACGCCACAGAGAACCTATATTCCATCAATTGGAAGGGCGAGGTGAAGCAACTAACCGACACATGGGCCGACTTCGGTGGTCTGAAGCCGATGAACAAAGGCAACCAGCTGCTGATGGAGCGCCACAGCTTCACGGCACCCGCCGACCTCTACGTCGTCACCCCCAACACGAAGAAACCCGAGAAGACCGTGATTACCCAGATTACTCATGAAAACGACCATATCCTGAACCAGCTGGGCAAGCCCACCGTGGAGCGCCGCTGGGTGAAGACCACCGACGGCAAGGAAATGCTGACGTGGATTATCCTGCCGCCCGACTTCGACGCCACCAAGAAATACCCCACCCTGCTCTTCTGCGAAGGCGGCCCGCAGAGCCCCGTATCGCAGTTCTGGAGCTACCGCTGGAACTTCTTCATCATGGCCTCGCAGGGCTACATCGTGGTAGCCCCCAACCGTCGCGGACTCCCCGGATTCGGACAGGAATGGCTCGAGGAAATCAGCGGCGACTGGACAGGACAATGCATGAAAGACTATCTCTCGGCCATAGACGATGCCACTACGCTGCCCTACGTTGACAAAGACCATCTGGGAGCCGTGGGAGCCTCGTTTGGCGGCTTTTCCGTTTACTATCTTGCAGGCCACCACGACAAGCGCTTCAAGTGTTTCATCGCCCATGACGGTGCGTTCAACCTGGAGGCCATGTACACGGAAACCGAGGAAAACTGGTTCTCCAACTGGGAGTATGACAATGCCTTCTGGAACCGAGAACAGACGGACAATGCGAAGAAAACTTACGACAACTCCCCGCATCGCTTCGTCGACCAATGGGATACCCCTATCCTGTGCATCCACGGCGAGAAAGACTACCGCATCAATGCCACTCAAGGCATGTCGGCTTTCAATGCCGCCCGCATGAAGGGCATCGAGGCCCAGCTGCTCATTTTCCCCGATGAGAATCATTGGGTGCTGAAACCCCAGAACGGTATCCTCTGGCAACGTACATTCTTTGGCTGGCTAGACCGCTGGTTGAAATAATGTGTTAAAAAAACGGAAACTCATGCAAAAAGTACCCGTTTCGAGATAAATATTCAAAGAATATTGTATCTTTGCAATCTATTATGGTGAATAACAAGACGATTATCGCAGGCCCTTGCGTCATTGAATCAGCAGAACTGCTTGATACAGTAGCGCAGGAACTGGTGCGTATTAATAGCGCGCTAGGCACCAATATCATCTTCAAAGCGTCATTCGACAAGGCCAACCGTACCAGCATCCATTCTTTCAGGGGACCGGGACTGGAGAAAGGCCTGCAGATGCTGAGTGACGTGAAGGAGAAATACGGGCTGCAACTGCTCACCGATATACACGAGGCGTGGCAAGCAGCACCCGTAGGGCAGGTGTGCGACGTATTGCAGATTCCAGCTTTCCTTTGTCGACAGACCGACTTGCTGGTGGCTGCTGCCAAGACTGGAAAGACTGTGAACATCAAGAAGGCACAGTTCCTGAGCGGACGCGACATGAAGTACCCCGTGGAGAAAGCCCGGGAGGCTGGAGCTGCCAATGTGTGGCTGACGGAGCGTGGCAACATGATGGGCTACAATAACTTGGTTGTCGACTTTCGCAACATTCCCGACATGCTGGAACTGGTGCCAACAGTCATTATGGACTGTACACACAGCGTACAACGGCCGGGCGGGAGCGACGGCAAGACGGGCGGCGATCGTCGTTTCGTGCCCCAGATGGCATTAGCAGCCAAAGCCTTTGGGGCTACGGGTTGGTTCTTTGAGGTACACCCCGACCCTGACAACGGAAAGAGCGATGCCGCCAATATGCTGGAACTGAATAAATTAGAGAAGCTGATTGAAGAACTGGTAAAGTAGATATGACTGCTAAGGAATACGGCATAAGATGTATTAAGGACGAGGCAGAGGCTCTGCTGGAGCTGATACCGAAGATGGACGAGGAATTCGACCGGGCTGTGGAACTGATGTTCCGCTGTCATGGAAAGATTATCGTTACGGGTGTTGGCAAGAGCGGCCATGTGGGAGCCAAGATTGCAGCTACACTATCGTCGACAGGCACTCCGTCATTCTTTATCAATCCGTTGGACGTATTCCACGGCGATTTGGGCGTTATGACCAGCGATGACGTGGTGCTTGCCATCTCCAACTCAGGACAGACTGACGAGCTACTGCGTTTTATACCGATGGTGCTGCAGATGGAGATTCCCATCATTGCCATGAGCGGCAACCCAGCATCGCTGTTGGCCAAGTATGCCAACTGTCACCTCAACGTCAGTGTGAGCCACGAGGCCGACCCGTTAAACCTGGCGCCCACCAGTAGTGCCACCGCTCAGATGGTAATGGGCGATGCGCTAGCTGTAGCACTCATCAAGAAGCGTAACTTCAAACCACAAGATTTTGCTCAGTTCCATCCCGGAGGGGAATTGGGGAAACGCTTACTGACCACTGCACAGGATGTCATGCGTACGGTCGACATGCCCATCATCAGCCCCGACATGCATCTGGGCGAGGCTGTCATCCATGTAAGCAAAGGTAAACTGGGGCTGGGCATTGCTGAAGTAGAGGGAAAGGTTGCCGGACTGATTACCGATGGCGACATTCGTCGTGCTATGGAACGCTGGCAAGCCAAGTTCTTCGACCACACGGTGGCCGACATCATGACCACCACCCCGAAAACCGTTCATCCACAGATGAAGATTTCAGAGATACAGAACATCATGAACAAATATAAAATCCACAGTGTATTGGTTACCGACAATGAGCATCACCTGCTCGGAGTGGTCGACCACTACTCCTGTATGATATGATGGAGGTGAAATAGTAAAAGCATAAAAGGAGAAAAAAGATGATTGGATTCAATATTGATAACAAGGTACAAAGGTTGGTAAAATTGTTCTTGCTGTTTTACCTCTTTACCTTCCTGCCTTTCTATGCAGCAGCAGTATACTTGTTCAAGACCCTCGATGCTAAAGACGGTCTGACAAGCAGTCAGATTAACTGTATCCTGAAGGACGGCCGGGGATATATCTGGTTTGGTACGCCTGCAGGTCTTTATCGTTTTGATGGCTATACTTTCAAAAACTTCCAATGTGACTCTCAAGACGGTTCCTCGTTACCCGACAGCTACATTAACAGCATACAAGAGGCATTGGACGGAACTTTATGGATTCAGACGTCGGCAGGCTACTGCATCTACCACCCGCAGTCGGAATCCTTCGAGCGTAACATGAAGCAGACTTTTGCCCGAATGGGTATCGAGCGAGTGCCTTCTATTGTCTATATCGACAAACACAAGAACGTGTGGGGAGCTATCCCCAACAAAGGAGTTGTCTGCTATAACATGCAGCAGCAACTTCTCTTTGAATTTGGTTATACAGACGATGCCCGTGGTGTGCCGCAGGGCAACATCTGCTCCATCAGCGAATGCAGGGATGGAGCACTCATCGTCTACGACGACGGACGAGTGGTTTGTTGTGATGTCATGCACCAACAGCACACCGTATGGGCCACCAATGAAATTGCCAACCGCCAGTTGCGGCATTCCCCCACTCTAAAGGCCTTTGCCGACCAAATGGACAATATATGGCTTTACGGACAGGGGACCCTGTTTGTTTATAACAAGAACGCTAACGAATGGAACACTACCATAGGCGACCAGCTAGGGCTTACTGGCATTGGCGTCGACAACTCTGTCAACGGCATGGGCGGTGACCGCAACGGCAACGTGTGGATTGGTACCGACAGAGCTGGTCTGGTGAGGATGAATGTCAACACCCGCGAAATGGAAGTGGCTGAAACAAAGAACATGAATACGGGTCAGGTGAACACCAGCACCATTAGGGTTCAGAGCATCTACGTAGACGACACCGACCTGCTGTGGGTGGGTACTGAAAAGTCGGGTGTGGCCTACTATGGCAAGAACATATACCGCTTCATTTCCGAACAGAACGGCGATATCACCGCCATGACGATAGACGATAACGGCAACGTGCAATATGGAACCAGCAATCAGGGTGTCATTGGCTACCAAGGGCCCATTGCCAGCTATAAGGTGTCGGCCCTGCAATACACCAAAGACGGTAGTCTATGGGTAGGTTCTAAGCAGAACGGACTGACCCGAATCAAAAACGGTGAAGCCACCATTTACTCTGTCGTCAAGGATGACCGCAAGACACTCATCGATGACCATGTCAACTCGCTGTGCACCGACCGTGCAGGCAACCTTTGGATTGCCACCAACGGTGGACTTCAGGTGTTCAACCCTCAGATGAACACTTTCTCCAGCTACACTAGTCAGAATGGCAAGCTGCCCACGAACAACATCACCACATTGTTCAACACCAAGGACAACAAAATCCTCATCGGTACCGCTGAGGGATTGCTTATACTGAACCTCTCGACAACCGAAATCAGGCATCTGACAGGTAACAGCACCAACCTAAAGACTTTCACCAACAACTACATTACACAAGTCTTTGAAGACTCAAGAGGTCTAATCTGGATTGGTACACGTGAAGGCATCAACGTGCTGAACATGGAGAACGACGACCTGAATTATCTCACAGAAAAGCAAGGACTATGCAATAACAACATCTGCGGTATTACAGAAGACAAGAAGCATAACATCTGGCTGACTACTAGTAACGGTGTTACCCGCGTCGTCGTTCAGCGCAACACCGATGATGGCACAGTAGGATTCGGACTTTACAACTATGACATGTCGGACGGACTGCTCAGCAATGAGTTCAACCCTGGGTCTATTCTTGCCAAGGCCGACGGTACCGTCTTGTTTGGCGGACTCTACGGCATCAGCTGGGCACGCCATGAGATTGGCAGCGACACAGAGTCGTTGCCCAGGGTAATGCTTACCCAACTGTTTATCGGGGAAGAGGAAATACAGATTGGCCATGCCTACGACAACAACGTAATCCTCACCCAAGCCCTAAACGAGAGCAGCCATATTGAGTTAGAGCATGATCAGAACACGCTTACCTTCAAGTTTGCTGCTGGTAACTACAACCAGAGCGAGCGTCTGCAGTTCATGTACTGGATGGAAGGACTCGACCTCGATTGGCGAAACGGTGATGCCATCAAGCACGGAGTCACTTTCCAAAACCTCGGCAGCGGCACCTATAAGCTCCATGTCAAGGCCGTCAGCGCCGAGGGTGCCGTCAGCAATCAGGAACGCACTATCGAGATCGTCATCAGAAACCCCTGGTACCTCTCTTGGTGGATGTTCCTCATCTACGCCTCCGTTATCATCATCATCTTATACGTTTGGAAGATTGGCATTAATCAGGTCAAGGCCATCAAGCGTAGGAAAGAAGCTGTTATCAACGATCTGAAACAGCAACGCGAGGAAATCAAGGCTGCCAGCGATGAGCTGCGACAGCCAATGGCGCGCATGACGTCAATCATTGGCAACCTGTCAGAGAAAGACTCGTCACTCGAGGAGCGCGAGCAACTCAACGCTCTTCATTCCCAGATGCTGCAGATCATCACCCGCGTATCCGATATGCAATCATCGCTGGAGCATCCCGAAGAAAGAGCCAAACTCAACGTCCACAGCCGCTACGAGCTCGACAACAAGGGTGAGTTAAGCCTGCCAGCCTTGGAGAGTGCAGAGCTTACTTCGGAAATGCTGCCCCAACGTCGTGCAGAATCGCCTACCAGCAAATATATCGTATTCTTCATTGATGACAACGAAGACTTCCTCAAGTTCACAAAAGCACGCTTGTACAACGTCTATGATCTTCATCTCTACAATAGTACCGTCAAGGCTGCTGAAGACCTAAAGCAGACCAATGCCGACCTTGTGGTTTGTAAGCAGGAAATGTCAGGCATGACAGGTAGCGAACTTTGCAACCTGATCAAGATGAACCAGATGAGCGAGAAGACTAAGTTCGTGCTCATGACTGACAGTGCTCTGTCACCACAGGACATGAAGAACATGGACATTACCCTATCAGCTGATGATTACCTGCCCAAGCCCTTCAACATCCAAGAAGCCGTCATGCGCTTCAACTCTCTCCTTGGACTTGGCCCCGTTGCCATCGACAGCAACCTCATTGAAGGCGCAGAGACACGACGCTTGGAAAGCCGCAACGCCAGTATGACCACCGCCTCTGAAAGCATGGACATACAGTCAGGAAGTTTGGTAGAAACAACAGCAAGCAATAGTGATGACGAAATGAACATCGTTGAGACTACCATCCAGAGCAAAAATATGCCTGCCAAGCAGGGTGGAGCTCTTGCCAATATCATTACCAACGAACTGTCGGAAGACATGATGGGCGACTTCTCTATGGTTGACGCCATGGACCAGCAGCTACTGAAGAATATTGAGCAGTATGTATTGCAGAACATGAGCCGTGGACAGATTAACCTTGAGGAAATGGCCAAGGCAATGGGTATGGGACGCGTGCCTTTCTTCCACAAAGTTAGGAACATTACCAGTAAGACACCAGCCGAGCTGGTACGCGACCTGCGCCTGAAGCACGCCTGCATCCTGCTGAAACGTACGAATATCAATATGAGTGAGCTAGCCACGAACGTAGGGTTCATGACCGCTGAGAACTTCATCAAAGTCTTCAAGGAGAAGTTCGGACTCTCACCATTGGAGTACAGACTGAAACATAGAAAGTAATGTCGAGCGTAATATGTAAACGTAGGGTAATGGTCATTGCCCTCTCTTTGGTTATTTGTCATTTATCATTCACCGGAGCAGTTGCACAGTCCAGCGAAGCTGTCTTCAAGCAGCAGATGCAGGACTATGGCATCCGCTTCACCAACGACAATAAGGTAACCCTATTGATGAGCGGACAAGCCAAGTTTGACGATATGTTCGCACATATCCGGCAGGCCAAGGAAAGCGTCCATCTTGAGTACTTCAACTTCCGCAACGACTCCATTGCATCTCTACTGTTCGACATTCTCCGCGAGAAACGGCGCGAGGGCGTTGAAATACGTGCCCTCTTCGACGGATTCGGTAACGACTCCAACAACCAACCCCTCAAGCATTACCACCTCAAGGCACTACGCGACGACAGCATCAACATCTACGAATACGACCCAATTCGCTTTCCCTGGGTCACCCACATCTGGCCACGCGACCACAGAAAAATCGTGGTCATCGACGGACGCATAGCCTATACCGGCGGTATGAACGTGGCCGACTACTACATCAAAGGCACTGAGCAGGTAGGTTCGTGGCGCGATATGCACTGCCGCATAGAAGGGTCAGCTGTCAGCGACCTACAGCACATATTCTGTCGTTTATGGCAGAAAGTAACAGGCGAGGACATCCTCAAGCCACGCTACTTCCATCCGCAGGCAGCAGGAAACGTTACCGTGGGCATTGCTAACCGAGAACCGGGCGAGGTTGTCACCTCCAACGGCTACACCGTAGGACGCAACGATGCCATGCGCAAGCTCTATGTCAGCGCCATCGACGCAGCACGCGACTCCCTCAAGCTCATCAACCCCTACTTTGTACTGGTGCCGTCAGTAAAACACGCTCTGGAACGCGCCATCGCACGAGGCGTCAATGTCCAAATCATGGTCTCCGCCAAGAGCGACGTGCCCCTCACCCCCGACGTTGTCTTTTACACCGTACACAAGCTGATGAAGCGCGGTGCCCACGTATGGCTCTACAAACCAGGCTTCCACCATTCCAAGATCCTCATGGTCGATGGCACATTCTGTACCGTAGGCTCAGCCAATCTCGATGCCCGCAGCATGCGTTTCGACTACGAAGACAATGCCATCATACTTAATCGCGATATTACCCAGCAGCTCGACGATATGTTCGATCGCGATAAACTTGACAGTTTCTATCTGACGCATGATAGTTGGAACGAATTCCGAACATCCTGGCAAAAGTTCCGCGGATGGTTCGGCCATCTCTTTAGACCTTTCCTGTAATGTAGCCCATATCCTCTTCGTGATAGAGGCTATTCCTGTGAAATATGCAAAAATCGATTCACTGTACTGGAAAGACTACGGTCCATATTGTCGATAAAGGCATCGAGAATGCGGCTTTTTCCGTGTAATGGTTCAATGTCATAGTCGGCAATAGCTGCGGGAATCAATGTGCTATTACCTTCCCTGAGAATGATTTCTTCGCCTGTACTACGTATGCAGACCTTGGTGTCGCCTTCAATGCACATGGAGATAACGAAGCTGTCGTACTTTAACAGATTGCGATGAAAAGGCTTTGACACTTCCATTACCCGCACATCGAAATAGGGAGTATCAATAATCTGAATAGCCCTATTCACCGTCTCTACATATTCCGTACGGTAGTTACGCTCCACATGAAAGTCAAGGGCCTTTGCCGCTAATTCCGTGTGCAATTCACGCGGTTTCCCATCCAAACCAGGACGATTGTAGTCGAAGATGCGATAGGTGACATCGGATGACTGCTGCACTTCAGCAAGCATGATACCACCACAAATGGCATGCACACGACCAGCAGGAAGATAAAATACATCGCCAGGCTTGACCGCATGGTCAGCCAACACGTCGGTAATGGTGCCATCAACAACACGCTGCCTATATTCCTCAGGGGTGATTCTCTGCTTAAATCCTGCATAGAGGTGACTGCCCTCTTCAGCCCTGATGATGTACCACATCTCGGACTTCCCCATCTTGCAATGTTCGCGCCGGGCCATCTCGTCATCGGGATGTACCTGAATGCTCAAGTCATGATGGGCATCAATAAACTTGACTAATAAAGGTAACTTACCTTCATATTTCGCATTGACGGACTTACCTAATATTTCATTGGGATACTCTGAGATAGCAGAAATGAGATCCATGCCTGCAAATGCACCATTACAAATAATGCTTGTACTAGCGGGTACAGCACTCACTTCCCAACTCTCCCCAATTGGTCCAACTGAAGGTTCGAGCCCCTTGTAGGGACATAGTTGGCTGCCACCCCAAACAACTGAGTGTAAATTCGGATAGAACAAGAAGGGATATAACTGCATTGTTTTCATTTTATAATGCTGCAAAGATACAAAATTATTTTATTATTCAAAGTTTTTGGGTTTTAAATTTGTTTTTTTGTCTGCTAATTAGTAACTTTGCAGACAGAAATGCAGAAAAACAACTCATAAGAATTAGAAAAACTATGGAAGTAAAGACAGTTGGCATTGCCAGCGACCATGCAGGCTTTGCATTAAAACAATTCGTGAAGAAGTATCTTGAGGAAAAGGGCTTTGAGTACAAAGACTACGGCACCTACAGCGAAGACTCCTGTGACTATAGTGATTTTGGACATGCGTTGGCCCTTGGCATCGAGTCTGGCGAGGTATTCCCTGGCATTGCTATCTGCGGCAGTGGAGAGGGAATCAACATGACACTGAACAAGCACCAGAGTATCCGTGCCGGTCTGTGCTGGATTCCCGAGATTGCCCACCTCATCCGCCAGCACAACAACGCCAACGTGCTGGTGATGCCTGGACGGTTTATCGACGAGGAAACGGCCCGCAAGATTATGGACGAGTACTTTTCCACCGAGTTTGAGGGCGGACGTCACCAAAAGCGCATAGACAAGATTCCCGTATAATGATTGCGCATTACACTATCTTCAATTAGCGTAATGGCTGGTCTGTACATTCACATCCCATTTTGTAAAAGCCGCTGTATCTACTGCGGCTTTTACTCTACTATCCAGTCAAAACTGCAGCAGCGGTATGTTAACGCTGTATGCCGCGAAATGGAAGGAACAAGGAACAAGACAGAAGAAATCGGAACCATCTACTTGGGAGGCGGTACCCCCTCGCAGCTAACCATCGGACAACTTCATCAGTTGACAGAAACCATCCATCGCTGCTATTGGATTACCCCCGATGCTGAAACAACTATTGAATGTAACCCCGATGACGTAACTGCCGACTATGCCCAGACTCTGTGTGAACTTGGTTTCAACCGCGTGTCGATGGGGGCCCAGACCTTTGACAACCAACGGTTGCGTTTCTTACACCGTCGCCACCAAGCAGAGCAGGTGCAACGAGCTGTCAGAATTCTGCGTAAAGCAGGGATACAGAATATCAGCATCGATCTGATGTATGGGTTTCCCGAAGAGACTATAGATGACTGGCAACGCGACATTGACGCAGCCCTAGCCCTCGACGTAGAACATCTGTCGGCTTATTGTTTGATGGTGGAAGAAGGCACCCCACTCTACCGTCAGATAGAGTCGGGAGAGGTGAGATGGCGAGAAGAAGAGGAACTGGAGCGGCAGATGTACTATTTGCTCATCGACCGTCTGAAAGCGGCGGGCTACGAGCACTACGAGTTGTCGAACTTTGCACGCCCCGGACGCCGTTCCCGCCACAACAGTAGCTACTGGACAGGCACGCCTTACATAGGTCTTGGAGCCGCAGCCCACAGTTACGATGGAAAACGGCGATATTGGAACATAGACAACCTGCAGCATTATATTGAAGGGGTTGAAAACGGCAATCCAACCCATGAAGAGGAACTGATGGATGACGATTGCCTTTATAACGATCGTATCATGCTTAGTTTTCGCACTTGCGAAGGACTGAACCTGACAACACTCTGTCAACGTGACAAAGAATACTTGCTGCCATTAACGAAAAAATACTTAGACGAAGGGCTGCTGGTGTTGACAGACAACCATCTTCGTCTAAGCAGAGAAGGACTCTTTGTCAGCGATATGATAATGAGTGACCTGATGCGCGTCACAGATAATGAAACCTGACGGCAGCGATACTACCTCTATTTCTTAATCGGATATTTCAGTGTCAGCAAGATAATGAGACAGGCGATGACAGCTGGGAACAACGAGAACAGCGACCAAACCATCGTCAGCACTGAATCGGTAATTGAAGCGGGATCTACCATCGAGTTACCCATAGCATCAGTAGTCATGCTGGCACCAGCCAATCCTAAGAACAAAGCCACGAGTGAACCCGAGATGGCTGTACCGAATTTCTGAGCCATCGTGCCTGACGAGAATATAAGTCCCGTTGACGACGTGCCGTTTTTCTCAGTAGCATAGTCGGCTACATCAGCATACATCGACCACAGTAGCGGCGAGTAGAGTCCGATACCGACAGAAGTGAGAACTACCAGCAGCACCATCAGCCAGATGCTGGAAGGATCCATAGGCACGAAGAAGAAAGCCACAGAGAATATCACACAGATGGTTGCTGCCACAATAAAAGCCTTACGTTTGGAACCCATCCACTGGGTAAACTTCGGAGAAACGCCCCCAAATATCATACAGGTAAGTTCGCCAAAGGTCATGAATACCGTGTAGTTAATAATCAGCCCGCTAACCGTCACATCACCCTTCAAACAGTATTCAAGCAGATAGCCAGCCACGGCATAGCGGAAGCCATTGAAGAAATTGGTGCAGATACCAATAAGCGTCAGATATATCCAGGGTTTATTGCGGAACAAATCGGCAAACTGCTTAAACGAGAATTTCTCAGCACGTACTGGTTTCAGACGCTCCTTGGTGAGCAGACCGCAGGCCAGTGTTCCGGCAGCTGCCACTGCACCGAAGAATGCGCCCAACACAGCATACTGATGCTGTTCACTTCCACCCACCAGTTTCTGCAGGTATGGAAACGACAGCAGTGTGATAAATCCCATAGCATAGGCACCCACCATACGGAAACTGGAGAACTGGTTCTTCTCGTTGTCATCATCAGTCATCACACCCAAAAGGGAACCATAGGGGACGTTGACCGCCGTGTAAATAGCCATCATCATCAGGTAGAGCGAATAAGCCCATATACGCTTACCCACAGGGCCGAAGTCTGGTGTATAGAGCAACAGAGCAAAAATCAGTCCAAAAGGAATAGCACCATAGATGAGCCAAGGGCGGTAGGTGCCCCAGCGAGACTGAGTACGATCGGCCAGACTACCCATTAGCGGGTCAGTTACCACATCGAACATTCGGGCTATGAGCATCAGAGTAGCTGCATCTGCAAACGACAGGCCGAAAACATTAGTGAAAAAGAGTGGAAAAGCAATAGACATGATTTTCCAAGTGATACCTCCGGCTGCCGCATCACCTAGAGCGTAGCCGATTTTTTCTTTAAAAGTTGCCATTATTACAATTATTGATTAGTATTCTTAAACATAAAGGGAAACACACTTATCATACCATCTCTCCACCATCATTGGAACGGGAGAAACGTACGCGGGCATCGACGACAACAATGTTGTCGACATCGGCCAACAAGGGATTAAGGTCAATCTCCTTGATTTCGGTGGCAAAGCGCAAGAGGGTTGAGAGGCGGACAATGATATCGGCATACTTCCGTTCATTGATTCCCTGTTGCCCTCGCGTTCCTTTTAATATTTTATAGCCACGTAAGGAGTGAATCATGGAATAAGTTTCATCGTAACTCAAGGGTGCCAAACCTGAGGACACATCGCGTAGCACCTCGACAAATATGCCGCCTAAGCCACAGAGAACAACATGGCCAAAGCGCGGTTCATACTTGGCACCAATAAAGAGTTCGGTACCTTTTATCATTTTCTGTACCATGACAGCCGTCGCGCCTGGTATTTGTATCATCCGGTCGAACTCAGCACAAAGCACTTCCTTAGAGCGGATATTGAGGGCAACACCGTCTACATCGCTCTTATGCAAGGGTCCCACGACCTTGGCCACTACGGGAAATCCGACACACTCAGAGAAGTCGGACAGTTCTTTCTTTGACGTTGACACCAACTCGGGAACTTGTGGAATTCCACCACATGCAAGCAACTCACGCACTTGTTCAGGAGCCAAATAGCCATCCTCGCTGATGCTGTTGATGAGGCTGTTCAATCGCGGAATGTCAACACCATAAAGTTGCACCTCTGGAGGCGCTGGCTTTGGAGTGCGCATAATCTGCGAGAGTGCAGTGGCCAATGTTACCTCATCGCTGAAATTCACATGACCACGTTTCAGAAACTCCTGCACTTCTGCGCCTGCCGTAGTAATACTGGGCAGAATGGGGAAAATCGGCTTGTGACATTCCTGCATCTTTTGGTGAAGTATGTCGTATACCTCAAACAGCTTTACCAGTCCCGGAGTACCGAAGATAACCATAATAGCATCGATATCGTCGAAATTGTGCTCACAGTAGTCGATAGCGATAGCCAGGTGTTCTGCACTACCCGTAGCGAGGATGTCAATAGGATTCGACACACTGCTGCCAGGCAGTAGTTTCGACTTTAACTCATCTGCCGTCTTACCCGTAAGCGGTGGTACATGCATACCTCCTTTAGAAAGGGCATCTGTAAGCATAACACCGGGTCCACCAGCATGGGTTACAATAGCGAAGTTCTTTCCCGTAAATCGAGGGAGCGTGAAAATACAACCTACCGTCGTCAGCTCTTCACGGCTGAAACAGCGAACAATGCCTGCCTTTCGGAACAAAGCCTCAACTGCAGAGTCGCTGGAAGCAATGGCTCCCGTATGACTGCTGGCAGCACGACTGCCGCTCTCGGAAGAGCCCGCCTTGATGGCTGCTATTCGACAGCCCTTACGAATAAGGGACGTCGCATGGAAAAGCATTTTGTCTGGATTGGAAATATTTTCTATATATAACAACTTGACAAAAGAATCACGTTCTGGGTCAAAATGTTCGTCCATGTATTCTAGTACTGCCTCAATACCTATTTGATGACCATTTCCTACTGACCATACAGAATTGAACTGCAATCCCTTAGTAACTGCACTTTCAAGAATAAAAACAGCAGTAGCCCCACTACCGGAGATAAAATCCACTCCCTTAGGATTCAACTGGGGAATGGGTTTCGTAAATACAGAGTGATGCCAACGAGTGAGCAGACCAATACAGTTGGGACCAATCAATGCACAGCCATATTGTTTGCAGATATCGAGTATCTTCTGCTCGAGTGCGGCACCTTCTGGGGTTTCCTCGCTGAAGCCTGCAGAAATAATAATGAACGCACGCGTGAGCTTCTCAGTTGCCAGCAGTTGCACATAGTCTGGACAATATTTGGCAGCAACGACGAGAATGGCCAAGTCTGTAGGAGGCAGTTCGTGGGCATCGTGGTAAGCACTGAGACCTTGCACCTCTTCCTCCTTGGGATTGACGACACGAAGTGTGCCTTGATAACCACCACTAAGCAAATTACGCACGACGGCACCACCTGGTTTGTGAACGTTGTTGGAACCACCGATAACGACAATACTTTCGGGCTGCAAAAGTTGTTGGTTAATCATAATTGTTTTGTTAGGTTCGGGTATGCAGATGCAAAAATAATACAAATTTGTGATTCTACGAATAATTTGCCGCTGTTTTTTTTGCAGAAAACGAAAAATGTAGTACTTTTGCAGCAAGGGAAACAACTAAAACCATACAAACGACGAAAAAAAGACTAAAATGATTTGGAATCCAAACAAAGAGTGCATGAGCCGTGACGAGATGAGCGCGCTCCAAGGCAAACGCCTGCACAAAATTGTAGAGTACGTCTACCACAACGTTCCCTTCTATCGTAACAAACTGCAAGAGATGGATATCCGCCCCGATGATATTCAGACTATCGAGGATATCAAGAAGCTACCCTTCACTACCAAGAAGGACTTGCGCGACAACTATCCATTCGGACTGCAAGCAGCACCGCAGAGTGAGATTATACGCGTCCATGCATCGAGCGGCACTACGGGTAATCCTACCATTGTGGGATACACTCGCAAGGACATCGGCGTATGGAGTGAATGCATGGCTCGCTGTCTAACATCTTATGGTGTCACCCGTAACGATATCTTCTCTGTAGCATACGGCTACGGACTCTTCACAGGAGGTTTGGGAGCCCACTACGGTGTGGAGCACATGGGAGCCTCTGTTATTCCCGCAGGTACGGGTAACACTGAGAAGCACCTAAAGCTAATTCGCGACCTGGGCATCACTGGCATTGCCTGTACACCATCGTATGCCCTGTATCTGGCTGAGACGATGGAGAAGATGGGCATCCGTAAGGAGGATATCAAGCTGCGCGTGGGTGCCTTCGGTGCCGAGCCTTGGACGGAGAGCATGCGTAAGGAAATTGAAGAACGCCTCGGGCTGAAGGGATATAACATCTACGGACTTAGCGAGGTGATGGGGCCCAGCGTAAGCTATGAGTGCCAGATGCAGCACGGAAGCCACATCAACGAGGATCACTTCTACCCCGAGATAATCAACCCCACGACGCTGGAGTCCCTACCCGCAGGTCAGACGGGCGAGCTTGTGTTCACAACGCTAACTAAGGAGGGTATGCCTGTCATCCGCTACCGCACGCGTGACCTCTGCTCGCTGCTGCCAGGTGTTTGCGACTGTGGCCGAACCAACGTGCGCATGGGCCGCATCGAGGGACGAAGCGACGATATGCTCATTATACGCGGTATAAACGTATTCCCTTCGCAAGTGGAGAGCGTCGTTCTATCGATGCAGGAATTTGCTCCACGATACATGCTCGTCGTCGACCGCGTGAACAACCTCGACACATTACAAGTACAGGTGGAAATCCGCCAGGAGTACTTCACTGGCACATTCGATACTCCTGCAGCAGTCGACGCCCTGGAAAAGAAGCTTGCACAGAAGCTGAAGAGCGTGCTGAGCATCTCGGCAAAGGTTCAGCTGAAAGCTCCAGGCACCATCGAGCGCTCACAAGGCAAGAGTGCACACGTGATTGATAACCGCAAACTATAAATAAAAAACATGGAAAATTCATCAAAGTATTTTAATCCTGAACGCGAGACGATGACGCGTGAGCAGATTGAGGCCTACCAGCTGGAACGCCTCAAGGAAACTGTGCGCCATTGTCTGACTAACGAATTCTATCAGAAGAAGTTTAAGGAGGCTGGCATCACGGCTGATGACATCCAGACGCTGGCCGATATCCGCAAACTGCCATTCACAACAAAGCAGGATCTGCGCGACACCTACCCCTTCGGCATGTCCTGCGTACCCCTGCGCGACTGTGTGCGACTGCACTCATCGTCAGGTACGACAGGCAATCCCACAGTTATCCTCCACACAAAAAAGGATCTCGACGAGTGGGCCAACCAAGTGGCACGCAACCTCTGGATGGTGGGTCTGCGCCCCGATGACGTGTTCCAGAACTCGTCGGGCTACGGCATGTTCACCGGCGGTCTGGGCTTCCAGTACGGCGCCGAGAAGTTAGGCATGCTCACCGTGCCCGCCGCTGCCGGTAACTCGCTGCGCCAGATTAAGTTCATCAAGGATTTTGGTACTACAGCCATACACGCCATTCCCTCATACGTCACCCGTCTCTACGAAGTGATGAAGGAGCAGGGCGTCGACCCCCGTCGCGACACGAAGCTCAAGATGCTGGCCATCGGCGCCGAGCCTCACAGCGAGGAGCAGCGAAAGCGCATCGAGGACATGTTGGGGGTCAAGGCATACAACTCCTTCGGCATGAGCGAAATGTGCGGACCGGGCGTCGGCTTCGAATGTAAGGAGCAGAACGGCCTGCACTTCTGGGAGGACTACTACATTGTGGAAATCGTCGACCCCGACACCCTGGAACCCGTGCCCGACGGCGAGATTGGCGAGCTGGTGCTCACCACGCTGTGCCGCGAGGCCATGCCGCTGCTGCGCTACCGCACACGCGACCTCACCCGTGTCCTCGGCCGTTCGTGCCCCTGCGGCCGCAACCATATCCGCCTCGATCGCATGCGTGGTCGCTCGGACGATATGATTGTGCTCCGCGGTGTCAACATCTTCCCCATCCAAATTGAGAAGATCCTGATGAAGTTCCCGGAGGTGGGCACCAACTACCTCATCACACTGACCACCGAAGACAACAACGACCAGATGACCGTTGAGGTAGAGGTCAACGAGGGTACCGACGACTTCGCCAAACTGCAGGCACTCTCAGCTGAGCTGCGTCACCAGATTGGCGACGAAATCCTCCTGAAGCCCCGTATCCGCCTTGTCTCCAAGGGTACACTGCCCGTCAGCGAAGGCAAGGCCGTGCGCGTGGTCGACAAACGCAAGGTCTATCAATAATTTATCGTAATAACGTAATATCGAAATAACGAAACAAACAAGACTATTATGACTATCAATCAATTATCCATCTTCATCGAGAACCGTTCGGGTACGCTCATCAAAGTGCTCGAGGTTCTGAAGCAATCTGGCATCCAGATTATCGCTTCCACAATTGCCGATACGGCAGAGTATGGTATCTACCGTCTCATCTGCAGCGAACCGCTACGTGCCTTCGAGGAGCTGAAGAAGGCCGGTGTGGCAGTTGCTTTGAGCGACGTGCTTGCCATAGAGCTTGACAACCAGCCCGGACGTGCTGCTGATGCCATTGAAACATTCTCAAAGGCAGGCATCAGCATTACTTATATGTACTCCTTCCTGCTCAATGGAAAGGGAATCCTCATTTTCCGTACCGACAATGCTGAGCAGGCTCGGGAAACCATTTTGAACAACAACTTGAAGTACATTGCAGAAGAGGACTTAACAACTTACGCATAATCAGCAATTCTCCTGACGGGACTCCTCGTCAGGAGAATTCTTTATAACAACGCCTATGATAAAAAAAATCTACCTTTGTAGCATGTTGCTGGCGATTTTGACATTGGATGCCTGCAAAGAAAGCAACAAAACTCCGTCACAGCCCCCTCAGAAAGAGGTCAACTCTGATAAGAAGGCAGCCTTACAATGCATTATGAGCCGTGCTTCTTGTCGTGTATTCCAACATAAAGAAGTTGAGAAGGAGACCATTGAGACGTTGCTGCGCGCAGCTATGGCGGCACCTTCTGCCCTCAATGCCCAGCCTTGGCACTTCATCGTTATCAACGACCACGAGATTCTGAAACAGCTCGCCACGCCATCACCCCATACGGGATTTTTAGAGCAGGCTCCCCTAGCCATCGCGCTCTGTGGCGACATGACAAAAAAAGCGAATGCCATTGAAGGTGCCTACTGGGAACACGACATAGCTGCAGCTACCGAAAATCTGTTGATTGCTGCACACGCCCTAGGACTTGGCGCTACTTGGACTGGCTCCTATCCCGTAGAAAAACGAATGGAAGTAGACCGGAAGGTGCTTCAACTTCCAGACCATATTATCCCCATCAGTATTGTAGCCATTGGGTATCCTGCTATGGAACCACAGGCGAAGGATAAGTGGAATCCAGACAACATTTCTTATAACACCTACGAGAAGAAATAGACATAAAAATGTGGATGGCGCAGGACGCTGCCATCCACTTACTATATTGATAAGGTGGTCTGCAATTGCAGATAAAAAGTCTTATCGGGGGCAAATGTAGCACTTTATCTTTTAAATAGCAAGTTTTTAGGCCAAAAAATTGTAATTTTAACATTGTGCGCGTTTACAATGCCGTGGAAGCAAGTAGAGAGAATCATTGGTATCGGACACATTTCCCTTTCGCTTCATTCAACTATTCCTAAAGAATCGTAAAAAAAATAGGCAAAATATTTGCAGATTAAAAGAAAATGCGTAACTTTGCAGCCGAAAAGTAAACAAAACAACGAAAACAATGACAAAAAGAACAGCAAACTTCTGGTGGTGGCGCAGCTCAAGATTCGAACAATCGTGAGAAGATAGCCGCGTACCCTAAGGAAGGGACTGAAGAAATACGAAAAGGCCTGTCGTTCTTACGACGGGCCTTTTTCTAATCATGAGGCAATAGCCTCTCAACCATCAGACAACAACCATATAGTAGTAAATAGCTACAACAACAAAAACATTAAGATATATGAGCAACTATCAAGTAGACAAAAAAGGTTATTACGGAGAGTTCGGCGGCGCTTACGTGCCCGAGATTCTCTATGCAACGGTGAAGAACCTGCAGGAGCAGTACCTGCCGATTGTGGAAAGCCAGGAGTTTAAGGATGAGTACCACGCGCTGCTGAAGGACTACGTGGGACGGCCGTCGCCGCTGTATTATGCCAAAAGGATGAGCGAGAAATACGGTTGTCAGCTTTACTTGAAGCGTGAGGACCTGAACCACACGGGAGCGCACAAGATTAACAACACCGTGGGCCAGATTCTTTTGGCAAAGAAGATGGGCAAGACGCGCATCATCGCCGAGACGGGAGCCGGACAGCACGGCGTAGCAACAGCGACGGTGTGTGCGCTGATGGGTATGAAGTGTGAAGTGTTTATGGGGGCTACGGATGTGGAACGTCAGCACACCAACGTGGAGCGTATGAAGATGCTGGGCGCCGAGGTTCATCCCGTAAGAACGGGGAATATGACGCTAAGCGATGCCTGCTCGGAGGCCATCCGCGACTGGTGCTGTCATCCTGCCGACACCTTCTATATCGTAGGCTCGACGATGGGACCTCACCCCTACCCCGACCTCGTGGCACGCATGCAGAGCGTCATCTCGGAGGAAATAAAGTGGCAGTTGGAGGAGAAGATCGGGCGCGACTATCCCGACTACTTGATAGCCTGCATCGGCGGCGGAAGCAATGCCGCTGGCACCATCTACCACTACATGGATGACGAGCGCGTGAAGATTGTGCTCGCCGAGGCCGGCGGACATGGTTGGGACACCGACTACACGGCAGCAACGATTCATCGCGGTTCGACAGGTATCCTGCACGGCGCCAAGATGCTGGTGATGCAGAATGAGGACGGTCAGATTCAAGAAGCATTCACCATCAGCGCCGGACTGGACTATCCGGGAGTGGGACCGATGCACTGCAATATGGCGAAGCAGGGACGGACGCAGGTGCTGAGCATCAACGACGACGAGGCCATCTACGGCGGCTATGAGCTGACGCGAATGGAGGGCATCATCCCTGCCATCGAGAGTGCCCATGCCATTGCAGCCCTGAAAAAACTGACGTTCAAGCCTTCAGACGTGGTGGTACTGACCGTCAGCGGTCGCGGCGACAAGGACGTGGAAACCTATTTGAAGAACAAAGAAATGGCAAAGGAATACGGAGAGTTTTAATGAGTAATTAGGAATTAGAAATTAGTAATTATGATTACCTATCAATATCAAACAAGCAGCAAGACGATTCTCGCCGACCTTTATACGCCGGTAGGTGTGTATATGAGACTGCGCGACCTCTATCCGCAGAGTGCACTGATGGAGTGTGCCGACTATCATGACGCCGCCAGTTCGCGGTCGTTCATCGGCGTCAACCCGATGGCCTCAGTGGCGATTGGGCATGGGGTGGCGACGGTGGTGTTCCCCGATGGGACGACCCGACGGAAAACCGTCGGGCACGGTGGCTGCGCAGAGGCGATTCACGAGCTAATAGACAGCATTCACGTTAGCGGCGAGGATGCGGACGTGTGTGGGCTGTTCGGATATACGTCGTTCAACGCTGTGCGCTACTTCGAGGATATCGCGGTAAAGGACGAGACGCAGGAGAAGAACGATGCACCGGACGTGCTATATATATTATATAAGGTGGTTATCGTGTTCGACCATCATAACAATATGGTGAAAGTGGTGACTCTCGGCGATGCTTCCGAGGTTGACGATATTCTCAAAGCCATGAACCGCAGCAATGTGAGGGAATACGACTTCCACGCTATCGGTGATGTCTGTTCGACGCTGACCGATGACGAGCACAGGGCGAATATTCGCAAGGGTATTCAGCACTGTCTGCGCGGCGATGTGTTCCAGATTGTCTTGAGCAGGCGGTTTATCCAAAAGTACGAGGGTGATGACTTCAAGTTGTACAGGACGCTGAGGAGCATCAATCCGAGTCCCTATCTCTTCTACTTTGACTTCGGCGGGTTCCGGATATTCGGCTCTAGTCCGGAGACGCATTGCAGGATTGAGAGGATGGCAGAACCCGACGGGAAACCGACAAACGAGGCGAGACCCGACGGAAAACCGTCGGGCACAGTGGCTCGATTCCGGGCGTACATCGACCCCATTGCTGGGACGACGAAGCGGACGGGCGATGCAGAGGCTGACCGCAAGGGTGCCGAGTTCCTGCGCAACGACCCGAAGGAGAACGCGGAGCACGTGATGCTGGTCGATCTGGCGCGGAATGACCTGTCGAGGAACTGTCACGGGGTGAAGGTGGACTACTACAAGGACATACAGTACTACTCGCACGTGATTCACCTGGTGTCAAGGGTGAGCGGTGAACTCGACGAGGGCGCCGACCCCATCAAGGCTTTTATCGATACCTTCCCCGCCGGTACGCTGAGCGGTGCGCCGAAGGTGCGGGCGATGCAGCTCATCAGCGAGTACGAGCCGCACAACCGCGGTGCTTACGGCGGCTGCATCGGCATCATCGGGCTAGACGGTTCGCTCAACCAGGCCATCACCATCCGCACGTTCGTCTCGCGCAACGGTGAGCTGTGGTTCCAGGCCGGCGGCGGCATCGTAGCCAAGAGCGACGTGGAGTATGAATTACAGGAAGTGAACAACAAACTCGGTGCCCTGCGCAAGGCCATCATTAAAGCTGAACAATTATGAAAATCGTTATCATAGACAACTACGACTCGTTTACCTACAACCTGAGTCACCTCATCAAGTCGCTCGGCGCCGAGGTCGACGTCGTGCGCAACGACCAGTTCAGCCTCGACGACCTCGAGGCCTACAGTAAGATTGTGCTGTCACCCGGGCCCGGCATTCCCTCTGAGGCGGGGCTGCTGCTGGATGTGATAAAGACCTACGCCGGTCGGAAACCCATCCTCGGTGTCTGCCTTGGTCATCAGGCCATCGGCGAGGCGTTCGGTGGGAAGCTCGAGAATCTGAGCGACGTGTTTCACGGGGTGGCTACGCCTTGTCATATCGTTGCCGACGACCCCATCTTCTCGGGGCTCGAACGCGACATCACCGTCGGTCGCTACCACTCGTGGGTGGTCAGTCGCGAGGGTCTGCCTGAGTGCCTTGAGGTCACGGCGGTTTCGGACGAGGGTCAGATTATGGCGCTGCGCCACCGCGAGCTGAACGTACGAGGCATTCAGTTCCACCCGGAAAGCGTGCTGACCCCCGACGGTCGCAAGATGCTGCAGAACTGGTTGTTCTTATGAGGCTCTAAAGGCTTTAGAACTATAAAAACGAAGAATCAACAATCATAAAAAACCAACAAAGAATATGGAACAGACAATGAAAGGCTACCTCTTCCGCCTGCTGAACCACGAAGAGCTCTCCCGCGAGGAGATGAAAACCATCCTGGTGGGCATCACCCACTCGGAGTACCCCAACGAGCAGATCACGGCACTGCTGACCTGCCTGCAGATGCGCGGCGTCACGGTCGACGAGCTGCTCGGCTTCCGCGACGGCATCCTCGAGACCGGCGTGCCCGCCATCCTCGACTGCGACCGATACATCGACGTTGTCGGCACCGGCGGCGACCGCAAGAACACCTTTAATATTTCTACGACGGCCTGCTTCGTCATCGCCGGCGCCGGCTACAAGGTGGCCAAGCACGGCAACTATGCCGCCACGTCAGTCTCGGGTGCCTCGAACGTCATCGCCCACCACGGCATCAAGTTTACCGACGACATCGACCGCCTGAACCGCTCGCTCAACGAGGCCGGCATCGTCTACCTGCACGCCCAGCTCTTTGCCAAGGCGATGAAGTTCGTTGGCCCCATCCGCAAGGCCCTGCCCTTCCCCACCATTTTCAATCTGCTCGGTCCCATCGTCAATCCCAGCCGTCCGAAGTGCCAGCTCCTCGGCGTGGCTAACCTCGACCAGATGCGGCTCTATCATCAGGTCTATCAGAAGTTGGGCCTCGACTACGGCATCGTGAACAGCATCGACGGCTACGACGAGATCTCGCTGACCGGCGACTTCAAGGTCACGACGAAGGACTATGAGCGCATCTTCTCGCCCCGCGACCTCGGCTTCGACATTGCCAAGCCCGAAGAACTCGTCGGCGGCGCCACTGAGGAAGAGGCCGCACAGATCTTCGACAGCGTCCTTGAGAACCGCGCCCTGCCCGCCCAGAAGAACATCGTGCTGGCCAACGCCGGCTTCGGCATTCAGGTGCTTGAGAAGGGACAGAAGAGCATCGAGGAGTGCATCGCCATCGCCCGCGAGAGCATCGACAGCGGCGCTGCCCTGCGTACGTTCAAGAAATTCGTGGAACTGAACAGTTAATCGGAATAGCGGAATAACGGTATAACGTCAAAACGAAAGGATTATGCAAGACATCCTACAACAAATCATCGCCACGAAGCGCGAGGAACTGGAGCGGATGCGGCGGAAGAAGCCGTCGCTGCGCGAGGCCCTGCTGCAGAGCGAGACGGGCATCATCGCCGAGTTCAAGCGCCGCTCACCGTCGAAGGGCTGGATCAAGGAGGAAGGACGCGCCGATGTCATCCCCCTGAGCTATCAGCAGAACGGAGCGGCAGCGCTGAGCATCCTGACCGACAAGCAATATTTCGGCGGGCACGATGACTTCATCCGTACAGCCCGGCAGTCGGGGGTGACGATACCCGTGCTCTACAAGAACTTCGTCATCGACGAGATGCAACTCTACGAGGCAGCGCTGTGCGGAGCGTCGGCGGTGCTGCTGATTGCGTCGTGTCTCCCGAAGGAGAAACTTCGGGCACTGGTGGTCAAGGCGCACAAACTGGGACTGGAGGTGCTGCTTGAGATGCACAGCGAAGAGGAACTGGACTACTGCGACGTTGAGCCGGACGTTTATGGCATTAACAACCGCAACCTCGGCTCCTTCGTCACCGACGTGGAGAACTCCTTCCGGCTGGCTGAGCGCCTCCGTTCAGTTTGTGGCTGTGCCACAACCACAAGCTCAACCCCTGTTCTCGTGAGCGAGAGCGGTATCTCACGCCCCGAGACTATCCGTGAACTGCGCCAGGCTGGCTTCCGTGGTTTCCTCATCGGCGAAACGTTTATGAAGACGCCCGATCCGGGAGCCACTCTGAAAGCGTTTATCCAGGAAATAAACAGTAAATAGAAGATCGTCAAATCGTAAATGGAAAAGATGATTATCAAAGTTTGTGGTATGCGCGACGGCGAGAACATCCGCCAGGTCGCTGAGTTGGGAGTTGACTGGATTGGTATGATATTCTGGCCGAAGTCGCCGCGCAACGTGACGATGATTCCTACACATGCCGGCATCATCCCCGACCGCGGGACGGACATCGGCAACTTCAAGGCCAAGCGCGTGGGTGTGTTCGTCGACGAGATGGCCCAGAACATCATTACCCGAGTGGTGAACTTCCAGCTGGACCTCATCCAGTTGCATGGCCACGAGACGCCGACGCTCATCCGAAACCTGCGCCGAACGCTCGACCCTGACATCCGTCCCGGCGTGAAGTTCATCAAGGCCATCTCGGTGGAGAGTTGCGATGACATCGCAACATACAGAAACTATGAGGACTGCGTGGACTACTTCTTGTTTGACACCAAATGTCAGACGGTGGGCGGCAGCGGCGAACAGTTCGACTGGAACGTCCTTGAGGCCTACGACGGCGACGTGCCCTTCCTGTTGAGCGGCGGCATCGGCCCCGACGACGCAGAGCGCGTCCGCAACTTCCATCATCCCAAGTGCATCGGCATCGACTTGAACTCACGCTTCGAGACCGAGCCAGCTATAAAAGACATTACAAAACTCAAACAATTCTTAGAACAATTATGAACAAAATAAACCAAGTATTTGCCAACAGAGGCGACCGCAAGCTGCTGAGCCTCTACTTCTGCGCAGGCACCCCAACGCTTGAAAGCACGGGTGAGGTCATCAAGACGATGCAGCGCCGGGGCATCGACTTCGTTGAGGTCGGTATCCCCTTCAGCGACCCATTGGCCGACGGTCCCGTCATTCAGACCGCAGCCACCAAGGCCCTGAAGAACGGCATGAACCTCAAGACACTCTTTGCCCAACTGAAGGCCATTAAGGAAGAGGTCAGCATCCCCCTGATACTCATGGGCTACCTGAACCCTATCCTGCACTACGGAATCGAGGAGTTCTGCCAGTCGTGCGCCGAAGCCGGCGTCAGCGGAATGATCATCCCCGACCTGCCGTTCGATGACTATCTCACAACCGTGAAGCCCGCCGCCGACAAGTACGACCTGCGCGTCATCATGCTTATCACCCCTGAGACCTCAGAGGAGCGCGTCCGCTTCATCGACGACAACACCGACGGCTTCATCTATATGGTCTCGTCGGCAGCCATCACCGGCGCCCAGAAATCGTTCGACGAGCAGAAGCAGGAGTATTTCCGCCGTATCAACCAGATGCAATTGCGCAATCCCCGTATGATTGGCTTCGGCATCTCGAACGCTCAGACGCTGAAGGCCGCCCAGGACAATGCCGCCGGTGCCATCATCGGCTCGAAGTTCGTCACCCTGCTCGACGAGGCCTATGCCGCTGCCAACGGCGAAACCACCGCCCCCGAAACGGTCGCCGACGCCGCCCTCGACCGTCTGTTCGAGGCTTTGGAGCATTGATTCCCTCAACAAAAAGCGTCCGTAGAGTTTGCCCGGAGTAAAGTGCCCGTTTACTCCGGGCAAACTATTTGGGCATTTCAGGCTAACGTAAACGTTAGAGTAACAAAAAAACCTTAATCAAGGCGATAATTGATTTTTTTTCCGTAACTTTGCGCCAAAACTACAAAAACAAACGATATGAAAAGACTATTTCAAATGCTGCTCGTTGCGTTCGTCGCACTCTCCGTACAGGCCGCGAGTTGGGATGAGCAAGCATACAAACAGATCGAAAAGAGCATCCAGGCACCCCAGATTAGTGGCAAGGACTATCTCGTCACTAAGTTTGGGGCAAAAGCGACCAACACGGCTATTGTCAACCAGCAAGCCGTACAGAAAGCCATTGACAAATGTTCTAAGAATGGTGGCGGACGTGTCATCATACCCGCTGGGCAAACAATCCTAACGGGTGCCATCAGTCTAAAGAGCCACGTCAACCTCTGTATCGAGGAAGGTGCCGTACTACAGTTTGTATACGAACCAGAGCTTTATCCCATAGTAGAGACATCATGGGAAGGTCTGGAATGCTTTAATCTCTCCCCCTGTATCTATGCATTTAAACAGACAGACATTGCCATAACCGGCAAGGGTACTATTGACGGAAGCGGTTCAAAAGAAACCTGGTGGCCTTGGTGCGGCTCTTCTAGATTTGGATGGAAGGAAGGCATGCTCAGCCAGAAGACGGAAGCACGCCCCCGACTGCTCAAGAACGGCGAGGACGGCATACCTATGTACGACGAGAATGGGCAGCCTTCACCGGAACGTGTCTTCACGGCCAAAGACAGGCTGCGTCCACAATTGGTTTCGTTCAACAAGTGTGAGCGCATTCTCATTGAGGATGTCACGATGCTCCGCTCTCCGTTCTGGGTCATCCACCCCGTTCACTCCACCGACATTATCGTGCGCGGCGTGAAGATGATCAACGACGGGCCTAATGGCGACGGCTGCGACCCAGAGTGCTGCGACCGTGTGCTTATCGAAAACTGTTACTTCAGTACCGGCGACGACTGCATCGCCATCAAGAGCGGTCGCAATCGCGACGGTCGTGAACGCAATATGCCCTCGAAGAACATCATCATCCGCAACTGTAGGATGAAGGACGGACACGGCGGAGTGGTCATCGGTTCAGAAATCTCTGGCGGCTGCCAGAACGTCTATGCCCACGACTGCGTGATGGACTCTCCCGACCTCGACCGCGTTCTTCGCATAAAGACCAACTCCTGTCGAGGAGGTGTGATTGAGAATATCAATCTGCGTGACATCAAGGTAGGACAGTGTGGCGAAGCCGTCATCAAGATCAACCTCGACTACGAACACAACGAGATTTGTTGCCGAGGATACAACCCCATTGTACGGAACATCAATATCGAGAACATTACCTGCGAGAAATCCAAATTCGGTACGCTCATCATTGCCCTCGACACCATTTGTAACGTCTATGACGTAAATATTAAGAACTGCAGCTTTAACGGTGTCGCCCAAGGAAATAAGATTACGGGCCTAACACGTGACGTCCGCTTCGACAACTATTTTGTCAACGGATCGCTCTGCCTGACGGAAATGCCCTACAAGCACTACTCAGAGTGGATGACCTACTCGGAAATGAAAAGAACGCCGAGGTCGTACCTTCTGGACTTTTCGCAGAAGCCCAAATGGAGTTACGTGATGGGTATCGAACTGGAAGGTATGCTCGACACCTATCTTAAATATGGTGGTGAGGATATTCGCCGCTACTGTCAGGAATATACTGACACGATGATCAATGCCAAAGGCGATATCCGTGGATACAATATCCTTGACTACAACCTCGACAACATCCGTACCGGGCACTTCGTTACCCGCATGTACCAGCAATGGCCCGAGGCCAAGAACCTTAAGGCTATGCAAACCATGATGAAGCAATTGCAGAACCAGCCGCGCACCATTGCCGACAAGGTATACTGGCACAAGGCCATCTATGCCTATCAGGTATGGCTCGATGGCATCTTCATGGGACTGCCCTACCGTGTACTCACCGCCCCCATCACCCAAACAACCCAGAAGTCCCGTAACTCCCAGAAGACCCAGAATCCCCAAATTACCGCCATCTACGACGATGCTGTCAATCAGTTGAAGGTAACCTACGAGCGAACCCTCGATTCCAAGACCGGTCTCAACCGCCACGCCTACGACGAGACCCGCAAGACCTTCTGGGCCGACAAGGAGACAGGACTCTCGCAGCATTGCTGGGGACGCGCCCAAGGTTGGTACACGATGGCGCTCATTGAGGTGCTCGACGCACTGCCCGAGTCGTACAGCCGCCGCTCCGAGGTCATTGACCTATTACGCAAAGACTTCGATGCCATCCTCAAGTGGCAAGACAAGAAGACGGGTACGTGGTATCAAGTAATGGATAGTCCTGGACGAGAAGGTAACTATCTGGAATCCACCTGTTCATCCATGTTCACTTACGCTTTGCTGAAGGCCTATCGCAAGGGCTACGTCGGCGCTAAATACCGTGATGCCGGCATCCGTGCCTACAAGGGAATTATCAACAACTTCATCAAGGTAAACGAGGACAAAACCATCTCGCTGACCAACTGCTGTAGCGTAGCCGGCCTTGGTCCTGCCGTTACTCCTGAAGTGGAAGCTGCCATGAAGAAAATCAATCCGAAGGGCAAAGTCAAGGAGAACCAGAAACGTGATGGCAGCTACGACTACTATCTTTCTGAGCCCATCCGCGACAACGATGCCAAGGGCCTTGGCCCGTTCATCTGGGCATCGCTCGAGATGGAGATGCTCGGCTACGATACGCAGAACACTACCGCCGAGATTAACCGCCAGGCCGTGGTCACCCGCAATAATCCTATCATTACCGAAGCTGATCCGCTTGCTTCATTGACGGTAGGCAACGGTCACTTTGCAACGACGGTCGACGTTACCGGCCTCCAGTCGTTCCCTTTTGAGTATGAGGCAGGTGTGCCTCTGACAGCCATGTCCGACTGGGGCTGGCATAAGTTCGAAAACACCAATGGCCTGACTCCAGATGAAAGCGAGAAGTCTTTCGATCTGGGTCACGGCCACCCGGAGGTCTATGCCGTAGAATACAAGAAAGCCGAGGATGGACGTCACAAGCAGGCCACCGAATACTTTCGCGTAAACCCTCACCGTCTAAACCTTGGTACCATTGGTTTGGAAATGAAAAAGGAAGACGGTACAAAGATTGAATTAAAAGACCTCACGGATATCCATCAGGAGCTTCAGCTTTACGATGGGAAAATCGAGTCACAGTTTCGTGCCGATGGTCAGCAGGTGGACGTTACCACCGCAGCCTTGCAGGATAAGGATGCCGTTGTATATCGCATCAAGACCCCGCTCTTGAAGGATGGCCGCGCCCGAATCAGCATCCGCTTCCCCTATCCCACTGGCAAGCATGCTGATGCTGCCAGCGACTGGACAAAGCCCGAGAAGCATACTTCACGCATTGTAGATAGTAACGAACAATCTGCACTCATAGAGCACGTCATCGATTCTACACGCTATTTCCTACTTCTTAGCTGGCAGGGAGAAGCAACACTCACCATGTGCGACCGCCATGATTTTGAGATGACAACTACCAACGATGTCCTTGCCTTCAAGGCTGAGTATATTAGCAACACCTCCCCTCTCCCAGAATCAGCCCTTGTTATTGACCAAGACCTGAAGGCCGTCATCAAGGCCTGGAACCGTTGGTGGCAGGAAGGAGCTATTGTCGACTTCAGCCAATGCACCGACCCACGCGCCAAAGAACTGGAGCGCCGCGTTGTGCTGTCACAATATCTGACGCAGATGAACTGCGCCAACGCTCTGCCGCCACAGGAGACGGGACTGACGTACAACTCATGGTTTGGCCGTCCGCACTTGGAAATGACGTGGTGGCACATGGTGGACTTCGCTCTCTGGAACCGACCCGAAGTGGTTGCCGAGGTGCTTGATTGGTATAATAAGGTAGCCTATCCCGAGGCCCGTAAGATTGCTGAGCGTCAGGGATTCAAGGGAATCCGTTGGATGAAGATGACCGACCCCTGGGCTGGTGAGGCACCTTCAAACACTGGCAGTTTCCTCATCTGGCAACAGCCACATTATATTTATATGGCTGAGGAGACGTATCGAAGCAAATCCACTGCAGAGACCTTGAAGAAATATGCAAAGCAGGTAGAGGAAACAGCAGAGTTCATGGCCGATTTCGTAAGCTACGATGCCAAAAGTAAGAAATACTTCCTGCAAGGTGCTACTGCCATGCAGGAGTCAATGTCAAAAGACTTCTCCTACAACCATCCCTTTGAGTTGGCCTACTGGCAATATGGCCTCAACGTGGCCAACCTGTGGCGTGAGCGTCAGGGAAAACCTCGCAACGCTGAATGGGACCGCATCATCAATAATATGTCACCTCTTCCCCAAACAAAGGACGGCATCTATACTGCAGGACTGCCCAAAGGAAAGACCACAGGCCTGAAGAGCTTTGACCCGTTCGATGCCGTAGCCAGCGGTGCCAAGCCCGTTGTCTCTACCGAGACCTTTGCCGAGAAATGCCGCAACGACCACCCCGCCGTGCTCGGTGTCTTTGGCCTCCTGCCCCGTTGTTCCGTAAGCAGCGACTTAGTCGCTGCAAACAAAACACTCGCCTGGGTCATGCAGAACTGGAACTGGCCCACCACCTGGGGCTGGGACTACGGCATGACGGCGATGGCTGCCGCCCGGTTAGGGCAGCCAGAGACAGCCCTTAAAGCTCTGCTCATTGACACCCAGAAGAATACCTACCTCAAGAACGGCCACAACTTCCAGACCGCTGACCGCCTGCGCATCTACCTGCCTGGCAACGGCGCCCTGCTCACAGCCATCGCCATGATGTGTGCCGGATGGGACGGTTGCACGATTCCTAATAATCCCGGATTCCCCCAAGACGGTACATGGAACATACGCTGGGAAGGCCTACAACGCATGCAATAATATAAGAATAACGCATATATGAAAAAACTAATTACTACATTCTCATTTATGATTTGCGCCATCACAATGATGGCACAGGCACCCGCATTTCCTGGTGCCGAAGGCGTGGCCCGCTACACCACGACTGGTGGCCGAGGCGGACAAGTTATTCATGTCACCAACCTCAACGACAGCGGCCCCGGCTCTCTGCGTGCAGCATGTACTGCCAGTGGGGCGCGTATCGTCGTGTTCGACGTGTCAGGAACCATCACACTTAAATCTGCTCTTAAAATCAACAAGGACGATATCACCATCCTCGGCCAGACAGCCCCTGGCGATGGCATCTGCCTGCGTGGCTATACTTTCAACATTTCAGCCAACAACGTCATTGTGCGCTTCATACGTTGTCGACTGGGCGACGAGACGAAAACCAACGATGACGCCATGAATGCCTACTTCAAAAGTGGGAGCGAGAAGAAGAACATCATTATAGATCATTGTACCATGAGTTGGTCTACTGACGAGTGCGGATCATTTTACGGCATTGAGAACTTCACCCTGCAATGGTGTATGCTCTCCGAGAGTCTTGCCAACTCCATTCACGAGAAAGGTTCTCACGGTTATGGCGGCATCTGGGGCGGCAAAAACGCAGCTTACCACCATAACTTGCTGGCCAGCCATACAAGCCGCAATCCCCGCTTTGACCACGACTATGTCAACACCTTGAAAGGCCCTATCGACTACATCAACAACGTGGTCTATAACTGGGGAGGCAATAGCACCTATGGTGGCGAGTCTGCCAATACCAATAACGAATTCAAGATGTACAACATCATCAACAACTACTACAAAGCCGGTTCCACGTCAAGTAACAAATACCGAATTGTCAATCCCACGACTAAATGCAGCAACTGTACTAATAAGATGGGATGCAACACCATTGTTCCTGGCCATTTCTATGTAACGGGGAACTACATGTACGGTTCAACGACCGTCACCAACGACAATTGGCAAGGAGTACAGCCAGACGATAGTTCTGTCAAGAACAGCATCAAGTCGGCAACCCGCTTCGTAGCAGAAAATAGTGACCAGCTGACGACTATGCACAAGGCCGAAGTTGCCTTTGAGAAAGTGCTGAACTATGTTGGTGCAAGTTACCGACGCGACACTATAGACCGTCGCATTGTCAAAGAAACGCGCAATGGCTCATACACCTTTAAAGGAAGCAATGGCTCAACTGGTGGTTTCATTGACACCCAGAACGATGTGGGCGGATGGCCAACTTTGGAACAGTATGATAACCTGGAAGACTCCGACAACGATGGTATGCCCGACATTTGGGAGACCGCTAACGGCCTGAACGCAAACGATGCCAGCGATGCCACAACTATTACCCTCGACAAGAAAGGCTACTACACCAACATCGAGGTATATGCAAACGCCTTGGTGGAAGACATGGTGAAAGCTCAGAATGCCGATGCACAGTTCTCTGTTGAGGAATATTATCCGGAAATTCAGAAGGCAAAAGGAGTACACTACTATGACGGCACCCCTGGGAGAGCCGGCTATGGCGGCAGTTCACAGGATAGCGAGAAGCCTTCATCGGAAAGCGCCACCTACACCGTATCGTTCAATGGAGAGGATCTTGTAATCCCTGGAGGTTTTTTCTCATTCGGTGACGGCAAGCATAACTTCAACAACAAGTTCACAGGCTCCTACGACGGCATGGAATTTACCAGCGGTCTTAAGATGGAGGGCACCACTTTAGTAGAGTTCACTACCCCAGCAACTGCAACTGTAACCATCGTGCAGTCTACCTGGAGCGACTATACCCTGAAGTTCGACGGTGCTGAGCTTGACGTCACCTCTGCAGCAACTCCTACCGGCAGCACCGGTGTTCGAGTATATACCATTAACGGCATCGGAGCCGACACCCATAAAATCACCCGCGGCTCTGGCGAGAGCGGCATCTTCTATGTGGAAGTGAAGACCGAAGGAGCCACTGGCATCACAAACAACAAGTATAGTCAGACAGGAAAGAGCGTGATGCATAATCTGGCAGGCCAGCGGGTATCCGGCAACTTCAAGGGCTTAGTCATCAGGGACGGACGTAAGTATACCTCTAAATAGCAATTAACTAAAAACAAAAAACATGAAAAAACAATTACTCAGATTCAGTACACTATGTATGCTGCTAATGGCAGCAGTGGCCTCAAAGGCCGAGAGTGTAACGGCAACTTGGGATTTCCACTCGTCTGACGGGAACTACTATGCTGCCGGAAGTGCTAATGTTCAAGGAAGTGTAGGTACACTCGACGCTACCGCTTCTGACGGTAGCACTATCGTCTTAACAGTAGATGCCAGCAGTGGCAAGTTGTATTCTCGCGGAGGCGATGCACAATTCAACAATGGAACTATCATCAAGGTGCCTGTTCAGAGTACGAGCGACGTAGTAACCGTTGTGAGCTACCCCAACTATCACTATTACACTATTGGCGGCATCGCTGCCGAAGCCGATGAGACGAGTCACACAGCCACAGCAGCTGAGGTGTCAGCCAAGTGTGTAGAAATTGTCGCCACTAATACAGCATACCTTTTCTCAATCAGCGTAACTCAGGCTGGTGGCAGCGCTCCGGTTGCCCAGGACATTACCGCTACTTGGGACTTCGGCAATGCAGACGTAATGGAAGCTACAATGGCTTTCTCGAGTAGCAACACAGCTGGCGAAGTGGAGGCTAAGGAGAAGAACGGTGTGAAAATGACCGTTGAAGCCAACGGAGCCTCGTTCCGCAACAACGGCAACAACATTCAGGTACAGACGGGTGCCGTGTTTAAGATTCCCGTCAGGAACGATGGCGACCTGATTACCGTCAAGGGTTATCCCAACTACTCTAAATACACCATTGGCAACAGCAATGAGATTTATCAGAACACCAGCACTAACCCTGAGACGACCTACAAGGCAACGCGCAGTGATGCCAAGGCTGGCTATGTGGCTGTTACCTCTGCCGACGGCAACAACTACTATTATTCCATCACCGTCGTTCAATATGCTCCCTCTGAAGGTCCTGTGCTGACTGAAAAGTCTATATACAAGACGGACTTCAGCGATTGGGAAGCCCTAACGGCAAGCAAAGAGAACACAGATGTTGCCAAAAGCACGAAATTCTCTAACGAAACATTGACTTTTACGTTCTATAACACTGGCGTAAATTCTGGCGATTACGATGTAAACAAGTTCCCCAACAATAATGGCTACAGAATCTACTGTCCGAAGAATGCAGGAGCTTCTATCGTAACATCGGCTCTTGCTAATATTACCAAGATACGTTACATACATGGTGCTACGGGCAGCAACCGTGGTTATAAGCTTGAGGCTAAGGGCGACGGCGACGAGGATTGGGTGACCATTTCCGACAGTTATGCCAGCCCCGCTGGGTGGTGCGAGGTTACCAAAGACATTAACAAGACCAATGTGCAGTTGCGCTTCACCAACCTGAGCGAGAGCAACTATGCTTACATCTTCGAACTGGAAATCTTCGGAAACGTCGATCTCTCAGGTGCTCCTATGCTGGGAAGTTTCAGCGCTAACGGTAAGACTATCACTGGCGAGAGCTTCGAGATGGGCAATGATGGCAATTATGCTGCCACCATCGAACTGTTCAAGAACGAAACAATGATTTCGGAAAGCAATCCCATTGCCGACGTCGTTGCCGACAACGGTGAGATAGGAACGATTACCTATGCCGGCGATGCCGATAACTGCATAGTAACCATCCCTGTTACAGCCAACAGCCAAACGGTCAATTACATTGCCAACTTTGTACGCAAGCCTATCTTCACGCTGACCTATGTTGCCACAGACGGCTCAACGCTCGGTACTCAGCAGGTGGAGAAGGACACCAAGATTGGCGCTTTTGACTATGACATCAACAATGTATCAGCCATCAAGAACGGCTACAAGGCTCGCGGATGGTATAAGCAGAACTATGTTGGCGAGAAATATACCACCGAGAGCGTGGTTACCGAGGATATCAATCTCTATGCCGTAGAGACAGAGATAGAGGTGGCAAGCCTGAGCAAGGAGTATGAGTTCAAACTGAACGACAAGTTATTCTATGCTGAAGACCACGATGCTTTCACGCTTCACGAAGATGCTAAGTGCAAGTTCCACGATACAACCCACGGATGGTCTGCCTATAACGGTGACAAGATTGACCTGCTGGTCGGCCCGAAGGCCATTATCTCCATTACTGTTTGTCAGTACGGCAGTGGAACGAATATCCTTGTCAAGAAAGGTGAAGAAACACTGGCTACGCTGGCAGGTAAGGACGATACCGACGCTAAGATTGTCAGCTATTCCTACGAAGGTGAAGCTACAACCCTGACGCTCGAAATGGTTGCCGGTGGCGAGATGTATATCCACAACGTGAAGATTTCCAACGTTAGCGAGACTAACTATCAGCAGGACGGACAGTGGTTCATTGTGAAGGCTGGCGACACCAGCAGCTTCCTCGATGCCCTCAAGATAGCCAACGGCGTTGGTGGCACCGACCGCGTGTTCATTTTCTTACCCAATGGCACTTACGACCTCGGAACTGCCGTACAAACCCCTATCAGCCGCGACAATATCTCACTCATTGGCCAAAGCACCGAAGGTGTTAACATCAAGAACGCTCCTCCTGTATCGATGGAAGGACTGACGTCGGCATCTACCATCCACAACACAGGCAACAACTTGTATATGCAGGATCTGACATTGCAGAATGAGCTCGACTATTATGGAGCAGGTGCTGCTGGACGTGCCAACGCGTTCCACGATGGCGGTAACCGCACCATTGCAATGAATGTTAAGCTGCTGTCTTACCAGGACACCTACCTGACAGCAGCCAACAAGCAGACCTATTGGGAGGGTTCTGAAATTCACGGAACCGTTGACTTCATCTGCGGCGGCGGCGACGTATTCTTCGAAGGCTGCAAGCTGGTTACCGAAACGCGCAAGAAGGGTGCCAAGAGCGGTGAGACAACCCTCACAGCCCACCAGCCCCAAACAGCAGAGAAGTTCGGTTATGTATTCAACAACTGCACCATTGAGAACCAGAGTGCAACGTTCAACTATGGCCGTGCTTGGGGTGGTGCTTCTGGTGCAACCTTCCGTCCGACGGTTACCTACCTGAATACGACGCTGAACCAGCCCAACGAGATTAGTCAGACACGCTTCACCACGAAGGCCATGAACTCTCAGACGGGTATCTTCCATGAGTATAACTCCAAGGACAAGGATGGCAATGTGGTATCACCTGCCAGCAACGTACTGACATTTACCAACAACGCAGGTGAGGACAAACTTACCTACGAAACCATCCTTACCGCTGAGGAGGCTGCCGGATATACTATCGACAAAGTGTTTACCGACTGGACTCCCGCAGACTATGCACGCCAGCTTGACGCTCCTGCGAATGCACAGTACGACAACGGCACGGTAACATGGTTGCCCGCCAACAACGGTGCAATTGCCTACCTGCTGGAGAAGAATGGCGAATATGTCGGTATCACCGAGGGTAGCAGCTACAACGTCACCGTCGATCCCGCCAAGGATATACTGACTATCCGTGCTGCCAACACCCACGGAGGCTTCGGCCCTGCCGTTACCGTAGCTACCACGGTCAACGCCATCAATGCTGCAAAAGCCAACGACAACGAAGGCGACATTGTCAACGTGCTCGGCATGAAGGTGAAGCAGCCCAAGCGCGGCATCTACATTGTCAACAAGCAAAAGCGCGCATTCAAGTAAGAAATATTTGAATATCTCCTTAAGAAAAGCCCCTTCGCAGGGGCTTTTTTTGTTGTTGCAGCCTGCCTGTAGTTACTGCCTAAGCGTAGTGCAAGGGAGGAAAGAACCGGGTAAACGAAGAGAAAAGGCCGGGTAAACGGGGAGAGAAGGCCGGGTAAACGGGGAGTTTACCCTACCCTTCCGTTCCCGCAGCGCTCGCTGACGATATCAGCAACGGCCGCTGCTGATAATAGCAGCGGGCGGGGAAATTCACGGCAGCGGGCGCTGCGTACCTATTTTCACCCTATACCCACAGACAATCTGCCTGTTTGAGTAGTGTACGAAGGGAAAGGAAGGATTATGGTACAAGGGAAAAAATTCGTAAACGTTTTCGATAAAAATCATGGCTAATTTTTTTTTCTTTTAATTATTATTTGTATCTTTGCACCAAATAAAGAGTAATCTGCACTAAAACAAATGCTACTTGAGAAGGAAATAACCTTTATATAATAATTAAAAACTACTACATTTATGTCTGAAAAATTAAAGAGTATCAGAGCGACGCTTGTCCTTGCCCTCGTTATGTTCGTGGGCACGATTCAGGCGCAGACCGTTAAGGTCAACGTGAAGGACTCGAACGGTGAAGCCGTCATCGGTGCCAGTATCATTGAGAAGGGCACAAAGAATGGCGGTATCACTGACTTCGACGGTAATTACACTCTCAAGTCAACGGGAAAGCCCATTACCATTTCTTATGTGGGAATGAAGACCAAGACCGTAGACGTCAAGGGTAAGTCAAGCATCAATGTCGTGCTCGAAGACGACAACACTACGCTGAACGAGCTGGTGGTCATCGGTTACGGTTCAGTGAAGAAGAAGGACCTGACGGGTTCTGTGGCCACAGTCAACAGCGAGGCCCTTGTTGCCGTTCCTGTTGCCAACGCTACGGAGGCTTTGACGGGTAAGATGGCCGGTGTGCAGATTACCACTACTGAAGGTTCTCCTGACGCAGAGATGAAGATTCGCGTGCGCGGCGGCGGTTCTATTACCCAGTCGAACGAGCCGCTGTTCATCGTCGACGGATTCCCCGTAGAGAGCATCAGCGACATCCCCGCCTCCGACATTGAGGATATTACCGTGCTGAAGGACGCTTCGTCAACCGCCATCTACGGTTCGCGTGGTGCCAACGGTGTTATCCTGGTAACCACCAAGAGCGGACAGGCCGGCAAGACCAAGGTGAGCTACAACGCTTACTACAGCTGGAAAAAGATTGCCAAGACCCTCGACGTGCTCAGCGCCAAGGACTACGCTACGTGGCAGTACGAGCTGGCTCAGCTGAAGAATGCCGAGTCGGTGAAGAACTATGAGAAGTTCTTCGGCTCCTATCAGGACCTCGACCTCTACGACGGCGTTGCCGAGAACGACTGGCAGGACATCACCTTCGGTCGCACGGGTCACACCTTCAACCACAACATCAACATCAACGGTGGCTCCGACAACGTGAAATATGCCTTCAGCTATGCTCACATGAACGACAAGGCCATCATGGTAGGCTCTTCCTTCAAGCGCGACAACTTCAGCCTCAAGCTGAACACCAAGCCTACGAAGAACACTACATTGGACTTCCAGGCCCGTTACGCCAAGACCAACGTCAATGGTGGCGGTGCCAACGACGCACAGTCGTCCTATGACTCCGACAAGCGTCTGAAGTACTCGGTTATCTACACCCCGATTCCCATTGCCAACCTCGATCCCGACGCTGGTACAGACGATGACCTGGGTAACCTCTACAACCCCCTGACGTCAATTTCCGACAATGCACGCCAGCAGGAGCGCCGCAACCTCAACCTGGCAGGTGCCTTCGGATGGGAGGTTTACAAGAACCTGAAGCTGAAGACGGAGTTTGGCCTCGACCAGTACGACAACTTCGACCAGCGCTACTGGGGTCTCACCACCTATTATATTAAGAATGTACCGTCAAGCGAGAATCAGGGAATGCCCGCCATCCAGCTGGCCACCACCGATCGCCATCGCTTCCGCAACACCAACACCGTGAGCTACGATTTCGAGAAGCTGATCAACAACAAGGATCACAGCCTCAACATTATGCTGGGTCACGAGTATGTGATTACCAAGCAGCACGTCAACACCGATATCTCACACGGTTTCCCCGTGAACTATACCGCTGATGATGCCTGGCGCCTCACCAATCAGGGCCAGCCCTACCAGATTCAGGACTATATCTCGCCCGACGACAAGCTGCTGTCTTGGTTCGGACGTCTGAACTACAACTTCATGGACCGCTACCTCGTCAGCGCTACCTTCCGTGCCGATGGTAGCTCGAAGTTCGGCGAGGACAACCGCTGGGGCTTCTTCCCCTCTGCAGCCATTGCCTGGCGTATTTCTTCAGAACCCTTCATGAAGGGCACCGAGAAATGGCTTGACGACTTGAAGCTGCGCTTCAGCTATGGTACCGCCGGTAACAACAACATCCCCTCTGGACAGCTGCAGCAGGTGTACAACATCAGCACCACCTCATGGATTAACGGTATCTCCAGCTACTGGGCACCCTCTAAGTACATGAGCAACCCCGACCTGAAGTGGGAGACCACCATTACCCGTAACCTCGGTCTCGACTTCACCATCCTCGGTGGCAAGATCAACGGTAGCATCGAAGGCTACATCAACACCACCAAGGACCTGCTTATTGCTTTCCCCGTGGCAGGAACAGGTTACGACAACCAGTACCGCAACATGGGTGAGACACAGAACAAGGGTATTGAGGCTACCATCACCTGGCACGCTATCAATAAGAAGGACTACGGACTCGACATCAGCGCCAACATCGGTGCCAACAAGAACGAGATTAAGGACCTTGGCGGTATGAACGATTTCGGTGCCGAGAGCTACTGGGCTTCTACGGAAATCGGTAACGACTACTGGATTGCCGTTGGCGGAAGCGTAGGCCAGATGTATGGTTACCAGAGCGCTGGCCGCTACGAGGTGAGCGACTTCGAGGGCTACAATGCCACCACCAAGAAGTGGGTACTCAAGGAGGGCGTTGCCGATGCATCTTCGGTTGTCGGCACTCCGCGTCCCGGTACCATGAAGCTCGTCGATACCGACGGTAACGGAAAGATTGAGTCTAAGGACTGCGTGATTATCGGCGATGCCAATCCTGATATCACAGGCGGTTTCTCTATCAATGCACGCGCCTACGGATTCGACCTGGCCGCCAACTTCAACTACAGCGTTGGCAACGACATTTACAATGCCAACAAGATTGAGTTCTCTACCACTGGTAAGTACCAGTATCGCAACATGATATCGGATATGGCTATCGGAAAGCGTTGGACTAACCTCAATGCCGACGGAACTATCTGCAACGATCCCGAGCAGCTGGCTGCCATGAACGCCGGCACCACCGAGTTCTCGCCCTACACCGACCGTATGGTATTCTCCGACTGGGCTATCGAGAACGGCTCATTCCTCCGTCTGAATACGCTGACACTGGGCTACACCCTGCCCCAGACGCTCACCAAGCGCGCCTATATCAACAGCCTGCGCTTCTACGTGACTGCCTACAATGTGTTCTGCCTGACCAACTACTCTGGTTATGATCCTGAGGTTTCTACCATGCGCAGAACCAACCTCACTCCTGGTGTCGACTACTCGGCCTATCCCAAGAGCCGTCAGTTCGTGATTGGTCTTAACTTAAACTTCTAACTAAAACAAGACATTAATAATTATGAAAACAATATATAAAATCTCAGCACTCTCGCTCGTAATGGCTGCATCGCTGACCTCCTGCGACATGGATGCCCCCAATCAGTCGGCACTCGAGCCCGAGGTTATAGGATACACCGAGAAACTGGCTGAGTCGGCTGTTATGTCCATCCACCAGTCTTTCGGCGAGACCAATTCCTACCGTGGACGTTTCACGCCCTATTATGGCCTGAACACCGACGTTGAAATCATCAATGGCCTGTCTGCTGCAAAGACACCTGACGGCGGTAAGCTCGATTTGGCTGCATACAACGCACAGCCTAACAACTCGCAGATGAATACCGACAACAACGCCTATGCCAAGTTCTACGAAGGTATTGAGCGCGCAAACATGGTGATTGACGCTATTGACAAGAACGGTACCCCCGAGACACGTCCCGAGATGGCCCGTCTGAAGGCCGAGGCTATGACTCTCCGTGCTGTCATCTACCTGGACCTCATCAAGGGTTGGGGCGACGTTCCCTATCGCTTCGACGCTATTGAGTCGAATACCATTTACAAGGGACGTGCCGATCGCGACACCATCTACAAGCGCCTGCTGGCCGACCTCGACTGGGCTAAGACCCACGTAGCATGGCCTGGTGGCGATGACAAGACTAAGAGCGTAGAGCGTGTCAATCAGGCTTTCGTTCGTGGACTCCGTGCCCGTATCGCACTTTATGCCGGAGGTTATTCCTATCGTTCCGACAAGACCGTGCGCCTGAGTACTGATCCCGACCTGGCACCTGCCAAGATGTACCAGCTGGCTGCCGACGAATGTCAGGTTGTCATCAACAACTGCAAGAGCCTCAGCACGATGGCTTTCAAGGACAACTTCATTGCTCTCTGCCGTGATGATGTCACCGCTGGCAAAGAGTCGCTTTGGGAGATCCCGTTCTCTGATGGTCGCGGTCGCGTGCTCTACACCTTTGGTGTGAAGCACAATGCCAAGGACCAGTATACAGGACAGCCACAGGGCGGTGTCAACGGCCCTATCCCCAACTTGTTCTATGACTACGACGTGGAAGATATCCGCCGCGATATTACCTGCGTTCCCTACGAGTGGAGCAATGATGCAAAGGCCAAGCAGGTTTTGCGCTCAGTCAACAAGTGGTGCTTCGGAAAGCTGCGCTATGAGTGGATGATCCGCAAGGTGACTTCTACCAACGACGACGGTATCAACTTCCAGTACATGCGTCTGGCCGACGTCTACATGATGGCTGCCGAGGCTTACAACGAGCTGGGCGACATCAACAAGGCCTGGACATATCTGGAGCCTGTGCTCAGCCGTGCTCTGCCCGCTACGAAAGTGGCTGCCCTGCAGGCTAAGTACACTGCTTCGAAGCAGGCTTTCTTCGAGGGTATCGTCGAGCAGCGCGCCTTTGAGTTCGCTGGCGAGATGCTCCGCAAGGCTGACCTCGTACGCTGGAACCTCATCGACCAGAAGATGGCTGAGGCCAAGACAAAGATGACTCAGCTCGCTCGTCGCGAAGGAGCTTATGCCGACCTGCCCGAGAACCTCTACACAAAGACTGCTGATGATGGTGAAACACTTATCATCTACGGACTGAATCATGGCGAGACCGACGAAATCGGTAAGGGACTTGCCGGCTATGAGAAGACTGGCTGGCTCACCGCCACAACAAAGGACGACGTAACCACCTATAAGATTTCTGACGACTTCATCGAAGGTCTTTATGTCAACACGCCGAGTACCCACGCCATCTGGCCCATCTGGAAGACATTCGTCGACAAGAGCAATGGTATGCTGAACAACGACTGGCTCGGATTATAATTACCTTTAATTCAAAGAAACAATATGAAAAAAATAAGCAATATAACGTTAGCTGCTATTGGACTGGGCTTCATTACAAGCTTAGTGTCGTGCAGCGACCCGATGGAAGAGATCAAGGATCTCACGCTCGCTCGCAATTTTGCACCCGTAGCACTTACAGCTAAGGTCATTAACAAGACCAATGTCAAGCTGGAGTGGAACAAGTCGGATGCTCAATACTATGTCATTGAAGTGTTTGCCAACGATAGCCTTACCTTTGCAGGAAGTGCAGAGAAAACCATCAGCGACATTACCGACAACACCTATACCGTCACTGGACTGGAAGGTGAGACTAAGTATTCTTTCAGAGTAAAGGCTGTTACCAAGGACAATGCCTCAAGAGACTCCAAGTGGAGCACCGCATTTGCCGAGACTGACGCCGAGCAGATATTGAAGGAGGTTGACCTCGAGAACGACGTAACCGCCAACGCTGTGACCCTCAGATGGCCTGCAGGACAGAAGGCTACCCAAATCGTTGCTACTCCTGGCGACATTACCCACGAGGTGACAGCTGCCGAGATTGCTGCCGGTGCCGCTACCGTTACTGGTTTGCAGCCTGAGACAGCCTATACCTTCAAGCTGATGAACGGCACCAAGACCCGCGGTACTGCCAAGGCAACAACCGCTATCGACCTCGGTGGTGCCACCTTAGTGAAGGCTGGCGAAGACCTCGCTGCAGCTATTGCAGCTGCTGAAGACGGCGCTGCACTGGCTCTCATGCCCGGTACCTATGCCATCCTGAATGACGAAGGTAAGGTTGCAACAACCGCTATCTCAAAGAGCATCAGCATTAAGTCTGTACGTGCTTACGACCGTGCCATTATCAAGACTGGCTTTGTTGTTACCAATGGTGCCAGCCTCACTCTGACACAGATTGTACTCGACGGTGACAAGACGGCTGCATTCGCTGTTGACTATAGCACGGCTGAAGCCGGAGCAATGGGCAACCTGACGTTTGAGGGTTGCGACCTCACTGGATTCACCAAGGGACTTATCTATCAGGACAAGACCGCCATCAAGATGGAGACCATGACCATCAACAACTGTGTACTCCGTGACATCAGTGCCGGTCAGGACCTCATCGACTTCCGTAAGGGTGCTTATGCTAACTTCTTCATCACCAACAGCACCGTCTACAACGTGAACTGCCGCGACTTCATCCGCTTCGATGACAGCGCCTCTAGCTTCGAAGGCCTGACACCGTTCATCAAGATTGACCACTGTACGCTCAACGGACTGGGCTCTACCAACAAGGGTATCCTCTACACGCGCTTCGGTGGTAACGCTGGTCACAGCATTATCTTCTCGAACAACATCGTCAGCAACTCTCCTGGTATCTTCTCGACACAGTCGAAGACGGCATCTCCAGCCTTCAGCGGTAACAACTACTTCAATTCGCCGAACCTGATAGAAGCTACTGCTGATGCTGGCTTGAAGAGCATCATCTTTGACAATGCTGGTACAGCCTACGATCCTCAGTATGCTGATGCCGAGAACGGCGACTTCACCGTTGGCAGCGACGACGTCAAGGCATTGAAGATTGGCGACCCGCGCTGGATTAAGTAATTAACGACAAACAAAACTCTTTATATCATTGCCGTGCTGACTTCACTCAGCACGGCAATGTTTGTATAAGAATTCAAAAACCACATCAAATAAAGCAAGAAAAATAGCTGTTATTTCAAATAATATGTTTATCTTTGCACGCAGAAACCGAAACCATACATATTTTAATTAAAACAATAAGCTTATGAAGAAGATTTACACAATCAAAAAAGCGCTGCTTGTAGTAGCAGCACTGTTCACCTGTAGCATGGCATTTGCGCAGTTGACAGAAACAAGCGAAGACAACCACGGTGGTAACAAAAATGTAGCAGCCGTCGGCATCAGCTACACCATTTCTGGCGACTTCATCGCAGGAACCGGTTCTCTGAAGGTTGGGGATATGCCCAGTAAAGGATTGAAAATCCGTTCTGCCGCAAATGGTGGAGTTTTTGTTATCAACGTAAACAAGAGCTACACTATTACCAATGTGGAATTGAATGCTGTAGGTAACTACAATGCTGACAATGCTGAGGTTCCTTATGTAAAGGTCACTGGTGTTAATGTCGATGGCGTATCTGTTCCTTTCACGGGCGGTGAGTTCCAGGACAAGTCATCAACCGAGTCTGGCAAACTGAACATCGATAATATCAAAGCCAATAGCAGTATTGAAATCACTTTCGACAATAGCAATGCTTCAGCTGGCACTCAGCTTAATACATGTTACACTATTACTTACGAAGAAGCCCAGGCTTCTGAGCCAACTATTACATTAACTCCTGACACGCTATACCTCATTCCTGGTGCTACATATGAAATCAAATCAACCATTGTTCCCGCTTCTTTCAATGAAGAGTGCATTTGGTATGCTGGTTCCATTGAGGCCTTCATGGACAATGGCGGTGTAAGCCCTGAGAACGGCATTATTGAACTGGGAGAGAATGGCAAGATTACTGCTATCGGTGCTGGTGAGATTCCTGTAAAACTTACATGGATGGGCAATCCGGGTGCTAATGAAGACACAACTGTTGTTATTGTTACTGACTTCAAGGCTGGCGAGCATAAGATTGCTAGAAACTATGATTTCACCACAATGGAAACCGACACGCTAACTACCACTACTGGTGACAGCTACCTGATTTGGAATGCCGCAAACAATCAGTGCAATGCCGTTAACATATACCCCACCCGCGAAGACCTGCAAGGACTTGCCTTCCAGGCTGTTATTCTCAAGGATACCAGTGTCAAGAACTGGAACAAAGGCTGGATGATCATTAATAATGAAAGCAAACAGGGTTTGCTGATGACAGGAGCTGGACGTTGTGCTGCCGTCACCGGTCTGAAGGCTGGTCAGTATATTGAGTTTGTCTATACCGGAAGCATCTTTGCTTCTATGGACTACACCATGGAATTGAAATTAGGTCCCGATGCTGGAACAGCTAAGACCATCATCAATCAGGAAGCAGGCCATGCTATTTATCAGTTAAAGGATAAGGATGGTGAAACTGAGAACCTCGTTGTTGGTTTCGAGATCAATAATGGCGACGTTATCAAGAGCATCACCGTTTACGAGGAAGAAGCTGATCCTACGGCTATTAACGAGATTGAGCCTAATGCGAATTTCAACGAAGGTGCTACCTACAACTTCATGGGTATCAAGGTCGGTGCTGATGCCAAGGGCCTGCTCATCAAGGACGGTAAGGTATTCATTGCCAAGTAAGCCTACATACAAAACATCATAAAAAGAATCGGAACCAATTGCGGTCCCGATTCTTTTTTGCTAACGTTAATCACCAAACGCAAGAAAATGGTGGCTATTTGAGCTTTACAGCGTCCCTTTGTGGAATTACAGCCCTAGCGGATTAATAGCCGAATAAGCCTGACGCACGCGTTGCTCAATACCTTCGGCAGAATACTCGCCATTGACGTCTGCCAACTGATTGGGGTCTAACTCCAGCACCTTCTGCATATCAGCCTCAGCCCCTTCCTTATCGCCTGCATCGAACCTGAGCTGACCACGCTCGCGGAATGCATCAATACAGAAAGGATTCACCTCCGTCACCTGCGTATAGGTGGCAATTGCATCATCTTTTCGGCCCAAGGCGGCCTCGGTACGTGCCTTCAATAGCAGGATATCCTCGTGGTCGTTAACATGTTCCATCAGCCATGCCACATCCTGCTCTGCTCCTTCTTTGTCACCCATTGCCAACAGCATCCGACCACGCATCAGATAGGCATCAGCGTAATTGGGTTCCAAAGCAATGGCCTTGGTAAGCATGGCAATAGCAGCAACAGGATTCTGTTGTCCTTGTTGGGCTTGAGCGTTGAGGAAAAACACCTGCGCATCGGCAGCATCAAGCTGCATAGCGCGTTCGCAGGCTAAACTCATGGTTGCATAGTCTTCCTGCATATAGGCTACCTGTGCTATTCTTTTCTGAATTTCCTTATTCTCTGGTTCAGCTTCAGCCAACAGCTTTAGCTCACCCAATGTTCCTTCAAGTTCCCCAAGCCTCAGCAAAGCCTGCGACAGGTAATCATGTATTTCCAAATCTTCCTGAACTTTCAGAGCTTCTTGGAAACAGCGCACGGCATATTCAGTCTGCCCTATCTTCATGGCCTTCACACCATCATACTTCAGCAAGTCGAAGTTCTTCGCTTCCTGTTCTTGCTTTTCTTCTTCGGGCGACAGTTGCTTGCCGCCAAACAATACGTTCCAAAATCCCATATCTGTTACTCCTATTCTGTCTTATTTGTTGTAGAAAATGGTGTGTCGTCGATAAAGCGACGAGTAATATCACCATAATTGTCAATTCGGCGGTCGCGCAGGAAAGGCCACCAGCGTCTCACCTGCTCTGAGTGTTCGAGGTCAAGCTCTACGATAATACTTTCCTCCTCATCATCGGATGCCTCATAGATAACTTCACCTTGCGGACCACAGACAAAGGAAGTTCCCCAGAACTGAATACCTTCCGACGAATCTTCGCTACCCGTCGTGGGTTCCCAACCTACACGGTTGACAGCAACAACGGGCAGTCCGTTAGCAACAGCATGTCCACGCATCACCGTTTGCCAAGCCCGCCGTTGGCGCTGCTGTTCCTCAGGTGCATCTTCCGTTGCATAGCCAATGGCTGTAGGGTATATTAGGAGTTCGGCTCCTTGGAGCGCCATCAGTCGTGCTGCCTCTGGATACCACTGGTCCCAGCACACCAAAACGCCTAATCGTCCCACACTCGTTTGTATGGGGTGGAAGCCTAAATCGCCCGGCGTGAAATAGAACTTCTCATAATAGCCGGGGTCATCAGGAATATGCATCTTACGATAACAGCCCGCAATAGAGCCATCGCGTTCAATAACAACGGCAGTGTTATGATACAATCCAGCAGCCCGACGCTCAAAGAGCGAGGTGACAATAACCACCTGATAACGTTTGGCCAATTCGCCATAAATCTCGGTGGAAGGGCCGGGAACAGGCTCAGCAAGGTCAAAGTTATTAACATCCTCTACCTGACAGAAATAGAGCGAGTTGTGCAACTCCTGTAGCACTATTAGCTGGGCACCACGACGGGCAAGGTCGGCTATGCCATCGGCCAACCGCTCGATATTGTCCTTTACGTCAGCAGTATTATGCTGCTGGAGGAATCCTATTTTCATTTCTTTAGACATAAGCAATCTTATTTAATTACCCCTGCAGGATATTGCATGGTACAGCAATGGAGCGATCCGTGCTGACGGATAATGGAACAGCAGTCGATGCCGATGATATCACGGCCAGGGAATGCCTGCCCAATAAGCCGAAGGGCTTCTCGGTCTAAGTCAGGCTGGTTATAGGTAGGACAGAGTACTGCACCGTTGATAACCAGGAAGTTGGCATAGGTAGCAGGCAACCGCAAATCATCTTCTATGATTGGCTGGGGCATCGGCAATCGCAACAAGCGATAGGGACGCCCGTCAATGGTACGAAGATCCTGAAGTTCACGTTCCATCAACTGTAGCTCATCATACTGTTCGTCATTAGGATTATCGCACCCAACATATAATAAGGTGTCGTCAGGACAAATGCGTACCAATGTATCGATATGACCATCGGTATCGTCGCCTGTCAGTTTACCGTGACTAATCCATACTATCCGGTCGGCGCAAAGTGCCGTTTTAAGCCGTTCCTCTATCTGCTGCTGCGTCATTGGTTGGTTACGGTGAGGAGCCATCAGACAGCAGGTTGTCGTAAAGACAGTTCCCCGCCCATCGCTTTCAATGGAGCCACCCTCCAAAACGAAGTCAAGTTGACTGACGTATTCACCTTTAAGCAGTCCCTCGTCGAAGATGTGGCGATTGATGGCATTATCCTGAGAAGCAGGAAACTTCTCACCCCAGCCGTTGAACTGGAAATCAAGCAGACGGGCATTACCCCGATCGTTGACAAGCGTGATAAAGCCGTGGTCGCGTGCCCAGGTATCGTCTGTAGAACAATGTACGTTGATAGTGGAATACAAAGTATTTCCTGGACTAACGGTAAGCACAGGCTCATACCTTTCAATGGCAGCCACCATCTGTCGATAGGTCTCTGAAATCTCATCCAGCATAGGAGCCCAGTCGGTTCCTGAATGCGGCCAAGTTAGCTGCACAGCGCTCTGAGGTTCCCATTCAGCAGGTAATCTGTAGTTTTCTTTTAAAAACATGGTGCAAAAGTACGAAGAAATTATGAATTATTCGTATCTTTGCAGCAAAAATTGCGAAATGCTGGAATTTAAGGATGCTTCACTAACCATTAACGGACACCATTTGTTCAGCAAACTGTCGCTCATGGCACAGGACGGACAGATGACGTGTATTACGGGACCTACAGGTTCCGGCAAGACGGCTATGGCCCAGGTCATGCTCGGTTTCATGCTGTTGGACGAAGGGTTGGTCAGTATCGACGGAGAACTGCTGACGCCCCTGTCGGCACCTACGTTCCGTAAGACTATGGCCTACCTTCCGCAAAAGCATAGCGTAAGCCTTTCTCCCGTCGAAGTCAATACCATGGGACTGGAGACCATCTGGTCGCCATTCAACAACCGCAACTACCATCCGTCGGTTATCGACGAGCACTTAGATGTTGCACCTATGGCTTCTAAGGCCATCATCATAGCCGACGACCCACCCTCTTCCCTACTAAGCGTACTGAAGTCGATGGCAACAGGCAACCACACGGTCATTGTCATGTCGTGCGAAGAGAACTACATTAATTTATCAGACAAACTAATAACAATTGGAGAATGATGAGTTTTTCAGTTATACATCTATTGTTGGGGCTATTACTACTTTTTGTTCCCTGCTACCTACTTTATCTATACGACCGGCTTACCTTGCCTAAGGTGACTTTGGCAGTAGTACGCATGATGGTTCAGATGACAGCTATGGGGGCCTGTCTATGGGCGCTCTTCCGTTTCGACTCCGTATGGCTCTGCCTGCTTTGGCTGGTAGTGCTTGTAGTGGCTGCCGCATTCCTGCTGGTCAGTCGCGTTCGTATCAAGAGCCGCATACTGTTCCTGCCCGTGAGTATAGCCATGTTTGTCAGCGTACTTACCGTCAGCCTTTATCTTATTTATGTTGTGCTCTACCCCGCAGCTTCATTGAGTGCCCGTTGGTTTGTTCCTCTGACGGGAGTGCTCATGGCTCATTCGTTAATGACGAATATTCAGGCTTTGCGCACCTATTACAACTGTCTTCAGCAGGACAGCCTACCCTATTATACGCTTTTAGGCAACGGTGCATCACGTCCGGCAGCCCTTGCCCCTTACATTACCCGGGCATTGAAGAGTATGGTAATGCCCACCATAGCCAATCTTTCGGCCATGGGACTATTTGTCATGCCCATGCTTCTTTCGGGTATGCTACTTGGCGGCATGAATGCCCTTGAGGCCGTTTCCGTCTTCGTAGTACTGATGCTGGCCAGTATAGCAACTGCCTTGCTATCGCTCATCCTTACCCTCGTGCTTGCCGACCGTCGTTCCTTCAACCGTCAAGGACAGCTGGAGTCTGTTTTCACGGTTGACTGACAGACGTGCATTTCTAACTTTTACGCCGTTTATTTGTATAATTAACGGAAAATATGTACCTTTGCACGCTAATAAGCAAGGTTTGACAATGAAGTATGCATTAGTAACAGGCGGCTCCCGCGGTATCGGAAAAGCCATTGCCGTGAAACTGGCGGATCAAGGGTGGCCAGTAATCATTAACTATCGCAACAACAAAGAGGCTGCACAGGCAACGCTTGATGAAATTACTGCTGCCGGCGGACAGGCAGAACTATTGCCCTTCGACGTTGCCAACCCAGAAGAGACCGATGCTGCAATGGATCAATGGGAGACGGCTCACCCCGATGACTACATAGCCGTTTTGGTCAACAACGCAGGTATCCGTCGCGACGCTGTCATGTTCATGATGTCTGATGACGACTGGCACTCGGTGCTCAACACAACGATGAACGGATTCTTCTACATTACCCGTCGTCTGCTGAAGCACATGATGCCTCGCAAACGGGGAGGAAGGATCATTAACATCGCCTCGCTCTCTGGTCTGAAGGGACTACCCGGTCAAACTAACTACTCTGCCGCCAAGGCAGCACTTATTGGCGCTACCAAGGCTTTGGCGCAGGAAGTGGCTCCGCGTAGCATTACCGTCAATGCCATTGCACCTGGGTTTATTGCAACAGACATGACAAGTGACCTGAATGAGCAGGAACTCTCGAAAATGATTCCTGCAGGACGCTTCGGACGAGCAGAAGAGGTAGCTGCACTGGCAGCCTTCCTCGCATCCGATGATGCTGCCTACATAACAGGACAGGCCATTTCTATTAACGGAGGACTATATACCTAATTATATATTTATGGAAAGAAGAGTGGTTGTGACAGGCATGGGCATCTGGTCCTGCTTAGGCACAAACTTACAGGAAGTAAAAGAATCGCTATACAATGGTCGCTCGGGCATAGGCCTCGAGCAGGAACGCATCACATACGGCTACCAGTCGGGACTTACCGGCATTGTCAAGCAACCCGTGCTGAAAGGACTGCTGCACCGCCGACTCCGCATCGGACTTTCTGAAGAAGCTGAATACGCTTATATGGCAGCTCGCGAGTGTTTCGAACAGGCAGGCGTTGACGAGGAATTCCTGTTGAAGAACGAGGTGGGAGTCATATTCGGCAACGATTCCTCGGCCAAGCCCGTCATTGAGGCTGCCAACATCATGGCCGAGAAGCACGACTCCGAATTGTTAGGCTCCGGGCTCATCTTCCAGTCCATGAACTCGACGGTGAACATGAACCTGAGCACCATCTTCCACCTACGTGGCATCAACTTCACCATATCGTCGGCCTGCGCCAGCGGTTCCCATAGCATCGGCATTGGCTACCTGCTGATCAAGCAGGGCCTGCAAGACCGTGTTCTGGTGGGCGGTGCCCAGGAAACAAACTATTATTCAATGGCCACCTTCGATGCCCTTGGAGCCTTCTCGAAACGCATGGACGAGCCAACCAAAGCCTCGCGCCCGTTCGACCGTGACCGCGACGGGCTGATTCCCTCTGGCGGTGCGGCAGCATTGTTGCTCGAGGACTACGACAGCGCTGTGGCTCGTGGGGCCAATATTATTGCCGAAGTGACCGGCTATGGTTTCTCGTCGAACGGCGGAGGCATCTCACAGCCCAGCGACGACGGCTCTGTGCTGGCCATGAACCGTGCGCTCCAAGATGCAGGCCTCACGGTCGACGACATTGACTATGTCAACGCCCACGCCACATCAACACCCCAGGGCGACCAGTTTGAGGCGATTGCCCTGAATCGCATGTTCAATGGCAAGCGTGCACTCATCTCGTCGACGAAGGGTATGACGGGTCATGAATGCTGGATGGCAGGGGCCTCGGAGGCAGTCTACTCCATCCTGATGATGCAGCACAACTTCGTGGCTCCGAACATTAACTTCGAGCATCCTGACGAGTTCTCCGAGCCCTTGAACCTGGCCACAGAAACTATTGAGACAGAAGTAAATACCGTACTTTCTAATTCCTTCGGATTTGGTGGAACGAACTCGGCATTGGTACTTCAAAAATTATAAACAGTAAAGCTTAAGACTATGAAAAAGGTTTTGATGATGGCGCTGATGGCGCTGGTTGCAATGAGCGTGAATGCCCAGGCATTGGTGGTGAAGAGCGGAAATCTGGCAACGATGCTGCAGAAGGACAAGACGGCAGCCTTGAAGATTGATTTCTCGAAAGCCAAGATGGCCAATCTGTCGAAGAAAGAGCTGAAGGAGACCCTCTTTATGGATTTCCTGAAGGAAAGCGACCCTGAAACCTATCAAATATGGGATAAACACGCCAAGGAGTGCTATGATTTCTTTGCAGAGCGTTGGAACGATGACAAGGCGTCGGCCAAGATTGACGACGACAAGTCTGCCGACTACACCATCAACGTGAAGTTCGACTATATTGACATTGGTAATGGCGCCGCAGCCACATGGAGCTGGAGCAGGAAGTCTGGAGGTGTCATGATGCGCGGCACCGTACAAGTTACCGATGCTAATGGCAGCGATGTGTGTACCGTTGATGTCAACGACTTTCGTGGCAATTCGACCAGGGGCTTCGATATGAAAATGCCCACCTTCGGTCGCCGTATGGCCCTGTTCCACAAGAGTCTTGCCAAGGAACTGCTTGATTTAGCCAAAGAACAAAAGAAGTGATGAATCTGAGTCCGGCCTTAGAAAAGGTCTATACCAAGGAACAGCTTTCGGCCCGCGATGCCCAACGACTGGCTGAGTTCATTGCCTGGGGGCCTGTAGTGTTCCAAGCCTCACGCCTAATGGTGAAATGGGGCATTCTCGACTTGCTGCGCGATGCCGACAACGGGCTGACGCGTCAGGAGGTTTGCGAACAGACCGGCCTTTCCGACTATGCCGTAAAGTGCTTGCTGGAGGCGTCACTCTGTATCGGAACGGTGCTCGTAGACCCCGATACCGACCGCTATATGCTGTCGAAGACTGGCTGGTTCCTCATCAACGACCCGGCCACGCGGGTGAACATCGACTTCAACCACGACGTTAACTACGAAGGCTGGTTCCATCTGGAAGAGTCGCTCAAGAACGGCAAACCCGAGGGCCTGCGACACTTTGGCTCGTGGCCTACCATCTACGAAGGACTGTCGAGTTTGCCCGACCAAGTGCAGAAGAGCTGGTTTGGCTTCGACCATTTCTACAGCGACTCATCCTTTCCGGAGGCGCTGCACATCATCTTCGACGAGCACCGCGTGAAATCGCTCTACGACGTTGGCGGCAATACAGGCAAATGGGCCTTGCAATGCGTGGGCTACGACCCTGAAGTGGAGGTTACTATTCTCGACCTGCCCCAGCAAATCGGCATGATGCAGGCCAACACGCAGGGCAAGGCTGGTGCAGAACGCATCAGCGGATATGGCATCAACCTGCTCGACGAGTCGGTCGTGTTTCCACAGCGTGAGGGCGGACTCGATGCCATCTGGATGAGCCAGTTCCTAGACTGCTTCAGCATGGAGCAGATTGTGGGCATCCTGAAGCGGGCAAAGGCAGCAATGACTGAGGAAACGCGCATCTACATTATGGAGACGCTATGGGACCGCCAGCGCTTTGAGCCGGCCGCTTTCTGCCTGACGATGACGAGCCTGTATTTCACCGCTCTGGCCAACGGCAACTCGAAGATGTACAACACCGAGGACATGGAAGCCTGCATTCGTGAGGCAGGGCTCGAGATAGAACAGATACACGACCATCTGGGTCAGGGCCACTCGATACTGGTGTGCCGCAAAGCATAAGACAAAACATTCAATATCATAAAGGAAAATGACAAGACAAGAAATCGAAGAGAAAGTAAGGGAGTTCCTCATTGAGGATCTGGAGATTGAAGAAGAGAAGATTGCCCCAGAGGCTCAGCTGAAGGAAGACCTGGGCATCGACAGCCTCGACTTCGTCGACATCGTTGTAATCGTGGAGAAGAAGTTCGGCTTCAAGATCAAGCCCGACGAGATGGCTGGCGTGAAGACCCTCAACCAGTTCTGCGACTACATCGAGAGCAAGGTAGGTTAACAAGGCACAGAGTAATAGCGTAGAGAACAGTGGAACAGCTGGAGCATGAGTCGTGGCGCGGCGGCACTCAGGGCATGACGTGGATGCACCGCACGCTGATATGGTCGTTCAAGTACCTGAACCTGCGGTTTGTGTACCTCGGCATGGCCGTCTTTGTCGTCCCCTTCTACATGCTGTTTGCCCACAAGGGCTATATCACGATGTACCACTACTTCCGTCAGCGCCACCATTACGGCGTGTGGAAGTCGTTCCGCTACGTCTACCTGAACCACTACCGCTTCGGGCAGGTCATACTCGACCGCTTTGCCGCCTATGCCGGCCGCCAATTTCAGATCGACCTCGATGGTATTGACGCGTTCAACGAACTGTGTCACGGCGAGTCGGGCTTCGTCATTCTGAGCAGCCATGTGGGCAACTACGAACTAGCAGGCTACGCTTTAAAGTCGACTGAGAAGCACTACAACGCACTGGTGTTCTCGGGCGAGGCGAAAACCGTGATGGAGAACCGCAACCGCGTGTTGTCGAAGAACAACATCACCCTGATTCCCGTCAGCGAGGATATGTCGCACATTTTTCTGGTGAACGACGCGCTGGCCAGCGGGCAGATTGTGAGCATTCCTGCCGACCGCATATTCGGCTCGCCGAAGTTTGTGGTGTGCGACTTCATGGGTGCCAAGGCCCGTTTCCCATTAGGGCCCTATGCTTTGGCGCTTCAGCGGGGATTGCCCACCGTGGCCATTTTCGTGATGAAGCAGTCACCCTATCGCTATACGGCCTATATCCGCCGCATACAACTGGACGACCGCATGATGGTCAACCGTAACGAGCGTGCCATGAACCTAGCGCAGAACTTTGCCCGGGAACTGGAGAAGATACTGCAGAAGTATCCTGAGCAGTGGTTTAACTATTTTGAGTTTTGGAGTCATGACGGAGAATAGTCTTGAGGATATTGACGTGCTGACGCTGTTGCCGCAGCGTCCACCGTTTGTGATGATCGATGCGCTGACCCACTTCGACGAGGTGGTGACCTCGACCCGCATGACGGTGAGCAACGACAACCTCTTTATGGAGGCCGACGGCGTGCTCAATCCATGCGCGTTGGTAGAGAATATTGCCCAGACCTGTGCTGTACGCATGGGCTACATCAACCATTATATATACAAGGAGCGCGTGAGACTGGGCTTCATCGGCAGCATCAAGAACCTGCAAGTGCTGCGTCCCGTCCATGCAGGCGAGACCCTCGCCACTACCATCGAAGTGGTGGAGCAGATTTTGCAGCTGACGCTGGTCAACGCCACGGTAAAGGTGGGAGACGAGACCATCGTGACGGCAGAGATGAAAATTGCGCTGAGCGACATCGAGGCGGAAGCATGATAGAACGTTATACTGAAAAGCGGTTAGTGTAAAGAACAGTAAGATGGTGAACAACGAAGAAGTAATACTGAAGGCATCGAAGGTGCTCGATATCCGTTTCAGCGAGGTCGACTCTATGAACGTAGTCTGGCACGGCTCCTACATGCTCTACTTCGAGGATGCCCGCGAGGAGTTCGGGCGCAAATACCAGTTGGAGTACATGCGCATAGCCGATAATGGCTACTATGCCCCGCTGGTCGACATGCAGTTCCACTACCGCAAGCCCATCACCTACGGCATGCGTCCACGCATCGACATCATCTACCGCCCCACGGAGGCCGCCAAGATTGTGTTCGACTACGAGATTCACGACCCGGAGACCGACGAGCTGATGGCCAGCGGCAGCTCTGTGCAGGTGTTTATGGACAAGAACTACCAGCTGGTGTGGACTAACCCCGACTTCTACCTGGAGTGGAAGCGCAAGTGGGGAATCGAAGGCTAGGGAGTTAAGGAGTTAAGACAATACTGGAAGTGGTACTGAAGATAGCAGACAATATCTATTCGCCTTTAGGCTTTACAACAGCAGAGAACTATGCTGCCGTAAAGCAGGGGCGTAGTATGCTGCAAAGTTATCCGGCAGGCACCATGGATTTGCCTGAGCCGTTCACGGCCTCGCTTTTCAATTGGGACCATGTGGCGGTGACCGATGGCTTTACCCGTTTCGAAAGCATTTGCATCCAGTCGATAAGGCGTGCGCTGGCAGATGCCGATATTGATGTCCACAGCCCCCGCGTGCTGTTCATTCTCTCTACCACCAAAGGCAACGTTGAACTGCTCGACAACCGTTCGCCGCAGTTCCCCGACAAGCACATTCAGCAGTTCCCTGAGAATCGTGTGTTGCTGGGTGAGACCGCCCGTCAGATAGCCCGCCATATAGGCTTTACCACCCAACCGCTGGTGGTGAGCAACGCTTGTATCAGCGGACTTTCGGCTCAGATAACAGCCATGAGGCTCTTGGAGAGCGGCGCCTTCGACATTGCCGTTGTTTGCGGTGCCGACGTGCAGTCGCGCTTCATTATCAGCGGTTTCAGCTCGTTCAAGGCCCTGTCGCCTATGGAGTGCCGACCGTTCGACATCGAGCGCGTAGGACTGAACCTGGGCGAGGCTGCGGCTACGATTGTATATAAGAGGTGCGAGGTGCGAGGTGCGAGGTGCGATGAAGGCTGGCAGGCCGTAAGCGGTGCTGTGCGCAACGATGCTTTCCACATTTCCGGTCCTTCACCCAAGGGCGAGGGCAGCTACCGCGCCATCCGCGATGCCTTGGGCTATATTGATGCCAATGAGCTGGCTTTCATCAATGTTCACGGCACCTCGACCATGTATAACGACGAGATGGAGTCGGCGGCCATCGACCGCGCGGGACTCCTGGACGTGCCCGTCAACTCGCTGAAAGGCTATTACGGCCACACCATGGGGGCTGCAGGAGTGCTGGAGACCATCCTGTCGATGGCTGCAGTCGACGACGGCACCATTCTCGGCACACGAGGCTACGAAGAGCTGGGGGTTTCGCATCAGGTGAAGCTGTCGGCCCACCATGCTCCCACCGCCAAGCGGGCTTTCCTGAAGCTGCTGTCGGGTTTCGGAGGGTGTAATGCGGCAATGGGGTTTAGGAGGAGTTAAGGAGTTAAAGATGACGAAGAAGCATTGGGTAAGGATTACGCCTGAGGGCGTGGAGGTCGACGGAAAAGCGCTGACCACCTCGGCTCGTGGCGCTGCCCTGCTTACTGAGGTATATCGTGCCCGGGTGAACGACTACCCGAAGTTCTTCAAGATGGACGAACTGTCGAAGCTGGGGTTCCTGGCTTCAGAGCTGCTGCTGCAGGCTGAGAGGCAACAAGCCACCGCTGAGGAAAACGCTCAGGCAGAAGATCAACGTGCCGTCATCCTTTTCGGACACAGCGGTTCCATCAGTTGCGACCGCAAATACCAGCAGACGATAGCCCGCATGGACGACTTCTTCCCCAGTCCCTCCATCTTCGTCTACACGCTGCCCAACATCGTGACGGGCGAGATAGCCATCCGCAACCACTACCACGGCGAGACGGCTTTCTACGCGCTGGAAAGCTACGACGAACAGACTATGCGCTCCGTCATCGCGGCTGCCTTCCTCGACGTCACCACCACAAGTGCCATCTGCGGCTGGCTCGACTACGAGTCGGACAACCAGTTTGAAGCAAACCTTGGCATTTATACGAAAGAATAAAGCAAACCACAGCATATTTACAAAAGAATAAAGATAATGGAAGAATTTGTATTGGAACTAAAGAAACAGATTATTGAAGTGCTGAACCTCGAAGACCTGCAGCCCGACGACATCGACAACGATGCTCCGCTGTTTGGCGAGACGGAAATGGGCCTCGGGCTCGATTCCATCGATGCTCTGGAGATCATCGTCATGATGGAGAAACGCTACGGCATCAAGGTGAAAGACCCCTCGATAGGCAAGGAAATCTTCAAGTCGGTCAACACGATGGCCGCTTTCATCGAGGCCAACCGAACGAAGTAATGAGCGCTTCGCTAGTGAAAAGTGAAAAGTGAAGAGTGAAATGAGGATAGTGATTACAGGTGCCGGCATCGTGTCGGCCATCGGCATTGGAAAGGCAGCAACGCTCGAGGCGCTCCGCGAACAGCGCACGGGCATTGCCCCACTCCACTACCTGAAAACCGCCCACACGGAGTTTCCCGTAGGCGAGGTGAAGCTGAGCGACGACGAGATGAAACAGCGCCTCGGCATCAGCACCGAACCCACTACGCGCACCGCCCTGCTGGGCATGCTCGCTATGGACGAGGCCCTGCAGGAAGCCGGGCTTTCTGGCCCTATGGGCCCCATAAGCCCCATAAGTCCTATAAGCCCCCGAGGCCCCATCGCCTTCATCAGCGGCACCACCGTGGGCGGCATGGACAAGAGCGAGCAGTACTATCCCGACTTTCTCGACAACGACACGCACAACGACTATATCCGCACCCACGACTGCGGAGCCACCACCGACATGATAGCCCGCCGCTACGGTTCGCTGTTCACCTTCGCTACCAGCATCTCCACAGCCTGCTCGTCGGCTGCCAACGCCATCATCCTTGGTGCCAACCTCATCCGCAGCGGACAGACCGAGATAGCTGTCGTGGGCGGTGCCGAGTGCATCACGAAATACCATCTCAACGGCTTCAACTCGCTCATGATTCTCGACCACGACCAATGCCGTCCCTTCGATGCCAACCGCGCAGGACTGAACCTCGGCGAGGGCGCTTCCTACCTGGTCATCGAATCTGAGGAGTCGGCCCTACGGCGCGGAGCAACCATTTGGGGTAGGCTGAGCGGCTACGGCAATGCCTGCGACGCCTTCCACCAGACGGCATCCAGCGACAACGGCGAGGGCGCCTTCCTGGCCATGCAGCAAGCGCTCACAAGGGCAGGACTGCAACCGCAGGACATCAGCTACGTCAACGCCCACGGCACCGGCACACCCAACAACGACCTGAGCGAGAGCCGCGCCCTGATGCGACTCTTCGGCACATCGCTGCCCCCCATCTCGTCGACCAAAGGCATGACGGGCCACACCACCAGCGTATCCGGCTCCGTCGAGGCTACCATCTGCCTGCTCGCCCTCCATCACCAGCTCATACCCGCCAACTACGGCTGGCAGACGCCCATGGACGAGGGTATTGTCCCCGCCACCGACACTACCCCGATACAGCCCCTGCAGCACGTTATGTGCAACTCCTTCGGCTTCGGCGGCAACGACTCCAGCCTCATCCTCTCCGTCCCATGAGCCCTATAAGTCCTATAAGCCCCATTAGCCCTATGAGTCCCACCAGAGTCTTCATCAAATCTGCCACCCAAATCTCCATCCAGCAGCCCCTCTCCGAAGAGTGGGCCACCGCCCCCATAGCCCCCACAGAGCCCTACACGCGCTGCCTTGACCCCAACTTCCGCGAGTGGCTCAATCCCCTGGAATCGCGCCGCATGGGCAAAATTCTGAAGCGTGCCCTCGTTACCGCCCTCAAGGTGATGCGCGACAGCGGCATCAGCCAACCCGACGCTATCATTACCGGCACCGGCCTCGGCTGCATCGAAAACACCGAACTGTTTCTCGACCAACTCTGCCAGGAGGGCGAGGAGATGCTCAAGCCTACGCACTTCATGCAGTCCACCCACAACACCATCTCGTCGCTCATCGCCATCCACACCCATTGCCACGGCTACAACACCACCTACAGCCACAAGGGCATTTCGTTCGAGTCGGCCCTGCTTGATGCCGTCACCCAGTTGCGCATAGGCGACATACAAACCGCCCTGGTCACCGCCAACGACGAGATGACGCCCACCACCTTCCGCATCCTCCAACGTGCAGGCTATGTCGGTCAGCCACAGCAGGCTACAGCCAGCGAAGCCTCCGTGGCCATGATGCTGACCACCGACCCCACCGATGCCCTCTGCGAGCTCGAAAGCATCAGCATAGCCCTTCTCCCAGAATCCCCAGACCTCCCAGATCTCCCAGAATCCCCAGCCCCCCTCCTAGTTCTCGGCAACAACGGCGTAGCCGCCAACGACCAGCTCTACGCACAGATAGCCGCCCGACTGCCCCACGCCCAGCATTTCGACTACAAGCGCCTCTTCGGAGAGGGCTACTCCTCTTCCGCTCTCGGTGTCTATGCTGCTGCCCACCTGTTGCATCAGGGCAAAGCCCAGCGCGCCCTGTTAGTCAACCACAGCGACAACACCCACGTCGCCTACATCACCCTTAAGCGCCTACAGTAACAGAAATATCAAACCCCAAAAACCCGAACACCCCTATGCGCCTCCTCCTCATTTCCATCATCCAGTCCATACTTCTCTGCGGCGGTCAGGTACTGCTGAAGTTTGCCCTGCAGCGCTCAGGAGCCTTCTCGTGGACAGTCGATTTCTTCGTTCGCACCCTCACCAACTGGTGGTTCCTCGCCTGCGGCATCAACTTCCTCTGCTCCACCGCCCTGTGGTTCTATATCATCAAGCATTTCCCCCTCTCCATGGCCTACCCCATGATATCGCTCAGCTACATCTTCGGCATGTTTGCCGCCATTTTCATTTTCCACGAGCAAGTGCCCCTTATCCGTTGGGTCGGCGTACTGCTCATCATAGCCGGCTGCGTCCTCATTGCCAAATAGTGCGCAAAAGAATGTAAATTATTTTTATATAATCAAATAATTACGGAAAACTCCTCGAAACGCCCATTTTTCGGGGTTTTGAGTTTAGTCCGGGTAAACTCGGAGTTTAGTCGGAGTAAACTGGGAGTTTACCCGGACTAAAGTCTCGGTTTGCTTGGAGTGGAATTTTGACTATTCTTACCGTTGTTTTGTTTGTAAATATATTTCGCATACCAACATCGTCCGTCAATTTCTTACTCTCCAACTGGTATCAGTAGTCTTTGTTGTTATTCATTGTTTTCATTGTTCATTTCGCTTAGCCCCCTGGCGGATGCCGCTCCCCCGTATGACGGGGGCGCTCCGTGTGGCGGCTCTTCATCTATCCATCCAATCCACTATATATATAGATGGATTGGATGGATAGATTAAATAGCTTGTCGCGGGTCAGAAGGCCACCGCACAGGAGGAGGAACCAAAGCCTTAAACGAATTTGGCTGTGCATGAAGTGAGATAGGACGCTGCTGCCCAAGTGGGTGGCAGCGTTTTTGATAGACAAAAATTTCCGAGTTTCACAAAAAAGTAGTACCTTTGCAACGTTTTATAAAGAGGAACGCGTAAAGATGACGAGAATATTAGGACTGGTGGCAGGCTTGTTGCTGACGCTCGCGGCTGTAGGACAGACGCCGAAAAAGGCCGATGCCGCACAGCAGCGGCAGATGGTGGAGCGCATCAACAAGGCGGCAGCTGCCATCCGCACGATAGACTGCAAGTTCACGCAGGTGAAGACGCTGGGGTTCCTGGACGACAAGCTGACCTCGACGGGGCGGATGGTCTACGACGGCAGCGGCAAGCTGCGGTGGGAGTACCAGCAGCCCTACAGCTACGTATTCATACTGAACGGACAGAAGGTGCACATCAACTCGCAGCAGAGCAAGCAGACGATAGACATCAGCCAGAGCCGCCTGTTCAAGGGCATTGCCGAGGTGATGATGAACAGCGTGACGGGCAAGGGACTGACATCTAACGGCGACTTTGCCTGCACAATGTACACCGCCGGCAACGAATGGCAAGCGCTTCTGACGCCGAAGCGCAAGGAGATGAAGAAACTGTTCAAGGACATCCGTCTGTGCTTCAGCAGCACGAAGCAGATGGTGACGCGGGTGGAAATGACGGAGCTGAGCGGCGACACAACGGTGATCACGCTGAAGGACGTAAAGACCAACGGACGGATAGATGAGAAGATGTTTGCTGCTCAGTAGCCTGTTGGCGATATGCCTGACGACGATGGCGCAGGACTACCTGCTACCCCTGGGCGGACGGCAGCAATATAGCGTGACCATCAATGCCCGCGGTGCGGAAATCACGGGCATCTGCATGGTAAAGACCGACGGCGAGGGCAGTCGCGGGGCTATTGTCAACGAGTTTGGCCTGCACGCCCTGGACTTCACGCTGACGGCCGACCGCAGCAAGGCAAAGGTGCTGAACGTGCTGCCGATGATGGACAGATGGTACATTCGCCGTGTGTTGAGGAAAGACCTGCGGCTGCTGTTCGGAGCCACGCAAACGGGGCAGCAGAAAGGCGGACGGACGCTGACCATCGACAGCGACAGTACGGTGGTCATGAATAACGAGAGATACAAACTGAAATACAGTCTCAAACGATTGAACAACGAAAGCAATGAAGCTTCTGAATGACATGTTTCTTACCGACAGCCAGCCGACGGGCAACGACCTGCCTGAGGTTGCCGATGGCAAAACCGTCAAGGTGACGCTGAACAAGGAGCACACGATATACAAGGCCCACTTCCCCGGAAACCCCATAACGCCAGGCGTTTGCATCATCGAGCTGGTGGGCGAACTGCTGGGCGAGCGGTTAGGATGCCGGCTGATACTGAGCAGGATTGCCAACCTGAAGTTCGTGTCGCCCATCTCACCCCTGGAAACCCCTGAGATGGAGGTGAGCTTCGCAACGGTAACAGCCACCGACACGGAATGCAAGGCCAAGGGCACCATTACCGCCGCAGGCGAGGTGAAGACCAAATTCTCATTGATATTCGACAGGAAATGACAGAGATACAGCAGATTATCAACCACTTCAAGGTGTGCGTGGTGATACCCACCTACAACAACGCAGGCACCATCGTCGACGTCGTGAAGCGTACGGCAGCCATCACGGAGCACATCATCGTGGTGATGGACGGTTGTACTGACGATACCCGCGAGCGGCTGAAGGATTTCAAGGACGGCGAGCTGGAAGTCATTGACCTGCCCGAGAACCACGGCAAGGGATATGCGCTGCTCACCGGATTCAAGCGCGCCATCAACAAGGGATACGAGTATGCGCTGACCATCGACGGCGACGGACAGCACTATCCCGAGGACATTCCCCTGCTGGTCAAGGCGATGGAGCAGAACCCCAAGGCCATCATCGTCGGCTCGCGTAACCTGGATCAGGACAACATGTCCGGAGGGAGCACGTTTGCCAATAAATTCTCCAACTTCTGGTTTGCCGTGCAGACGGGTGTGAGACTGCCCGACACCCAGACAGGATTCAGGCTCTATCCGCTGAACCACCTGGCCGGCAGGCACATGATTACCAACCGATACGAAGCAGAACTGGAGCTGCTGGTGTTTGCCGCTTGGGAAGGTAATAAGCTGATACCCATACCCGTACGGGTTTTCTATCCACCAAAGGATGAACGCGTGAGCCATTTCCGTCCCATTGCCGACTTTGCCCGCATCTCTTTGCTGAACACCCTCTTCTGCATCATCGCCATCTGCTACGGATGGCCCAAGACGCTGCTGAGGAAACTAAAGGTAATACGCTAAGCTCCGATGGTCAGCCTCTTCCTCCGCATCAATCGGGTACTTGCCGCTCACCGCCAGCTGACCGCCGCCGTCGTGCTGCTGCTGGTAGCATTGTTTGCTACGCTGGCGCTCAGGCTCGACTACGAGGAAGACATAGCCAAGTTCCTGCCCGTCAAGGAGCAGCGGCAGGCCTATCAGGAAGCCGTAGAGCAGCTGACCAGCCAAAACCGCATCGTGATTGTCTTTACGGGACAGACCGACTCGGTGAAGCAGGCGATGGACTGTTTCGAGAACCGTTTTGCCGAGGTGGACACCGCCCACATCGTTGGCGACCTGCAGGTAACTGCCGACGAAACCAAGATGCTCGACATGCTGACCTTTGTCAGCGAGAATGCCCCCTACTTTCTTACTGCCGATGACTACGCCCGCATGGACTCCCTGCTGGCCGACGATCATTTCATAGGCAACCAACTGGCACAGAACAAGCAGCTGCTGTTGCTGCCCACGGGAGGGCTGACCACACAAACCTTGGCACAAGACCCCCTGCACCTGTTTACCCCAGTCATTGAACGCCTGCAGGCCATTGGCAGCAACAGTCGATTCATGGTAGACGACGGCTATATCTTCACTCGTGAAGACCTGACCTCAGACGAAACACCGCAAAACAGCCGCCACGGGCTGGCTTTCCTCACGTCGCCCTACGGCATGAGCGAGTCGGCCGGCAATGCAGCGCTGGCCGCGATGATAGATTGCGCCGTGAGCCTGACGGAGAACGACTGCCCGTCGGTAAAGGTATCGGCAGTAGGCGGTCCGCTGATAGCCGTCAGCAACGCCACGCAGATTAAGCGCGACAGCATGCTTGCCATCGCCATTGCCGTCACCCTTATCCTGGCGCTGCTCATCTGGCACTATCGCCGTCTGAGCTACCTGCTGTGGATAGCGGCAGCCTTAGGCTTCGGCTGGCTGATGGCCGTGGGCTGTATGTCACTCATCAGGGGCAGCATGTCAGTCATCGTGCTGGGCATCGGCTCCGTCATCATCGGCATTGCCGTCAACTATCCGCTTCACTATCTGGACCACCTGAAAGAAACCGGCGACCCGCATCAGACACTCTGCGACATGGTGAAGCCGCTGCTCATCGGCAACATTACCACCTTCAGCGCCTTTCTATGCCTGCTATGGCTCGATGCCGCAGCCATGCGCGACCTCGGACTCTTCGGTGCCCTGATGCTGATAGGCACCGTGTTGTTCGTGCTAGTGGTAATGCCTGTTTTTTCGAGGTGCGAGGTACGAGGTGCGAGGTACGAGAATAGCATGCTGCAGAAAGAGAGGGAACGAGATAATCTCGCACCTCGCACCTCGTACCTCACACCTCGAAAAACCTCACCTCGAAAACTCTTTGCAATCCTCCTGCTGCTCATCACCATCGTCCTCGGCTACTTCAGCCTTCAGACATCGTTCGACAGCGACCTACGCCACATCAACTACATGACCGACAGCCAGCGTGAGGACATGGAACTGCTGGCATCGCTGTCGGAGGACATACCACAGGAAATGGCGCAGATGATTCCCTCTGTCGAGGTGCAGCAAGAGCGGCAACAGCTATGGAACGCGTTCCGGGAAAGGCATAAAGGACTTGCAGAAGCAATAAAGAAAGAAGCTGTAAGCCAAGGATTTAAAAACAACGCCTTCAACCCATTCTTTACGACAATAAGTCAGGGACTGGAGCTACAGCCTGCCACCTATTTCGAGCCCGTAGGCAGCTTCCTGGGCGACCAACATCTGCTGAATGCCAAGAACGTTGGAGCCGAGTTGGTGGAGATTCTTCAGGACAACTTCAACTACGTCAGCCTGGTCTGCGGATTCGTGGTATTCTTCTTCCTCTGGCTGTCGTTCGGCAGCATCGAACTGGCCCTGCTGTCGTTCCTGCCGCTGGCCGTTGGCTGGATATGGATACTAGGACTAATGCAGCTGACGGGCATCCAGTTCAACATTGTTAACATCATCCTGGCCACCTTCATCTTCGGTCAGGGCGACGACTATACCATTTTCATTACCGAGGGACTGGCCTACGAATACGCCACCGGACGCCGCCGCCTGGCCAGCTATCGCCGTAGTGTCATGCTGTCGGCGGTGCTCATGTTCATCGGCATCGGTACCCTCATCCTGGCCAAGCATCCCGCCTTGCGTTCATTGGCCGAGGTAACCATCATCGGCATGGGTACCGTGGTGCTGATGGCCAACTACCTGCCGCCGCTGGTGTTCCGCTGGTTGGTAAGGGGGAAAGCCAAGCCTATTATTCCAAGCCCTGCCGTCTCGGGACAGGAAGTTAGCAAGACCATTTGCCAGCCCCTACCCATCACGCTGAAACGCGTGGCCTACTCGCTGTTTGCCATAGGCTTCTTCCTCACGATGATGTACCTGTTCGTGCTACCCTATACGTGGCTCTACTTCCATCTGGGCAAGGCAACCGAGGAGCGCAAGCTGAAGTATCACGGCCTGCTGCAAGAGTTGTCCGACTTCGTCATCCACCACGTGCCGGGCGTGAAGTACTACATGGAGAACAGGCTCGGCGAGACTTTCGATCGTCCGGCCGTCATCATCTCCAATCACCAGTCACACCTCGACCTGATGTGCCTGATGATGCTCACCCCGAGGATTGTGTTCCTGACCAACGACTGGGTATGGAACAACCCCTTCTACGGCATGGTCATCCACCGTGCAGAGTTCTACCCCGTGAGCAACGGCATCGAGAACCATTTGGAGCAGCTGCGGCAGCTCTACGAACGCGGCTACAGCATCTGCGTATTCCCCGAGGGTACCCGTTCTGAGGACTGCAGCATCCGCCGCTTCCATCAGGGAGCCTTCTTCCTGGCCGGACAGTTGGAAGCCGACATTCTCCCCATCTACCTGCATGGTGTGGGCCACGTCTTGCCGAAGCGCGACTTCTTGTTACGCGAGGGACGTATCGACGTGGAGGTAGGCCGCAGGATACCCTTCGGCGAGTGGCATCCCACCAACGGCCAACAGCTATTGGCCTTTACCCGCGAGATGCGCCACCACTACCAGGAGCACTACCAGCAGATGTGCGAAGCGATAGAGAACGACAACTATTGGAAACCTTACAGGAAATATACCGAAACCTATGAAGCGTAAACGAGTGGTCATTATCGGCAGCGGCCTCGGAGGCCTGTCGTGCGGTTTGATACTGAGCCGCAACGGCTACGACGTCACCGTGCTCGAACAGGGCACACAGGTGGGCGGATGCCTGCAATGCTTCTCCCGCCACAGCGTGAAGTTCGAGACGGGCATGCACTTCATCGGCTCGGCCGACGAAGGGCAGGTGCTCAACCGCCTGCTCAGGTACCTCAGCGTGACCGACGATATCAGCCTGAGCCGTCTCAACCCCCAAGGTTACGACGTCATATCCCTCGAAGGACAACAGTTCCGCTTTGCCAACGGTCGCGAACAGTTTATCGAAACCCTCGCCAGCGACTTCCCGCAGCAGCGTGACAACCTCAACCGCTACTTCTCGCTGGTAGAACAGGTGGCCTCGGCCTCATCGCTCCACAGCCTGCGCGTGGCCGACAGCGACGCCTCGCCGCTGAGTACCGAGTTCCAGCTCCGCAGCATGAACGACGTGCTGGAAGAGGTCATCAGCGACCCGCTGCTGCGCAACGTGCTGGTGGGAAACCTGCCCCTCTATGCGGCAGAACGCGGGAAGACCCCTTTCTCCACTCATGCCTTCATAACCGACTTCTATAACCAGAGCGCCTTCCGCGTCATTGGCGGCAGCGACAAGATAGCTACTTCACTCGCGAAGTCAATTGAGCAAGAGGGCGGACAAGTCATCTGCCGGAAGAAGGTGGCCCGCATCATCTGCGACGAGCAGCAGGCTACTGGCGTGGTAACGACCGACGAGATCCATTATCCCGCCGACGTCGTCATTGCCGGCATCCACCCCTCACGTCTCATTGAGCTGTGTCCATCGCCCCTGCTGCGCCCTGCCTACCGCCGAAGGGTGGAAACGCTGCCGGAGACCGTGGGCGGCTTCAGCGTCTACTTGAGATTCAAGCCCCAGACGGTGCCCTACATGAACCACAACTTCTACGGCTACCACCAGCCGTCGCCGTGGGACTGCGAGCAGTATACTGCCGCCAACTGGCCCAAGGGCTACCTCTACATGCACTTCTGCAACGAGGATCATCAGCAATGGGCTGAGGGGGGAGTTATCCTGAGCTACATGCAGTTCAGCGAGGTGGAAAGGTGGAAGGGCACCCACATCGGGCATCGTGGCACCGACTACGAACAGCTGAAGCGCGAGCGTGCCGAACGACTTATTGACGCCGTGAGCCAGGAGTTCCCTTTACTGCGCAACGGCATTGCCGGATACGACACCTCGACACCCCTCACCTACCTGGACTATACCGGTACGGAGGGCGGTTCCATGTACGGCATCGCCAAGGACATTAACCTCGGTCCTGCCGCCCGTGTACACCACAGAACGAAGATTCCCAACCTCTTGCTGACCGGGCAGAACATCAACTCGCACGGCATCTTAGGAGTGCTTGTAGGAACGGTGGTAACTTGCTCTGAGCTAATAACATCCGAACATATATTCAACGAAATCATCAAAGCCAACCAATGACAACCCAGCACCACGAACCCAGTACCGTCATCATCGGCGGCGGCCTCGGAGGTCTCTTCACGGGCGCCCTGCTCACCAAGGAAGGCTATCGCGTTACCGTGATAGAGAAGAACGCCACCATTGGCGGCGGACTGCAGACTTTCCGTCGCGAGGGCATCTCTTTCGAGACGGGTATGCACATGCTTGGCGGTTTGCGCCCTGATGGTTCCATCAACAAGATATGCCACTACTTAGGTATCATGGACGAGCTGAAGCTGTGCCGTACCGATAGCGACTGCATGGACAGCATCACCTACCTGAGCGACGGCAAGACCTACCGCATACCCGAAGGGCGCGAGGCCTTCACCAACTACTTCATCGGCGAGTTTCCCCATGAGGAACAGGGTATCCGGGCGTATGTCGATGCCCTCTACCGACTGGCCGACGAAGTGGGACTCTTCTATCTGCGTACCGACGACGACCAGCTATACGCCCATAGCGACCAGTTTATGTGGGCAGCCTCGGAACTGATAGCACACTACATTGCCGAGGAACGCCTACGTGACCTGCTGGCCTACATGAACCCCATGTACGGCGGAGTGGAAGGTCACACGCCCGCCTACATCCATGCCCTCATCAACGTGCTCTACATCAACGGACAGGACCGCTTCATTGGCGGCAGCCAGCAGATGGCAGATGCCCTTGCTAAACTCATTACCGAGGACGGGGGACGCATCGTCAGGGGCGATCGGGTAACGGCTATTCATACCGACGACAACCACCTATGCACAGCGGTAACGACCGCCAGCGGCAACAGCTATTCAGCCGACTACTACATATCGGCCATCCACCCCGCACAGCTGGTAGACATTGCCGATGCAGGAGCCTTTCCCAAGGCGTACCGCACAAGAGTGAAGGACCTGCCCAACACCTACTCGGCATTCACTGTCTACATCAAGCTCCTCAGCGGACGGTTCCCCTACATCAACCACACCTGCTATTTCCAGGACGACTACGGACATGTTTGGCAACATGGTCAATACGATGAGAACGATGATGAATGGCCCCACGGCTTCATGTACATGACGCCTGCCGACGCTGAAGGGCAGTCGTTTGCCACAAAGATGATCATCAACTGCCTGATGCCTTTCTCTGCCGTAGAACGATGGAAGGACACCACCGTAGGCCAGCGGGGCAACGACTACGAGCAATGGAAGCAGCAGCAGGCAGAGCGCATACTGAGACGCATGGAGCAGCTGCATAAAGGATTCCGCGACTGCATCGACAGCTACTGGACGTCGTCGCCCCTTACCATCCGCGACTATTACGCTCAGCCGGAGGGGGCACTCTACGGTGTGCAGAAGGACTGCAAGGACATCATTCGCTCACAGCTGCCTATCTGGACAAAAGTAAAGAACCTGCTGCTCACCGGACAGAATATCAACCTGCACGGTATCTGCGGCGTTCCCCTGACAGCCGTGAACACCGCCGAGGCGCTGGTGGGCAGGAACCGGTTGGTGGAGAAAATCAACCGCTGGGCAACCACCCTTGCATGCTGGGCAACGACACTCGTTTGCTGGGCCTTAGGCATCGGCTGCTGGCTGTCGGCAACCAGCGCCCAAGCCATCAACCTGAAGGAATACCTGCCTTCGGAAACGGCAGGGCAGCTGTCGTACTACGATCCCCAAACGGCACCCACTACCGCCATCATCGTCTGTCCGGGAGGCAGTTATTTCTGGCTCGACACCAAGGTAGAGGGCGACAGCGTGGCTCGTTCGCTGCAGCAGGCAGGCATTGCCGCCTACATGCTGCGCTACCGCACCGGAGGTATTGTGCCCTTCATCACCCACTCGCGGCTCCTTATTCCCGGTCATCAGTACCCCATGGCGCTCGACGACGTGCAGGAGGCCGTCCGTCAGGTAAGGAAGCTCGGCAAATACCAGCGCATTGGTGTGATGGGATTCTCTGCGGGAGGGCATCTAGCGCTCTCGGCAGCCATCTTCGGCAAAGGAGATGCCCGTCCTGACTTTGTCATACCCTGCTACCCTGTGGTCACCATGACTGCCGACTGCGTTCACAAGCGCTCGCGCCGCGGACTGCTCGGCGAGTGGAAGAAATACTCGAAGACCATGCGCGACAGCCTCTCGCTGGAACGCCACGTCACCCCATCCATGCCGCCCGTGTTCCTAATGAACTGCAAAGACGACCCTGTGGTCGACTACCGCAACTCCGTACTCATGGACTCCGCCCTCACCGCCAACCACGTGCCCCACCGCTATCTGCAATACCAAACGGGTGGTCACGGCTTCGGCACTACCTGGAGTAAAACCACCGAGGAAGCCTCCCACTGGTTCAGCGAGTTCCTCATCTGGCTCAAACACCTTCGATAACTTCTTATACAATTTCCAATGCCAAACTTCGACGACATCCGCCCCTATTACGACGAGGAAATTCCCGCTGCCATGCAGCGCATCGTCAAGAGCAACTTCTTCGGGCTGCTCTGTACCTACGTCTACCCCGGTAAAAGCCCTGACGACGTGCGCCAGATGATGCTCTCGTTCCGTACCATTCGCGACTTCCAGCTCGAGGTCATGCGCTGTGTCAACGAACAGGTCATCAGCCGTTCCACCACCGCCTTCAGCTACGACGGCGTAGAGCAGCTGGATCCCGAGAAGAAATATCTCTTCGTCAGCAACCACCGCGACATTATGCTCGATGCCTGTCTGCTGCAGTATATCCTTTTCAAGAACGGTCACGAGACCTCGGAGATTACCTTCGGTGCCAACCTCATGTCGTCGCCGCTGGTCATCGACATCGGCAAGTGTAACAAGATGTTCCGAGTAGAGCGCGGAGGCACCATGCGCGATTTCTATCTCTCGTCGCAGCACCTCTCCGACTATATCCGCTATGTGCTGACGAAGAAGGGGCAGAGTCTGTGGATTGCCCAGCGCAACGGTCGCACCAAGGACGGATGCGATCAAACCGACCAGGGGCTTATCAAGATGTTCTGCATGAGTTACCCCGAGGACAAGATCCTGGCCCTTGCCGAGCTCAACATCATCCCCGTCAGCGTCAGCTACGAATGGGAGTCGTGCGACATTCTCAAGGCGTTGGAGCTCTACCAGTCACGCCAACAGCCCTACATCAAGAAGCCCGGCGAAGACCTCAACAGCATCATCACCGGCATCGTACAACCCAAGGGACGTGTCCACTTCTCTTTCTGCCCACAGGTTACCGAACAAGACCTGCAGCAGTACGACCATTGCACCAACAACGAATACCACCGTGCCGTAGCCCAGCTGCTCGACAGCCGCATCAACGCCGCCTACCAGCTGCGCCCCAACAACTACATCGCCCACGACCTGCGCTACGGCCAGCAGCACTACCGTAACCGTTACACGGAGGATGAGCGAAACCGGTTCCTGTCGTATATGAAAAAGCTGGAGGAATTCGACATCACCGAGCCCGACGTATTGCGCGACCTCTTCCTCGGCATCTATTCCAATCCCGTTGAGACTAAAATCAAGGCGTCACGCTAAGGCATCGACCACCCATACCACACCGTCGGAAACGCGGAACTTGACGTCGTAACCGCCAAAAGGCATGCCATAGACACGCTGCGGGTCATTGTGATAGTGTGGACGAGGGTCTTGTGACAGCACCTCGCGCAAGGCATCAACCTCTACGGCCGCCAGTTTCCGGGCAACGTCATCGGGAATCTCCACCCGCAAAGGCTCCCACTCATGACTATCAACAAACCCCGAGCGGGCATCTGGATGTGCATCGGCATAGGCTACATAGGGCTTGACGTCGTAAATAGGCGTTCCGTCCATCAGGTCGGCCCCGAGCACATGGATGACAGGCCCCTCCGGAGTGTCAAGCTCCACCTTTTCTATACGTACGCACGAAAGGCCAAGACGGTTGGGACGGAACGGAGAACGCGAGGCAAACACCCCTACCCGCTCGTTGCCACCCAACCGAGGCGGACGTACCGTCAGCCTCTCCTCACTCCTCGCGCTTCGTTCATCGTTCCCCGTTCCTCGCACCTCGGAAAACTCCCATATCAGCCATAGATAGTCAAAGGCATCGAGCCCATGGAGGGCTTCTGCCCGACGGTATTCGGGGGTAAAGACAATCCGTCCGGAGAGCGACGGAGTGAGGCCACTCTGCCGCGGAATGCCGAACTTCGACGTCAGCGGTGAACGGAAAAAAGCTATCGGTTCAATAATCATGGCACAAAAGTAAACAAAAATTTGGAGATTTCAAAATAATAAAGTAATTTTGCAGTCAGTAAATATCAGACTATTAACCGCTATAGATATGAGACAATTGTTATTGGCCACCCTGTTACTGCTGGGGTTCTATACCGTAAGTGCCGACAACGACTATAAGACCACAAAAGAGTACCTCACTTTGAGGGACTCTCTGCACCATGCCTTCAACAGTGGCGATAGTGCCCGTTTCTTCCCCGCAGTAAAGAATCTGGAAGATTACCTGCTTGCACAAGGCGACCTGCATGCCTACTACACGCAACGCTGCAACGAGATCGTGTTCCAGATGAACCGCCAGCGCATCTTGGAGGCCTACAAGCTGGCGCGCCAACTGTCGCGCGAGCTACAGGAGCGCAAGCTCGACAGCGAGATGTACATGGCCTACAACATGCTGGGTCACCTCAATCGCATCTGTGGCAACAAGGAGGCTGCCAAGCGCTATTTCAACCAGGTCATCAAGATGATGGAGAAGGAGGGTTACTATGAAAGCATGCCTCCTATCTACATGAACATCGTCAACGTCGAGCTGACTGACGATCCCGAAGAGGCACAGCGAATGCTGGAACGGGCGCTGGAAATCTCACGGCAATACTCCCCCGAACGCGTGTTCGACATTGAGACGAGAAAAACGCTCAGCTACTTCAACGGCGGCGACATACCCAAGTTCCTGGAAGGCTACGAGGCCTACCGCAAAGGGGTGAGCGAGGGCAAGAGCAGCGTCCACGGCCGCTCAATGGACATTTATTACGAAGCCTGCATGGGCAATATCGACAAGGCTGTCGAGATGGCCCACAAGGAACTGGGCGAGGAAAGTCCCCAGGCCATTACCGTCATCTATGAAAGAGCCGGACGGTGGAAGGAGGCCTTCGAGTCGCTCAGGAAGGAAACCACGGCCAACGACTCCATCAACAACGTCATCCTCATGAACTCCATGCAGGGCTTCCGCGACGAGCTGTCCCTCTATGACATCGAGCGCAAGACCGCCCAAACCCGCACCATCACCCTGAGCATTATCATCGTGCTGCTCCTGCTGCTCGTCTTTGCCTTGGGCTATATCATGAGCAGCAAGCGCCGCCACATGCACCAGCTGAAGATTGCCTACGAGCACGCCCTGGAGTCCGACAAGATGAAGGCCGCCTTCATCCAGAACATGAGCCACGAGGTGCGCACACCGCTCAACGTCATCTCTGGTTTTGCCCAGGTGCTGGCCAACCCCGAACTCAGCAATGATGCAGAACGGAGAAAGGACATGGCTCAGCTGATGATCAAGAACACAGAGATTATCACTAACCAGATAGAAACCATGCTGGAGCTGTCGCTCAACGAAGCCTCGGGCATGGCTCCCAAGAACGACACCGTGGCCGTCAACCAGCTGATGAGGACGCTGCTGCACGACAACGAGCCGAATGCCACCCCAGGCGTGACCCTGCAGCTGAACACCACTCTGGACGACAACTTCACCATGCAAACCCACCGTAACATGCTGAAGCGCATGGTAAACGCCCTGCTCGACAACGCCCTCAAGAATACTACGGAAGGAACCATCACGCTGATTGTCAAGGCAGATGACACGCAGTTCACGATGGCCGTCGAGGATACGGGACCCGGCATCCCCGCCTCAGAGGCAGAGCACATCTTTGAACGTTTCTACAAGCTCGACTCCTACAAGGTAGGTCTCGGTCTGGGACTCCCCCTGTGCCGCATGATTGCCAACCGCCTCGGAGGCACCATCCATCTGGACGCCGACTACCACAACGGCGCACGGTTCATCGTCCACCTACCCTTATAAATCAAGAGAAATATGAAGAAGATTGCATTATCCCTACTTGCCGCCGTGCTCATGAGTACAGGCTGCACCGCCGCCCGGAAAACAGACATCTTCACCACCAAGAGCGGCAAGGAAGTGAAGATTACCTGCATCAAGCACGCCAGCATACAGATAGAGTACGACGGACTGCAGATACAGGTCGACCCCGTGGTAGATGCCGTATTGCCCAACACCGACTACTCGCTGTTCCCCAAGGCCAACATCATTCTGGTTACCCACGAGCACCAGGACCACTTCGACCGTGAGGCCATCGCCATGCTGCGCTCCCCCGTCACCACCATTTACACCAACCCTTCCGTCTACAGCATGTTCCACAACGGCGTTGCCATGAGCAATGGCGACAGCATTGAATACCGCAACGACATCACCATCAAGGCCGTACCTGCCTATAACACCACCCCAGGGCACGAGAATTTCCACCCCAAGGGGCGCGACAACGGCTATGTGCTGACCCTCGACGGCCTGCGCATCTATATTGCCGGCGACACCGAGGACATTCCTGAAATGGCAGCGCTCAAGGACATTGACATCGCCTTCCTGCCCTGCAACCAACCTTACACCATGACCATCGACCAACTGGTGAAGGCAGCCAACGCCATCAAGCCCAAAACACTTTTCCCCTACCATTACAGCCAAACGCCCGTCGGGCAGTTACAACTGAAAATGGCAGGCAGCGGAATCAAGTTGCTGATTCGTGACTATCAGTAAGCTTATTGGTTTCTCAATACAAAAAAAAGTAGAGGTCTCTAAAAAAGACCTCTACTTTTTTATTAGCGATGCTATCCAGAGAATGGCTACGGCACCAACGATAGCTGTACCCAGCTGTCCCATGATACCACCCCACTCTATGCCGAGCAGTGAGAACAGCCAGCCGCCGAGCACACCGCCGAACAAGCCGAGCACGATATTCATGATGATACCGAAGCCACCGCCCTTCATCAACTTACCGGCACAGAAACCGGCCAGACATCCAATAAGGAGAGAATAAAGAATACCCATCATTTCTTAAAGTTTAATTGGTTTGACGCTGCAAAAGTAAGGAATTATTCCGAAAGCACAAAGGAATTATCGGGAAAAGTACAGAGACTTGGCGGCATCTACTGCTCAACGACCTGCAGCTTGGTGTCGCCGGGCTTGAAGAGAAGTCCGGTGCAACGGGCAGCAGAGGCGCGGTAGGGACGCAGTTCGATAGCGTTCCAATCTATCTGGTCGGTGCGCTGAGCCAGCGGAACATGAGGGATGAGGGAGCCATCGCGAACGAGGATGACGGCGGGAATGGGGCCTGCCTCGATGTGCTGATAGCCGCTGTTGTATACCTTACCCGTCTGATAGTCAATCCACTTGGTGGATGCCTCTGCCTCACCAGTCGCGGAAGACAAAGAGGGCAGGTAAACGTCACGGCCGGTGCCGCTCTCCATCAAGGGGGCGACAAGCATCTGGGAGCCGAACATATACTCATCCTCGACGAGCCATGCACCAGGGTCGTCGGGGAACTCGACGAGCAGGGCGCGCACCATGGGCAGACCGCGCTCGGAGCAGTCCTTGGCCTGAGCATAGACGTAGGGCATGAGCTTATACTTCATCTCGGCACACTGACGGAAGGCATCGGTGAACGACTCGCTGATGAGCCACGGCTCGGTGGGCGGGGCACCGTGGGCACGCGTATGGGAGCTGAGGAAACCGAAGGGGAGCCAACGGCGGTAGATATCCTCGGGCGAGGCGGTGACGAAGCCGCCCATGTCGTGACTCCAGAAGGAGAAGCCGCTCAGGCCGAAGGACAGGCCACCGCGGAGGTCGCCCAACATGCCGATATTGTTGGTAGCAGCATCGCCGCCCCAATGGAGGGCATAGCGCTGGGAGCCTGCCCAGGCAGAGCGGGCCCAGATGATGCCGGCACCGGGATACTGCTGATTGACAGCCTCCCAGAGGGCTTTATTGTAACGCAAGGGATAGAGGTTATGCTCGTAGAGCCCGCCACGGCCGTTATGGTAAAAGCCGTTGTAAGGGGCTGCCTCGCCGAAGTCGCACTTGATGGTAGACACGCCCTGTCGCAGCAGGCCGAGGATCTTGTCCTGATACCAGCTGACGGTAGCGGGGTTGGTGAAGTCGAGCACGGCATCCTCGTAGGGCATACCGCCCGTAGCATTGCGGATATGGAGGCCTTTGTCGATAATCTCGGGGAAGAAACGGTTCTTGGGGGTGAAGTAAGGCAACTGCCACAGGCAGGTGTGGAAGCCGTCGTTGGCCAATTGCCGCAGCATCTTCTCGGGGTTCTCGAAGCGGTCCTTGGCAAACTGATAGTCACACTGCCAGTCGACGCCAAACCAGCCGGTATCGAAGTGGATGACGTCGGAGGGAATGCGGTGGGCACGCAGCTGACGGGCAATCTCAAGACCCTCCTTCTGGGAGAAGTAGGTGATGCGGCTCATCCACGTGCCGAAGCTCCAAAGGGGGAGCATGGGCGACTTGCCGGTAATGTCGGTGTACTCGTTGAGGATGTCTTTGGGTGAACCAAAGAACACGAAGAGGTCGACCTGCTCATCAGCCATAAACAGGCGCTGTGCTCCGATGTAGGAGGCTCCGAAGTCGGCGGTGACGGGAGCCGAGGTGTGCATGAACACGCCATAGCCGCGGTTAGAGAAATAGAAGGGCACGGGCTTGTACATGCCGTCGGTCTCGGGACCCTGGGGGTCGGTAACGGAGAGGTGCACGCGCTGTCCCACCTTATTCAAAGAGGTGAACGACTCGCCACAACCGTAGATGCGCTCGCCAGGCGAGAGCAGGAACACGGGGTTGAGGCTGCGGGAGTTGTCGCTACCGCGCTTGATGAACGAGAAAGGCAGCAGCTTAACCTGCGTAGAGTCGTTGTCAATGAGATGGCGCGTCTGGGTGAGTATGCGTCCCTTGGCATCGCGGAGCACTAGGCGGAAGGGGTACTTCTGAATCTCGATGGTGCCGTATTCGGACTTATAGGTGACGGCACCCGCCTGCTGGGAGGCCATCCACAGCTTGCCTATGCGCTGCTGCTGCGAGGCATTGGAAGCCGATGAGGCTGCCGACTGCTTGAACTGGTCGCAGAACATGGGGTCGTCTTGGTCGGAGGTGCAGGGGATTACAGGGGTGGTGTAAAGCCTGATGCGTGCCGTCCTCGGGGTGATGAAGTCGACGCGTATCTTCAGCTGCGGATCGTTGTCGTAGGCAGCATCGGGAAAGTCGAGCATCTGCATGCGCACAGGCCAGTAGCCGTTAAGGTTGAAGGCCTGGCGGGGCGACAGGCGGTAACGCTTCCACTCAACCAGTCCCTCGCCCTTCATGGCATCGAACTGAGCCAGGGAGTCGGCCAGGAAGTAGGTGTTCGACAGATCGCTGAAGTCGGTAGAAACATCCTTCGGCATGCACTGCATGTACTGGATACCGGCATTCGTCTGAAGCTGGGCGTTGGCCACGTGCCAGCCGCCAACGGCCAAGAGGGCCAGAACAATTCTCTTCATGGTTCAAGCGTGTTAGAAGGGTTATTTGACTGAAGCCGTATCACCGAAGGTGAAGACGAGATCCAAGAGCGTGCAGAGGGACTGCTCCTTGAAGTCGGAGTGGAAGACGAGGTAGATGGCGTGCTTGCCGGCAAGGTCGTTGTTCTTGATCTCGTCGGAGATGCCTCCTGCCACGTCCCAGACGTTCCCATTCATGTTGGTGGTAAGTCGCATCTCACCAATTTTCTTTCCGCCCTGCGACTCCCAGGGACGGTCCATCATGATGTCGATGGTGCCTTCGAGGCCCACGGGAATGAGACGTACAACGAGCATCAGGTTGTTGGGATTAGCCAGACGCTCGGCAGGGAAGTTGAAGTACTTGTAGCCCACAATCGAGCCGTCGGTGTTGTTGACCACGGGATTGGTGTTGTAGCGCAGGTCGTAGGGGGCGTCGTACTTAGCCGTCGAGGCGAGTGCCTCTTCCTTGGTCATGGTGTCGTCGCCGCCATAGGTAGCTGCCACATAGGAACCGTAGAAGGTATTGTTGGGCCACTCGTGGGTAGCAGGCTTCGGGCCTGTGAGCCAGCAGGCGATACCAGCTGAGTGACGTTCGAAGGGGTCAAGACCGTCGAGGGCAAAGCCCTGACTGTTGTACTCACCCTCTGAGATTTCAACCTTGCCGCCGGGGCCTTCCTCAACCTTCACCTCGATGGGGGCGACCATCGCCTGACGAGCATACTCGTCGGTTCCCGTCTGACGGTGATAGAACACATACCACTGTCCGTTTACCTCGCAGATGCTGCCGTGGGTATTGCCGTCGGGTACTGCCGAGGCAATCACGTTGCCCTGCTCGTCTTTCTCGCGTGCACGACCGTCGATAATGGTGCCGCCATAGGTCCAGGGGCCGAGGGGATTGTCGCTATAGCAGTAGGCCAGCGTGTAGTTCGACGTAGGCAGGCCAAACTCGCCGTCCTCGGTGAAGCGGCTATAGATGAACACATACTTATCCTTGATCTTACGGATGCTGGAGGCCTCGAAGAACTTGAAGCGACCGGGCTGGTTGCGACCGGAGATCATGTCCTCGACAACCTCGGTACCGGGTTTTACGGTGGCCATCGTCGTAGGGTCGAACTCGGCAGCATAGCTGCGCTCAAAGCCCCAATAGCCATAAACACGGCCGTCGTCGTCGACAAACACGGCGGGGTCGAACTGCAGCACACCGTCTACCTGATTGGGATTATCCTTGCTCCAGTTGCACACCTCGAAGGGGCCGTCGGGACGCGAGCTCTTGGCAATCAGGCCGTTGCGATAGCCCGTCTGGTCGTTGGGGAATAGCCAGTAGGTCTTCTTGCCCGTAGAGTCGGTGGTCATCGTCACATCGGGGGCATAGAGTACATCGGCGGTGCCAGCGGAGTCGAAAGGCTCGCCATCGCGATTCTTATCGACCACAAGGATGGTGCCGTCGTAGCGCCAGTTGTTCAGGCTGTCGACCGCTGCCGACCACACCACCTGGTTGCGACCGCAGTAGGCGGTAATCAGATCGTCGTGGGAGCCGTAGACATAGACGCGGTACTTGCCCGGCTGGTCGGGATCTTCGAACACATAGGGTTCGCCGTCGGGAATATGTTCCCAAAGGGGCATGTAGGGATTACCTACGGTTTTCAACTGTGCCACGGGGGCGTTGTCTGACTGCTGGACAGTACATGCTGCCGTAAGCCCTGTGGCGAGGGCGGCAGCTGCTACGAGGTTTAAAGTTTTGGTTTTCATTATTGATGAAGTTATCGGAGTTATCGAAGTTAATACTCAATGACAGCGGGCTGCAGCATGGGCGACTTGGCGGTGATGGAGCCATTGCCGCTGACCACCACCAGGCACTTGCCAAAGAAGGCCTTGCGACTGGGCGATGGGCTGGCCATACCCTCTGGGGTAACCACCCGCATACGCTCCATCGACGTCTGACAGCCGTTGTCGGTGGCCAAGATGGCACCGTCGCCCTCGCCAATGAACGTTATCATGTCCTCGGCCCATGGACAGAGGTTGCCGTCCTTGTCAACCACCTCGGCGGTGATGAAGGTGAGCTCCTTGCCCTGATAGTCCTTCGAGAGACGAATCCTGGCAGGGGCGCCAGCGGTGCGGATGGTCTGCTCGCACACCACCTGTCCGTCCTTACGACTTACTGCCTTCACCTCGCCGGGCTCGAAGATGACACGCCAGCCCACATGATACTCCGTAGTGAGGCCCGGTTTCCAGCCTGCGTCACTATGGGCCGCCTTGCGACGTACACCCTGGCTCTTGCCGTTGACGAAGAGTTCCACCTCGTCAGCTTGGTTGTAGTAGCACCACAGGTCAATCTCGTCGCCGGCAATCCAGTTCCAATGGGGGAAGAGGTGGAGCATGGGCTTCGTGGTCCACTCGCTCTGGTACATATAGTAAACATCCTTGGGGAAGCCTGCCAGGTCGATGATGCCGAAGTAGCTACTGCGTGCAGGGAAGCCATAGGGCGTAGGCTCGCCGATATAGTCGAAGCCCGTCCAGATAAACTGTCCGCCGACATGGGGGGTATACTTCACCACGTCCCACATCTCCTCGTGCGAGGCTCCCCACGAGGCGCGCATGTTGTCGTAGGCCGAGCACATGAACGAGGGGTCGGTATAGGGAATCCACCACTGAACGGGAGCCTTGTAAACCGAGTCGCTGGGCATCTTGTAGAAGCCGCGCGTCTGCAGGGACGACACACTCTCGGAGAAGAGGAACGGCTTGCCGGGGAAGTTCTGGGGCACGTCCTTGGCCCACTGCTGGTGATAGTTGAAGCCAATGATGTCGAGGGCGCCGCTCTTGAACAAATGGTTGTTGGGCGAGGGCTCCTGGCAGCCGGCAGTGATGGGGCGCGAGGTGTCGTAGCGTTTCACGATCTCTGCCAAATGCTGCGTCATCAGACTCTGCACAGAGAGTTCGCCGTCCTTGGCCAGCATCGAGGCATCGTGGCCCGCGTTCAGAATGAGGTTGGCCTGCTCGAGCGTCAGCGTGTCGGCAGCGGCATCGCTCCACTGTTCAAGCACCTCGTTGCCTATCGACCACATCAGTATGCAGGGGTGGTTACGGTCGCGGAGGATGAGGTCGGTCAGGTCGCGCTCGTGCCACTCGTCGAAGAAGCGGGCGTAGTCGTTCTGCGTCTTGCGGCGTCGCCACATGTCGAATGACTCGTCCATGACGATCAAGCCCATCGTGTCGCACATATTGAGCAGCTCGGGTGCCGGAGGGTTATGAGAAGAACGAATAGCATTCACGCCCATCTCCTTGAGCCTCTGCAACTTACGGTGCAGGGCATCCTCGTAGAGTGCAGCACCCAGGCAACCAAAGTCGTGGTGCTCGCAGACACCGTTCAGCTTCATGTTCTTGCCATTGAGCCAGAAGCCCGTCGCTGCATCGAACTTGAAATCGCGGAAGCCCGTGGTGGTCTCGTAAGTATCAACTACCTTGCCGCCCATCGTCACTTCCGTGCGTACCTTATATATATAAGGCTGCTCACACGACCAGAGCTTGGGCTTCGAAACGCTGATGGAGGACTTCACGCCACTGGAACGACCGACCACACGGCCACTGGGGTCCAGTAGCACGTTGCGCACGCTGCCGCCCTTGCCGTTGAGGGTCACCTCGATATTCACCTTGCCTTTGTTCTTGACCAGCGACGTCGTCACATGGGTGCCCCAATGGGCTACGTGAACAGACTCCGCCATAGTAAACCACACATGGCGATAGATGCCACAGCCAGAATACCAGCGGGAGTTGGGCTGGTCGCTGTTGTCCACGCGAACGGCCACCACATTGTCACCCGTACGCAGATAGCGGGTTATCTCGTACTCAAAGGAACTGTAGCCGTAAGGACGATAGCCCACCTTCTCGCCGTTGACGTAGACGGTGGCGTTCATATAGACGCCGTCGAACTCGAGATAATACCTGGCTGCCTGGTGAATGCGGAAATGCTTGCGATACCACCCCACCCCACCGGGCAGCGCACCACCGCTCGCTCCGCTGGGATTGCCTGCCGAGAAGTCGCCCTCGATGGCCCAGTCGTGGGGCAAGTCGAGGAGTCGCCAATGGGCATCGCTGTAATCTACTGCGGCCATCGTGGCCGTGTCGGCCAGCACGAACCGCCAGTCCTTGTCAAAGCATTTCCGTTCCCTTGCCTGCGCTGCCAGTGCCGTGAGCAGCAGCACAGCCACAAACAACATCTTTCTCATCATTTCTTTCGTCCAATTTATTCTTTGCTGCAAAGATACGCTTTTTTCCTTAAAACAACACCCCCGGTGCTGCAATTTTACAGCAAAAATAACAAAAAACTCCCAATGAATGCCACTCATCCAGCCAAAAATGATTATCTTTGCAAAACATTACATCAAAACGAATAGTCATTAACCTGGATAGATTATGCCTCGCAAGACAGATGGAATAGAAATTGAAATTCATCCTCGCCCGACGAAGGGGGAGGATGGCAAGCCTTTGCTCTACGTCCGCCCCGCCAAGGGCAGGAAGAAGAGCTTCAAGCAATTGGACGACTACTGCACCAAGTATTGCGGGCTGCATACCGGACAGCTGCAGCAGGCGTTTAATGTACTGATGGAAACGGCAGGCCGCTGGCTTTCGGAAGGCTATCGCGTGGAAACACCTATCGGCTCGTTTGCCCCCAAGCTGAAACTGCTGGGCGAGCATACCGACCCCAAGACCATTACGGGCAAGGATATCGTCTATGCCGGCCTGGAGTTCATCCCCTCCAAGGAGTTTGTGAAGGAGGGCGGCAGAAACCGTGAGGGCTATCGTAAGAGCAAGGCAGCGGTAGGCAACAGCCAGATGTACGACGAGAAGGCAATGGACGAGGCCCTGAGGCGAAGCCTGAGGCTGGGCTATACCACCATTCCCGACTTTATGGTATTCAGCGGCCTGAAGCGCGACTCCGCGAAAACCTATCTCGACAGCCTTTGCAAGGGCGAGCATCCGCGTCTCTGGAAGGTGCGTGAAAGTCGCCGCTGGCTCTACTTCCCCAAGAAGCCAGCTTCGAAGGAATGAAAGTGAGTTTCGACCGGGCGCTCCCACACAAAAGGTCGTTCGCTCGCAGACATAAGGGCGCCCGCCCGCACTGATGCGGACGGGCGCCTTTTTCTGTTTATCCCGTACCTTTCTCCCTGTTTCCCCTGGCCTTTCTCCCTGTTTGGACGGGCTCAATTCCCCATTAGCCCTTGGGTGAATACCTGCCTTCTAAATTATTATAGCAGCTTTTCACCACATTTCCAGCAAATTCCTTTGCCGTATTCAAAAAAGTCTGTACTTTTGCAATGGAGTAGAACAATTAAAGAAGATATGATGAGAAATAAGTTTCTGATGATGTTTGTCGGCTGCCTGCTGGCATGTTGTCATCCTACATTGGCTCAACGCTCAGACGGGAAGATAGTGAAGGGTAGGTTGCATACCGTCATCTATCAGAAGAATGGTACTACTGCCGAGGGCTATTTGCAAAACAACTTTTCAATAGGCGGATACCTTATCAGCCACAGCTACCACATTCCGTCGGCATTAGATACTGTTATGAGGATTAAGCCAGACAACAAGATGATGGAGAAGAGCCAGAAATACCGGAATCAAGATATCGACAGCATGTCTACGTGGTTTGACGAACTGCCGGAGATCAAGCTGACGTGGGAACCCAAGACCGTTGACTTCGCCTTTGGCGGCAGGGAGCCTGCAACGGAGTCTCATCCGTCGATGCTGCTGCTCCTTTACAAAGGCAAACACGTGAAGGGCTACATGTCTCATCATCCCGCCTATGGATTCAAATACCTGTTTCTGATGAACGATATGCCTTACGCCAAGGCTTTTCTTATTGTGGACGAGAAACTCAGCAATCGCCGCCGTAAGACATTGCTTGATACGTTCTATATGTACCCGGGGATGGAAGATTACATCAATTCACTTAGCAAAGACAGCACCAGGGATGATCCCTTCTGCATCCTGAAGAAACTGGATGAATTGTTAAGCACGGATAAGCAATGATATGGTATACGAAGAAATTAATGAATAGAAAGATTATTATTGCATGCTGCGTCATTCTTGGGCTATACATAGGATGTTCTTTAATGCCAGAACATTCCGAGTTTG